>Ga0302326_10000251_pt1 | contig 156052 bp, 137 predicted proteins | sample Palsa_T0_3_FD_202264 | JGI IMG/M metagenome (GOLD analysis project Ga0302326, IMG submission 202264) | Peat permafrost microbial communities from Stordalen Mire near Abisko, Sweden - Palsa_T0_3 | ecosystem: Environmental > Terrestrial > Soil > Palsa > Peat permafrost | place: Sweden: Abisko... | reverse complement strand
GAAACAATCCGGAAGGGCAATTCCGCCGCGGCCGTCTTCATGGTGTCGTTGTCCCGCACCGTGACGCGCACGCGCGCTTCGTGTTCGTAGAGTTCCGGCGACCAGGTAAATACCATATCCTGGCTGAAATCCCGGATCATGTGGAACGCGCCGCCGTCGATGCTCGCGCTGTATTGGGCCACATAAGTGGCGTGGGTCGAATTCTTGAGCCGCGGCAGCAGGGTGACGATCGTTCCGACCGGCTGAGGCGACGAGAGATTCGGAACCAGAGTAACGGTCGCCGGCTCGTCGCTCGCCGCGAAGGCAGTCAAACCAAGGGCAAGAGCAGAGACAAATAGCCTTTTTCACGATTTGTGTATTATGGCACGTTTTCCGGGATGAAGGTGTGTCTACTAGATCAAAGCCGGGTGTCTTTGACGGGGTTCCGCGGGATTTGCAGGATGAGCAGGAATGTGACGCCGAGCAGGCAGATATTCACCGTAAAAGCCTTGTAAAGCGCGTGGACAAAAACATCCGCGCCGGTCCGGCCGCCCAGGGCGCTGAAGAAGACGGTACCGATGGCGGCCACTCCTGTGGCGAAAGAGCACTGCTGCACGGTCGTTAACACGCCAGAGGCCGATCCGGCGTCATAGCCCTTGATATTGATCAGGATAGTGCTGATCAGCGTGGGCATCACGAAGCCTTGCCCCGTGCCGTAGATCATCAGGGCTGGCGCGAGTTCGAGGCCCGTCAACGCGGCGCCCCGCAAACGGGCCATCCACAGCAAGGCAACCAGGCCGCACATCATGAGCGCGGCGCCCGCATTGACGATCCGGCTGCCGAGCTTCGGCTGCAGGCGAACCGAAGCCAGGGAGCTGCACAGAAAGGCAATCGCAAAAGGACCGAACGTCAGCCCCGCATCGCGCGCGCTATAACCGAGGCCGTTCTGCAGGAAGATCGTGGAGATCAAGAAAAAAGACGCCGTGGTGCTAAAGAAACATACAGCGCTCGAAAGGCCGATCACGAAGGCGCGATCGTGGAAAAGCGAAAGCTCCACCAGGGGTGAGCCGCCGCGTCCGGTGACACCTTGTTCGTAGCGCACAAACAGAGCCAGCAGCAGGACCGACGCCGCCGCGCAGGCATACGTCCATGCGGGCCAGCCGGCTTCGCGTCCCTTTACCAGCGGATAGAGCAGCATAGACAGCGACGCAGTCATCAACACTACGCCTCCCAGGTCCAGGCGGCGCGCCTTCGGCGAGCGCGATTCGCGGACCGTTCGCCTGGCCGCCAGTACGGCGATCGCTCCGATAGGCAGATTAATCAGGAATATGGGCCGCCAGCCCAATCCGAGAACATTGGCGCTGACGAGCAAGCCACCCAGCACATTTCCGGAGAAGGATGCGGTGCCTACGACCATGCCGAAAAAGCCGAATGCCTTGGCCCGCTCATGTACGGGGAAGGTCACTTGGATCAACGAGAGCACTTGCGGCATCAACATGGCGGCCATGCTTCCCTGGATGGCGCGGCTGGCAATGAGGAAACCCGGACTGGGCGCCATCCCGCAGAGAAGCGAAGCCGAGGTAAACCCGATGATTCCGCAAAGGAACATGCGCTTGCGGCCGTAGATATCGCCCAGCCGGCCGCCGGTGATCAGAAGAACGGAATAGGTAAGCCCGTAACTTGCGATGACCAGTTGCAGGTCGGCAAACGAGGCAGCGAGGCCCGCACGGATCGAGGGGATCGCCACATTCACGACAAAAAAATCGAGGGTGACCAGAAATGCGGCCGACAAAACCACGGCCAAACTACGCCAGCGCCCTGGGTCGACACTGCCCGTGGAAGCCGCAGCCGCGATTGAAGTTGCCAATTTAGGAAGTTCCCTCCGGGATCGCCGCCGGACGGCAATGATGGTATTCTACACCTTGCGGCTCATCAACCGCCGATCGCCGCTCCGCCGAGGATCTCTCGTCCTGTTGGCGCTCGCCGGCGTGCCGCGCCTCGTGTTTCCGGCCGAATCGGCTACTGTGATCATTCTCGGTTCCGGCACGCCTATACCGGACGCGCTGAGTTCCGGCCCAGCCGTTGCGATTGTGGCCGGCGGACAGGCTTACCTTTTTGACGCGGGCGCGGGAGTAGTCCGCCGCGCCGAAGAGGCCGCCGAGCGGTACCGCATGGCTGCTCTGGTAGCGCCGAACTTGACGAGACTTTTTCTGACGCACTTGCATTCCGACCATACGTTGGGGTACCCGGACGTAATGCTGACTTCTTGGGTGATGGGACGCCGCGAGGCTCTGGAGGTCTATGGGCCGAAAGGTACGGCTGCCATGACGGAGCATCTCAAGCTGGCGTATCGCGACGACATAGAGGTCCGGACCCACGGGCTGGAGCATCTGGATCCCGAGAACCTGCGCGTCAACGTACACGAAATCTCCGCGGGACCGGTATACCACGACGCGCACATCTCGGTGCGCGCGATCCCCGTTTTGCACGGATCGTGGCCCCAGGCTTTCGGCTACGCCATCGAGGCGGGCGGCCGCACGATTGTGCTGTCGGGGGACACGGCCCCGTGCCTTGCGATCGAAGAAGCATGCCAAGGCTGCGACGTCCTGGTGCATGAGGTCTACTCGGCCGCGCGCTTCGCCCGGTTGTCTCCTGGTGCGCAAAAGTATCACGGCAGCTTTCACACCTCCACTTCTGAACTGGCGGCGATCGCGACGCGGTCGAAGCCGAAGCTGCTGGTCCTGTACCACCAGATGTACTTCGGACCTAGGGAAGGAGTGGATCTGGAGAAGGAGATCCGGCAGGGTTACTCCGGGAAAGTCGTCAGCAGCCGCGATCTCGATGCGTTTTAGTGCTCGGTGCTGGGTGTGTCAGGTATCGGATTCGTGCCGGTTTCGTGTACAATGCCCTAATGCCCAGGGGCCCCCATGAGCCTGCACAAACTGAGAGTCGAATAAGCCAGACCTTCGATGTGGCGGCACTCCTTGATCGCAGTTCCTGGTCAACCTATCAGAAACTGCTGACCGCGCTCGCGGCGCTGGCGGTCATCTTCGATGGGTTCGACATTCAAGTCCTCGGCTTTGCCATCCCCTCACTGATACGGGAGTGGCACGTAGCCCGCGGCGATTTCGGTCCGGTGCTGGCGGTCGGACTGGCCGGGATGGCAGTGGGCGGTCCGCTGGCGGGCTACTGCGGCGATCGCTTCGGCCGCCGGGTAGCGCTCATCGGTTGCGTGGTGGCTTTCGGACTGGCCACCATCGGCACCGCGATGGTCCACGGGTTAGCGGGACTCACGATATTGCGTTTCGTAACCGGTATGGGAACCGGCGGCGCCCTGCCGAACGCCAGCGCCCTGACGGCGGAGTTTGCGCCCCTGCGCCGGCGTGCGATGGCGGTAAAGCTGACGCTTGTTTGCTTCCCGCTGGGCGGGATGCTGGCCGGTCTGCTGGCCGCCTGGGTGCTGCCTCGATTCGGATGGCGCGGGCTGTATTCGATCGGCGGTGTTTTGCCGCTCCTCCTGGCGCTGGTCCTGATGGCGCTTCTGCCGGAATCGCCGCGATTCCTGGCGCGCCGGCCGGCAATGTGGCCGCGGCTCGTCGCTCTGCTGGGCAGGATGGGGCACGCCGTACCGGCCGGGGCTTCGTTTGAAGATCGGGCCGAACACGATGCCGCCGAACACGCTTCGGTGCGGAGGTTGTTCGGTTCCGGCCTGGCCCGCGATACTACGGGCCTTTGGATCGCCTTTTTCTCCAGCCTCGGATCCGTTTACCTGATCTTTGGCTGGCTGCCGGCGATGCTAACCGCGCAGGGACTGAATGTCGCCACAGCCAGCACCGGGTTGGCCGTCTACAATTTCGGCGGCGTGCTGGGTGTGTTGCTGTGGGCCACGCTGGTGACCCTGCTGGGGTCGCGCGGGCCGATGCTCTTCGGCGCGCTGGCTTGTGCCGGGAGCGCGTTGGCGCTGCTGGTGGTGCCGATTCAGGCGCACGGCGATCACGTCCTGCTCATCGCCTGCCTGGGGATCAACGGTCTGCTGGCCAACGCCGTGCAGACCTCCATGTACGCGCTGGCCGCGCACGTATATCCCACCAGCGTCCGCGCTACGGGCGTGGCCTACGCAGCCACCATCGGTCGCTTAGGAGGCCTGCTGACTTCGCTGTTCGGCGCCGTGGTCATTCAGGCCGGAGCCAAGACCTACTGGTCCGTATTGGCCGCCGCCATGGTGTGCGCTTTCGCCGGACTGGCCTGGGTGCGCAACCATTACCCGGCGATTGGTAGACTGGAAACTGATGTTGCCGCCGCTTCGATGAGCTCGCCGCTCGATGACGCCGAGCCAAGATAGCATCTGAAACGACGCTGGTTCCGAGGTGAGGGTTCCTATTAGAAATATGCAGACGCATGATGTCATCGTGATTGGAGGCGGCCCGGCCGGTTCGACGGCGGCTGCCGTGCTCTCCGCCAAAGGCCGGCGCGTGGTGGTACTGGAGAAGGAAAAGTTCCCGCGTTATCACATCGGCGAGTCCCTGCTGCCCTATGGCTACTTCACGCTGCAACGCATCGGCGTGCTGGATCGCATGAAGACCTCGCATTTCGTCCGCAAGCATAGCGTGCAGTTCGTGGGCATGAGCGGACGGGCTTCGGTGCCTTTCTATTTTTCACAGCAGCTCGCGCATGAAGCCTCCGCCACGTGGCAGGTTCTGCGCAGCGAATTCGACCAACTGCTGCTGGACAACGCGCGCGACAAGGGGGCCGAGGTTATCGAAGAGATTACGGTACGCGAACTGATTCAGCAAGCCGATTCGGTGACCGGGGTCACGGCGGTGGACAAAGGGGGCGAGACGCGCGAATTCCGCGCGCCTGTCACCATCGACGCCACGGGCCGCGATGCCTTCGCGGTAACTCGCAATGGGTGGAAGGTGCGCGATGCCGTGCTGAATAAGATCGCCCTATGGACTTACTACAAAGGCGCCCTGCGCGACCCCGGCATCGACGAAGGCGCCACGACCATCGCCTACCTTCCGGGCAAGGGCTGGTTCTGGTACATTCCGCTGGCCAATGACGTCATGAGCGTTGGAATTGTGGCTGAAAAGGAGTATCTGCACCAGGACACGCGCGATCCGGCCACCATCTTTCACCGCGAAGTGGAGAAGAATGCCTGGATCGGAAACCATCTGGCCCCCGGCCAGCAGTTCGGACCGTATCGCGTGACCGGAGAATACTCATACCGCTCGCGCCACTGCGCTGCCGACGGACTCGTGCTGGCGGGCGACGCCTTCGGCTTTCTGGACCCTGTATTCTCGTCGGGCGTGGTGCTGGCGCTGCGTAGCGGCGAACTTGCGGCCGACGCCGTAGACGCCGCGCTCACCGCCGGCGACGTTTCCGCATCCCGTTTCGCGCATTATGGCGCTCAGTTTTGCCAGAGCATTGAGGCCATGCGCAAGCTGGTCTACGCCTTCTACAACCAGGCGTTCAGCTTCCGGGAGTTCATCACGGAGTTTCCGGGCCTCAAGGGCGACCTGACGGATTGCCTGATGGGCAATCTTTCCCGCGATTTCCAATCCCTGTTCGATGCCGTAGCCAAATTTGCGGCAGTGCCCGAACCGCTTCCGCACGGCCAACCTCTAAACGTCGGAGAGGTCCTGGAGTCGTGCGGCTAGCCTAGAGTGGTGTGGCAGAGCCTTCCGCCGGGCGGTTGACGGCCGCCCGGAAACGACCGCCTACACCCGCGCCGGCCGCACCAACGCGTTTACACGCCGCAACGCCGGGAACCGCCACGCCCATATGGCTACGATGGCGATGGTCCCCAAGCCGCCCAATACCACCGCCGGCACCGTACCGAACCATTGCGCGGTAATGCCCGATTCGAATTGGCCGACCTCGTTCGACGCTCCGATAAAAACCATATTCACGGCGCTGACCCGTCCGCGCATTTCATCGGGCGTGGAAAGCTGGATCAGCGTATGGCGCACGATGACGCTCACCATGTCGCACGCGCCGATGAGCGCCAATGCCGCCAGCGAAAGCGCCGGCTGGCGCGAGAGTCCGAAGACTACGGTGAAGATCCCGAAGCCGCATACGCACCACAGCATGATGGCGCCCGCATGCCGCCGCAAGGGCCAGCGCGCCACCACCAGGGCCATGATCACCGCGCCCAAGCCGGGCGCGCTGCGCAGAATACCGAGACCGGATGCGCCGATTTTGAGGATCTCGCGCGCGTAAACGGGCAGCAGCGCCACGGCGCCCCCCAACAGCACGGCGAACAGGTCCAGCGAGATGGCGCCCAGGATCAGCTTGTTGCGCCTGATGTATCGCAAGCCCTCCAAGGCCATTTGATAAGAAGCCTCCGGACGCTGCCCTGGAGCGCGGCGTACCCGGATACCCGCCAGCACCAATAGCGCCAGCAGGTACTCGATCGCCGCACAGGTGTAGACCAGCGTGGGGCTGGCAGTCCAGCCATAGAGCAGCCCGCCGGCCACCGGTCCGGCAATCGTGGCGGCTTGGAAAACGGACGAGTTCCACGCCACCGCTTTGGGGAAGTCTTTCTCCGGCACCAGCAGCGGCAGGAATGCCTGGCTCGCGGGTCCGTTGAAGGCGCGCACCGTTCCATTCGCCAGCAGCACGCCATAGACCGGCAATATGGAAGAAAAGCCGTGCCACGTCAGCCCCAACAGCAGCAGGGAGCATAGCGCGAAACCCGCGCAGCAGGCCTGCAGGATACGTTGCCGCGCAAAACGGTCCGCCGCCTGGCCCGCGACGAGAAAGAGAAGAATGCCGGGAAGAAACTGCGCCAGCCCCACCAGCCCGAGGTCCAGCGGGCGATGCGTCAGCGAATACACCTGCCAGGCGACGGCCACGGCCTGCATCTCCGACGCGGTGGTGGTCAGCACGCGGGCCAAAATGTAATAGCGGAAGTTGGAGTGGCGGAAGGCCGGGCCGGGGGGAGGCGGGGGCATGCTTTAGCTCTCAGTTTGACACGGAGAAGCGGGGACGCGGAGACGCGGCGACACGGAGATCGCGGCGACGCGGCGAACATCGACGCGTACTACAATGACCTTCAGCATGAAAACAGTTGCCTTGTTCGCCTTCTACATGGCTACGTTCTGCCCGTTCGCTACGGCCATCGACCTGAAGGGCCTCTCCGCCATAGGACCCATGGCGAGCTACACCGCGAATCGCGATACGGTGACGATCACATGCCGCGACCGTTCCCAAGTCCGTTTGTACATTCTGGCGCCGGATCTGATCCGGGTCAGAGCCTCCTTCCGCGCGCCGATACCGGAGCGCGATCACTCCTGGGCGATCGCCAAGACGGCGTGGGACGTTCCGAAATGGACGGTAAAAGACGAACCGGACGACGTGCTGATCGCGACCGAAGAAGTGGAGGCGGTGGTGCATCGCACGCCCCTGCTGATCGAGTTCCGGGATGCGAAGACGCATCGCGCGATCAACGCCGACGCCCTTCCCATGATGTGGGACGCGCACGCGAGCGACCTGCGCCTCCGTACCGTTGCCGCAGCCAAGAAAATTGGCTTCGACGAGCACTTTTACGGCCTTGGCGAGAAGGCCGCCCACCTGGACAAGCGGCGCGGTCAGTTCACTATGTGGAACTCCGATACTCCGGCTTATAAGGAAGGCACCGATCCGATCTACCAGGACATCCCCTTCTACATTGGCTGGCAGGGCGCCGCGGCGTACGGTATTTTCTTCGATAACAGCTTTCGCACGCATTTCGACTTCGGCGCCGAATGGCCTGAACATATAGCGTTCACCGCCGAGGGCGGAGAGATGAATTACTACTTCTTTTGGGGTCCGTCCATGAAGAAGATCCTGGGACGCTATGCGGATCTCACCGGCCATATGCCCTTGCCGCCTAAGTGGGCGCTGGGAAATCAACAAAGCCGATGGAGCTACTATCCGGACACGACGGCGGAAGAACTCGTGCGCCGCTACCGGGCCGAAGACCTGCCGCTGGATGTTCTTCACCTGGATATCGATTACATGCAACAATACCGGGTTTTCACGTGGGACCGTCACGGGTTTCCAGATCCCAGCGCCTTCACCGGGACACTGCGGAAAGAGGGCGTGAAAGTGGTCGTGATCGTGGATCCGGGAGTCAAATATCAGCCGCCCGAACAGGGAGCTACCGATAGCGGCGCAGGCGCTAACCCGGAACTCGCGGCCCAAGACAAGAGTTACTACGTCTTCAACCAGGGCTTGGCCAAGAACTACTTTCTCAAACGCAAAGACGGCAAGCTCTGGATCGGCGCAGTCTGGCCCGGAAAGGCCGTCTACGCTGATTTCACGCTGGACGCCGCCGCGCGCTGGTGGGGCGAACTGCACCGCGCCTACCTGGATCATGGAGTGGCGGGCATCTGGAACGACATGAACGAACCGTCGGACTTCCTGGACCAGACCGGCAAGACCCAGATGGATGTAGTTACTTACGATGCCGGCGCCCATTCGCCCTACGCCGAAAATCGCAACGTTTTCGGGCTGAACGAGGCGCGCGCAACTTATGAAGGGCTGGCGCGGTTGCGGCCCAACGACCGGCCCTACGTCATCACGCGCGCGGGGTACGCCGGCATTCAGCGCTATGCCACTATGTGGACCGGCGACAACACCGCCACCTGGGATGCCATGGCCCTCAGCATCCCCATGTTTGAAACGCTGGGGCTCTCCGGAGAGCCGGTCGTGGGCGCGGACGCGGGCGGCTTCATCGGCCGCACCGACCCGGAGTTGCTGACGCGCTGGTACGAAATCGCGTTTCTCACGCCTTTCTGCCGGAATCACGCGCAAAGGGATTCCTACGATCACGAACCATGGCGCTTTGGGACTTACTACGAAGATATCGTGCGCAAGTACTTAAAGCTGCGTTATCGCTTTCTGCCGTTCCTCTACACCACGCTGGAGGAGGCCCATCGCACCGGCGTGCCGATGTTCCGGCCACTGTTGCTCAACTACCAGAGCGATGCCAATACGCTGGACATCGACGATGAGTTCATGGTGGGCAGCGATCTGCTAGTGGCTCCCATACTGAGGCCGGGGTCGACAGGCAGGCTGGTCTACCTGCCCGAAGGAACCTGGTTCGACTATTGGAGCGGGCAACAACTGGCGGGCGGCCGCATGATTCACGTGGAAGCCCCGCTTGAGACCGTGCCTCTCTACGTGCGCGGCGGCGCCATCGTCCCCATGGGCCCGGAGATGAACTATGTTGGAGAGAAACCTAGCGACCCGCTTACTTTTGAGATTTATCCGGACTCCCAAGGCAACGCTCAAGTGTCGCTATATGAAGACGACGGCGTAAGCCCCGCTTATCACAATGGCGTTGAGCGGAGGACTGTCGTGACTTATAAGACGTCGGAAATCAATTTGAGCGCTCCAACCGGGAGTTATCAGCCTGGCGCGCGCAAGTTTGAGTTCGTGGTGCATTCCGCGGCGGGCGCAAGCGCGCGCTTGCAGTCGGCCGATGACGGCGGCTCTCGCATCATTCGGATACACTGAGGGAGCGGGTCCTGGAGGACCCGCGCAGACCTGGAGGTCCGCCCCACTTTGAGAACCCCAACCGCAATCGTCGTCTGCGCCGCTCTTTTAAGCGCCGCCGAGCCCTATCGCGAGTGGACCGTATACGGCGGCGGTCCGGACAGCATCCGCTATTCGGCCCTGGATCGGATCAATCGCGGCAACGTGGCGCGCCTCGCAGTGGCGTGGACCTACGATACCGGGGACGCCTTTCCGGAATCCGAAATGGAATGCAATCCCATCGTCGTCAATGGGCTGCTCTACGCCACCACACCCAAGCTGCGGTTGATCGCGCTCAATGCCGCCACCGGCAAGCTGCGCTGGTCCTTCGATCCGCGGCAGGACCAGCGGGCCTTCGGCAAAGCCCGCAATCGGGGAGTCACGTATTGGTCCGATGGCGCGGACCAGCGCATCTTCTTCGCCGCCAGCCACTGGCTGTACGCTCTGGACGCCCGCACCGGCGCGCCGATCGGAACTTTCGGAGAAGGCGGCCGCGTGGACCTGCGGCTGGGTCTCGGCCGCCCTCCCGAAGAAATGTCCATTTCCGCCACCAGCCCGGGCATCGTTTACAAAGATCTGCTGATCATGGGCAGCATCGTCAGCGAAACGCTGCCCGCGTCGCCGGGAGATATCCGCGCGTACGACGCGCGCACCGGCAAAATCCGCTGGACCTTCCACAGCATTCCGCACCCCGGCGAATTCGGCTACGACACATGGCCGAAAGACGCCTGGCAATACATCGGCGGGGTCAACAACTGGGCCGGCATGAGCCTCGACGAAAAGCGCGGCTTGGTGTTCGTCCCCACCGGCTCGGCTTCTTTCGATTTCTACGGTTCGAATCGCAAAGGCGACGACCTGTTCGCCAATACTCTGCTGGCGCTGAAAGCCGATACCGGCGAACGTGTCTGGCATTTCCAAGCCGTACACCACGATCTTTGGGACCGCGACTTCCCCGCGCCGCCCAATCTGGTCACGGTCCGGCACGATGGCCGCGCGGTGGATGCCGTCGCCCAGATCACCAAGTCCGGCCATGTGTATCTGTTCGATCGCCAGACCGGCGAGCCGCTGTTTCCGATCGAGGAGCGGTCCGTGCCCGCCTCCGAAGTGGAGGGCGAAACCACCGCGGCGCGGCAACCCCTGCCACTGAAGCCGCCGCCCTTCGCCCGCCAGATCTTTACCGCGGACATGGTCACCAACCGGACGCCCGAAGCGCACGCCGCGGTCCTGGCGCGGCTGCGGCAGGTGCGCAGCGCGGGCCAATTTGTGCCGCCCAGCCTGGAAGGCACGGTGATCTTCCCCGGCTTCGACGGAGGCGCCGAGTGGGGCGGCGCGGCTTTCGATCCGGCATCCGGGCTGCTCTACGTCAACGCCAACGAAATGCCGTGGATTCTGCGCCTGGTCGAGTCGCCGCAAGCCAGCAAAACCAGTGGCCGCGGCTTATATAACGCGCGCTGCGCAGGCTGTCATCGCCAGGACCTGAAAGGCAGCCCGCCGGAGTTTCCGGCGCTGGTGGAGATCTCGAAGCGCCGCACGCGCGAGCAAATCGCCGCGATTATCCATGATGGCAGCGGCCGCATGCCGGCGTTCGCGCAGTTGCCGGCCGATGCCGTGTCCGCCATCATCGCCTACCTGGCGACCGGCGAAGACTTGATGGTAGCCGCGATCGCGCGCAGCCCCTGGCCGATCGAACAAAAGTACCGGCACGACGGCTACAACAAGTTCCTCGATCCGGATGGCTACCCCGCCGTGGAGCCGCCCTGGGGGACGCTCAACGCCATTGACTTGAACAAGGGCGAGATCGCGTGGAAGATCCCCTTTGGCGAATATCCCGAGCTGGCAGCCAAAGGACTGCGCCACACCGGCAGCGAGAATTACGGCGGTCCGGTGGTGACCGCCGGCGGATTGTTGTTCATCGCCGCCACGAACCACGACCGCAAGTTTCACGCCTTCGATAAGGCCACCGGAGAACTGCTTTGGGAGACTACGCTGCCTGCGGCAGGCAACGCCACGCCCGCGACTTACGAGGTGGATGGCCGCCAGTTCGTGGTCATCGCATGCGGGGGCGGAAAGTCGGGCGCAGCATCCGGGGGAAGCTACGTGGCATTTGCGTTGCCTGAGCACTAACAAAGGGCAGCGCCAGTGTCCTGCACCGATCCAGCCAAGATTAACTGCTCCACAAGTCCATTCTAATGTTATACTCTTGGCGCGACCTTGTTAGCTCGCCATCAGGGGATTTTTCTCGATTCACCCGGAAAGGGGTGTTCTCATGCTCGACTTAACTATCGTTCGCATCATATTCGTGCTCGTGTTAACTGCGTCCGGCTACTTGCTGCATCCGTTTCAATCCGCTCCCTCGCCTTGGTCCGCATTGGCGGGACTTATCCTGGGCGTCTGCATCATCTTTTTCGAGGTCCGGCTGGAGGAAATCAGCCTTAAGAGGCTGATCGGAGCGGCTTTTGGATCGGTGCTGGGCATCATCGGGGCGTTCTTCATGTCACTGGTGCTGCGCTGGGCGCGGCCGGAGGGTGGGGACACCTCGCACATCATTCCATTCGTACAAGTCTGCCTGCTCCTTTGGATGACTTACGTGGGCCTGATCGTGGGAGCCAAGAAGGGCGACATGCTCAACCTGTCAGCCTTGGGAGGCATTTTCGGCGGCGAGAAAGTGTCCAGGAAGTCGTTCAAAATCCTGGACACCAGCGTGATCATCGACGGGCGCATCGCGGACATCGCCGAAACCGGCTTCCTGGACGGCGTGCTGGTAATCCCCCAATTCGTCCTGCGTGAGCTACAACTGGTGGCGGATTCCGCCGATTCCATGAAGCGCAATCGCGGACGCAGGGGCCTCGATATCCTGCAACGCATCCAGAAGATGGCGCACCTCAACGTGCAGATCGTGGAGGACGATTTCCCGCATGTGCGCGAAGTGGACATGAAGTTGATCGAGCTGGCCAAGGTCTACGATTCGAAGATCGTCACCAACGACTTCAACCTGAACAAAGTCGCCCAACTGCACGGCGTGCAAGTGCTCAACATCAACGAGCTGGCCAATGCGCTCAAGCCCATCGTGCTGCCTGGCGAGACCATGCGCGTGTTCATTCTGAAGGAAGGCAAAGAATATAACCAGGGCGTCGCCTATCTGGACGACGGCACTATGGTGGTGGTGGATAACGCCAGGAAGATGATCTCGAAGACCGTCGACATTTCAGTTACAAGCGTGTTACAAACGACGGCGGGAAAGATGATCTTCGGAAAATTCGACGAACGCATGCACGCGGTGGCAGCGGCCGGCGCCGGCGCCGGCGACGGCAAGCACGACCGGCCGCCGCGCAAGGCCGAGCCGCTCGCATCGGAGAGATCCACGGTAGAATCGTAGATTGCGGTAGTGGGGCGGGCAATCCTGCCGACCCACAAGCACACGCCTATATGAAAGTCGCCGTGATTCTGCCAGCCGCCGGGCTGGGCACCCGCATGGGGCGGACGTCCGCCGAGAAAGCGGGCACCAGCCGGAAGCAGTTCATGCTGCTGGACGGCGCTCCCATCCTGCTGCATGCGGTGCGCAAGTTCGCCGTGTCCGCGCGCGTCCATGAAATCGTGGTGGCTGTGCGGCGCGAGGACCTGGACTGGGTCGCGGAATTGCTTCAGCGCGAAGTCCGCGGCAAGAAGGTACGCGTGGTGGAAGGCGGCAACTCCCGCCAGCAATCCGTGGAGAATGCCCTGTCGGCGCTCGATCCCGATACCACCCTGGTGGCCGTACACGATGCGGTGCGGCCGTTCATCGATTTGGAAACCATCGATAAAGTCATTGACGAAGCCGCTGAAACCGGCGCCGCCATCGTGGGCATCGTGCCGGTGGATACGGTGAAACAGGTGGCCCGCGCGCAGACCAACAAAGCCAGGATCCGCGCCACCCTGCCGCGCGAGAAACTGGTGCTGGCGCAAACGCCGCAGGTCTTTCGTTACGATCTGCTGGTGCGGGCCTTCGCCGCCGCGCAAAACGACGGCTTCACCGGCACCGACGAATCCAGCCTGGTGGAGCGGCTGGAAGTGGACGTCAGCGTGGTGCTGGGCAGCGACCGCAACATCAAGATCACCAAGCCCAGCGATATGGACCTGGCGCGCCTGTTCCTGGAAGAGGAAACCGCGCCCCGCGAATTGTGAGCGAATACCGCACCGGTCTCGGCTGGGACGTGCACCGCCTGGCGCCCCATCGTCCGCTGATCCTGGGCGGCGTGGCGATCCCTTCCGAACTCGGACTGGAAGGCCATTCCGATGCCGATGTGCTGGCCCACGCCATCACCGACGCCATCCTGGGAGCGGCCGCGCTGGGAGATATCGGGATGCACTTCCCCGACACCGATCCCCGCTGGCAAGGCGCCGGCAGCCTGATATTCCTGGCGCACGCCCGCGATCTGGCGCGCGCCCGCGGTTACCGCATCGTGAACGTGGATTCCACCGTAATCCTGGAACGCCCCAAACTCAAGGACTATCGCGACGCCATTCGCGAGAAATTGGCCGCCACGCTGGAACTCGATTTGGACCGCGTGTCCGTAAAGTTCAAGACCGCCGAGAAAGTGGGACCCGTGGGCGAGGGCCGTTGCGCCGAGGCCGAGGCGATCGTCACTCTTTGTCCAGATAGAACCTAGGCGGGAAACCCCACTCCTCGTCCACCCGGACCCGGTCGTAGGCTTCGCGAAATTGGGCCTTGGCGCGGTACAGCATCACGCGCAGATAATTATTATCTACCCGGTACTTCCGGCAAATTTCGGCTTTATCGATCTCATCCAGGAATATCGCTTGCAGTATCCTGCGGTCCTTCTCCGGCATTGCCGCGAAAATCCACGCGATCTCGCGCTTCAAGTCTTCGTTGACCAATTCGGCATCCAAATCCACCGTCGAATCGATGGGTTCATCCATGCTTTCGTCCCAAGACTCCTCGCGCTCGTCCAAGCGGCAAAGCTCCCGCATCACGTTGTTGCACACGCCGTTTACAAACGCGCCAAAACTTTCCGGCTGCTCCACTCCGGCGCCCTGTCGCAGAATCACCAGCACGCGCTTGAGGGTCTCCTGCCGGATGTCCTCGATCAGATGGAGAGAGCGCAGGCGCACACGCAGCTTCAGGTACAGCAGGTTGCCAAAATACGAGGCAAAATGGGCGCCTGCATTGGGATCCCCGTCCGTCAATCGCTGGACGTAGTCCTCGTCGAACGATTCGAATTTTATGGCTAGTTGAGCGGTTGGCAAGGCCCTTATGTTATATTAAGCGAAATCCCGAATAGAAGGGGACCAAGAAGTTACAAATACAGGGTCAAATATGTTCGACGCGACCCGGGCGGAGTCTTTGGATTCCGCCCGGCAAGCTTGGCGTCCGGCAGCGGGACGAGGGCGTCCCGCGCGGTCCAGGGGGACCGCCCCACCACGAGAAGATGAACAGGCCAGGAGGCCTGTTCTACAAGGCGATCTTTAGCGTGACGGCGTGCTTGGAGGGCTGCACCGCGGGCATCGTGACGCGCAGGCCCGTCGCGTCCTGCGTCCACTGCAGCTTGCCCTGATAGCCGAGCAAGTCGGCGCTCTCTACCCTCCCGGTCACCGACCGCAGCACCGTCTCCTGCGCCGGCCAGCCCATGACGAAGGCATACAGCGTCCTGCCCTTGGTGGTGTACCGGATGTCTTCCGCGGTCAGGTCCTTGCGCCCGCCCTCGTTGAACGAAGCATCCGGCTTTAACTTAGTACCGGGTCCTTCGCCGAAGACCTTCCAGGGGCGCGTGCCGTGAATGCCTTCGCCGTTCACCGCCATCCAATCCGCGAGCTCCGCCAGGATGCCGCGCTCATCGGCGTCCAGTTCGCCGGAATTGGGCAGCGGGAAATTCAGCAGGAGGTTGCCGTTGCGGCTCACGATATCGCATAACATATCGATCACCGTCTTGGGCGATTTGTAGTGCTGGTTCCGCTTGTAATGCCAGTCGCCGACGCACGTATCGGTCTGCCAGGGATTGGGCCAGATCTTGTCCACGATGCCGCGCTCCACGTCCAACACGCATGTGCCGACTTCGCAATCTTCGCGGCGCTTGCTGGTGTAGACCGCCTCGACTTTGCCGCCGTGCCGCCGGGCGCTTTCGTTGTAATGATGCGAAACCAGGCGCAGGCCGTATTCTTCAAACGGCAGCGCGCCATCGGTGTACAGCAGGTCGGGCTGATACTGGTCCACCAAATCCTGGATGCGCAGCAGCCAGTGTTGCCGCCACGAATCCGGGATGCCATCCGATCCCCACTGCAACTCGCCCTTGGCGAATTGCGCGCAGGCGGCTTCGTGATAGAGATCGGCGTTGGCGGGGTCCTGCCCGTCGTATGGCACGCCGGCCAGCGGTCCCGTGCTATCGCTGCCGTGGCTCACGGCGAACCACTTGTAGCTGATCCACAGGTGCTCGCTCACGCCGAACTTCAAACCTTCGCGCAGGGCGGCCTTGCGGAACATACCCACTACGTCCTTGTGCGGCCCAATATTCACGGCATTCCAGCGCGTGTGCCTGGAGTTCCAGAGGTCGAAATTGTCGTGATGCACGCCCATGCTGACGAAATACTTCGCGCCGGCCTTCTTGTAGAGGCCGACCAGGTGGTCCGGGTCGAACTTGTCGCCTTTCCAGGTGGGGATAACGTCCTTGAAGCCGAACTTGGAGGGGTGCCCGTAGGTGGCGACGTGATATTTGTATTGCGCGCTGCCCTGCATGTACATGTTGCGGGCGTACCAGTCGCCGTCTTCGGGGGCCGATTGCGGACCCCAGTGCGCCCAGATGCCGAACTTGGCATCGCGGAACCATTCGGGGACCCGATACCGCTTCAGCGATTCGCGAGTGGCTTCAAAAGGGGCGGCGGCTTTGGCGAGGGCGGGCGCGGCAAGGCTGCCCGCAAGCAAGCCGAGGGCATCTCGTCTGGTAAGCGTCATTTGCCAGGCGAAGCTTAGGCTTTGGGCGGCTGCGCGGAGTCGTCCGGATTCACGCTTTTCAGCGAATCCTTAAAGCTGCGAATGCCTTGAGCCAGACCCTTGCCGAGTTCCGGCAGCTTTTGCGGGCCGAAAAACAGCAGCGCAATGAGCAGGATCATGATCAGATGCTTGGGTTGGAGCAGATCTTCAATCATGTTAGACCTGCCCTGATGGTAGCACAACCGGGCAGGGTTCGTTCGTCCGGGAAGCAAAGCCGGGGGCGGGGGGTTGGGGTTGGGCTCTCGAGAACGCCCGCGAGCAGCCCGGGAATCTCGTAAACCGCGGAATTCTTGAGCGCCGCGGCGTTGGCCCGGTAACGCTCGTAGTGCGCGGGCGACAGCAATTCCGCGACGGCGTCGCCGAGATGGGAGAAGCTGCTAACCACCATCCCGACCTGCTGTTCGACGATCCAGTCGGTGTTGTAGCGCTCGTGGGCCAGCGTCCACGGATTGCGCTCGACGATCACGGGCAGCCGCATGGCCAGCGCTTCGCTGATGCTGCCGGGACCGGGCTTGCCGATGAAAAAGTCGGCCAGCCGCATATAATACGGGACCTCCGCGGTAAAGCCCTCGACGTACACGGGCACGCGATGGCGCATGGCGCGCAGCTTCCGGGCGGCTTCCTGGTGGCGTCCGCAGAGCACGATCATCTGGACTTCGGACCGGCCACGGTGGATGGCCCGCGCGACTCTCACCGCATCCATCGAACCTTCCCCGCCGAACGATACCAGCGCGGTGGGCAAATCCGGGCGGAGTCCGAGGCGGGTACGCTGGGCCGCGCGATCGAGTTCGAGCGGCGCGTAGAACTTCGGATTCAGAATCATTCCGGAGGCGCCCAAAATGCGGCTTTCGGGATAACCCAGCGCGCGCGCTTGCGCGGCCGCCCGGCGGGAGCCGCAAATCACGTGCTGGTCCTGGCGCTCGATCCAGAAGTGGGGCGGATAGTCGGCGATATCGGTGAGGATGGTGACCAGCGCCGCGGCGGGGCACGCGCGCGCCAGCGCCTGTTTGATGGCCCGGTTGTAATGCGGGATCAGGGAGACGACCATATCCGGCGGATCCTGGCTCCAATGCGCGGCGAGCGCGCGCACCTGCGCGGCGTGGAAGATCCGGATCGCCACATGCATGGGCGGGATCAGTTGGGCGGTGCCCAGGGTCCAGCCGCGCCGCAGCATGATGTTGTAGACTTCCGGGAACGGAATGCCGGTCAGTTTGCGGATAACGTCGATGGAGTACAGGAGGTCTTGGATATTGCGCATCCGCGTTTCCCAGGGCCGCCGCTGCTCGCGGATGACGGCGTCGAGAGCGGTGGCCGCGGCGCGATGGCCGCCACCCGCATCGATGTAGATGAGGTCAATCTTTGGCCGTGGCAAGTTGCACCGCGCAATCCGGTATTGGGGCGTGGGCGGCGTGCGCCGCGACCAGCGACGGGCGGAAGGCCGCCAAAACGGGGCGGCCGATCCAGCACTGCGGCGGATCGAGACCGAAGATCCAGGCCACGGTAAGGGCTGTGTCGAACGTGTTCACCAGCGCCGCGATGCGGCCCGGCGCGATGCCCGGCCCCGACAGAATCCAGGGAATCAGGATTTCGGCGAGCGAGTTCTTGCCATGGCCGTGCGCGGTGCCGCCGTGATCCGAAGTCACCAGGACGAAGGTGGATTCGCGCGCGGAGAGCGTATCGAGCATATCCAGTACCTGTCCGATGTAGCCATCGGCGGCCTCCACGGCGCGGTAATACTCTTGGCTGTACCAGCCATGCGCGTGCCCTTCATGATCGACGTTATCCAGATGGATGAAGGTGAGGGCCGGACGGTTCTCGCGCCAGTAAGCGATGGCCGCCGCGGTGGTCTTGGCGGCTCCCCGCTCGTGCCGCATGATGTCGGGCGCCCGTTTTTCCAATAGATCGGAAAATCCGGCCCAATCGTGAAAGACGGCGATCTTGCCGGCGGGATAAGCGGCGCGCAGGACACCGAAGATGGTGGGAAACTTGCCGTCTGCGCCGCGGCAGGCCGGCTGAAATTCGACCATGCGGCGCAGCCAGCCGTTGGAGGTGATGCCGTGTTGCGCGGGGGACGCGCCGTCGATCGCCGAAGCCCAGTTGGGACTGCTGAGGGTGGGCAGGACGCCGCGGGCTTCCAGCGTCCATGCGGAGCGGGCCATCAACTCGCGGAGGCGGGGTACGCGCGCGGTGGAGACGCCGTCGACGCTCAAGCCATCTACGCCGATGATGATGACGCGCGGGCCGCGCCAGGGGCCGGGAGGTTCGGCGAAGATGCCCGGACCGCAGCCCAGCGCCAGAACAAACGGCAGCAATTTTGTTTTGGTGCCCATAGTTCATTTATAGGCCAAGATTGCTGCGATATCGTTACGATGCGGTGAAAGTTTCAAAAACAGGAGACAGGAGGCGGAAGACAGGAGACAGGAGACAGAAGTCAGAAGCCGAATTGGCCAGCTTCGGCCGGCTCGCGTAAAACGCCGCACCCTGTCCGCTCACGCGCCACGCCATCCCACAGCCGCACGCCCACCCGCCCCGCCGCCAGCCTAACCTGTTGAATTCCTAGCGGGCAAGGCACAAAATGGCACAATGCCTGCCTAAACGATCACGGAGGATTGTCCTTGAACGCACTCGCCGGCCTTAACGCCGATCTCCGCCATGCCTTCCGCAACCTGAGCGCCGGGCCATAGCGCGGTGGCGTACGGCCTCAAAAAGCGAACCGCGTCTGCCGTCTTGCGTTAAACGCCGCACGGTAGTATGCTGGATCTGTGATCCGGTCCTTCCGGGATAAAGAAACTGGGAAGGTGTTTCGACGCGAATTCAGCCGGAAATTCCAGGGCGTCGCCGCGGCGGCAAAACGGAAGCTGGACCACATTCATGCCGCTACGGACCTAGCGGATCTGCGCGCGATTCCCGGAAACCGTTTTGAGGCCCTCGCCGGCGACCGGCTGGGGCACTACAGCATCCGGGTCAATGACCAGTGGCGGATTTGCTTCCGCTGGGTGCAACCCGACGCTATTGATGTTGAGATTGTCGACTATCATTGAGGAAACCGACCGATGCCTGCAAAGACCAAGAGAATGCCTCCCATCCACCCCGGCGAAACGCTACGGGAGGACTTTCTGAAGCCGCTGGGACTAACCGCCAACCGGCTGGCCACCGAACTCTTCGTGCCTGCGACGCGGATCAACGACATCGTCCGTGGCCGGCGCGCCATCACCGCGGACACAGCCTTGCGCCTGGCGCGCTACTTCGGAACGACACCCCAATTTTGGATCAACCTTCAGTCAAACTACGATCTCGAATTGGCGCAGGATGCTCAGGGAGCCGAGATCTCCGGCCGGATCCGGCCGCATCGAGCTGCATGAGGGGCGGCCAGCGCGTGGAACGATAGGGCCATGATGCAACTTTTCGCCGCGACGGTCTGGCGCGAAAGCAATTGGTATGTATCGCAGTTTCTCGCGGTGGATGTCGCTAGCCAGGGCGAGACTGAAGAATAGGCTTTGGCAAATCTGAAGGAGGCGCTGGAACTGCATTTCGAGCCGCCGCAAGTCACGCGTCCGCCCAAGGCGCACATGGTCGAAGTCGAGGTTGGCCCGGCCTAGAGCCCAGCACCCTGTCCGCTCCCGCGCCACGGCATCCCACAACCGCACACCGCCCGCGTCCCCCCGATGGCCTAACCTATTGAATCGATTCCCGGCGGGCATAGCGCAAAATGGCATAATGCCTGCCTAAACGATCCTGGAGGATTGCCCATGAACACGCTTGCCGGTCTTAACGCCGATCTCCGCTATGCCTTCCGCAACCTGAGCCGCAATCCCGCCTTTACCGCGGTCGCGATCGGCGCGCTGGCCATCGGCATTGGCGCGAACACCGCCGTCTTTACGGTCGTCGAATCGGTGCTGCTGCGGCCGCTGCCTTATTACCAGCCGTCCCGGTTGTACACGGTGCGGCCCACGCCAAAGAAACCAAGTCCATTTGAAGGCGGGTCGATGTCGGATCCCCAATTCATCGCCTGCCGGTCCGGCAGCACGGCATTCCAGCAACTGGCCGCCTTCGATTTCGCGAGTTGGAACGGTACGGGAGTTGGCGATCCCTTGGCCATTCACGGCCAGGAGGTGACCGCAAACTTCTTCGCCACTCTTGGCGTTCAGCCGCAACTCGGGCGCGGCTTCCGGCCCCAAGAGGAGTTGCCGGCCGGCGCCAAGGTCGCGGCCCTCGGCAACAGCTTCTGGCGCGCCCATTTTCAGGCCGGGCGCGATGTCCTGGGCAAAGCGATACTGCTCAACGGCGAGCCGCATACCATCGTTGGCGTAATGCCGGCTGGTTTCGACCCGGCCGTGGAGCTGTGGGTTCCGACGATCCTGGAGCCGAACAATCATCACATCGCCTTCCGCCAGGTGATTGGCCGGCTCGCGGCGGGGGCTACGGTGGGGCGCGGGAAGGCCGAATTGGACGCGGCCGAGGAACGCGTGACGGCGCAGGAATACGGCCACCATGGCGAAATGGAGATGGCCATCGCCCCGCTGCGCGACAGTGTCGTGGGGAAAGCACGGCCCGCCCTTCTGGTCTTCTTAGGCGCCGTGGGCTGCGTGCTGTCGATCGCCTGCGTGAACGTGGCCAACCTGCTGCTCTCCCGCGCGTCGGCGCGCAAGCAGGAGATCGCCATTCGCGCATCGCTCGGCGCCACCCGCTGGCGCCTGGCCCGGCAATTGCTCACCGAGAGCGCCGTACTCGGCGTCATCGGCGGATTGCTCGGGCTCATCGTCGCGTTGTGGGGAGTGGAAACCTTGATCCAATTCGCGCCCGCCAATCGCATCCCGCGCACGGATGAGATCCGGTTCGATGGATGGATATTGGCCTTTAATACCGGTGTCTCCCTGCTCACCAGCTTGCTGTTCGGCCTGGCGCCCGCGCTGCAATTGACGCGCGCGCGGCAGACGCGTAACTGGAAAGACGCGGCGGCCCGCGGCAGTGCCCGTACCGGCGCGCTGCGTTCCGTGCTGGTCATGGCGGAAGTGGCGCTGGCTTTGATCCTGCTGATCGGCGCGGGCTTATTGGTCCGCAGTTTCGAAAAACTGCGCGCCGTGGATCTTGGCTTTCGCCCCGGCAACGTCCTGGCAATGAGTATGGATCTGAGCGGCAAGCCGTACGAATCGGCCCAGCAAATCCACCAATTCGATAACGAGATACTGGAACGCATCTCGCACGTGAACGGCGTGACTGCCGCGGGCCTGGTGAACTGGCTGCCCATGGGCGACGCCCTGGTCCAGGGAGATTTCAAACTGGCGGACCAGCCACTGCCGCCGGATGTGGTCGCCGTCAAGCCGGCCGTCAGCCCCGGCTATTTTCGGGCGATGGGCATCCCGCTGATGCGCGGCCGCTCGTTCGACGGCCACGACACCCTGAATTCCGCCCCCGTGGCGATGGTGGACGAATCGTTCGCCCGCCGCTTCTGGCCGAATCAGGATCCTATCGGCAAGCGCATCAGCTTCGAAGACAATCCCAAGCAGGAGAGCGACTGGATGACCGTGGTGGGAGTGACCGGATCGATCCGGCAGGAGAATCCGGCGTCGGAGCACATGACGGTCTACCAGCCTTTCGCCCAGGTGCGCGGGGTGTTCTTCCTGCAGTCAGCCAGCTTCGTGGTGCGTTCGAATGCGGACACGGCCAGCCTGGCGCCGGCTTTGCGCGCGCAGGTCTGGAACGTGGACAAAGACCTGCCCATAAGCGCGATCACCGGCATGCAGGACCTACTGTATGCTTCCACGGCCGAGCCGCGTTTTCAAACCCGCGTGCTGGCCTCGTTTTCCTCGATCGCGTTTCTGCTCGCCATGGTCGGCATCTACGGCGTGATGGCTTACTCGGTGACGCAGCGCACGCAGGAGATCGGCATCCGCATGGCGCTCGGCGCGCAGCGCGGCCACATCGTGCAAATGATCCTGTGGCGCAGCGCGGCGTTAGTCGCGGGCGGGCTGGCGATAGGACTCGCCGGCGCGTGGGCCGCCACGCGGGTGCTGAAGAACTTTCTCTTCGAAGTCACGCCCTTCGATCCGCTGACTTTCGCCGCCGTTTCGCTGTTGCTGGCGTTGGTGGCGCTGGGCGCCTGCTACATTCCGGCGCGTCGCGCGGCCGGCATCGATCCGCTCGTGGCATTACGATATGAGTAGATGGCGGACGAATCCGGCAGCACGCGGCCAAAAGCCCTGAAGATCAATCTCGACGGCCGCAAGTTCGGCACATTTGCCGAAATCGGCGCGGGACAGGAAGTCGCCCGCCGGTTCTTCCACGCCGGCAAGGCCGCCGGCACCATCGCCAAGACCATCTCCGCATACGACATGGCCATCAGCGATGGCATTTACGGTTCAAGCCAGCGCTACGTCTGCCGCCAGCGCCTGGAGGCCATGCTGGACATTGAGTTCAAAGGCCTCATAGAGCGCCTGGACCAGAAACGCGGCGAGCACACCGCGTTCTTCGTATTCGCGGATACCTCCGCCACCGAGACTCACTCGCACCGCCCCGCGGGACATAGCTGGCTGGGTGTGCGCTTTCAGACGGAGCCGCGCGGGGTGCCTTCCGAGATCATTCTCCACGTGGAAATGCTGGACCCCGTGACCGTCGAACAGCAGGAGGCGCTCGGACTGGCTGGCGTGAACCTGATCTATGGCGCATTCTACTATGCGGACGATCCCACGCACCTGATCGCGTCGCTGATGGACGATCTGAGCCGCCGCCGGATCGAAATCGACATGATCAAGTTTTCGGGCCCGGCCTTCGCCAAGGTGGACAACCGCCTGATGAGCTTGCAACTCGTCGAACAGGGGCTTACCGACGCGGCCATGTTCACGGCCGCGGGCGAAGTCGTGCAACCCGCGGAAGTGCTCTATAACAAGCCGGTCTTGATCGAGCGCGGCAGCTTCCGGCCGGTTACTAATGTCGCACTGGAAGTGTTGGACCGCGCCGTCCGCCAGCTTCAGCAGGATTCACCGGACGCCCAGGATCTGGTGGTGCTCATGGAGATGACCCTCAATAACCTGATGTCCGAGCAAGCCATCGATCATCAAGATTTCCTGGCGCGCGTCGATATTCTGGGCGCGCTGGGAAAAATGGTCATGGTTTCGAATTACACCAGGTTCGGCCGTGTTACCGGCTACCTGCGCCACTACACCCAGAATTGGATCGGGATGGCCATGGGCGTCCCCACCCTGCGCCAGATTTTCGAAGAGAAGTATTATACCGATCTGGAAGGCGGCATCCTGGAGGGTTTGGGCAAGCTCTTCCAAGGGCAGGTCAAGCTGTTCATCTATCCGACGAAGGAAACGGATGCTGGAGATCTGACAACGTCCGATTCACTGGACGTGAAAGCGGAGTTGACCCACCTCTACAGATATCTCGTTGAGAACGGTTACATCGAGTCCATACGCGAGTTCGACCCCGGCGGGTTGCACGTCACCCCAGGCGCCGTGCTGGCAAGCATCCAGTCCGGCGATCCAAGCTGGGAACAGATGGTGCCGCCTCAGGCCGCCGCCATGATCAAGGAAAAAGGCCTTTTCGGGTACCGGGCGGCCGGGAGTTGAGCCAGTCTCGCGTGTTCCCGGCCAGGAAATACCGCATCGACGGGATGCCGCCGGACAGCCCTCCCGCTCTACCTTGTATATAGGAAATTTTTCCTGGAGGAAATACCGAATGAACAAGCTGCTATGCGCCACAGTCGGAGCCGTCTGCCTGATCGCCGCCGGGTGCGCGAAGAAAGTCGCCGTGAAGCCGGCCCCGCCCCCGGCCGCGGTACAACAGGCTAAAGCCAGCACACCTGAAAAACCCACGATCTCGCTGTTTGCCGCTTCGCCCGGCACCATCGACAGCGGCGGCCAGACAACCCTGCGTTGGACCGTGGAACACGCCAACAACGTGCGGATCGCCCCGGCGTTAGGTGTGGTCCAGGAGTCCGGGAGCCGGGGAGTTTTCCCCAGCACCGATACCGTTTATACGTTGACGGCCACCGGCCCGGGCGGGACCGCGTCCGCCAGCGCCAGTGTGAGCATTCTCGCGCACACCGCATCCCGCATGCCGGATCAGGCGACCAAGATGCAGATACAGGAGTTGCTCAACCGCATTCAGGACGCCTACTTCGATTATGACAAGCACAATATTCGTCCGGACGCGCAGACGGCGCTGGTCGCGGACGCCAAGACGCTGGGCGAGATCCTGAAGCAGTATCCGGATTATAAGCTCACCGTGCAGGGCTACTGCGATGAGCGCGGCTCCGAAGAGTACAATCTGGCCCTGGGCGACAAGCGCGCCGATCAAGCCAAGGAGTATCTGGCCTCGCTGGGGGTGCCCGGCTCGCAACTGAAGACCATCAGCTACGGCAAAGAGAAGCAGCTCTGCAGCGAGCACGACGAAGCGTGCTGGCAGAAGAACCGCCGCGCGCACATCACGCAGGAGCAGTAAGAACCGCTCCCTTAGGGTCGCGGCTCGGTAACATACTGAATCTACCGGGCCGCGCTAGTACATCGTCCGGTTCGTTGGCTGACAAGTGAGTATGGCGTTTGTGGGGCGGGCAATCATGCCCGCAGCCGGCTTTCAGCCGGCCTTTGCGACCACGACGAGGCGCCGTGAAGGCAGTTGCGGCCATGATTGGCCGCCCCACGGTGCAACCGAACTGCCAGTATTCTGTAAGGGACTATCTGGACGATGTGCTAGTTAGTAAGCGGTGGCAACAGTCACTCAGCCAGGGGTCCGCAAATCTCTCGTCCCGCGTTACTCCTTTATCCGTAAGGCTGGCCAAGAACGCCACCAGATCCGCCCGGTTCCGCGGCGTCATGAAGAATCCGTGAATCAGCGGGTCCTTCGCTGGGTTATCGCGGCCCACGCCTGCAAACGGCCCGCCGCGGATGGTCCGGCCGCCCGCGGCGTAGTAATCCACCACTTCCTCCAGCGTTGGGATGCTGCCGTCGTGCATGTACGGCGCAGTCAGCGCGATGTTGCGCAGCGTGGGCGCCTTGAATTTTCCGACATCGGCCGTGCGCCCGGTACGCTCGTAAATGCCGAGATTCGGAGCTGGATACGATAGCGGCCCGGCCAGGTTATACAGCCCGGTGTTGTGAAACTCGACTGGAGAGCTTCCGGCTGCGTCGCTGAAATTGAAACCGCCATGGCACCGAAAGTACGAAGGGCCGCCGTAGTCCAGGAAAAACAAGAACTCGCCGCGCTTGGCGGATTCCGGGATAGCGTTCGTTTCGTTTAGAAAATGGAATCGGTCGTACGCCGACCCCGCGGAGACGATAGTCCGTTCGAACGAAGCAATCGCCTTCGCCACGTTCCCGATCGTAAACGCGTTGGCTTCGCCGGGAAACGCCTGGGGAAACAATGCGCGATAGGTCGCGTCCGATCGAATCAAGCGCAGCAGATCAGCCTGCACCACTCCAAGCTCCACGGGATTCGTGGAGAACATGGGCTTCAAGGCCTGCTCCTCGAGCGAATGCACGCTGGGGTCGCTCCAGTTGAACGCATTGTTATACGCGACATTGACCAGGCTCATCGCACTGCGCGGATGCAACTGCCCGGTAGCGCCCACGGCCCGTGCCCGGCCATCGGTAAAAGCCATCTCCTGGCGATGACAAGTGGCGCAAGACGCCGTTCCGTTCACCGACATGCGTTTGTCATAGAACAGGTAGCGGCCGAGCAGCGCCTTCGCCGCGGTCAACGGATTGTTCGCGGGAACCCGCGGCTTCGGAAATCCCTTGGGCAGCACCGCCGCTCCCGCGATGTCGATCCGCGCTACGTTCGACAACAAGCCGTCCACCGTCATCGTCAGGTCGGTTTCGCCGGTGTCCGGCAGTTGCGCCGGGAGCTCGATGGTGACCTGATCGCGCCCCACGTCATCGCCGGCTCCGAACGACAAGACCTGGACGGCAACGTCGCCGACCGTGACTCGCACGGCAGCCTTTGGATCCGCATAACGGATACCGCTCGCATCCAGCCGAACGGTCGTGGTCACTCCATCCGACAGGGGAATTGGGACCGTTCGGCATCCGTAGGCGCCGTTCTCGCATTTCCAATCCGGACAAGTCTTCGTTCCGCCATTCGCGAATCGCTGAAAGACTCGCCCGATCACCGGACCGCGGCCGTCCGCGGTGGCCGTCCAGAAGCCTGGCGCGACGTTCGCGACGACCACGCGGGCCGTCGCGCGGGAACCGTCCGTGCGCACCAGCGCGACTTCGGCCGGCCCCAGCGCGGTGCCGGGCGGAATCGCAAACGTGAGATAGGACCAACCCGCGCCGGTGAACAACAGCCCGGCACGCCGCGCAACCCCGCGCGAATCGGTCACGCGCACGGTCATGTTGCCGAGCCGGAACGGCAGCGGGCGTCCGGCCGCGTGCATCTCCCGGTCAGCCAGGATGGGTCCGTAGGCGGTCGATAATGCGCCTCGCGCGAGTACGAAGCTGCCCGTCGTGGGATTGACGGAGAAGAGGCCATGGGGTTCCACGTTCCAGAGATGCGACAGCAGGATCGTCGCGATGCCGCTCCTGCCGGGAGGCTCGCCGCAGGTCCATCCATCGTCCAGCTTGGACCAGTCGTAGAACCGGTAGTTCGTGAGCAGCCTGCCGGGACGGAACGACGATAGCGTCCATGAGATCTCGTGCGCATCGAAATAGGCGAGGTTATCTTCTACCAGGCGAGTGGCCTCCGCCGGATCGCTCGGAAACGCCGCGCACTCTTCCGAATTTCGGTCCAGTTGAGGATCGAGATCGCGCACCAGCACGGGCGCGTGCTCCGCGAGAGACCCGAACTGGCGCCATCGGTCCTCGGCAGTGCGCGTGACGGCGTAACGCGGAGTCGCCTCGAAGATGGCGTTGGCATCCCGCACCGGGCCGCCCACCAGGACCGGTTGGGTCGCGCCGGACGACCGGATGGCATCGACCAGGGCCTGTCGTGCGTGCCCCGTGGGCGCGAAGAACAAGCCGGGATTGTTTCGGAATTGGGCTGAGCAATGCGTCCAGAAACGGAGATCGTCCTCCGTGTCCGCAGCCAGAATCGCCAAAAGCTCGAAGCGGTTCGCGCGCCGAACGACTTGCTCCACGCGCGCCCGGTAATCCGCACTCTCCTCGTACAATGCGGCACTGACGGGTATCCGAATCGCATTCATGTTCAGGCGCTGCCGGATGGTGGCGAACGAACTCGCGGAAAACGGTCCGAATTCCTTGCCGTCGCCGAAAAAGTCGTCGGCCTTGAGCGTCACCGTGGGCATTTCGGTCCCGCGCACGAGGTATGCACGACCGCGAGCGTCCACAATGCGTTGGGCTTCGACGCGATAGGGTCCGTTTAGCGCAGGAGTGATTTGGGGAGCGGATGCCGCGGCGGCGAGCGACACGGAGCCGGCAAACAGCAGAAGAAGCACCCGCCCGCTGGCCATGATCCACCTTATGAACTGAGTCTATCGCTGAAATGGATGGTGGGCGCACGAAGTGGTACCGTACTGCCACGAATCTTTGTAATTCCTGTTAACGGCTGGCGGAGGCGGCCATTGTCACCGTCCGTGGCTGCATGCCGGCTTTCGCAAGGATCGCATAAACCACGAAGCCGGTCACGAAGCTGTAAAGCACCGCGGGCTGCACGTAAGTTTTCAGCGCATCCGAAACCGGCAGGAACGGCAGTATTCCGACTACGAAGCCCAGCGCCCACGCCAGATATCCGGCCCAGTTGACGCCCGCGCGGGGACCCGCCCAACGCTTGCCCGAGAGCAGATAGTCCGCCGCCATCGCGCCGCAAATGGGGCCGAACGACGCGCCCACGATGGTGAAGAAGTCGATCAGGTGTGTGGCGACGCCGGTTACCGCGAGCACAATGGACACCGTCACACCCGCCATAGTGGAGGAAATGCGCGGCACGCCCGGTATCATGGTCGAGAAGCTGTTGCCGGCAATGAAGGCGCAGAAGCAGGCGGGCGCCACCGAGGCGATGGTGAACAGGAAGAACATGGCGGTGGCCAGCGCTCCGCCGATGGACCGGATCACGTCGTCATACCCGAGTCCCGGAAGCGCGTACAGCTTGCTGGCGCCGGCCACCGAGAGCAGCGGCAAGCCGGCCGCGAATACGATCGCCAGGGTGATGCCGGTCAACCCGCCCAGGCGCACGTCTTTCTCGTTGCGGCTGTTCATCCCGAAATCCGCGCCGGCCGCGCCCGCCGTGGCAAAGAAACCGATGATGATCTGTATCAGCAGCGTGAAGGCCACAAACGGATGCGGATCGGCCGGCACGTATTCGCTAATGCCCGGGCTGGTTCGAAAAAACACCAGCAGCACCATGGCGGCGGGAATCACGATAAGGTAGCGCGACAGCTTGGCGACGTATTGAATCCCCATCACGCCGATATAGGCCATCCCGTAGCCCCACAGGATGCCGATGGCGATAAAGGGCAGGCTGCCGGGCCCGGCTTTGGAGCCGACCGTGTTCAAGATGAACTGCGTCGAAATGGCCGTATTCACGGCGAACCAGCCGACTTGCAGCAATCCCATCAGCAGGCCGGGCATCACGTAGCCGCCCGCCGTGCCGAAGGTCGAACTGCCCACCACGTAGAGCGGGTAGCCCGTCTTCATGCCCAACATCGCCGGAGCGTAATAATAAAGCGCGTAGCAGAGCAGCCCGGCGACCACGATGGCGGCCATGCACAAGCCCAGGCCGGCATGCGGGATGGTGTCCTTGGCGATCGAGATATAGAAGGCGATCCAGAGGAAAATGCCCGCATAGCTGGGCGCGGTATTGGCATACCACGGAGCGCGGTTCGAAGCGGGATTCGGGACGGCTTTGGAAATGTAATCGGGCAGCATGGCCTCTCCTTGGCGAAGCCGCCAGTATACTACGCGGCGGGCAGAGCGGGTTGTGCGTGTTGGGTTATGAGTTGTAGCCTGCTCATCACCTTGGCCAATTTGCCCGTACAGGCGTGTGTGCCATAGCCGCCAATTCGCATGCGATAGCTACCGATAATGCCTGACAACTGCTTCGACCCTACGATACGTCGTCGACGACTGGGGCCGTGCCGAAGAAGACTTATCGCGATCCTATCCGTATTTGCCAAGTAACTTTTGCGTCGCAGTGCCGTATAAAGGACATGCACTTGCAGTGGGGAGATCTGCGGTTTGGAATCCGACAGCTTCGCCTGAATCCGACCTTTACCTTGGTGGCGGTTGCCTCGCTGGCTCTGGGAATCGGAGCGAATACCGCCATCTTTCAATTGATTGACGCAATCCGGTTGCGCAGTTTGCCGGTCGGCAACCCCCAGGAACTGGCATACATCGATTTTGCGGAAGGATCGCACCGGGGCGGGTGGTGGTCGACGCGTAGCGCCAATTTCACATCCAAACTCTGGGACAGTGTGCGCCGCCAGCAGCGGGCTTTCTCCGATGTGCTGGCATGGAGCGCCAAGCCGTTCAACCTCAGCCAGGAAGGCAAAGGACGCTACGCCGAGGGCCTTTTCGTCAGCGGAAACTTCTTCAACCTGCTGCAGGTTCCGGCGGCAGCCGGCCGAACATTTCAGACGCAGGACGACCAGCCAGGGTGCGGGTCGCCGGGCGTGGTGGTCAGCTATCCTTTCTGGCACAGCGAATTCAATGACGATCCGGCGATCGCCAACCGGACCATCCGGCTGGATGGCAGAGTCTTTCCAGTCATCGGGGTGGCCGCTCCTGGCTTCTTCGGTGTCGAGATCGGGCAAAGGTTCGATGTGGCCATACCGCTTTGCGCCGATCCTTTTTTCTGGGAGACAGGCAAGAACCGCATACCCCAGCCGACCGCGTGGTGGCTTTCGTTAATGGGCCGGTTGAAGCCGGGCTGGACGATCGAGCGGGCGAATGCCCAAATGCGGGCCGCCTCACCGGCGATCATGCGCGAGACGCTGCCGCCCCCTTATCGCGCCGACATGGCGAAAGGCTACCTGGCCAACAAGATTATCGTCACGCCGGGCGCCACCGGAGTCTCGCATTTGCGCCGCCAATATCAGGATCCGCTCTGGATTCTGCTCGCAACCACCGGGTTGGTGCTGCTGATCGCCTGCGCGAACCTGGCGAATCTGCTGCTGGCGCGGGCCAGCGTGCGGGAACGGGAGATCGCGGTTCGCCAGGCGCTCGGCGCATCGCGCAGCCGGCTTGTCCTGCAGTTGCTCTCCGAAAGCCTGCTCCTGGCGCTTCTAGGGACGGGGTTCGGGGTCGGACTGGCTGCCGTTCTGAGCCGGGCGCTGGTCGGATTTCTGGCAACGCCGGAAAGCCGGATGTTCGTCGGGTTGGAGTTCGACTGGCGCGTCCTGGGATTTACGGCAGGACTGGCGATGATCACCTGCCTGCTATTCGGTCTGGCGCCCGCGCTTCGCGCCACACGGATTGCGCCGGCTTCGGTGATGCGCGCGAGCGGCCGCGGACTTACGGCAGGCCGCGAACGATTCAGCTTGCGGCGCGCGCTGGTGGTTATTCAGGTGGCCATGTCGCTGGTGCTTCTAGCCGGCGCGCTACTGTTTGTACGCAGCCTGCAGAAGTTGCTGGCCATCGATCCCGGGTTTCGTCCGGAGGGAATCGTGGCGGTCAGCGTAGACTATCGCGCCGCACATTTTCCGAAGAGCAGAATCCTGGAAATCAGGCGGCAAACGCTCGAGAAACTCGAGGCTCGGACCGGCGCCATGGCGGGCGCTGAGGCGGACATGACGCCGGTCAGCGGTTCGGGGTGGGATCAGAACGTGTTGGCCGAGGGTTCGGCTGGACCGCGGATCGATGCACTGTTCAATCGCGCGGGTGCGGGCTATTTCCGCACCATGGGGACGGCCTTCGTCGCCGGGCGCGACTTCGACCCGCACGATAGCTTATCGGCGCCCAAGGTGGCGATCGTGAACGAAGCGTTTGCGAAACAGGTTTTCCACGGGAAGAATCCGGTGGGGTTGTCATTCCGGCGGGAAGAATCGGCCGACAAGCCGGACACGGTGTTTCAGGTGGCCGGGTTGGTGCGCAACACCAAGTATTACGAATTGCGAGAAGACTTCCGGCCCATCGCGTATGTACCGGAGGAGCAGGAAGACGATCCGTCTCTGGGTGGAAGCTTCGTGCTGCGTACGAACGCGCCGCTGGGGGAATTCTATCGCGCGGCCGAACAGGCTGTGGCGGAAATCCACCCGGGACTCGGTATCGAATTCACTGTGCTGACGAAGCAGATTAAAGATTCGCTGATGCGCGACCGGCTGATGGCGGCGCTGGCAGGTACGTTCGGTCTGCTGGCGGGATCGCTCGCAGTTTTGGGCTTGTACGGCGTGATCGCCTACATGGTCGCCCGCAGAAGAAATGAGATCGGCGTGCGCATTGCGCTGGGAGCGAGCCGGAGCCGGGTGATCGGGCTGGTCCTTCGGGAAGCCGTACTGCTTCTCGCCATCGGGTTGACCTTGGGCACGGCGCTGGCGGCATGGGCGGGACAAGCGGCAGCCTCGATTGTGTACGGGCTGACACCGCGGGATCCGGTGACCTTGGGCGGCGCGGTTGTCCTGTTGGCAATCGTGGCACTGTTCGCCAGCTATGGACCCGCCTGGCGGGCTGCCCGGCTACAGCCGATGGACGCTCTGAGGGACGAATAGAAGGACAGAACGCACCGGCAACATCTACCTGCTGGAGCTAGGAAAGCGAGATGCGCTAACGCAAGCTGAGGCGGAATAGGCGCGGATATCGCCGCTTAACGGTCCAATCGCCAGGTCAGCCGATCGCCTGAGCATTGGCTCCCAAGGCGTCCAGCGGCTTCTGGCGGATCTCCAGGCAACCCTTTCCAGTGGGCAGCATTTTCCCCGGGTTCAGCCGGTTCTCGGGATCGAAGAGCCGCTTGAAAGCGCGCATCAGTTCCAGCGTTTCCGGCCTGAATTGCCGATCCATCATTTCGTTCTTCTCCATGCCCACGCCGTGCTCGCCGGTAATCGACCCGCCGACGCTGAGGCAGTGATCCAGAATCTCGGCGCCGGCGGCCCTGGCTCTGTCCAGGTCGCCCGGTTTGCGGGCATCGAACAAAATGATGGGGTGCAGGTTGCCGTCCCCCGCATGGAAAATATTGCTGATGGTCAGGCCGTACTTGCGGCCCACCGCGGCGATGACGCCCAGGGTGGGCGCGATCTGCGTGCGCGGCACCACGCCATCTTGCACATAATAGAACGGGCTGACGCGGCCCACAGCGCCAAAGGCGTTCTTGCGGCCCTTCCATAGCAGCTCGCGTTCGCCGGCGGTCTTGGCCACGCGGACCTCGCGCGCGCGGCAGGACTGGCACACCTCGCGGATCTGTTCGACCTGCTCCTCCACATTCTCGCGCAGCCCTTCCAACTCAATGAGCAGGACGGCGTCCGCATCCATGGGAAAGCCGGCGTGGGTGGCCTCTTCCACCATGCGCAGCATCACGCCATCCAACATCTCGAGGGCCACCGGAACGATGGCGCGCGCGGTAATCTCGGCGACCGTAGCCCCGCAATCCTCGGCGCCGCCGGTGCGCACGGCAAGCGTATCGATGTCCAGGAAGGCGGAATCGTAGATAGCCAGAATTGTCTTGACCATCTCCGGCTTGCGCATGAGCCGCACCATCACCTTGGTAACCAGCGCCAGGGTACCTTCGGAGCCGGTCAGCAGGCCGGTCAGATCGTAGCCCGGCAGATCGGTCTCCTTTCCGCCGGTGGTCACGACAGTGCCATCCGGCAGTACGAGCTCCAGGCCCAGGACGTGGTTGGTAGTCACGCCGTAGGCCAGCGTGTGCGGGCCGCCGGCGTTCTCGGCCACGTTGCCGCCTATGGTGCAGGCGCGCTGGCTGGAGGGATCGGGGGCGTAGAAATAGCCTTGCGATTGGACCGCCAGCGTGATATCCAGGTTGACCACGCCGGGCTCGACCACCGCGCGCTCATTCTCCAGATCGATTTCGAGGATGCGGTTCATGCGCGCGAAGCCCACCACTACGCCACGCTCGCGCGGGATGGCGCCGCCGCTCAAGCCGGTCCCGGCGCCGCGTCCTACGATGGGAACGCCGTATTCGGCGGTGATCTTGACGATGGCGACTACGTCTTCGGTGCCGCGCGGAAAGACCACCATCTCCGGGCGGCCCTGTTCGACGCTGCCATCGTATTCATAGAGCGACAGGTCTTCAGGGCTGTCCAGGTATCCGCGGGGGCCCAGGAGATCGATCAGTTTCTGCCTGGCCGCGGGCGGGAGCATGTCTTAGTTTGGCACACATGAAGGGGCGAGTCGCCGGAGTTTCAGTCCCCTTCTCACAGGGGCCGCGCGCACGGCGGCGGTGGATATGTGGGTGGCGAATAAACAGGAAAGAAACCACACCTAATGCGCCAATTGGACGTCGCGCTCCTGCAAGATCGGCGTCCCGGTAACGCGTCCGTAGAGAACGTCCGGATCAAGATCTGCCCCGTTCGGCCAAACTACAGTGCCCAGGTCCGCATCCACACGAACCTGAGCGAAGTATTCTGGGTCGCGTAGCGGCTCGAAGACTCCGCGGAAAGTCAGATGGGGCGCAAGGTCGACTACTCCCTCAACGCCGTCCTCGAATCGAAGATGCAAGCGATAATCGCCGACCGCTTTCGCGGCAACTATGTCCTTCAACATCCCCTACTCCAGAGGCGCAATGGGCCTAAGCTGTGCTTGCGCCCTCGCCAGATCCCAATCCTCGATCAAATCCGCGCGATGCAACGCCGCCCACTCTGTCACCAGGCCGAGCGCGCGCGGCGAAAGCTGCCCTCTCAGCACGGCCAGTGTCTCGATTGCGATCAGCGCCTTCTGGCCTGAGTAGCGCACATGAAAGTGTGGTGGCTCGTGGTCGCTGTAGTACATCTGCACAACGATACCGAAGAACCGGCTGATCTCGGGCATGGTTGAAGCGTCTTCCGTGGGCCCCGCTGTCGCCCGATTTTCATCGTAACAGGGATGCCGGATCTTTGGGACGCGCCTGGCCATCTGCGCTCACTACTCCAATAATTCACAAGTTATCTCCCCCTTACCCCAAACCGTCTGCCGCCCCAATGAGCTGCCACCCTGTCCTCGTGGGCCGCCCAGCGAGATGATGAAACTCAGTTGGAGGGCGGCCAATCCCGGCCGCAGCCGGCTTTCAGCCGGCTAGCCGCCTAAAAAAGGCGGCTGTGGGGCAGCATGGCATCCTGCCCCACAACTATCGCAGCGCCGTCACCGGAATGGTAAACGCCACCGTGTTCACCACTCCCTTGCGCTGGAACTGGATCCACACCCGGTACACCGCTTCGCGCGGAAAGAAGATATTGAACTGCATATCCGGCCCGCCGTCGGCGATGAAGGGATGGCCGTGGATGGTGTCGACTAAGTCGTCGCTCACCGCCAGTAAGTGCGCCCACGCGCCGATGTAGGGTTCCAGGCCTTCCGCGGGGGTTAGATGCACGAAGAGCATGGTCTTCTTGCCGGCGATCGGCTGCGGCGGATCGAGCTTCAGTTCGGCTACCAGGTTCTCGGCCTGCTTGGGCGAGAGATCCGGCGCAAGCCGCGGAATGCCCGCCTCCAGCGGCGTGGTGTAACCGGCCGTAGTGACGGTCAGGGGCGCCAGTTGCGGCGTGCCTCCGGTGGGATAGAAATCCGCAAGCAGGCGGTACGTGCCAGGCTTGGGCAGCGCCGTATCCAGCCGGAAAACGGAGTCGGCGCCAAGCTGCGGATGCACGTGCGCAAAGTATTGCAGATCCTGGCTGACGATGAACAGATGAAACAGTTTCTCGTGTACGATTTCGAAGTGTTGCACCGGCGCGCCGGTTACGGGATCGGCAATCCGAAATTCGAGCGTGATGGGGCGCGCGCTGGGAACCTGCGGCGGATCTACGCGCAGGTCCACCGGATACTCGACCGGCTCCGGCAGATTGGCCACCAGGGTCATGCCGCAGCGCGGACATTTGCCGGGAGTTTTGGAGCGCACGTCGCGGTCCATGGGACAGGTGAACTCGATGGCCTGCTGAGCGCAAAGCAACAGCGCTGCAAACAACGCCACAAACAGGCAGCAGAGCAGGCGGCGCATGGTCAGCCTTCCGGCTCGAACGGCCAGACGGCCGTGGTAGTATAGCCGCCATCCGCCGCGATGATCTGGCCTGTGATGTAATCCGCGCCACGGCCCGCCAGGAAGACGGCCAACGGCGCGATATCCTCCGGCGCGCCCAGCCGCGGGTTGGCCTGCGCGCCCTTCAGCCATTCGCGCATCTTCACAGACTCCGGCGACTCCCACATGCGGCGGTTCAGGTCCGTGACGACAAAACCCGGCGCAATGCAGTTCACCTGGATGTTATACCGGCCCCACTCGGCGGCCAGGGCCTTGGTCAATTGGCCCAGCGCGCCCTTGGTCATGGCATACACGGACATATACGGCAGCCCCAGCAACGTCATCACACTGCCGATCATGATTATCTTGCCGCCCGCGCCGCGCGCGATCATACGCGCGCCGATCTGTTGGGTCAGCTCCACGATGCCATGCAGGTTCGTGCGCATGATGTGCTCGTACTCCGCCTGCGTGAATTGCGGGAAGCTCTTGCGGATGTTCGTGCCGGCGACGTTCACCAGGATGTCCGGCGTCTCCAAACCTTCCACGGCCGCGCGGATGGATTCGGAATCGGCCATATCCAGGCGCAGCGCGCTCGCCTGGAATCCCTGGGCTTCGAGCGCTTGCGCTTGCTCCCGCAATTTGTCGACAGATCGCGCCGCCAGTATCGTACGCGCGCCGGCCTCGGCCAACTGTTGCGCAATCGCCAACCCGATGCCGCGGCTCGCGCCCGCCACCAGCGCGGTCTTGCCGGAGAGTGAGAAGACGCTCATAGCATCACCGGAGCAATCCGAAGATGTGCTCAGTCCCTGCGTAGCTCCACTGCGACATCCAGCGGCCCAGGTTCGAGAAGGACACGGCCACGATCAGCAGGAGAAATCCGGCGCGCGCCAGTTCGTTGTAGATCACCGGGGGAATGCGCGCGGCCAGCAGCAGCTTGGAGCCATCCAGCGGCGGCACGGGCAGCATATTGAAGATGGCCAGATACAGGCTCAGATCCACGCCGCGCGCCGCGAATTGCGCCAGCGCCGGAGCGAAGCCGGCCGTGGCGCGCGCCACCACCGCCAGGATCACGGCGAAGACTACATTGCTGGCCGGCCCGGCCATGGCTACCAGGGCCAGCCCGTTCAATCCCCAGCGCAGCTTGGACGGGTTGCTGTAGACCGGCTTGCCCCAGCCGAGCAATCCGCCGCCGAATAGCGACGTCAGCGCCGGCAGGATGGTGGTGCCCAGCCAATCCACGTGCGCCAAGGGGTTCAGGGTGAGGCGGCCTTGCAGACGCGGGGTGTCGTCGCCCAGGCGCGTGGCGACCCAAGCGTGCGCGAATTCGTGCGGCGTGGTGAGCAGCCACAGCAGGGCTACGTTGAGAATCGCGCTGGTGAAGTCTAAGTGCATCGGGATTCAGCGGCGCTGTACGATCAAGGCCCACAGAATGAGCAAAGCGAGCACGGCCACGACCGCAATAACGATTAACAAGCTGATACCTTCTATTGTATGCTGATCACGGCTGTTGAAACGATCCACTTGCGGCGCGGCATCACCGTGCATGCCGGCCCCATCCAGTGGCTGTGGGTCCGCATCCACACCGATAGCGGCCTGGTGGGCTTGGGCGAAACGTATCCGCGCCCGGAAGCGGAGAAGGCCGTGGTGCACCGGTCGCTGGCACCGGTGCTGCTGGGGCGCGATCCATCGCAGATCGACCGGCTGTGGGCGGACATGCTGCAGGCCGTTTCATTCAGCGGCTGGGCGGGCGCCGAGATGCGGGCCATCAGCGCGGTGGATATCGCGCTCTGGGACTTGGCCGGCAAAGTGGCCAATCTGCCGTTGTACCAGTTGCTGGGCGGCGCGTCGCGCGCCTCCATACGCACTTACAACACCTGCTACGACCACATCGATTTTCTGACCGAGCCTGTGCGGCTGGCGGGCGAATTGGCGAAATCCGGAATCCACGCCATGAAGATCTGGCCGTTCGACCCGATGGCCAAGGAAACCGGCGGCCAATACATCACGGCCGACCAGATGCGGCGGGGCATCGAGCCGCTGCGGCTGATCCGCGAAGAGTTCGGCGACTCGATGGATGTGGCCATGGAGTTTCACGGCTACTGGAACCTGCCCGCGGCCATCCGCATCGCGCAGGCGCTGGAGCCGTTCGCGCCGATGTGGCTGGAAGAGATGCTGCCGCAGGATAATCTGGCGGCTTATAGTGAACTGGCCGGCGCCACGCGCCTGCCGCTGTGTTTGAGCGAGCGGCTGATGACGCGCTTCGGATTCCGCGAGCTGATGGAGAACCGCGCGGCGCGGATCATTATGCCGGACATTTGCTGGTGCGGAGGCATCTCGGAGGCGAAGAAGATCGCCAGCTTGGCCGAGACTCACTACCTGCCGGTGGCGCCGCACAACTGCGGCGGTCCGGTATTGCATGTAGCGTCGCTGCACCTGGCGGCGAATGTGACGAACCTTTATACCCTGGAGAGCGTCCGGCGGCATTACCTGGACGAGTATCGCGGCATCGTGACCCAGACGCTGCCACCTGTGAACGGCGAATTCGCCTTGCCGCCGGGTCCCGGGCTCGGTGTGGATCTGTGCCCGGAGGTGATGGCGAGGGAGGATGTGGAAAAACAGAAGTCAGGAGACGGAAGTCAGGAGTCGGAATGAGCGCCCTAGCCGGTTTTATTCTGTCTTCTGTCTCCTGGCTTCTGTCTTCTTTCGCCGCCTGTAACCGCAAGGCCCAGACATTCGCCAAGACAATGTGGTTCCCAAAACCTGTATCTATACGCTTGCCCTCCTGAGCCTGGCGGCTGTGTCCGCTTTCGCACAGACCCCCAAACCCGCCAGGCCATCCCCGAATGGCGGCACTGTCACCGGCGCCGTGAAGGATACCACCGGTGCGATCATTCCGGGCGCCACGGTTACCTTGACCGGAGACGATGGCAACACGCAGCAAGCCCAGACCGGGCAGGATGGCGTGTATACTTTTCGCGCCGTGGCCCCGGGCACTTATTCGGTTTCGGCGGCCTCCAAAGGCCTGGAGCAGACCGGCGGCGTGGCGGTTTTGGTCGGCACCGGGCAAATCGCGCGCGGCGACCTTACCATGAAGCTGGCGGAAGTGAAGCAGGAAGTCACAGTAGCCGAGGAGAATACCAGCCAGTTGAGCGTGCAAGCTTCGCAGAACGTGGACGCCCTGGTATTCAAAGGCGCCGATCTGGACGCTCTGCCGGACGATCCCGACGATCTGCAGCAGGATCTCCAAGCGCTGGCGGGTCCCTCTGCCGGACCCAATGGCGGCGAGATCTTCATCGATGGCTTCTCCAGCGGCCGGCTGCCGCCGAAGGAATCCATTCGCGAGATTCGCATCAACTCGAATCCGTTTGCCAGCGAATACGACAAGCTGGGCTTCGGACGCATCGAGATTTTCACCAAGCCGGGTTCGGACAAGTTCCACGGCACCGCTTTTTACGACATCAGCGACGGCGACTGGAACGCGCGCAACCCCTTCATCACTTTCACGCCGTTTCCCGGATTCAAAGATCAAAGATTCGGCGGCAACGTTAGCGGCCCGCTCGGCAAGCATGCCAGCTTCTTCATAGATTTCGAAAGGCGTCAGATCGACGACAACGGCATTCTGAATGCCACCCTTCTCGACCCCACCACGTTTACGCAAGTCATCGACAGGGGATTTACTCCGACTCCGCAGCAGCGGACGACCTTCAGCCCGCGCGTGGACTGGGCATTGACCGGCAACAACACCTTGAGCGTGCGCTATTCCTATCTGGACCTGCACCGGGACCTGTGGGGTGTGGGCCTCTTCAATCTTCCCGGCAACGGCTATAGCTACGTGCAATTGCAGCAACTGGGGCAAGTCACCGATACCGCGGTGCTTTCCAGTAGCGTGGTGAACGAAACGCGTTTTCAATTCAACCATTATCTGACGGGCCAGACCGCCCAATCCGACGCTCCCGAGGTGATTGTACCGGGTGACTTCGATATAGGCGGCGCGGGCATAAACCGCACCGTGCAAACAGAAAGCAACTACGAGTTTCAGAATTATACGACGCTGACCCACGGCAAGCACACCATTAAATTCGGCGCGCGCACCAGAAACGATCTCCTGAACTACAACATTCCGACAAATTTCAACGGCACATTTATGTTTGCGTCCTTCGCCGATTACCAAGCCATGGTGATGGCGGTAGGGACCTGCGCCAACGGTTGTCCCGCGGGAACGCTTCCCACTGGAGTGGGCCCCACGCAGTTCTCCCTCAGCCAGGGCCAGCCCTTGGTGAGTTCCACCATGTTCGACGTGGGCGCCTTTGTGCAGGACGACTGGCGCGTGGCCCAAGGCCTGACTGTGAGCGCCGGCTTGCGTTGGGAAGGCCAGACGAACATTCACGATTGGCACGACGCCGCTCCCCGCCTGGCGTTCGCCTGGGCGCCGGGCCGTTCCTCGGCCAAAGGCACTCCCTCCTTTGTGATTCGCGGCGGCGTTGGCATGTTTTACGTCCGATATGCCAATGCTAACAACCTCTCCACGGTGGAATACAACGGAAAGAATCAACAGACGTATGAAGTGAACAATCCCGATTTCTACTGTCCAACTGTCTTGGCCGGCTGTATTCCGTCCACGTTGACCGCGGCGCCCTCCGTGCAGTTCGCCGCCGCCGGCAACCTGCGCGCCCCGTATCTGATCCAATCGGCAATCGGCGTCGAGCGGCAACTCAATAAGCGGACGACGCTGGCCGTCAATGTGAGGGACACGCGCGGGGTACATCAATTCGTGACCAACGATGTGAGTCCGCCGGGACCGGCCGACCTCTTTCAATATCAATCGGACGGCCTGCTGAAACAGTTACAGGTGGCTACCAGCGTAAACACCCAACTCGGAAGCCGCGTGACGATGAACGGCTTTTATATTTGGAGCACGGCGCACAGCAACACGGACGGCAGCTTATGCGCTCTCTCGACCGGCTGCGGCACTTCCACTCCGGTGAATCCGTACGATCTGTCCGCTGAGTGGAGCAGGTCGTCCCTGGATGTTCAAAACAGGATGTTCATAGTCAGCACCATAAGTGCGCCGTTCAAGATTCAGCTTGCGCCGTTCTTTACGGCGCAGACCGGCGCGCCTTTCGACATCACCACGGGCGGGTTTTACTACTATGACGGCCTACCCGATGGGATTTTCAACGCCCGGCCGGTCTTGGCCAGCGGACCCGGTCCGAACATTATATCGACGCCTTACGGATATTTGAATTCCTGTCCCCAGGGATGCCCCGGTGAACCGCTCGTCCCGCGCAATTTGGGGAACGGCCCCGGACAGATCAGTCTGAATCTGCGGTTGAGCCGGACGTGGGGTTTTGGCACTACAAAATTCGCGGGATCGAGCGGCGGAGCGCACGCCAATACCGGTGGCGGCGGCCGGGGCGGCGGCGGCTTTGGCGGCATGGGTGGCGGCCGAAACCCCTTCGCGACTGGAACCACCGAGCATCGATATAATTTGACGCTTTCCATCAGCGCCCGGAACATATTGAACCATGTAAATTATGCGACGCCGCAAGGCAGTATGGGATCGACGGAATTCCTGCAATCCACGGCCATCGCCGGCGGATTCGGGGCCGAACAAAATCCCACGGACAATCGGCGTATCGACGTGCAATTGCGTTTTCAGTTCTGAGTAGGACGGGCCTCCTGGCTTGGCCTGTCTGCTCAGTGCCGGAAATGCCGCACACCGGTGAACACCATCGCCAGGCCTAACCGGTCGCCCGCGGGCTGCGCCCGCTGTTACGGCACTGCACGATCAATTTCAACGTACTCTCTGGCCAGCACCACGAGCTGCTTAAATACGCGAGCCTCGAACAGCGATTTTGCACCCGTATTTCTTAAGATCAAGGGTGAGGCCGTCTTGATTTTCCTGTAGACAGTATTCATCTGCTGCACGGTTGGCTGGTCGGCGCTCCTTACGAGTGCATTGCCCAATTCGCGAAAAACTCCTTTCGGCCTCTCATCGTGGATATAAGGATCGGTTCCATCCAGATCGCTCAGAGACTTGGAAACACGTCTTCTGACGGATTCAAAGACAAACCAGGTATGACTACTTTTTCTGCTGGTCTTAAGCCAGCCGAGAGTAAGACCTAACTCAAAGGGCATGTTGAATCGAGGGGTCTGCGGACGCCTACTATCAAGCTGTACGCGCGATAGGTCGTGAAAGGAGTATGGGCAGGACGTGATCAGTTCAAAAATTCGATCGAGACGCCGGGCGCCGCCAGGGGCCTCAAGCGTGGCTCGAGGGTCCAATCCGAACGAGGTCAGCCCGGCTATGAAGGCCAGGTAGAGATCCTGAAATTGGTCGTCATACGGTACGTTTATGAACGCAGTATTCGGAGAAAAGCCAGCCATCTACTTTCTTTTCCGCGGGACGATTGCATCCTTGGCCGCTTTGGCCACGCGGAACTTCACGACTTTCTTGGCAGGAACTTTAATCGATTCACCGGCCGACGGACTGCTCCCCCGACGCGCAATGCGATCGACCCGGGCCAAACGGCCCAGACGTGGTGTGGCAAATGTGCCGGTTTTCTGGGAGCGCTCCGCGATCTGCGAGAGCACCATTACGTCGTGTTTCGATACCCCGAGCCGCTTGGCGGTTTCCATGACCGAGGGAAACGGCGTAGTTATCCTGGCTGGACGAGCCATACTGGTATTATGGCATCCGCAAAATCTTTGGCATGGATTGCCATCCTTGTACGCAGTTAGAGCATGCAAAATCAGTGCCGGAAATGCCGCACACCGGTGAACACCATCGCCAGGCTTAACCGGTCGGCGGCCTCGATCACTTCCGCATCGCGCACCGATCCGCCGGGCTGGATCACCGCGGTTGCGCCGTGGCGCGCGGCCTCCTCTACGCCGTCCGGAAACGGGAAGAAAGCGTCCGATCCGACTACCGTACCGGCCAGCGGCAACACGGCTTTCATCGCCGCAATCTTGACGGAGTCCACGCGGCTCATCTGGCCGGCGCCCACGCCCACCGTCTGTCCGGCGCGCGCGAACACGATGGCGTTCGACTTCACGTGCTTGGCCACCTTCCAGGCGAATTCCAGGGCGATCCATTCGGCATCGCTGGGCGCGCGTTTGGTTTTCACCTGCGCGGCGGCGCGATCCAGCCGCGCCGTATCCGGCGTCTGCGCCAGGTATCCGCCGGAAATCGATTTCACCACCAATTCATCGCCGCCCGCCGCCACTTTCATGAGCCGCAGGTTCTTCTTCCCGCCCAGCACCGCCAGCGCCTCCGGCGAATAATCCGGCGCGGCGATCGCCTCCAGAAATGTCTTGGCGCATTCGCGGGCGGTTTCTTCATCCACCGCGCGATTGCATCCGATCACCCCGCCGAACGCCGATACGGGATCGCATGCGAACGCCTTGCGGTAGCTTTCCGCCAGCGCGCCTTTCTCCGCGCAGCCGCAAGGGTTCGTATGTTTAACGATGGCGGCGGCCGCGCCTTCGAATTCGTTCACCAGTTGCCAGGCGGCATCCAGATCCACCAGGTTGTTATAGGAAAGCTCCTTGCCCTGAAGCTGCGCGGCGCCTGCGATTCCAGCCCCCTGCATGCCGTACAGCGCCGCGGACTGGTGCGGGTTCTCGCCATACCGCAGATCCATGATCTTGCCGGCGCGCAGGTCCAGCACGGCGGGCAGCGGCCCCGCGCCATCCACCATCGCCAGGCGCGCGCCGATCGCACGATCGTAATCCGCGGTGGCGCCAAACGCTTTCCGCGCCAGGCGCCACTTGGTTTCCGGCGAGAGCGCGCCGCCCTGCGCCTTCATCTCATCGAGGATGCCCGCGTAATCGGCCGGTGAAACCACCACCGCCACATCCTGGTAATTCTTGGCGGCCGAGCGGATCATGGTTGGGCCGCCGATGTCGATGTTCTCAATCAGCTCCGCGAGGCTGGCGTCCGGATTGCGTGCGACTTCCTCGAACGCGTACAGGTTCACCACCACCATATCGATCGGCTGGATGCCGTGCGCCGCCAGCGCCTGCATGTGTGCGGGCTTGCCGCGCATCGCCAGAATTCCCCCGGTGACATTGGGATGCATGGTCTTCACGCGTCCGTCCAGCATTTCGGGGAAGCCGGTCACTTCCGAGACATCCCGAACCGGCACGCCGGAATCGCGCAGCAGCCGCGCCGTGCCGCCGGTGGAGATCAATTCCGCGCCCAGATCGCACAGTTCGCGGGCAAACGCCGCAATGCCGGTTTTGTCGGTGACGCTGATCAGGACGCGTTGGATTTTGGGCATCAATGGCAAGGTAACACGCCTGCCCCACCCGGCCGCGCGACGGAGTTCACCTCTCGGTAAGCACGATCTTGCGGATCTGCGATTCCACCGGGGCGCTGTCCGGCTTCTTCTTCCCATCGTCGCCGTAGGCGTCCCAACCAGTGTTGGCGATGAAGTAGAAAACATCGCCGACCAGCGTACCGTGAGTTGGTTCTCCCAGACCGGGAGTGTTCGCCTCCAGAATCTCCTGTTTCGTAAATCCGGATGAAAACAGCAACACGCGCGGGGGTTTCACGCCATTTTGCACGGCCAGAAACGCATCGCCATACCGATAGAAACCGTCGATGCCGCCGGCCACGATATCGTGCGTGGTCTGCAGCCACCGCACGGCGCGGGTATTCAGGTTCATCGCGGCAATGCCGCGCACGTAGTCCGGCACGTAGAGCGTTCGCTCATCGGACGAAAGCGCGGACGTCTGCGGCGAGGGGAATTCGCCAGGCATATCCAGGCGCTCAAGGGTTGCGGATGTGGCCTGCAAGCGGAGGACCGCGCCGTGCAAGCCTTCCGATACGTAGAGGTCGCCCTCGATGCTGATGGTCATATCGCCGAGCAATCCTTTCACCGGTGAATCGACGCGCTTCAGCAGCGCGCCGGAATCCGCATCGAATGCCAACAGCGCGCTCTTGTCCCGGTCAGCCGCTTTGCAATGCCGGCAGTTCGCGACCCAACCGGTGGCCGCCCATAGGATGCGGCGGCGGGGATCCATGCGCAGAGCCATCACGGGCCAATCCGATTTCGCGAATAGCTTGCCGTCCGCGGTGACAACCTTGCATTCCGTCACACTGCCGATCAGGTAGCGGCGCGTCTTCGCGTCGTACGCGATGTCTTCCGGAAGCAAGTCGCGTTCCGGCAGCACCGAAACCGGCACGGCGCGAGCGACGGGCTTCCGATTCTGTTCAACCTGGCGCAGGACGGAAGCGAACCCGGCGGATCCGCGCAAAGAGGCGAAGTCGTCATCGGCGGCGAAATCGTAGATCAGCCCGGCGCTCGTCAGGTCCCTCAATTCCGCGAGGGCACGCTCCTGTTGGCCAAGGTGCGCGTCGGCCGCGGCCAGTTTATACAAAATCCGGGGATTGCCCGGCAGCAGCGGCCGCAGTTCGGCCAAGGTATCCCGCAGTTTCGGATAGTCTTTGGCATCCAGCGCCTGGCGCGCTATGCGGTTTAAAACGATCCAGCGCGGCTCGGTGCTATCGTCGCCCGGCAGGGTCAGGACGGTTATGGCGAGGAGTGCGGCTGCGGCTGGCGATCTCATCGTCAAATAGGACGCGCGCCGGCAGGACACGTATACAACGGAGTTCGGTGTCCCTTGCGGAGGCGGATCTCTCACCCATCCGTAGTGGGAGGACGATGGCGGCCCTCAAGAGGCAGCATTTGCGGCATTCTCTTGCGCCTGGGTCGATGTGCGCCAATCACTCCCGCCGCCACACCATAGCCCCGTCCACAATCGTCGCCACCGGCCCGCCGCGGAAACTGTGGCCGTCGAACGGAGAGTTGCGGCTTTTGGAGAACGACTGGTTCACGTCGTAGGTCCACTGCAGATCCGTGCTGAAGATGGTCACGTCGGCCGGTGCACCCACCGCCAGGGTGCCGCGATCCAGATGCAGCACGCGCGCGGGGCCAGTGGAAAACAGCGCCACCAGCCGCGTGAGTGGAATCTTGCCGGTGTGCACCAGATACTCCAGCGCCAGGCCCAGCGCGGTTTCGAGGCCAATGATGCCGAAGGGGCACTTCTCGAACTCCTGCATCTTTTCGCTGCCGGGGTGAGGGGCGTGATCGGTGGCGATGGCATCCACCGCGCCGGCCACGATGCCGTCCACCACGGCGCCCGCATCGCAAGCCGTGCGCAGCGGCGGCTTCATCTTGAAATTGCTGTCGTAGGGCCGCATGTGCGCGTCGGTCAGGGCGAAGTGGTGCGGGGTGGCTTCGCAGGTGACCGGCAGTCCGTACTGCTTGGCATAGGCCACCATCGCCATGGCGTTGCGCGTGGAGATGTGGGCCACGTGGAAGCGCGCGCCGGTCGCCTGCGCCAGCAGGATATCGCGCGCCACCATCACGTCTTCCGAACTGGCCGGAATGCCGCGCAGGCCCAGCCGCACGGACTCGTAGCCTTCGTGCATGTCGCCGCCGCCGCTCAGGTTCAGGTCTTCGCAATGATCGATCACCGGCAGGTCGAAGGAGCGCGCGAATTCCATGGCGCGGCGCATCACGCGGGCGTTCATCACGGGGCGTCCGTCGTCCGAGATAGCCACTACGCCCGCGGCTTTCATGGAGCCGATGGCCGACAACTCTTCACCCGCGCTGTTCTTGGTAATAGCGCCGATGGGGAAGACGTTGGTCACGGCGAACTTGCGCGCGCGCTCGATGATGTAACTGGTCACGGTGGCGTTGTCGTTCACCGGCAGCGTGTTGGGCATGCAGCAGATGGACGTGAATCCGCCGGCTGCCGCGGCGCGCGCGCCGGTTTCGATGGTTTCGGCGTGCTCGATGCCGGGCTCCCGCAGGTGCACGTGCATGTCGATAAAGCCGGGGGCCACGATCAGTCCGGTGGCGTCGAAGATCCGCGCGCCCGGCGCGTCCAAGCCCGCGCCGACGGCGACGATCACGCCGTCCCGAATCAGAATGTCGGCCGGCATGTCGGTGGCCGAGGCCGGATCGATGACGCGTCCGTTCTTGATAAGGAGTGGAGACATCAGCCTATCACCCGTTCGAGCACCGCCATGCGCACGGCGACGCCGTTTTCAACCTGGTTGAGGATCACGGAGCGCTGCGAGTCGGCCACTTCCGAGGACAACTCGCGTCCGCGGTTGATGGGACCGGGGTGCATCACGATGACTTCCGGTTTGGCCAGCGCCAGGTGCTCCAGCCGCAAACCGTAGAATTGGAAATACTCGGCGGCCGGAAACGCCGCTTCGTGCTGCCGCTCAAGCTGCACGCGCAGCATCATGATCACATCGGCATCCTGAATGGCTTCGCGAATATCGTTGGTGAGCGTGACGCCGGGCGCGATTTGGGCGAGCTCGCGCGGCAGCAGCGAGGCCGGGCCGCACAGCACGATTTCCGCGCCGAATTTCGAGAGCAAATAAACGTTGGAACGCGCCACCCGGCTGTGGGCGATGTCGCCGATGATGGCCACGCGCAGGCCTTCCAGGCTGGGGCGGCGGTCCAGGATGGTGCGCGCGTCCAGCAGCGCCTGGGTGGGATGCTCGTGTGTGCCGTCGCCGGCGTTGATGATGGGCATGGCCAGGTGCCGCGCCAGAAAGTGCGGCGCGCCGGACGCCGCATGCCGCATCACGATGGCGTTGGGGCGCATCGCTGCCAACGTGTTGAGCGTATCCACCAGCGATTCGCCCTTCGACACGCTGGAGCCGGAGGCCGCGATGGAAATGGCGTCCGCGCCCAAGCGCTTGGCGGCGATTTCGAAGCTGGTGCGGGTACGCGTGGACGCTTCGAAGAAGAGATTGACGATCATCTTCCCGCGGAGCGTGTCCAGCTTCTTCTGCGATTGGTCCTGGACGGGTTGAAACTGCTTGGCACGCGCCAGAATGGCTTCGATCTCAGCGCGGTCCAGTTCTTCGATTCCCAACAATCCCGCCGGCATGGCTTAAACGGCTTCGCTCTCCGCGGCTCTTTCGACCAGCAGCACCTTTTCCAGTTCGTCGATCTCCTGGAATTTGACTTCGATGATTTCGTTATCCGCGGTCTGCACATTGCGGCCGACGAACTGGGCTTCAATGGGCAACTCGCGGTGGCCGCGGTCGATCAAGACCAGCAAATGTACGCGCGCCGGGCGGCCGTGGTCGAACAGAGCGTCCAGCGCGGCGCGAATGGTGCGGCCGGTGTACAGCACATCGTCCATCAGGATTATGTCTTTGCCTTGCACGGAAAACGGGATTTCGGTGGCGCTGACCACCGGCTTGATGTCCACGGTGGTGAGGTCGTCGCGGTAGAGATTGATATCCAGAATGCCGACGGGAACGGCGCGTTGTTCGAGCGATTCGATTTTGCGGGCCAGGCGCTGCGCCAGCGGCACGCCGCGGCGGCGAATGCCGATGAACGCCAGGCGGTCCAGATCGGAGTTCTTCTCCAGGATTTCGTGCGCCAGCCGGACCAGCGTGCGGTCGATTTCCGAGGCGCTCATGAGCTGGCTTTTGATGCGGGTGAGGGGCATAGGCGTGGTAAGCCACAGGTTAGCATGTGGGGCAGGTTGCCAACTGTTGCCAACCTGCCCCACAGGCAAATTGACAAGAATCAAAGGCGCGTGCGCGGCGCGAAACGGTACTTCAGCAGCGTCCACAAAGCTTCCCAGCCGTCGCGGGCGCGAATCTTCTTGCCCTCCGCGATGCCGCGCGCGTTATAGCCGACCGGAACTTCGTGGATGCGATAACCCAGGCGCCGGGCTTTAGCGGTCACTTCCGGACAGAACTCAAAGCGGCGGCATGCCAGATGGAATCGGCGCAGGACCGTCGCGCGAAACGCTTTGTACGCAGTGGCCTCATCGGTGATTTGCGCGCGATAGAGCAGGTTCGCCGCCGCGGTCAAGACGCGGTTGGCGACGCGGTTGGGCAGCGCCATCGCCACTGGCTGGACGAGAAAGCGCGAACCGTAGACGATATCCGCCCGGCCGCCGACGATGGGTTCCAGGAGGCGCGCGTAATCGTTCGGATCGTATTCGAGGTCGCCATCCTGGATCAGGACAATGTCGCCGGTCGCTAACTCAATGCCCGCCCGAATCGCGGATCCCTTTCCGGAGTGACTGATTCGCCGATACACGACCTCGCCAGGCGTCTCGTTGCGCGGCGCATGATACGTTTGGGCGGTTCCATCCGTGGAGCCGTCGTCGATCACGACGATCTCCTTCGCGCAGCCCGCCGGCAATGCCGCGCGCCGCACGCGTTCCATCACCTGGCTGAAAGTGCGGAATTCGTTATACACCGGAATGACGATGGAGACCTTCATGGCTTCCGCAGCACCGCGAAGAGCGACTGGCCGAAGCCCGGCGGCACGACGGCTTCCAGGCGCGACATCCACGGCACGATGCAGCGGTCGAAGATCCGGATCTGGCGTTCGGATTGCGCTGCCCGCCGGAAAATGTGCGCGTTGATCCACCAACCGAAGAAGCCGGCGGCATTGACGTAGTGCAGCTTTTCGACGCGGAGTCCGGCGCCCTGCGCGAGGCCGGCCAGCGATGTGCGGCTGTAGCGCCGGCGATGGCTCAGATTCCGATCGATGGGGCCGTAGAGGGACTGGAATGCCGGTACCAGCAGCACGATCGCCCCACCTGGCACAAGCACGGATGCCATGCCCCGCAGCGCGCTGCGGTGGTCCTCTATGTGTTCCAATACGTTCAAGCAGACGCAGGAATCCGGGCGCCAGCGCGCCAAATCCGCAAATGAAGCGCTGTCCGGTTCGCAAACGAAAGCATGCAGATTCGGCTGATTGAAATACCGCTGTTCCAGGCGTTCGATACACGCGGGATCCACGTCCACGGCGAGGACCGTTTGGCGATCGAACAGCATCCTGGTGAAATTGCCGATACCGCAGCCCACCTCAATCACCCGCTGACCCAGATGCGGCGCAACCAGGCGGCCTTGCCAGGCGAAGTAGTTGGCGGCCTGCGCCATGCGTTCCTGATCTGTTATGGTGTAGATCGACGCATGCATAGCCTCCTATTCTAAGAGACCGCATGTTTCTCCCGCTGGCCCAGTCGTTTCTGCCTCTCAACAATCCGCTCGGCATGGGCGCCGCCGACCTGATCGAACTGGCGCTGGCCGCGCTGCTGCTGGCCCTCGCGCTGGCATGGCGTCCATGGTTGGAACCTTACGCGGCCAGGCTGGCGCAAAAGCCGGTCTGGTGCATGCTGCTGCTGGCCGCGCTGCCGGTGGCGTTACGGTTGCTGCTTCTGCCGCGGCATCCCCTGCCCGTGCCCGATATTTACGACGAATTCGATCATTTGTTGGTTGCGGATACGTTGCGGCATTTCCGCCTGGCGAATCCGGCGCATCCGCTCCATCAGTTTTTCGAGACGTTCTTCGTCCTGCAGGAGCCAACCTATAGCTCAATCTACCCCGTTGGCCAAGGCGCGGCGCTGGCTCTAGGCTGGATCGTCTTCGGTACTCCCTGGGCCGGTGTGGCGATCCCGGTGGCGGCCCTGTGCGCGCTCTGCTACTGGATGCTGCGCGGTTGGACCACGCCCGGTTGGGCGCTCGCGGGCGGCGCGCTGGCTGTAATGGAATTCGGGCCGCTCAACCAGTGGATGAACAGCTATTGGGGAGGCGCGCTCCCCGCGGCGGCCGGCTGCCTGGTTTTCGGCGCGCTGCCCAGATTGCGGCGCGGCGGGGGGCTGCGCGATGCGTTGCTGCTGGGCGCCGGCCTCGAAATCCACTTACTCACTCGACCGTATGAGTCGGTCTTCCTGGTTCTTTGCGTCGTTCTATACTTATTGCCGGCGCGGCGCTCAGTCGTCAGACCGCTGCTGCTAGCGGTCTTGGTGACACTGCCGGCTATCGGTCTCACGCTGCTGCAGAACAAACAAGTCACAGGCAGTTGGACGACGCTGCCCTATGCGCTCAGTCAATATCAGTACGGCGTCCCGGCGGCGCTCACGTTCCAGGCGAATCCGGAGCCGCACCGCGAACTTACCCGCGAGCAGGAACTGGACTACAAGATGCAGCTTTCATTTCGCGGGGAGCATGCGGAGACCATGGGCAGCTATCTGTTGCGCCTGGCATACCGTATCCGTTACTATCGCTTCTTCTGCATGCCGCCGCTTTATCTGGCGCTGCCATTTTTCTTCCTGGCTCTCCGGGATACGCGGCTTGTTTGGGCGATTGTTTGTCCGCTGATTTTTGCCCTGGGAATCAACTTCTTTCCGGCATTTCAGTATCACTACATGGCCGCGGTGACTTGCCTGTTTGTGCTGCTCAGTGTCACCGGGCTGCGGCAACTAACCCGCTTCAGCGCTCTGGCGGCCGGCGTCATTTTCCTGCTGTGTGTCGCGCAGTTCGCTTTGGAATATGGCCTGCATGTGTTTAGCAACGACCCGTGGTCGCTGGCGTTGCGGGATCCGGGGCGGCGCGTTGCCGTCAACGACGAGCTTGCGCGGGCGCCCGGCAAACAACTGGTCTTTGTACGGTACTGGCCGCGACACATATTTCAGGATGAATGGGTGTACAACGCGGCGGATATCGACGGCGCGCGGGTGGTATGGGCGCGCGACCTGGGCGCTGCCGAGGACGAAAAGCTGCGCCGCTATTATGCGGACCGAACGGTGTGGCTGCTGCAGCCCGATGCGCGTCCGCCCAGGCTTACGCCGTATGCGGCGCAGTGAGCGTAGGGCAGGATTGCCCGCCCCACTATACCTCTACATCGCCAAACAATGGCCGACCCGCCAGCGACGAGTGAAACGCGAAAGCCGCGATGGCTGCTACGCTGAGCAGGGCAAACAGCGATGTTCCGGCATACCAGACCGAAAAATCCGCGGTGATGGGAAACAGCAGCAACAATTCGTAGACGAAGGACGACGCGATCAGCGCCACCAGGCCGAAACGCAGCATTACAAAAACCAGCAAAGCTGTTTCGACCCCTCCAAACAGGGCGCCCAAAGCCGGCGATGCCGGGGTCCCGATCACATTTAAAACCATGTAGACCGACACGAAGGCGCCCGCCGCCAGCCAGTCGCGGCGCAGCACCACGCGCAGAATGAAAATCAGCACGAACCAGATCAGCGCCAGAACGACGCAATTCGGAATCAATGCCAGGAACCCCGCTACGGTCCCCCTGACACCCAGCAGCGATTCCATCGCTACCGAGACGCTGGGGGTTGAACCAAAGCCCAGGAGCGCGAGTTGGTGCAGCTTCGCCACCAATGCCGCGGCCGTCCCAAAAGTCAATCCCACCAGCACATCGCGGCCGACCAGCGGGTCGCGGACGCCTCCCGCCAGGAGCCGGTTCCAACCGATCATGCTATGCGGCCACCGGCGCCGGGCTATAGGCTCGACGGCGATATACAAAACCCACACGGCCGCGGCCAGCAGCAGCGCGAAGCTCAAGGCGCCCAAGAGGAGCGCCAGTTCTCCAAGACCGGCTACGTGAGAGCCGCCGAAAACCCAGATCAACAGGAACACGCATGCCGTGAAGCCGGCCAAGCGCATGGCGCCGCGCCGGTCGCCCCGCTCGCGCCGGGTATTGTGGCGCGCCAGCAGGATGGCCGCCACCAGGAGCAACCCGCTGATCGCCAGAGATGCGATCCCGACGGTCTTCAGGCTCGCGCTTAACATAAAGGTCTGCATGCGGGCTGGACGGGTCCAGGGCCCCACGATCTGAAAATAGATGGGCTTTCCGCGCCACGCCGCGGCTTCCACGCGCACCGGGTTGGGCGGTCCGCTGGATAAAACCCCGGTCCAGGCGGCGCGTGCGTCGCAGATGCCCAGCGGCGTCCACAAAGGCGTGGCCGCGGCGAATCGCGAAATATCCAGACCCGCTACGTCGAACAAGCGCTTCCAATCGGGCGGCGGGACCTCGCCGGATGCGCTGTCGACCTGCGGCGGCACGGCGGCGAATTCCACCAGGCGGCCTTGCGGATCGAGCTTCACCGAAACCATCCCCGAGATAATGGGCGGCGGGTCGTCCGGTTCCACCGATCCCCCCCCGAATGCCTCCGGCTCCAGCGGGCGGGGGCTCTGGCGATACCAGAAAACTATCGCCGGCGGCTGCATGTTGCCCAACCGGTGTTCCCAGCGGGCGGGCGATTTGTCGGTGCGCTCGACATACTGCAAGTAATCGTGATCATAGGCAAACCCGTGCGCCGTTCCCATGGGCTTGGCTGTGTATCCCAGCGCGCGCGCCAGATCGCGGCTCTTTTCCACGAGCACTTCCGGCGGATGTTCCATGGCCACCTTGGAGATCATCTGCACGCGGGACGCAATCGGCATGACCGCCACCAGGCCTGCGATGGTCGCGGCCAGGCAAACCAGGCCAAGCGCCGGCCGGATGCCCACCTGCTGGCCCGCCGCGGCGACTAAATCGGGCGAGGGCGTTTCGCCCGCCGCCAGTGCGGCGGCCAACGGATCTCCGCCGGGAAAAGCCGCTGCCACGGCCAGCGCGGTGGCCGGCCGCTGGCGCGGGTCCGCGGCCAAGCAGCGCCGGATGATGCGCTCCACCGCCGGATCCACATCCTTAAGCACAGTGGTAAGACTGGCGGGCGCGGATTGTTGCTGCAGCCGGACCATCTCGGCCAGCGTGCCGGCTTCGAACGGCCGCTTGCCCGCGAACATCTCATACAGCACCAGCCCTAGCGAATAAATGTCGCTGCGCGCGGTTACTTCGGTGCCGGCCAGTTGCTCCGGCGCCATGTAGGCCGGGGTGCCCTCGCGCGCCTGGGCTTCGCGCAACTCGCCGGTGACCGCCGCCAGTCCAAAGTCGGTGATGAAGACGCGGCCCTGGCTGTCGATCATGATGTTGGACGGCTTCAGGTCGCGATGCAGCACGCCTTTGTCGTGCGCCGCGGCCAGGCCCGCGCAGATGCGGCGCGCGAACTCGATGGCCTTGTCGGAAGGCAGGCGGCCGATACGGTGCAGCAGCGAGCCGAGGTCTTCGCCGTCGATGTACTCCATCGAAAGATACGGCTGCCCGTCGACCTCGCCGAGATCGTAAACGCGGCAGACATTCGGGTGGGAGACCTGGCGCGCGATGCGCACTTCGTTATGAAAGCGGGCCAGCATGCCGGCGTCTCGCGCCATGGCTTCCGGCAGAAACTTGAGCGCCACCGGTTGGTCCAGCGTAAGGTCGTTGGCGCGGTAGACCTCGCCCATGCCGCCCTTGCCGAGCAGTCCGATGATCTGGTAGCGCCCGGTCACCAGCACGCCCGCGGCTAAGCGTCCATCGCTCGAAGAGACGCGCGCGGGAACGGACGCGGCCCGCGATTCTCCGCCACCCGAGACCGGCGTGGACGCCATCGGCATCACGGCCGTTACGGAGTTATCCTGCACCGGCTTGCCGCACGCCAGACAGAAGCGGCTGGTGTCGGGAATCTGGGAAGCGCAGGATACACATCGGATCATACGCGGGTATCTGCTACTTTAGCATTCGCCGGCCTGTGGGGCAGGATGGTATCCTGCGCGCCGATTGTTAATCGGCGCCAAACTGGGCTGACTCGTGCTGCCCGCCGCTACTGACCTTCCACGCGCAGGTTATTCGTCACGGAAAAGACATTCCGCACGCCGTTGGCGCGAATGTTGCACAGGTTCTTGTCCATCGCGTTGGCTACCACGCCTTCCAAGGTGACGTGACCATTCTCGACGATGATGTGAATGGAAGGCACCGCGCGGTATCCGTAGCGAGTGGATAAGGCCGGGTCGCCATAGATCGCGCGATATACCGCGCGGCGGATCTGGTCGTCCATCGGCGAGGGGGGCAGCACTTTGATTTCGTTGACGACCTGGGTGACGCCTTCAATCCGCTTCACCACATTTTCCGCATCCGATTTCAAGACGGGCCGGGTCACCGCGCCCAGCAGCGTAACCGTGCCGCCCTCCAGCTTAAATGCGAGATCGTCAAAAACGCCATAGTAAGGGAGCATCACAAGCTGATGGCGCACTTGTTGTGCGATACGGCTTTCGGCCGGATCGCCGGATACGAACGCATCGTTGTGATCCTTTTGCGCCGCAAAACCGGCTGAGAGGATGAGAGATCCAGCCAGAACCAACCGACTCAGACGAATCGACATGCGAACCTCCTCTCTTAAGTGTAAGTGAGTCGCGAGCTGCCGGTGACGAGTGACATTGCCGCAGTCGTGAGATTTCTCACCGAACGGTGGTCAGCCACTCGCGGGCTACCTCGGCCACCGGCCGGTGCTTGCCATCCACCTGGTGGTTCAAATCGCGCATGGCGGCGACGGAGAGCTTGCCCGCAAGCTGGTCCAGCGCCGCGCGCAGGCCCGCATGCTCGGCGAGGGCTTCGGCGCGCACGATCACGGCTGCCTGATAGGGCGGAAAGTAGTGCCGGTCGTCGCGCAATACCGTAACATCGAGCACGGATAGCATGCCGTCGGTGGCATTGGCGGCGGCCATATCCACCTGCTTCTGCTCCAGGGCGCTGTAGAGTAGGCCCAGATCCATGCTTTTGGGGGCGCCCGCGAGCGGCAGGCGGTAGGTTTGCAGCAATCCGGGCAATCCGTCGGGACGCTGCAGAAATTCATAACCCACGCCCAAGGTCCAGCCCTGTTTGCGGCGGGCGGCATCCGTGAGGGTTTCGATTCCCTGGGCGCGCGCGTCGGGGCCGCGCACCACCATGGCAAAAGTGTTGTCGAAGCCCAGCGGATCGAGCCACTCCAGGCGCCAGCGCTTGCGATATTCCGCGCGCACGCGCTGCAGCACGGCCGCCGCGTCCGACGCGGGCGCCAGCTTCAGCACGGCGGTGAGCGCGGTTCCGGTGTATTCGGGATATAAGTCGATTTCGCCGGTGCGCAATGCCTGTTGGGCCAGCAGCGTGCCTCCCAAATCCAGCTTGCGGTCGACTTTCACGCCCAGGCGGCGCTCCAGTTGCTGCGCGACGATCTCGCCCAGGACGATCTGCTCGGTGAAGTTCTTGGAGCCGACGGTCAGCGGCCGCGCGCGTGAACAACCTAGCGCCGATAGCAGCGCCAACACGCACACGTACGCTCGGGCAACTTGCGGAGTGACTACGTAGCGCATGGCCTCTTCCGCTATTTTACTCTGGCGTCGTCGCCCGCGCGTCAGGCGGCATTCGCGGCGCGGGCCAGATCTTCGCGGTTGGCGCTCGGGGTGGCGGAGCGCCACCCATGCTGATTGTGGGGCAGCGCCATGCGCTGCCATCACCGCCGCCAGTAGCCGCGCACTAAGCGGTAACGGTGGCCATACGGGACCCAACGGTGAGGGACCCACACGGCGCCCGGTCTCGGCGGGCGCTGCCAGCTTCCCGCAACCCAGAACCAGTTTCCGCCGCGCCAATCCCAGAATCCGTCGGCCCAAACATATCCGGGACCCGGCGCATAGCCGACTACTCCATAATGCGGCGGAGGCGGCGGCACCCGAACATAGACGCCGCCGTAGCAGGCGCCCAGCATCAGCAGCGCTAGAGTCACTAACAATAGCAAAGTGAGTTTTCGATTCATCACGAGCATCCTCTGCTCATTCAAACGCAAATCGGGCGAGGCGGGTTGCGGTGGGGGGCGAAGTTGAATGGTATTTAATGTACCGCCGCGAACGGGATTGCGCCATAGCGCCCTGGCTGGTGAACATCTGCCTGCATCGGCGTGCATCTGCGGTTAATATTCTTCTTCGCAATGCCGGCCACGGTGTAATATAGTCTCTTCCGATTCGGGGAGGACATCATGCAGTTATCGCGACGGGATTGTTTGGGATTGTTAGGCGCCGGCGCGGCCCTGGCGGCTGCGACGGACGGCGACGCGGACCGCGAACGCCGCATGCGCTGGTGGCACGCGGCCCGGTTTGGCATGTTCATTCACTGGGGGCTGTATAGCGTCCTGGGCAGGCACGAATGGGCCATGGAGGAGGAAGGCATCCCGGTTGCCGAATACCAACTGCTCGCCAACCGCTTTACGCCGCCACCGAACGCCGCGCGCGCCTGGGCGCGGCTGGCCAAACAGGCGGGCCAGAAATACATGGTGATGACCACCAAACACCATGAGGGCTTCTGCCACTTCAACACCCAATACACCGACTACTGCGCGCCCAAGCAGGCCTGCGGCCGCGACCTGGTGAAGGAATTCGTGGAGGCCGTGCGGGGCGAAGGGCTGCGCGTGGGCTTCTATCACTCGCTGATGGACTGGCACCATCCGGACGGCGCCCGCTGCCTGCACGACGAGGCCGCGCGCCGCCGATTCGTGGACTATGTGCACGGCGAGATCCGCGAGCTGATGACGAATTACGGCAAGATCGACGTGCTCTGGTACGACGTGGATTGGCCGTTGGACTCCGCACATTGGGAATCCGAAAAGATGAACAAGATGGTGTTCGAGTTGCAGCCGGACATCATCGTCAACAACCGCAATGGCCTGCCCGGCGACTTCTCCACGCCCGAGCAGGAGATCAGCGCCGAGAAGGGCGGACGCGCCTGGGAATCCTGCATGACCATGAACGATAGCTGGGGCTATCAGGCGGCCGACGATGCCTGGAAGACGCCCAAACAGATCGTGCGCAACCTGGCATTGTGCGCGCGCGACGGCGGCAACTACCTGCTCAACATAGGCCCGCGCGCGGACGGTTCCATTCCCGAGGATTCGGTCAGAATTCTGACGGCGGTGGGCCGCTGGATGGAGCGCAATGGGCAGACCATTTACCAGACGGAGCCGTGCCGCGTGCATGCATCCGAATTCGCGGACTTCACGCGCAAGGGCAACACGCTGTATGTGCACGTGCATTTCTGGCCGGGCGAAACCGTGGCGCTGGGAGGATTGGTCAGCAAGGTGCTATCCGCGAAGTTTTTTGCAAGCGGCCAGCCGGTGGAGTTCGAGCAGGAGCAGTTCCGCGTGCGCTTCAAAGGGTTGCCGAAAAATGCGCCGGACGATCCGGTGACCGTGCTGGCCGTCGAGTGCGACTCCGAACCTGTGCAGGACACCGGCGCGGTGCGCTGGGACCGGCCGCGCCTGAAAGCGTAATTGTGGCGCACGCACTCTTGCGTGCCGCGTCCCCACTCTTGGGGAAGCCTGCCGTCAGTCGATGCGAACGTCCCGATTCGATGCGGCCATCTTGCCCTCGACCGCCTCCTGCACCACCTCGCGCAACCGGTATGTGCCGGGAAGCGCCTCCAGCGATAGCCTGGCATTCACGCCCGTCTTGGTCAGCCGCGCAAAAGTCGCCTCGGTCAACTCCAGGTCCATGCGGCCTTCCTTGGCGGTCACTACGTTCCCGTTCGCATCCAGCAAGGCCGCAACGAAGACCAGGCCCTGTAAGTGATTACCGTCCCGTTCGGTGAACGGCAGGTGCTGCAGGTCCACGTGGACCGACACCCAGAGCAGCGGCTGACCGCTGTCCGACTTACCAGGCTCCACTTTCACGCTGGCCGGGAAGTCAGCCATTACCCCGCCTGCCGACACCTCCCGGTCCAGCTTCTGCCGAGGGGTGCTGGCCGGCTCCGTTCCCTTGGCCGGAGCGAAGTAGCCGCGCCGCGCTTGCACCATGTTCGATCCCGGCCTTGCTAACTTGACCTGAAGCCTGTGATAGCGGCCCTGGCCGCCTTCACCGGGACGAAAGCCCAGCCGGTATGAGATTTCCGGAACTGCCGCCAGTTCCCGGAACCCCAAAGTGAGATCGTTGCTGTTGTGGAAGAACATTCCGCCGGTGCTCTGGGCAAGGTTGATCAGCGGAGTGTTGGCCGTCTCCAACGCGGTCAATTGCGTGCGCACTTCGAATATCGCGGTACTCAGCGGCAACGCCGACAGGTTCTCCAACTGTTCGGGCGTCCTGACGGGAGTTTCCGAAAACAAGCCCTTCGCATCCAGCGCGTTGATCACCACGTTGGCGGCCAGCGCCTTGTCTATGATCCGGCTCTGGTCGTATTCCAGTGTCTCCGCCAGGAATCCGGAAGACGCCAGCAGCATCACGCGGCCGCCGGGCATCTTCGCCAGCTCGTCCACCACATCGCCGATCGTATCCAGCGTGCCCTGCGAGATCGTTTTTGCCTGATCCCAGGTCTGTTCGGCCTGTACGCGGACCGCCTGCGAACCTGGCGCCAGAGCAGTCGTAATAGAGGTCGAAACGTGCCCGTGCCCCCCGGACGGACTCTCCACACACGAGTCCGCCTCGTCCATTGCGGCCTGCAAGGCGCTGAGATCCATGCTCACAATCAAGTAGGCTTGGTAGGGCGTGATGCGAGGACAAGGCGCCACTCCGTTCTCGTCCATCCGCGGATGCGCGCTCAACTTTTCGATAGCGCCAGTCAGCTTCGCCGTGTCCGAGGTAAACCCCAGCGCTCTGGTCCCGGAAGTGGTAAAGATCGCCACGCGGTCGCCGGGCTGCAACGCCTCCCGCACAAACCGTTCGGCGGCCACGCTCGCGTGCGCCAGATCGCCATGGCGCGTGTGTACGTCATCGAAGAGCAGCGCCACGTAGCGCGGCTCTACTACCGGCGTCGCGGCAGGCGGCTGCGGAGGCTGCTCCGTTGCGGCCGGAGATGCGGGAGCGGCGCCGGAAACCGTCCCGATCGATTTCCGCGCACTCGTGGACGTCTCGACGGAAAAGGCGGTGATCTCCCGCTCCTTCCCATCGTCGAAGATCTTGAAATCGCTTTGGGGCAGTCCGGCGATCGCGTGTCCGCGGTAATCGCGCACCACCACGCCGGTCTCCACGAGATTCGTATCGACTCGCAGCACGAAGGGCGATGGCGCATACGGCCGGCTGCTTACGCGCACTTCCTGCGCAGACACCGGCGATTGCGCTGCCAGGATCAGCGCCGCACAAAAAAACATCCGGTCCGATCGCGCGGCTCCACCGCTTGCCACGTGAAGTATTATACCGGAGAATAAGGGTTCGCCACATTATGGCTCGAGAATACAGCCTGGTCCCCAGGGCCGTCCCGCGTGTGGAAACGCCTTTCCGCAGGATCGTGACGGACCTGCCGGTCCCCGAGTCATTGCCCATCCTGGAGCGACTGCACGCCTGCGAGCCCATCGCCATGCGCGGCCAGCCGCCCATTGTCTGGCATCGCGCCGAAGGCTTCCAGGTTTTCGACGCCTGGGGCAACCAGTGGGTGGATTGGTCCTCCGGCGTGCTGATCGCGAACGCCGGCCACGGCCGCCAGGAGATCGTGGACGCCATCACGGCGCAAGCCTCCGCGCGCCTGATCGCCAGCTATTGCTTCCCGAGCGAGATCCGCGCGCGCCTGGTCGAAAAACTTGTTTCGATACTTCCCGAGCCGCTCAAGAAGGTGTTCCTGCTCACCACCGGCTCGGAAGTTGTGGAGTGCGCCATCAAGCTGTGCCGCACGCACGGCGTGAGGTCGGGCGGCCGCTCCAAGAACGTCATCGTCTCCTTCGACAAGGCTTTCCACGGCCGTACCCTGGGCGCGCAGCAGGCCGGCGGCATCCCCGACCTAAAGGAGTGGATCGTCAATCTGGACAGTGGCTTCATCCAAGTGCCGTTTCCCGATGGCTATCGCACGCCCGATACTTCCTTCAGTCTGTTCGAGCGCAGCCTGCGCGAAGACGGTATCGAGCCGCAGAACGTAGCGGGCGTCATCCTGGAGACCTACCAGGGCGGCAGCGGGGCCTTCGCGCCCGCCGCCTACATGCGCGACCTGCGCTCCTGGTGCAGCGGCCACAAAGCCCTGCTGGTATGCGACGAAGTGCAGGCCGGCTTCGGCCGCACCGGCACGCTCTGGGGCTTCGAACATTACGGCATCGTGCCGGATCTGGCGCTATTCGGCAAGGGCATCACCAGTTCGTTGCCGTTGGCCGCCGTCGCCGGACGCCCGGACGTCATGGATCTGCAACCCGCCGGCAGCATGACCTCCACGCACACCGGCAATCCGGTCTGCTGCGCGGCGGCCCTGGCCTCCATCGATCTGGTGCTGCGCGAGAATCTCGCCGAAAATGCGCGCCGGGTGGGCGGCGTGCTGCACCAGAAGCTGTGCGCGCTGGCCTCCCGCACTGCCCAGATCGGCCGCGTGGACGGCAAGGGCCTGGTCGCCGGCTTGGCTTGCGTCCTTCCCGGCACGAAAGAACCCGATGCCGCTTTTGCCTGGGACGTGGTCCGCCGCGCGGTCGAAAAAGGGGTGTTGATGTTCAGCCCGGTAGGATACGGCGGCGCCACCCTCAAGATCTGCCCGCCCCTGGTAATCACCGAAGCCGCCAACCTGGACAGCTTCGCCGCCTTCGAAGAGGCGGTGGGACAGGCGGTGGGACAGGCCTCCCGGCCTGTCCATCAGCATGTTTAGACAGACAGGCCATGATGCGCAATGATGCCTGTCCTACTCAAGTCCTGATCGTCGGCGGCGGCATGATCACCCACGATCAGCTTCTGCCTTCGCTCTATCACATGCAACGCCAGGGCCGCATCGGACCGATCGCCGTGTGTGCGTCGCGCTTCAGTACCGTGCGCGAGCTCGCGTGCGCCGGGACGCTGCTGCGCGCGTTCCCCGGCCAGTCCTTCCGCGCCTGGCCCGATCGCGACGGCCCGCGTCAGCCGGACCTCTACCGCGAAGCCATCGCCGCGCTCCCGCCGCGCCAGATCGTGGTGGTGGCCGTTCCGGACCAGCTTCATTTCGAAGTCGCGATGGCTGCGCTCACCCGCGATCAGCACGTCCTGTGCGTGAAGCCGCTGGCGCTTGCATACCCCCACGCCGCCGCCATCGAGCGCGAGGCCCGCGCCCGCGCGCTGCTGGTTGCCGTCGAATATCACAAACGCTTCGACGACCGCAGCCTCATGGCCCGACGCAAATACCGCGCGGGGGAGTTCGGCGAGTTCCGCCTGGGCGCCGCGCGCCTGTTCGAGAAATGGTATTACCGTCACTCCAATTTCCAAAACTGGATGACCGCCGAGCACTCCGACGCTTTCACCTACATCGGCTGCCATTACGTGGACCTGGTCCATTTCATCACCGGATTGCTGCCTGTGGCCGTGAGCGTGTACGGCGTGCGCGACCGCTTCCCCAACGGGCGCGAAGGCTTCCTGTGGACGGACGCGCGCGTCGTTTGGAGCAACGGCGCATGCCTGAATGTGCAGAATGGCGTAGGCTTTCCCGACGACGCGCCCGGAACGAATACGCAAGGTCTGACGCTCTATTGCGGCGGAGACGATAAAGGCGCGCTGCTGGAACACTCGGATCAGTATCGCGGCCTGAAGCATAGCTACGCGGCTAAGCCGGATTCGCCCGGCGCGACGATCTACGCCGAGCCCAGCCCCGATTACTTCCAGTATGTGGACTTAGGCGGCGAAGGACTGACTCCGGTAGGTTACGGCTATCGCTCGGTCGAACACATCGTATCCAGCGTCATTCGCCTGGAGTCGGCGCCGGAAGACCGCCGCGGCGGGTTGCTCGATGAGTTCGATCGCGCCGGAATCATGGCTACGCCGCGCAATAGCAGCTACAACGAACGCGTGATCGAAGCCGGCCGCCAGTCGATCTTGAACGGCGGCGTACAAGTCGAAATCCCGTGGCGCACGCTCCCAGCGTGCCGTGTCGAGACTCGTCTCGACACCTCGGAGTAGCAGGCGTCCCCATGAGTGGGGACGCGGCACGCCACGGGCGTGCGCCACGTCATTCCACTAAGTGCTCCAGCGCCGCATGCACGGAGTAAAGCGCCGCTGGCTGCAGGATGGCCACCGCCAGGGATGCGGCCATCAACAGGATCGCGCTCAGCGCCAGGATCGGCCGCGGCCCGGCGGACCACTCGCTAGGCGAGCTGGGCTGCGCCTCTCGCAGCAGACGATCCACGCGCGCCGCAAGCTGATCGGTGTCGCCCACGTCCGCGGTCATGCGCGCCACCCGTACCAATGCCGCGGCCAGTGCGAACGAGCGGCGCGCGCTGCCGGCCGCCGCGCGGTCGTCGGCGGCCCATTCGGCGAATTTCCTCCAGCCGCGCTCGAGCGTCCGGCTGCTGCCCGAGAACGGCAGGATACCGGGCGTCAGCAGGATGCATAGGCGCTTCAGATTGTCGCGCGCAGTCCAGTGGGCGCGCTCGTGCCGCAGGGCCGCCGCCAGTTGTTCCGCCGGCAGCGCACTCACTACTTCCCGCGAGATTACCAGCCGCGGACGAACGATCCCGCCGAGCGCCAGCAGTGGCGCGGCGCCGTCAACGATCCAGGCATCCAGCCAAGTATCCGCCGGATCTCCCGGCAGACGCGCCGGGCTTCCGGTGCGCCGGCAGCGCCGCAGAAAGCGCCGCGAGCCGGCCGCGGCGCGCAGCCCCCGTGCGATCGAGATGCCCCACATCGCCGTGCCCAGCAGAGCCACTGCCAGGCACCCAAAGCCCACGCGTTCGGTGGGGGCCTCGGGCTCCAGCCACAAATAGCTCGGCAGACATACCGCTACTACTACGAACGCCGCGCCCGCGGCCGGCAGCAGGCGCAACACCAGCAGGCAGCGGGCAGCCAGGTGCGGCCGGATGCGCTCCCCCAGGCGGGCCGCCGGCCGGGCAATCGGGAAAACCGCCATTCCCAGCGCCAGGTGGACCAGGAAGAAGGTTGCCAGACTGATGCACAATAGCCTCGGAAGATAAGGGAGAATCATGTTTTCCCTCGCCGGCCAAGCTCCCTGCGTTTCGTGCGGATCTTCCTTTCCAACTCATCGAGCAGCGCCGTGTCATATTGGCCGACCGCGTCGACCAGGCAGGAGATCAGCAGATCGCCGGAGGTTTGCGGTTCGGCCAGGAAGCCGGCCACGAAGTCGCCCGCGCGTTTCTGCTCCCATTCCCGGCGCGTCCAGCGCGGCGCGTACCAGAACGCCCGCTCCCATTTGCGCCGCACCAGCAGGTCTTTCTTGAAGAGCCGGTCGAGCGTGGTCATCACCGTGGTGTACGCCAGCGGCCGGCCCAGCCGCTGCACGACATCGTGCACATTGCTTTCGCCATGCACCCAGAGCACCTCCATCACCCTAAGTTCCAGGTGGCCCAGTTCGTCTTGCATCACTTGGGTAACCCCGCGAATTCCAATTCCTCCCGCTTCGTCACGTGTTTCTCCAGCTCCGTGCGATTCAGGAAGTAAGTCGATTTCACGCGGCTTTGGCTGAACAGCTTTTCAGCCTGATCGTCGAAGTGCGGCGAATCCGGGTGGTCGCTCTCGCCCAGTGGGATCACCATGTACGATTGCGGCGGCTTGGTCAGAATCACAATCTGCGTGGAGGTCTGGCCGCCGTGCCCGACCATCTCCTGGCCGCTCTTCTCGAAGCTGATTGCGCGCGGGGTGGCCATGCCGGCTTCGGTCAGCGATCCGCCGCTCACCGGCCACGTGCGCGCCGCGCCCTGCCGTCCCACCCTGAACAGCGCTCCGAAGACCGCATCCGGCGGGAATTCGGATTTCAGCCGCGCTTCCGCCTTGGCCAGCGCCGCGCGGATCTGGTCGTCGGTGAGAGCCGGCGGCGGCTCCGCCCCGCGCTGGGGCTCCGCATCGAGCGACATCTTGAAGAGATAGAAGGCCAGGGCCGGCCGCGAATCCGCGTCGCTGCGCCGGTTCCAACCGGCCAGCATATTTGCGAAGCCGCTCTCGGGCGCGGCTTTGCGGATGCGCTCCTGCCACAACTCCGCATGCCACACCTGCGGCGAAAACGCGATGCCGATGGCCTGTTCGGCGGTCACATCGTGCGCCGCGTCAAGCAGATCCAAAGCCATGGCCGCGCGCTGATGCGGGGGCGTGCGCTTCTCATTGTAAATGTAGGGATGCTGCGCGTATTCCTCCGGCACAAGGGGCGAGTCTTTCATCATTGCAAAAGGCGAGACGTTGCAGTTCTGCATGTATCCCTGCGGCGGATTGGTAATCTGCACCAGATCTTCGAACGGATGCAGCCCTTGCCATTCGCACTCGCCGGCCGCGCCCGGCATCACTTGCGACGGATCGCAACCCCGCGGCCGCACCGGCACGCGCCCGTTGCGCACGTAATAGATGTCGCCATCCACCGTGCCCACCATGATGTTCTGCGCCATCAATTGCAGCATCGCCAGCGCCTTCTTCATCTCGGCCAGGTTGTGGGCGGTCACCATGCCCCAGCTTTCGTCCATCAGGCGGACCTCATCGGCATAAGGGATCGCCACCGCGTACGATTTGCCGTTCTTGTGCGCCACGATGGGTCCGTGCAGCGTGGATTCGATGGCGACGTCCTTCCAGTCGATCTTGTCGCCTACCTTGACGCCGATCTTTTCGTGGCGGATTTCGAGCGGCCGCCATTCGCCGCGAAACTTGTATTTGCCGTCCTGGACTTCCTCTTCGTAGACATCGGAAGTGTCCGGACCGCCGGTGGTCATGGCGATGGAAGCATAGCGGCTGTGCCCCAACACTGGAAATGGAAGGCCCAGGATGCATGCGCCGGAGAACGCCAGATCGCCGCCATATAAGCGGATTTCGTAAAAACGGAATGCGCCGTACCAGCTCAGGTGCGGGTCCACCACGGCGATGGGCGCGTGCATCGCGGTGCGCGACGGCGCCAGCAGCATCTCGTTCGAGCCGTGATACGCGATGGGATCGGGTTGAATGCCCGCGTGCAAGAGCTTGCCGCCAGCTTCGCCCTCCGGCCATCCCCAGATGATGTAGCGGCCCAGCGCCACCAACTGCCAGGGCTCCAGTTTGGGCGCCCAAGCCGGCACCCGATCGGGATGTTCAGTCATGTATTGCCGCACGCCGGCTTGAAACGCCTCGATGATTTCGCGGCTGCGGGGGCTCAGTTCCCGATAACGTTGCTCTGCCACCAGCCGGTGCCGCCAGACGCGTTGGCGCCAATCGTCGCGGAAAAACTCCGCGCCGAAAGCTTCCGCCATGGTGCCTTCCGCGCGGCGATAGTTCTTCAACATCTCTTCCAGGCGATCCTCGGCCTGGGCGTAGCCCGAGCCGAAGGCCGCGCCGGCGGCATCCTGCGCAAAGATGTGCGGCACGCCATATTCGTCGCGCAGGATGGTCACATGCGCGGCGTGGGCCAGCGGCAGGCAGCACAGCAGCAGGCACAGTTTTTTCATGTTGAATTCCATCACCTATAATACGCCTGGGAGTCAAGGCATTAAGGGGCTCGCGGGGCAGGCTGGCAAGCTTGGCCGCCCTACGTGTGCATTACCGCACCCTGTCCGCGAACGAAAAGATAGGATCGATGTCCACCGGCACATCGCCCGCGCTGTCGAGCGCCTTGGCCATAGCCGGCGGCATCTTATCGTAACGTTCCAACCAGGCTTCCGCCCTGGCGCGATCGCCGGCAGCTTCGATCTGCAGCAACTCCTTCGACAGCGCCGCCAGCGCGCCGGGTATGCCGGCATTGTCGATGGCATATCGCCCGTCCGCATCTTGCGTGAGCGCGTTGTGTTCCAGCAGATAGTTGCACTCCATCATTTCGGCGCGGCCATGCGCTTCGCCAGTGCCGAAACGCACCGTGCGGAAAATGTCGGCCACGTACGACACGTAGTATTCTTCCAGGCGCTCCTTCGGCAGCGCGCCGCGATCCGCCAGCCACTGCACGCCGAACATGCCCACCACATCCGCCTTGGCTTCCTCCAGCGCCGAGTAAACCGTGCCGATAGCCACGCGGATGTCCACCTGCTTGCCGCCTTGCCGCGCGAAGGCTGGCCCCAACCCGTGCGCGATCTCGTGCAGCAGCGTGCCCACCAGGTAGCCTTCCGCCGACGCTTTGCCCGCCTGGTCCGGCCGCATCAGGCGGCGCGCCAGCGGCAGGATGATATACTCTACGCGCGCGTCCATGAAGTTCTTGAAGAAGATCTTCTTGCTGCCCTTCTCCTGGTGGATGCGCGGATCGTTGGGTAGGTTGTCCGCCACGGCCTGGTATCCGTGCCGCAGGTCGCCCGCGCGATAGGGCGAATCCATCACCTCCATGGGCATGGCATGACCCTTCTTCGACGGCCGGTCCGCGGGCGCCAGCGGCAGCGCATCTTGCAGCTCCGGCACGTATTTCTGAAACACGGCCAGTTTGCGGCTTTCTTCTTCGTTGCGGATCAGGACCGCCGCGCCGTAGGATGTCTTCACGCCCAACAGGTCGTCGAGATAGGTCTCATAGGGAGCGAAGATCACGTCGAACTTAGGGTTATCCAACTCCAGCCAGGCGATGTCGCTGGCATAATAGTCGTCGCTGAGCAGGGCATCGGCCCGCAGCCGCAGGAAACGCGCGAAAGCCGCGTCATCGCTCAGCGCGGCGGCCTCCCGCAACGCCTGACTCATAGGCCCGATCGATCCCTTGTAGGCTTCGTGATACGGCACGCCCACCAAGCGCTCGCCGCGCTGTTCCACCACCGTGTACGGGTCGTAGATCGCGGCTTTATCCTCCGGGTAGCGCTTGACATACCGCTCGATCTGCTCGCGCGTCAGCCCATTTGGGTAGAGCGCGTGACCGGGCGGCATGGATTCGCCGCCTGCGAACGGCCGGTTCTCGTTCAGCAGGTCCCACCGGCTGCCGTTGATCATGAGCAGCCGCTTCAGCGCGGGGTCGGACGTGGTCTGATAGAGGCGCAGTCCTTCCGGATCGCTCTGCCGCCAAAAAACATCGTCCAGATAGCGGGATGCCTCCACCAGCTTCTCGATCATCTGGCGCTCGCGCGCGCTGAGGTCCGCCGAACGGTAGGGCATCCGCAGCGGCTGCCACTTGGCGAGGATGGCGTCGGTGGCGCTGGTTCCGGTTCCGGCAAGGCACATAAAGAACAAGCTAGAAGTCAGGAGACAGAAGACAGAATGCGGGCGACTCGGGCGCCGCAACGTCATTCCGACCTCTGACTTCCGACTTCTGTCTCCCGACTCCTGACTCCTGCTGACTTAACCAGCTTATTCAGCCCGTCGATATAAGCCTTCGCGCTAGCTTCGATCACATCGGTGGAAGCGCCCCGGCCGACCACCTTCAAGCCGCCCTCTTCAAGCTGCGCGGTAACCTCACCGAGCGCTTCCGTCCCGCTGGTTACGGACCGAATCTCGTATCGCACCAGCCTGGCGGCGCTCTTCGTCACCCCGGAGATGGCCTTGCACACGGCGTCCACCGGGCCGTCGCCAATGGCCGCGCCTTCGCGCGCCTCCCCGCCGACGCGCAGCCTGACGGTGGCCGTCGGAATAGCCGACGTCCCGCTATAGATATGCAGATACTCAAGCTGATAGGTTTCCGCGGCGGGATGGATCTCATCGTGCAGGATGGCGATCAGATCCTCGTCGAATATTTCCTGCTTCTTGTCCGCCACGGTCAGGAACCTCTGGTAAGCCTGATTCAATTCCTCCTGCGACAGTGAGTAACCCAGCTTCTCCAGGCGGTCGCGCAGTCCATGGCGTCCGGTGCGCGCGGTCAGCACCACGCGGCTTTCCGTAATTCCCACATCCTCCGGACGCATGATCTCATAGGTCTCCCGGTCCTTCAGGAACCCATCGACGTGAATGCCCGAGCTATGCGAGAAGGCATTCCCGCCCACCACGGCCTTATTCGGCGGCACGGGCATTCCGAGCAGGTCGCCTACCAGCCGGCTGGTCCTGTGAAACTCCCGCGCATCGACGCCGGTATCCACGCCGAAGTAATCGCGGCGGGTGCGCAGAGCCATCACCACTTCCTCCAGCGCGGCATTGCCGGCCCTCTCGCCGATGCCGTTGATGGTGCCTTCCACCTGGCGCGCGCCACTCATCACGCCGCTCAAGGTATTGGCGACGGCCAGCCCCAGGTCGTCGTGGCAATGCACGCTGATGGTGGCCCGCGCGATGTTAGGGACGCGCTCGCGAACCGCGCGGATCAGCGCGCCGTATTGTTCCGGCACCGCGTAGCCGGTGGTGTCGGGAATATTGACCACGGTGGCGCCGGCCTCGATGGCCGCCTGCAGCATTTCGAAAAGATAACCGGGATCGGCGCGCCCGGCGTCTTCCGCGTAAAACTCCACGTCGCTCACATAGCTCCTGGCCAGCTTGACCGCCTCGACGGCCATGGCCAGCATGGTGACTTTCTTCTCCGCCAAGCTCTTGCCGTAGCGCTCGTCCCGGAATTTTCCAACCACATGGATATCCGAAACGCCGATCCCGGTGTGAATGCGCGGCCGCCGGGCTTTGGCGAGCGCTTTCCCGCAAGCCTCGATATCGGACGGCACCGCGCGCGACAAGGCGCAGATCGCCGGCCCTTCGATTTCCCGCGCGAGCAGTTGCACGGCTTCGAAGTCTTCCGGCGACGACGCCGGATAGCCGGCTTCGACGATGTCCACGTTCAGACGCGCCAACTGCCGGGCAATCATGAGCTTTTCCCGGCTGCCCAGCCGCGTGCCGGCGGCTTGTTCTCCATCGCGCAGGGTAGTGTCGAATACAGCGACTTTCCCGAACATAGCTTGCAGCCAATCACTATAGCGCATGGCGGACAGTGCGGCGACTCATAGAATTGTCCAATACAAGATGAGCCTGAAACGAGGGTCCGTTTCCAATGGACGATGAGCCTGAAATGAGAAGTCGTTTCCAATACAAGATGAGCCTGAAAATGCGGGCGACCGCCGGCAGAGTGCATGCCGCGGGTAGATGAATATTACCATGCAGAATTTGGAGCGATTGAGTTTGGCCGAAATGAAGGAATTCGTCGAGGGGAACCGGAAGGTCCGCTTGTCGACGGAGACGCGAGAGGAGACCTCGCTTGGTGGAGGCCACTGCACAGTCACGAGAATCCTTTTCAGGCTCACTTTGTATTGGAATCAACTTCCGATTTCAGGCTCATTCTACGATTGGAAAATGCTCTCATCCGGGTGCGCGACAAGAAAATGGAGGCCGGCGCGATTCATCGATAAACGGCTGGAATCTAAGCGTAGGTGTACGCAAGAAGTGAGGCGCTTTGTGGGCAGCTTGGAAAAGCCGCGGCCGATTGACCACCCATTCATCTACGATCTGTGGTAGTAACAGCAAGTCTGCGATAGCCTGTTTCTACGTCTCCGCAAATGCGCCGAAAAAGTCTCCCGGCCCTCGCTGCCGTTTCCGCGTTCTCGCTAGCCCTGGTCCCATGGATATGCCATGCCCAGGATTTCCGGGGCAGCCTGGCGGGCACCGTCAACGATGCCAGCGGCGCCCGCGTCCAGTCCGCCGGCGTTTCCCTGCATGCCACCGAGTCCTCCGTCGAACGCCAAACCAAGAGCGATAGCCGCGGAGAATTCCGCTTCGACGATCTGCTGCCCGGCAAGTATCAATTGATCGTACGCGCCCCCGGCTTCGCGGAGGCCAATTCCAACGTGACGGTGGTGGTCAGCTCGGTGCGTGAAGTCGGCGTCACACTGAACCTGGCGTCGGAGCGGCAGACCTTGAATGTGCAGGCGCAGGCGTCTTCCATCGTCACTCAGCCCATTGATACGACCAGCGCCGTTCACGGCGGCGCCGTCAGCGCCCAGGATCTGGACACAATTCCGTTGGCGAACCGCAGCTTCGCCAATATCGCTTACTTGATCCCCGGGACCGAGCCGGTCGAGCCGTCCGACCCCACCAAGGCGCGCATCACAGCGGTCTCCTTCGGAGGCAGTTCCGGACTCAATGACGTGAATTCCGTGGACGGAGCCGACAATTCGGACGATTACATTGGTGGCTTCCTGCAGAACTTCTCTCCCGACGCGATTCAGGAATTTGCCGTGCAAACGTCGCAGCAAAATGCGGATACTGGCCGGATGGTGGGCGGCTCGGTCGAGATCACCACCAAAAGCGGCACGAACGTGTGGCACGGCGAGGCCGCCTTTTACGAGCGCGCCGCGGCGCTCAATGCGCGCTACCCCATCGAGAATCCGCCGCCTCTGCCAAAACAGCCCTTCTCCCGCCAAAACTACATCGGCACGCTCGGCGGACCCATCGTGAAGGACAAACTCTTTTTCTTCGCTTCCATCGAGGCGGTCCACGAAGACGCCAGCATCGCATATAGCCCGGCGAGCCTCACCCAGTTCGACGCCCTCGCCACGCTGGCCTCGCAAGGCCTCGTCCCGGGAATCCATTCGATATCCGTGCCCGACAATGTGCCGATCCCATTCCGCGACTACCTGGGGGATCTGCGCTTTGACTGGACGCAGTCGTCCCGCTCGCAGTGGTACCTGCGGGCCGCCCTCGATACCTACACCACCGACAACGCTTTCGTGGAGCAAGCCACGCTTCCCTCCACGGGCGCCACGTGGCATTCCAACTACATGAACATGGTGTTGGGCCAGCAATTCATTTTCAGTCCAACATGGCTGGGAACTTTCACCCTGGCGGGCAGCGGACTGCGCTTGAATGAGTATCGCAACTCTCAATTGGGCTTCGCGCTGGCATTTCCGTTCAGTTCCACCTCCCAGACCATTTCCGGCTTCGAAACTTTTGGCGACAACCAGTTCGTGACGCCGATTACCGCCTTTCCTATCGCGCGCGATCAGGAAAAATACCAAGTCCGGTATGCCGTGACGCACACTTCCGGCAGGCACTCGCCAAGTTTCGGCGTCGATTTCATTCACGAGCCGGTGATGAGCGGCGCGCTTCCGGGGAACGCGGAGAACCTTACCGTGTTCGCGCAGAATCCCGCGGACTACCTCAACGACCCGCAACAATTCGCGGTGGACCTGACCTGCACGCCCACCGCGACCCTCGCCGTCACGCCCGGCACAACCTGTACGAGCACGCCCGCGGACAACGGCAGCTTCTCGCAGAATGTGCAGCGCCTCGGGATGTACGCAGAGGATTCCTGGCGGGTGACGCAGCATTTCACGGTGAATTACGGCTTGCGCTACGACACCACCTTTGGACTTTTCACGGCCTCCGGCAGGTCCCAATTGGAAAATCCCGCGCTGCTCACGCTGGAGGCTTTGCAGATTCCGCTCTTCGACCACCCGGCGGCGCCTCACGATTACCGTAAACAATTTGGCCCGCGCTTGGGCATCGCCTATTCGCCGGGCCAATCCCGGAACACGGTGATCCGGGCAGGCTTCGGTCTCTTTTACAACGATCTGGCGCAAAATGGCTGGGTGACCGCGTTCCAGGCGGTGAATGAGCCGCCCGGCCCATGCATCAGCCCGGGTGACGCCGGCTGTCTTCCAGGAGCGGCTTACGGCGGCGCCGGTGCGCTGATCGATCCGGCTTACAAGACGCCTTATGCGCTGCATGCCAGCGCCGGCGTTCAGCATGCGTTCAATTCCCATTGGACGCTGGGCGCGGACTGGACTCACGAGGAGGGCAACCACGGCTACCGCCGATATATATACCAGGCCGGCTACACGCTTTTCTCGCCGCTTTATGCCGGCGATCTCGCGACCCAACAGCAGTATGTCCCCAACATTACTGTCTTCCGAAGCGACAACCGGTCGCGGTACGACGGGCTTTCGGTCCATCTGCAAGCCAACCTCTCCCGATTCAGCCTGGTCCTGAACTATACGCTGTCGAGCGCCGAAACCTGGGGCTGCGTCCTGGGCGAACTCTTCGACTACGTGAATGGGGTCTGCAACCCGCTCAATGCGTTTGCGAAAGGCGATTACGGGCCGTCCGGAGAGAACGTCACCGACCGGCTGGTTCTGGCGGGAACCGTGCACCTTCCGGGCGGCTTTGAATTCTCCCTATTGAGCCAGGCCGAGAGCGCCCGGCCTTTCACGCTCACCACCCCTGTGGACGTAAACGGATTTGGAGACACGCTGGATGATCGCGCGGTGGTCGACGGCGTGCAAACCGGCATGGATGTATTCCGCGGCACGCCCTACATCCAGACCGATGTGCGCCTCAGCCGTCCGTTCCGTTTTCGCGACCGCTGGCGGTTGATACCGTTTATCGAAATCTTCAATCTGTTCAACCGCAACAATCCCGGCGCCAACTATGTGACCAATCTCGCCGCGCTGCCGGTGCCGGTCAACAGTCTGTACAATGCCACGGCATTCTGCCTGAACGCGGCTTGCACGTCGACGCACCCCATCACCAGCCTGAATCAATTGCGCGTGCCCGCCGGCGCGCTAGGCGATTTCTTTGGCCCCGGCACGACGGTAGGCATTCCGTTTGCAGCTCAGTTGGGAATCCGGCTAAGCTTCTAACGGGGGTCGCTAAAATCGAGAAATTGGCAGGCCTGTGCGCCACTTGCGCCCACGTCGAGATCGTCCGCTCGGACCGCGGTTCTGTTTTCTATCTCTGCAAGCTTTCCGCAAGCGATCCGCGCTTTCCAAAGTATCCGCGCCTTCCGGTGCTCACCTGCGCGGGATACGAAGAGCGCTCCGGGAGTTACGATGTGGAGAATACCGATGCCTGACCTGATTGAGAAGCCAACTATCATTGCGGCAGCCGGCAATCTGCCGAAGCGGATCGCGGAATTTGTGGGCCGCGTCAACTCCGCGACCGCGGCGGTGAGCATCGCGCGCATGGAGAGTCCGGCGGGTTGGAGTGAACCCGGCCAAACCCCTGAATTCGATGAGTACACCGTCGTATTGCGGGGCATGCTGCGAGTGGAAACGAGGTCGGGAACCGTCGATGTGAAGGCGGGCCAGGCCATCACGGCCCACCGGGGCGAGTGGGTGCGCTACAGTACGCCGGAACCCGGCGGCGCGGAATACATCGCGGTGTGCGTGCCGGCATTCGCGCCGGAATTGGTCCATCGCGAGCCGTCTTGAGATGGGTGGCAGATTCGCGTCGGGGCAACGGCTCGTGGCGGGAAGCTGCAAGTTTTGTTGCGCGTGTTCGGTAGTGTATGATGTCAAGAATATCCATGCCCGGGCTGATTGAAGAACCAACCGGCGCTGCGGCGGCCGGCAAGGCCGCGGCTAAGAGGTTCGCGCGTATGGAGAGTCCGCGGTGCTGGACCGAGCCCCGAAATGTCCCGACTCGAGGCCTGAGACTCGGGCCCAGCGTTGAGGAGAGGTTGCCGGCCTATTTGGTTTTCGAGGCAACCTGTTGATATCTCCGCTTCGCGTCGCGCTCTTCACCGATTGCTTCAGCGAGGCCAATGGGGTCGCTACGCTCAGCCGGGAGTTTGCCGCCTTTGCCCGCCGCCGGCAGCTTCCGTTTCTGTGCGTTTATAGTGGGCCGCGAACGCAGGCCGATTCTCGGGGATCCTTCACGGCTGTAGAGATCAAACGAGGCCCAGCGGCATTTCCGTTGGACTACGATTTGTTCTGCGACCCCTTTCTAAGCCGCTACAAGAATTGGGTCGCGGCGCAGGTTTTGCCGTTCCACCCGCATCTTTTGCACATCACCGGTCCAGGGGATATCGGGATCCTGGGTCTTTGGGTCGCGCATACCCTGCGGATCCCGCTAGTCGCGTCCTGGCACACCAACCTGCATGAGTATGCGGGCCGGCGCCTGAACAAGCTGCTGGCGTTTCTGCCGAATACCTGGCGGGAGCGCGTTTCCTTGAAAGCTCAAGAGCAGACCCTGCGTGCGTGCATGCACTTCTACGGTTTGGCCCGATTCCTGCTTGCGCCCAACGAGGTGACGGTCCGCCAGCTCCAGGAGCGCACCGGCAAACCCACATTCCCGATGGCGCACGGCGTCGATACCGAAACATATTCGCCACAACGGCGCTGCCGCCGCGACCGCGTGTTTTCGATCGGGTACGTGGGCCGGCTCACCCCGGAGAAGAATGTGCGCCTGTTCGCCCAGCTTGAGAGAAGTTTGCTCGACCGGGGCCAGCGCAATTTCCGTTTCACCCTGATCGGCGAAGGAAACGAGAAGGACTGGCTCCGCAAGAATCTCGAGTTAGGCGACACGCCGGGCATTCTCCGCGGAGAGGCGTTGGCGGAAGCGTTTGCCAATATGGATGCGTTTGTGTTCCCTTCACGGACCGACACGTTTGGTTTGGTGCTGCTCGAGGCCATGGCTTCGGGCGTCCCGGTGGTGGCGCTCCCCGAGACGGGCGCGCGCGTGGGCGTACGGCACGGTGTCGCGGGCTTTCATGCGCCGGATTTGCATTCCTTCACGGAAAGTATCCTGCAACTTATGAACAGTGAAACACTACGCCAACGGATGGGCGCGGCGGCCCGTGTGTTTGCTTGTTCCAGAGCATGGGACGGCGTATTCGATCGGTTATACCGGACGTACCAACGGGGACTCGAAGCCACGGGCTGCAAACCCAGCGATCCGGCAATCGCGGAAAGTCCGACGGCCGCATAGCGTATGCTCCTTCTCTCGTTTCTGTGGTTCTCGATCAACCTTTCCGCGATCCGGCAAGCGCCGGCTGGAACGCCAGTCCACGTCAGGCTGACAACCACGGTGGGTTCATACGCGAGCAAGGCCGGCACCCCTGTCGGCGCCGTTCTGATCGCTCCGGTAATGGTGGATGGCGAGACCGTTTTGCCGGCTGGGAGCGTGGTTTCCGGAAGGGTAAAGAGGGCGGTGCGCGTGGGCGTGGGGATCCCCCATGAAACAGCCTCCCTCGACCTGGAATTCGACCAGGTAGCCCTGCCGGGCGGCGCTCCGGTTTCGCTTGCGGCGCGCGTGGCGGAGGTGGATAATGCCCGGGAGCGGGTGACCCGCGATGGCAGGATACACGGCGTCCGGGCGACCGACAGCGGTTCCTACCGAATCAGCGGCTACGTCAGGGATCTGCTTTTTCGCTGCGAGTTGCACGCCAGGCTCGCCGAAGTGATCGTCAAGGCCGCGGTCATCAACCTTCCGGAGCCTGAGATCTATTTGCCCGCGGGCGCCGAACTCACGCTAACGCTGACCGAACCCCTGTTTGCGGCCTCTTCCGTTGAAACGCCGGCCAGCCGCGCGTTTCCCGATCATGAAAGCCAAATTGAGCACGAAACCGAGCGCGAAGATTTACACCGCCTGGTAGCTTCCATGCCCACCCGGACGTACGCCACCGCACCGGAGCGTCCGTCGGATCTTACGAACATATTGCTCATCGGATCTCGCGACCAGATTGCCGATGCGTTCGCCGCCGCAGGCTGGTCCGCGCCCCGTCCGCTGACCTTTGGCCGCCGCGTGCGGTGGCTCCGGGCGATTGGCCTGCGGCGGGGATTCGATTCCGCGCCCATGTCTTCTTTGCTGCTCAATGGGGAGCCGGCGGACATGTCCCTGGAAAAGGGCCTGAACGACGTTTCCAAGCGTCACCATATCCGTTTGTGGAAGCAGGAGGGCGAGTGGAAGGGCCAGGATGTGTGGATCGGCGCCGCCACCCGCGATGTGGATTTCGGCTACTTGCGGCCGGGCCGGGCTTTCACGCACAAGATCGCGCCCGACGTCGATCAGGAACGCGACAAGGTCGCCTACGACCTGGCATTTACGGGTTGCGCCAAAACGCTGGACTGGGCCGCGCGCACGAACGTTCCCAGAGTCACTGAGAACGGCACGGGGGACGCGATGACCACCGATACCAGGCTCGCGGTCGCCGAGCTCAACGATTGCGGCGCGCCACGCCTCTCGACCGAGACGACCGATGTCGCGCCAGTACCGGAGCACGGCGGCAAAATCGAGCTCTTTGCGCGGCGCGAGATTCTCAGCCTTCGCAGCGATCTGCTTCGCAACAACTGGTTTTGGCGAGGCTATGAAGCCACCCGATGGAGCGTCGGGATTCTGCGCGCGCATGTGCGGGAGAGCTCCGGGCCTCGATCCTTCTTGAGCAGCTTCCGTCATTCGACGCTACCGGCAGCGCCTATTCAGACGGCGTCCATCGCGCAATAACGCCGGCAGCCAACAGCCTGGCGTGGATTTCGGTATCAGGACTGGAGTCCCGTCCCACAGCCTGCCTGGAACAACGAAATTCCCGCGACACCGGCCGCGCCGGCTTCCAGGCACTGCGCGGCGTTCCGCGCATTCACGCCGCCCAGCGCTAGCACCGGCATGCGCACGGCGGCGACCGCTTCGCGCAAGCGCTCCAGGCCCAGCGGGGCGCCATAGGCTGCTTTTGACGGCGTAAAGAACACCGGGCCAAAAACCGCGAAGTCCGCGCCTTCGGCTTCCGCATGCCGCACGTCGTCCACCGCGTGGCAGGACACCCCAATCAAGAATCCACGCGGCACAATCCGCCGCCAGGCGCCTGGCGCAATCGAACCCGCGGGCAGATGCACGCCCTGCGCGCCGCAAGCCAGCGCGACGTCCGTCCGGGCATTCACCAGGATGGCCGTGCCGTACGGATTCGGCAGGCGCAACGCGCGGCGCACCAGTTCTGCGACCTCGCGCGCGCTCAGGTCCTTCTCGCGGATCTGGATGCGCTCCACCCCCGCCGCCAGCGCGTGGGCAACCGCTTCCAGCAGCGCCGCGCATCCGCCCAGCGGCCGGCGGTCCGTGATGTAGTATCGCAGCATCCCCTCAAGATGAGAGCCGCGAGTAGTAACGCTCGCCCGCGCACGCTTTGCAGAGCGTCCGCCCATCCCGCACCACTTCGCGCTTGAAGTTGATGCCCTCGCCGCACTCCGCGCAAACCACTCGCGCCGCCTTATAGCCCGGGAACTCTTCGGGGCCGAGCTTCACCAGCACCCATTCCGCCGCGAACAGCGCGGCATCCGGCAACTCGCGATAGGCGCGCATCTGCTGCGCGTTTTTGTCCGCGATTTCCGGAAACATTTCGCGGGCGCGCTGTTTGGAGTCTTCGAGCGCCACCACGCGCACCGCGCGATCCGCCTCCAGGTCGCAGAAGGTGGCGGCCACCTTCCCGAAATCGCGGAACTTGAGCGCGCGCTTGCCCAGCCGGCATCCCGTAACGACCGGGATGGCGTCGGTGGCGCAGCGGTCGATTTCGATGAAGGTCACCAGCCGCTTGCGGTGCTTGCCCAGAGGGTCGTCCAGATCAAGCAGCTTCAGGCCGTAGATCGCCATGCGCAGTCCCAGGATCTGCCCCGCACAGATGTGGCCGTGAGCCTGCTCGGCCAGCGCCACATATTCGTCAAAGGTTTTCAGGGGCATCCCAGCACTCTCAGCGCGTGCGGCGGAAACTCCACCATCCACTCCTTATTATCGTTATCTTTCGGCCGCTGCTCGAAGTCGCGGCGGGCGATTTCGGCCACAATGCCTCCCGCGAATTCCAGCCGCACGGCCCGCGGCATCTCCGACGCCCGCTCCAGTCGCACGGGAACCTGGTTCAGCGACGGTTTCGCTCCGTCGTGCGGCGCGGCGCGCAACTGGCCCGGCTCGACGCATAGCCAGACGCGATCGCCGCGCAGGCGCCCGGGAAGATATGGGCCGGTCAATTCGAAGTTCTCCAGGCGCAGGCGGCTGGTATTGCGGCCCGGATCGAGCGCCACAATTTCGGCGGGGAACAGATTGCGGATGCCCAACAGGCGTGCGGCTTCCACGCTGACCGGCTGATCCAGCACCTGGCGCGGCGGCCCGCTTTGCAAAATGCGTCCGGCGTCGAGCAATAGCATATTGGCCGCCAGATCGAAACAGGTTTCCGGATCGCGCGCGGCGAGCAGCATCGGCAGGCTCGTTTCATCGCGCACCAGCCGCAGAATTCCGTGCCACTCGGCGCGCAAGGCTATGTCCAGACCGGCGGCGGGCTCGTCCACCAGCAGCAGCTTGGGCTCGCCGATCAGCGCGCGGGCCACCGTCGCGCGCAGGCGCTCCACCGGCGAGACATCCCGCGGACGGCGCGGCGCGGCTTCCTGCAGCGCGAACCGCTCCAGCATCTCCTTCACGCGGCGGTGCCGCTCCAGACGCGCCAAACCCGCCAGCGGGAACAGCAGGTTGTCGTGCAGGCTCATGTGCGGGAATAGCGCCCATTGGCGCGCGACATATCCGCAGTGCCGGCTGCGCGGCGGCAGGTTCACGCGGGATGCGGCGTCGAAAAGGATTTCATCGTCCAGGATGATGCGGCCGCTCGCGGGTGTCTCGAAGCCGGCGATGGCATCCAGGATGAAAGTCTTGCCCGCGCCCGCCGCTCCGAACAATGCGGTGATGCCGGACGCTGCTTGGAATTCGACATCCACGCCGTGGCCCCCGAGACGCACTTGGATCATGCGAGCACCTGCCCGCGCCACATCCGATTTCCAATGTAGAGGGCTGCCAGCGCAGTCGCGGCAATGGGAAGCAGCCAGCCGGTTCCGGCATTGCCTGCCACGATCGCGGTGGCGCCGAAATCCGCAAAGGCGCGCGCGAAACCCGCCAGGAGGGCCGCGAGCAGCCCGCGCCACGCGAGCGGCAACGTCACCCGCCCGAAAGTACGCCACTCCCCCGCACCCAAAACGCGCGCGGCGTTTTCGAAGCTGCGGTCCACTGCCGCGAGGCTTGTGCGGATCATGCGCAGCAACAGCGGCAGCGTGTATATCGCGGAGACGCCCACCGCCGCATGCCAGCTAAAGTGCAACGGCCAGCGCCCCAACGCGGCCAGCAGATAGTAGACCAGCACGGCCGGCGGCAAGACCAGCGGAAGGGTCGCGGCGGCATCCAGGAATGCGCTGCCGGGAAAGCGGCGGCGCGCCAGAATCCACGCCAGCGGCAGCGCCACGAGACTGGCAAGCAGCGTAGCCCAGCCGGCGTAGCGCAGGCTGAGCCAGAGCGGGGACCAGTCAAGTGGCATGCGCGGGACTCTAATTATACCCGCATGCCGGCGATTCGATTATTTCCACGCGCCCAGCAGCCGCCGCACCACCACCAGTTGACCCAGATGATATGCGTTATGGTCCGCCGCCAGCAGGACCTCGCGCAGAACCGTCTGGCCGGTCCCGTGCGGAATGCGCGCATGCAGATTGACTTTCGAATTCTTCACGATCCGCCGCATGGACGCCAGATCGGCGCGAAACGCTTTGACGCTCTTGTCCCACGCGCTATCGTCGGGAGGCGCGGGGGTGGGCGGCCAATAGCCCGCGGGCCACGCCGGCGAAACATGTTTCGGTTTGCGTATGAACTCCAGGATGTCCCACTGCGCGATGCGCAGATGCTCCAGAATTTCCCACGGCGTGTGCGGCAACCCGCTCGGCCGCACGCCGCGCAATGCGGCCGGCAGACCGGCGACCGCTGCGTTGAAATCCAAATGCGCTCCGCCGCCGTCCAGCAGGTAGGTCAGGTGTTCCCGCAGAGATTGATCTTGGGTCATATATCTTACTATTTTGGCCGTCGGAGGACTCGAAAACAAGTCCCGTCGGTTTCGTTGCGACAATAGCAGGAAGGTGCATATGACGATTACCCTTCGACCGGAGCAAGAAAAACTGATCGCCCAGGCGATGCAGACGGGCGCTTACCAGAACCCGGATGAAGTCATCGAGCGCGCTTTGCGCATGCTGTACTCCGACGAGGAGTGGCTCGTTGACCACAAGGCTGAGATAACCGAAAAGATCGAGCGGGCTATCGGACAGTTCGACCGCGGTGAATTCTTCTCAGCCGAGGAGTCGCAAGCCGACATGGAACGGCGAAAGGCGGCATGGCTTCGCGAGCGGCAGTGATGACGCCGCTGTACGACGTTTCCGCCGCGCATTCTGGGAGAGCGATCCTGAATAAATGCCCTTCGGCGTAGCGCCGCACGCTGCCGCTAAAATAGAAGCAGGTGTCCCCACTCGCCGAATTCGACCCCCTAGTGCGCGACTGGTTTACCCAGCGCTTCGCCGCCGCCACCGAACCGCAAATCCTCGGTTGGCCGGAGATCCGCGCGGGCCACGACATCCTCATCTCCGCGCCCACCGGTTCCGGCAAGACACTGGCCGCGTTTCTGCTGTGTCTCGACCGGCTGGTGCGCGCCGCCCGCCTCGGCCCGCTGCCCAACCAGACCGAAGTCGTCTACGTTTCGCCGCTCAAGGCGCTGAGCAACGATATCCACATCAACCTGGAAGTGCCGCTGTCGGAAATCGCAGCCGCAGCAGCAGCGCAGGGGATTCCGCTGGCGCCCATCCGCGCGGCGGTGCGCACCGGCGACACGCCCGCATGGGAACGGCAGCGGATGGGCAAAGAGCGCCCGCACGTGCTGGTCACCACACCCGAATCGCTGTTCATCCTGCTCACCGCCGAGAAGCCGCGCGACATGCTGCGCACCACCCGCAGCATCGTCGTGGACGAGATCCACGCAGTGGCCGACGATAAACGCGGCTCGCATCTGGCGCTCACCCTCGCGCGCCTGGACGCGCTGGTCACGGCCGCGGGCGGTTCCAAGCCGCAGCGCATCGGCCTCTCCGCCACCGTGAAACCTATCGAAGAGCTTGCCCGCTTCCTCAGCGAAACCGCTCGCATCGTCAACGTGGGCCATCGCCGCGATATGGAACTGGCGGTCGAAGTCCCCAAGGACGAACTCGGCCCCGTGGCCAGCAACGAAATGTGGGCGGAGATCTACGATCGCGTGGCCGACCTGATCCGCGCCCACCGCACCACGCTGGTCTTCGTCAACACGCGTCGCCTTTCGGAGCGCGTGGCGCACCAACTCCAGGAGCGCCTGGGCGAACAGGCCGTGCTGCCGCATCATGGCAGCCTCTCGCGCCGCTTGCGCCTGGAAGCGGAGACCCGCCTCAAGGGCGGCGAATTGCGCGCGGTGGTGGCCACTGCATCGCTCGAACTGGGCATCGATATCGGCGCCGTCGACCTGGTTTGCCAGATCGGCACGCCGCGCTCCATCGCGGTGGCCTTGCAGCGCATCGGCCGCTCGGGGCATTGGGTCGGCGCGCGTCCCCACGGCCGTCTCTTCGCCACCACGCGCGATGAGTTGATCGAATGCGCCGCCGTGGTGCGCGCCATCCGCTCCGGCGCGCTCGACCGCACCGAAATCCCCGCCGCGCCGCTGGATATTCTGGCGCAACAGATCGTGGCCGCCTGCGCTTCCGAAGAAGAATGGACCGAAGACGCCCTCTTCGCGCTGGCCCGCTCGACATACTCATACCGCGCGCTCGAGCGCCGCGATTTCGACGACATCGTCGCCATGTTGAGCGACGGCATCGTCACCGCGCGCGGGCGGGCCGGCGCTTACCTGCATCGCGACCAGGTGAATCATCGCGTGCGCGGCAGGCGGGGCGCGCGCCTGGCTGCCATCACCTCCGGCGGCGCGATTCCGGATAATGCCAACTATCTGGTGGTCGCCGAGCCGGAGGGCGCCACCGTCGGAACCGTGGACGAAGACTTCGCCGTGGAGAGTATGTCCGGCGATGTGTTCCTGCTGGGTACGAATTCGTGGCGCATCCGGCGCGTGGAAAACGGCCGCGTGCGCGTGGAAGATGCCCACGGCGCTGCCCCATCGATTCCTTTCTGGAACGGCGAAGCACCCGGCCGCACCGCGGAATTGTCCGCCGAAGTCTCGCGGCTGCGAGCGGATATACTGGCCGCGCCCCAGCCGGAATGGCTACTGCGCGATGCCGGTCTCGACCGCCTGGGCGCGGAGCAGGCCATCGCCTATGTGCAATCGGGCGCGCGCGCCTTGGGCACGCTGCCCGCTTCCACGCACGTGGTGGCCGAACGCTTCTTCGATGAAGGCGGCGGCATGCAGTTCGTGCTGCACGCTCCGTTCGGCGCGCGCATCAACCGCGCCTGGGGATTGGCCCTGCGCAAGCGCTTCTGCCGCACGTTCAATTTCGAGCTGCAAGCCGCGGCCACCGACAACGGCATCGTGCTGTCGCTGGGCGAGCAGCACTCGTTTCCGTTGGACGTTGTCTTCGAATTTCTGCGTCCCGAAACTGTCGAAGACGTGCTCACGCAGGCGCTGCTGGACGCGCCCATGTTCACCGCGCGCTGGCGTTGGAACGCTTCGCGCGCGCTGGCCATCCTGCGCTTTTCGCATGGCGCGCGCGTGCCCGCGCCCATCCAGCGCATGCGCGCCGACGACCTGCTGGCCGCCACGTTCCCCGATCAGGCCGCCTGCGCCGAAAACCTCACGGGGCCGCCGCGCATCCCGGACCATCCGCTGGTCCGCGAAACCATTCACAACTGCCTGCATGAAGCCATGGATCTCACCGGCCTCGTCGCGGTGCTGGAAGGCATCCGCGCCGGCGCCATCCGCACGTCCGCCATCGACACACCGGAGGCCACGCCGTTCTCGCATGAGATCCTGAACGCCAACCCCTACGCGTTTCTGGACGACGCGCCGCTGGAGGAGCGCCGCGCACGCGCCGTGCAATTGCGCCGCACCGTGCGCACGGACTTTGTGGAAGGCGCGGGCGCGCTGGATCCGGACGCCATCGTGCAGGTGGCCGCGGAAGCTTGGCCGCTGGTGCGCGATCCCGATGAGTTGCACGAAGCCCTGCTGACGCTGATCACCGTTCCGCCGGTGCCCGAGTGGGAGCCGTTCTTCGCACCGCTGGTAGACGCGGGCCGTGGGGCGGACCTCCAGGTCTGCGGCGGGTCTCCAGACCCGCCCAAAGTCTTTTGGGTCGCGGCCGAACGCACGCCCATCGCGCGCGCCGTGCACCCGAACGCCACCCTCACGCCGCCCATCCACTTTGCCGGCAGCCGTCCCGAAACCGAAGAAGGCTGCGCCGCCGAAATCCTGCGCGGCTGGTTCGAATCGGGCGGACCCTATCGCGCTTCCGAGCTGGCCGCGCGCCTTGCCATGCCGCGCGCGTTGGTCGACTCCGCGCTGGCGCAGCTTGAAGCCGAAGGCCAGATCCTGCGCGGCCGCTTCAAGTGGGACGGGCCTCCTGGCCTGTCCGCAACCGATGAACCCGAGTGGTGCCACCGCCGCCTGCTGGCGCGCATACACCGCCTGACCATCGGCCGCCTCCGGCGCGAGATCGAGCCCGTAACCACCGCCGATTTCCTGCGTTTCCTGCACCGCTGGCAGCACGTGGCCCCCGGAGCGCAATTGCACGGCGCGGATGGCGTACTGCACGTTATCCGGCAGCTTCAGGGATACGAGATTTCCGCCGCGGCGTGGGAAGCCGAAATCCTGCCCAGCCGCGTGGCGCATTACAGTCCCGAGTTTCTGGACCAGCTTTGTCTCTCGGGCGAAGTGATGTGGGGCCGTCTCTCGCCGCACCCCGCGTTCGATAACGATGACAACGGCCGTCAACACCGTGTGCGTCCCACGCGCGTCGCGCCGTTGACCCTGTTCCTGCGCGAAGACGCCGAGTGGCTGCTATCCGGGCCGCAACCCGCGCCCGATGCCTCGCTCTCACATCCCGCGCGTGAGGTGTTGGCCGAATTGCAACAGCGCGGCGCCTCGTTTTTCCCCGAACTGGCGCGCGCCACCGGCCGCCTCGCGAGCGAAGTAGAAGACGCGCTCTGGGAACTGGTGGCCGCGGGCCTGGTCACCGCGGATGGCTTCGAGAATCTGCGCGCGCTGGTGGATCCCAAGCGCCGCCGCGGCGAAGGGCGCGGCCGCCTGGCGCGTCCCCGGCACGCCGCCGGACGTTGGGCGCTGCTGCGCCGCGCCGCCGCTGCGCCAGGGGAAATCTCCCCTGCATCTTTCGCGCGACAGTTGTTGCAGCGCTGGGGCGTGGTCTTCCGCGATCTGGCGGCGCGCGAAACCCTGGCGCCTCCATGGCGCGATCTGCTGATCGAACTGCGCCGCATGGAAGCGCGCGGCGAAATCCGCGGCGGCCGCTTCGCCCAAGCGTTCCTCGGCGAGCAGTTCGCGCTGCCCGAAGCGCTCGACCTGCTCCGCGCCGTGCGCCGTGCCGCGGAATCCGGCGATCTTCCCGAAGCCTCGCCATCCGACCCCGTGGCGCACGCACTGGGGCGTGCCGCGGCCCCACTCATCGGGACGCCCTCTGCCGCATTCCTTCAGCCTGTGGCTGGAGCGTGATCATTTCTTATAATCGAACTTTACACACCCATCGCGATAATCCAGCGTTACCGATGCGAACATCCCGATTAGCGGCAGCCCCATGATGCCGCTAAACTCCATGCCCGCGCCGCGGCTGAAGCCCGTCAGATCGAAGGATGTCAGGTCCAGGTTCAATTGCCGGAATGTGGCGAACTGCAAGACAATCTTGTCCGCCTCGTATACGTTTTTGACCTTCCCCGAAATGCCCCGCACTCTATCCAACGAGCCATGCACCTTGGCGATCGCGGGCGCCAGATTGGTCGAGATCATGTTCAGCTCCGAACCGGTATCCAACAGGAACAATCCCTGAGTTTGTTCCCCCTTGGTAGATTGGCTGATCAAAGTGGGGATCAGCAGGTAATGATGAACGATCAGCATCTGGCTGAATCCCGCCAACTCGGGGCCTTCGTAGCGGTTCGCCGAGGAGTGACCGTCCCAAGCGGGGCCAGGCAGCGGATCCAAATCGAGACTCTGTCCCGCGAAGTTGATTTTTACCAGAAAGCGGCGGAAAACATCGGCGCCTATCAGGCCGCCGGAGTCGTCGGCTGAACCTTTCTCCGGCACGTGGACGATGCAGTTCCGCAGCGTGAGATCGCCGATTTGAACGTTCGGAGCGTAACCGATCCAACCCTTCACGGCAGGACCGTTCCCAATTCCGGAAATTTCGCCGTCGGCCAGCCGCTGAATGCCCGCGCGCTCGGCAAAGCGGCTGCCTAGCGTGATTCCTCCAGCGCCGGTATCGAAGCGCAAGTCGGCTTTGGCGCCCTCGATCTTGATGGGCAAGCTGCCGCCTGTAAGACGCCGGCCATCCATGAGACGGCCGAGGGGAAGCCCGTATGCGCGGTCTGGCGCAGCCGGTTCGAATGCGGGCTTGCCATCCAGCGCTTTGGCCACCGCGATCCACCGCTCAAGAGAGCGTTGGCGGGCGCCGGGTTCCCCGCCGTGCCCATCGCGCAGGGCTGCGAGCTCGGCTTCCCGGCGCGCAAGCACGGCTGCCGATCTGGGAGCGGCCTCGTCAAACGCGTTCGCGATTACCGGATCTTGCGGGTCGATGGCGTGCGCCACTTGCAGCATCTCGGAGGCTTTCTTGCGGAAAGAGGTAGCATCGAAGACGCGCGAAACACCGTAAATGGCGCGCGCATTATGGGGATCGAGCTTGATGGCGGCTTTGTAAGCTTGCTCGGCATCGAAGATGCGGCCTTCACGAAAGCGAAGGTCGCCTAGCACGCGCTCCAGGCCGGCATCGGATTTGTTCTTGGCAAGCGCGCTCTCGATGGCCTGATCCGCTTCGTCAAAGCGTTCGGCGGCGAGCAGGGTTTCGGTGAGCAGGATGCTGGCGGCAACGGCGCCTGGGTCTTTGGCAAGCTGCTGTTGCAGGATTCCGATGGCGGCATCCGTGTGGCCCGCGCGAAGTTGTTCACGCGCGGCATCCATCTTGTCGACATTGTCGCCGGCTGCGGCAGTAGTAATGGCGGCCAGGAACAGAGCGATTAAGCGGCGCATCCGATCATTATAAGGCCCGCCAGCATGCCCCTACATATACATACCGCCGTTGACGTTCAGCACGTGCCCCGTGATGTACCCCGCTTCCTCGCTGGCCAGAAAACGGACGGCGGCGGCGATATCCTCGGGCCGCCCGAGCCGCCGCAAAGGCACCTGTGCGAGCAGCTTCTCTTTCAACTCGTCCGTCAGCCCCGCCGTCATATCGGTGTCGATGAAACCCGGCGCTACGGCGTTGACCGTAATCTCGCGCGGCGCCATCTCCTGCGCCAGCGCCTTGGTCAGGCCGATCAGTCCGGCCTTCGCGGCCACGTAATTCGCCTGGCCCGCGTTGCCGCTCTCGCCCACGATCGAGGAAATATTAATAATGCGCCCGTACCGCTGCTTCATCATGGAAGGCAGCACTTGTTGAATGGCGAAGAACGCGCCGTGGAGGTTGATCTGCAGCACGCGGTCCCAATCCTCGCGCTTCATGCGCACCGCCAACCCATCGCGCGTGACGCCCGCGTTGTTTACCAGCACGTCGATGCGCCCGAACTGCTGCAACGCTTTGGCGAAAGCGGCCCTGATGGAATCGTACGAAAGCAGGTCCAGATTCACGGCCAGGGCCTGCCCGCTGCAAGCCCGGATCTTCTCCGCGATTTCTTCGTTTTTCTCGATCTGCGGCGAGGCCGCCACGATATCGAAACCGGCGCGGCATAGTGTCAAGGCGATCTCCCGGCCAATCCCGCGGCTGGCGCCCGTGACGAATGCCACTCGATTCAACATGCTTTCTCCTTGCGGCAAGACGGATGGATTTGTGCGTGAACTTCAATCATAGTAGATAGTGAGACGCACCCGTTATGGCCTACGCCGATCTGCGTGAGTTTATCGCCGCGCTGGAGAAGAACCAGGAACTCAAGCGCATCCCCTTCGAAGTCGACCCGAACCTCGAAATCACCGAGTTTGCCGACCGCGCCGTCAAGGCCGGCGGCCCCGCGCTGCTGTTCGAAAAGCCCAAGGGCTACGGCATTCCGGTGCTGATCAATGGCTTCGCCGGCATGCGCAAGATGCAGATCGCGCTGGAAGTGGATTCGGTCGAAACCGTGGCCCAGCGCATCTCCGAATACCTGGAAATGCGCATGCCCGAAGGCCTGATCGGCAAGCTGAAGATGCTGCCGAAGCTGGCCGAAATGGGTTCGCTCTTCCCGAAAGTGGTGTCGAAAGGGCCGTGCCAGGAGGTCGTGCGCGCCACGGGCTTTTCGCTCAACGATTATCCGGTGCTGAAATGCTGGCCGGAGGATGGCGGCCGCTTCATCACGCTGCCGCTGGTGTTTTCGCGCAATCCGGATTCCGGCAAGCGCAATTGCGGCATATACCGCATGCAGATCTTCGACGAGCGCACGGCGGGCATGCACTGGCAGACGCACAAGCAGGGCGCGGAGCACTATCGCCGCATGGCCGCCTCGGGACGCAAGCGCATGGATGTCGCCGTGGCCATCGGCGCCGATCCCGCCACCATGTTTTCCGCCATCCTGCCGCTGCCGCCGGACCTTGACGAAATGATGATCGCCGGCTTCCTGCGCGGCAGTCCGGTGGAGATGGTGAAGTGCCAGACCTGCGATCTGGAAGTACCCTCGCAGTCCGAGATCGTGCTCGAAGGCTACGTGGAGTTGGGCGAGCTGCGCACCGAAGGGCCATTCGGAGACCATACGGGGTTCTACTCCCTGGCCGACGAATATCCGGTGTTTCACGTCGCCTGCATCACGCAACGCAAGGATCCGATCTACGCTACGACCATCGTGGGACCGCCGCCCATGGAGGATTTCTACATGGGCAAAGCCATCGAGCGGATCTTCCTGCCGCTGATGCGCCTGCAACTGCCGGAGGTGCGCGACATCTGCATGCCGGCCGAGGGCATCTTTCACAACCTGATCCTGGTGGCGATTCGCAAGTCCTATCCGGGGCACGCGCGCAAGGTGATGTCCGCCATTTGGGGCTTGGGACAGGCCATGTTCAGTAAGTGCATCGTGGTGGTGGATGAGGACGTGAACGTGCAGGACGTACGCGAAGTGACTTGGAAGGCGCTGAATAACATCGACCCGGAGCGGGACATCCAATTTACGATGGGACCCATCGATTCGCTGGACCATTCCAGCCGGCTACCGAATTACGGCTCGAAGATGGGCGTGGATGCTACTCGTAAGTGGCCTGGGGAAGGCTTTACCAGGCCGTGGCCTGGCGTGATCCTAATGTCCGATGAAGTGAAGCGGCGGGTGGATGAGCTTTGGCGGCGCGCGGGTTTGTAGGAAGTGGTTGATATCCGAGACATGAATCAACACCTGCTGGCTGCGAAGGAACGCGAAGGGGGCAAATTGACTCGTCGGCCTTCGAGGATCTCGCGTGGTGTATCGAAAGGGACCGGCTTCGAATTGCGAGAGTTGTTCATGAAGTCCAGCTTGAAACACGAAGTGGCCGGTTGCTGGCCTAGGCGCATCCTCAGCCCTGGCTATACTCGGCTCGCCCCTGAAGACGTGTTTGAAACCTGTGTTCTTCTTTGCGCCTTTGCGGCCCCTTTGCGTCTTTGCGTGAAACCTGGCGCGCAGACAGGCCAGGAGGCCTGTCCTACTCTCACCCCGCCGTCGCGGCGCGGAACCCATCCACCGCTTTCGTCAGACTCGCCACCTGCTCGCCCAGCGGCAGATACTCCATCGTCAGGTAACCCGCGAAGCCGGTCTTCTGAATGGCCTTGTAAATATTCGGATAGTTCATCTCGCCGGTGCCGGGATCGTTGCGTCCGGGGTTGTCCGCCACGTGGAAAACGGCTACCTCGGGCGCGGCATCGGTCAGCGTATGGATGACGTTCCCCTGCTGCACCTGCTCGTGATACAGGTCGAACAGCAGCCGCACGTGCGGATTATCCACCTCGCGGACCAGCTTGAGTCCTTCGGTGCAGGTGGTCAGGAAGAAGCCCTTGTGGTTGATCAGCGAGTTCAGCGGCTCGACAATCATGGTGAGCTTGGCTTCCGAACCCAGGTCGCCGGCGCGCTTGGCGCCTTCCAACAGGCTGGCATACTGTTCTTCGTGCGTGCGGCCGGCGATGGCGTTGCCGCTCATCAAAATGATCTGCGGGATCTCCAGCTTCCGCGCGTAGACGATGGCGTTGCGCACGTCCGCCAGGAAGGCCTCGCGGTGCGCGGGATCGACCATCGACACCGGCCGATTGCCCCAATCCGGCGAGCCCAGCAAAGTGTCCATACCCAGCCCGAACGAACGCGCGGTTTTCTTCACGTGCGCGATATCCGCGTCGGACCACTGCGCGTATTCGCCGATCAGCTCGACGGACTGCATGCCCGCGCGCGCCGCTGTCTCCAGTTTCTCGTCGAACGAGCCTTTCAAAGTCCACAGCATCACAGAACTGGTGATTTTGGCCTTGGGCGGCGCGCTCGATTGCGGACGGGCGAGCGCAGCGCCGGCCACCAGCGCGACGCCGGTTTTCAGAAGCTCTCTGCGTGCGATCATTTTCGCCTCATGGAATGCCAGAATAGCACGCAAACCCAGCCCCTCCGCGCCCCATGCTATTCTGGGCCAAGAGTCTCGCATTGGGTGACGACATGCGTGAATACAGTTTTACAACCCCGCACGGAATCGCAGTTACCCGCACAGTTGCCAAAGCCGGATATCGCCGAGGCCTGAAGCATGTGTTGCGCGACCTCGATGCTCATCGCGGCATCTATCTCTCTTCCGGATACGAATATCCGGGACGCTATTCGCGCTGGGATATCGCATCCACGCGGCCGCCGCTGGAGATCGTTTCGTACGACCGGAAGGTGGAATTCCGTCCGCTCAGCATTCGCGGCGAGATCCTGAATCAGATTCTGCTGCCGGTGCTGGAGCGCCATCCGCACTGGGAATCGTTCGCGTGCGTGGATGGCGCGCTGTGCGGCCGCCTGAAGCCGCTGCCGGCGCTGTTTCCCGAAGAAGAGCGCAGCAAGCAGCCCTCCACGTTTTCCATACTGCGCGCCTTGATCGAGGAGTTCCGCAACGAGGAGAACTGCCGGCTGGCGCTGGCCGGGGCATTCGGCTACGACCTGTTATTCCAGTTCGAGCCGATCGAAAAGAAGCTGCCGCGCAATGGCCACAAGGACCTGCATCTGTTTCTGTGCGACGACATCTACCTGATGGATCGGAAGAAGGAACAGATCGAGCGCTATCGATACGATTTCGAGCGGGAGGGCCTGTCGACGCTGGGCCTGGAGCGCACGGCCGAAGGGATTCCGCCGCCGCCGGCGAGGGAGCCTGGCCCGATCGTCTCCGACCACACGCCCGAGGAGTACATGGCCGGCGTGGAAAGAGTGCGCGAGGGCATGCGGTGCGGCAATTATTACGAGGTAGTGCTGCGGCAGACGTTCCGTACACCCTACTCGGGCAAAGCCTCGGAGTTGTTCGAACGCGTGCAGCGCGCCAGCCCCAGCCCTTACGAATTTCTGCTGCAGTTGGGCGACGAGCAACTGATCGGTGCGTCGCCGGAGATGTTCGTGCGTGTGGAAGGCCAGCGCGTGGAAACGTGTCCCATCGCGGGCACCGCGCGGCGCACCGGCGATCCCATGCGCGATGCGGAGAACATTCGCGAGCTGCTGACGTCCGCCAAGGAAGAATCCGAGCTCACCATGTGTACGGACGTGGACCGTAACGACAAATCGCGCGTGTGCAAGCCGGGATCGGTGAAGGTGATTGGCCGCCGTCTGATCGAATCGTACGCGGGCTTATTCCACACGGTGGATCATGTGGAGGGTTTTCTGAAGGAAGGCTTCGATTCGCTGGATGCCTTCCTCAGCCACATGTGGGCGGTCACGCTGATTGGCGCGCCGAAGAAGGCCGCCGCGCAGGCCATCGAGAGCCTGGAGAAGGATGCGCGCGGCTGGTACGGCGGCGCGGTCGGCATGATTACGCTGAACGGCGATATGAATACCGGCATCCTGATTCGCACCACGTATCTGCGCGATGGCGTCGCGCGGTATCCGGCGGGCGCCACGCTGCTCTACGATTCGTCGCCGGAGATGGAAGATCGCGAGTGCCATCTGAAAGCCACCGGCTTTTTCCGTACGCTGGGCGCGGTCCAGGCTGCCGCGGCAGTATCGGTCGAGGAGCCCGTGGGAACAGGGATGCGGCTGCTGCTGGTGGATAACGACGATTGCTTCATCCAAACGCTGGCGAACTACGCGCGGCAGACCGGCGCCGAGGTAGTTACGTATCGCGCCGGATTTCCGCTGGAGCTGATCTCGAAGATCGCGCCGCACCTGATCCTGATTTCCCCGGGACCGGGCCGCCCAGCCGATTTCGGCGTTTCCGACCTGGTGAAAGAAGCGGTGCGGCGAAGCATTCCGGTGTTCGGCGTGTGCCTCGGATTGCAGGGCGTGGTGGAGGCGTTCGGCGGCGCGCTCGGCGTGCTCGGGTATCCCATGCACGGCAAGCCATCGTGGGTAAAACACTCCGGCGCGGGCGTGTTTAAAGGCCTGCCGGAGCGTTTTCAAGCGGGCCGCTATCATTCGCTATTCGCCGTGCGCGAAGTTTTCCCCGCGTGCCTGGAAGTGACTGCCGAGTCGGATGACGGCGTCATCATGGGGCTGCGGCATCGCGAGCTGCCGGTGGAAGCCGTTCAGTTTCATCCGGAGTCGATCCTGACTTCCGAGGGAGACTGCGGATTGCAGTTGATGAAGAATGTAGTGCGGCAATGTCATGGTGGGACAGGCTTCAGCCTGTCAAAAGCCGGCTAAGAAAGCCGGCTCCATCTTGCATCACTTCAGTTCCAACGCGGGCTTTCTCTTCCTGGCCGCGGTCGCGGCGGCCGCATTCGGTATCCTCTACTTCCGCATGCCGGAGACGCGCGATAATCGATTCCTGAGTCCAACGCTATGAGCACAATCCTGTTGCTGTTTTTGTCGAATTGCTTCATGACTTTCGCCTGGTATGGGCACTTGAAATACGGTCACGCTTGGCCCCTTTGGAAAGCGATCCTGGTGTCGTGGGCGATCGCACTGCTCGAATACTGCTTGGCGGTGCCCGCAAATCGCCTTGGCTACCGCCAGTTCTCGGGATTCCAACTCAAGATTATTCAAGAGGTCGTCACGCTGGTCGTCTTCACCGGATTCGCGCTTACGTTCCTGAAGGAGAAACTCGCGTGGAATTATCTCGTGGCGTTCGTCTTTCTAGGTTTGGCCGCGTTCTTCGCTTTTGCGTTCAAGGCGCCCGGACCGGTCTCTTGAAGGGCCGGGCGGGCGCTAACCGCTTAGCCTTGAGATCGCGGGTATCTCCCGGCTGAGATCAGGGCGCCATCGTTGAGCCATTGACCCCGGAAGGCGTTCGTGACGGCGCTCTTGTTACCTAACCGAAAGTGCTCTGCCTACGGCTGCTGCCTGGGATCGTACAGCGGCGTCAATCGGCCGGTAGATGGTTCGACGGAGGCGATATCGCTGCCTTTCCACATGTTGCAGCGCAGGCACGCGTAGGCTAAGTTGGATTCGACCGACAGGCCGCCGTGCTTCCGGCTGACGATGTGGTCGACCTGATGCGGAGAGAAAGAGTCGTCTTCGTTGAGGAGACAATACTCGCAACCGTAAGAGGCGCGCCTTCCAAGCAAGCGGCGGAGGGCGTCGCCGATATCACTCGGCAAGATCGATATGCTGGCGGGCGCGAGCGATCAATTCCGATATTCTGTGCTGAGCCTTCAAAGAAGTATCAAGCGGAACCTTCGGTCCAACGGATGACGTACTCCTCAAAGGCGAGCCCTACTACGCGAACGCAGTCCGGCCGCGCCACCAACATGTTGATCCGCGGGATGTGCGCCGCCGGGCGTGACATTCGCGCCAGAACCAGATCCGCGGGGATCGGGCCTCTCACCGCCGCAACCTTCGCGCCACCCCGATCTATCCATCCATGATCGAGCACGCAGCCGTGCGCGACGATGGCCTCCAACAACTCGTCCGCGGCCTGGAATCCCGCCTTCTCGATGGGATGCTCGTGCGGATTCAAGTCCAGCCAATCGGTGATCAGCCGATAGGTGAATCCCCACAGCGGCACGCCATTGAGATCGATCGATGGAAACCGCACTTCCGGCGGCAGGCCTGGGACAGGGCGTAGCGCGTGACGGGCCGGGTCGCGCAATAGGTCCAGCGGCGCCCACACGGCTTCCGCGGCTTCTCGCGGATCGAGCGCCGCCGGCTGCTCGTCGTCCACCCTGAACAGAAATGGCGCCACCAGCAGGAATCGTCCCACTCTGCGGCGCGCCACCGCGGTGGGCAGCGCCGCTTCCAGACGCTCGCGCGCCAGACGAATGCCGCACTCCTCTTCGAGTTCGCGCAGTGCCGTGTGCAGCAGGTCACGGTCTTCCGGCTCGCGGCGGCCGCCGGGAAACGACCAGTGCCCCGACCAGGCGTCGGCCTCCCGCTCCGCGCGCCGAATCAGTAGTACCGAATCGGACGCTCCGCGGGCATGCACGATCGCAACTGCTGCGTCAGGCTCCGCCATTTCCGCTAACCTTGTTAAGTGCGGCTTGCAACCAACATTATCCCCGAGGACCAGTCGTGAGGATTTTCTGGTTCGGGTGGATTGCCTGGATCGCCCTGCTTCCGTTGCAGGCCGCCGAAATCATGGTGGCCGGCCGCGCCATCGATGAAAACGACGCGGGCGTTGCCGGAGTCGAAATCACGGTCCGCAATCAGGCCGGCGAGCAGCGGCACGCGACCACGGACCCCACCGGCGGATTCACGATCGGGGTCGGCACGGAAGGCCAGTATTTCTTCGACGCCATGCAGTCCGGATATCTTCCGGTGAGGAACCTGACGGTCGAGGTGCGCGCGGGCATGGGCGAGGTCAATCTGGTCCTGAACCACGCCAAGGAAGTTCTGCAGTCCGTAGACGTGAGCGCATCGACGCAGGCCGTGGATGTGGAGCAAACGCAGTCGGAACGCGTGCTCAGCGGCATCCAGATCATGGACATCCCGTATCCTTCCACGCACAGCCTGCGCGAGGCCATGACGCTGATACCGGGCCAGGTGGAGGATTCGACGGGCGGGCTGCATTTCGATGGCGGGCGCGAGAACCAGACGAATTATCTGCTGGACGGTTTCAACATCGGCGACCCGCTGACCGGAACCCTCGGCGCCACGGTGAGCGTGGAAGCGGTCAGTTCGCTCGACTATCTCAGTGGCCGCTACTCGCCGGAGTACGGTCAGGGGTCGGCGGGGACACTCCAGATCAAAACCCAGACCGGCGACGACCAATTCCGCTATTCCGCGACCAACTTCCTTCCCGGCGTGAGCACCTTTGAGGGCTTGCACCTGGGCGATTGGACGCCGCGCTTCAACTTCTCCGGACCGATTGTCAAGGGACGCGCCTGGTTCTCGGATAACCTGGATGCGGATTACAACGTCAACGTGATACCAGGCCTGCCCAGGGACGAAAACACCAGCAGCACCCTGCAGGCCAGCAACATGCTGCACACGCAAGTCAACCTGACGCCGGCGAGCATCCTCTACACCGACTTCCTTTTCAACTATCAGCGGGCCTCCGAGTTCGGCTTGGGCGCGCTCACGCCTCCTTCGACGACGCTCGATGAACGCGGCCGCACCTGGTTCCTGGGAATGAAGGACCAGATCTATGTGGCGCGGGGAACGCTGCTCGAAATAGGCTTCGCCGAAATGTTCACGCTGGCGCGGCTGATTCCATTTGGCACGGGCGTCTACATCATTACCCCCGATGGCGACCAGGGTAATAACTTTATCGATTCCACGCAACATTCGCGGCGCGGCCAGTTCCTGACTAATCTGTTCTTGCCCCCTCGGCACGTGGCGGGCACGCACAATCTGAAAATAGGAGCCGACGTGGACCGCGTGGACTATGCGCAAGGCATCAGCCGCACCGGTTACGATCTCTACGGCGCGAACTCGAATCTGCTGCGTTCAGTCACGTTCGAAGGAGACGGATACCTCAGCCGTCCCACCCTGACAGTGTCGTCCTATGTGACGGACCACTGGCAGGCGCGGAAAAACCTGTTTTTCGAACTGGGCGTGCGGGAGGATTGGGACGAGATCCTGCGGCGCTGGTCATTCTCGCCGCGCGCCGCGTTTTCGTATTCGCCCTTCGCCGATGGCAACACGCGCATATCGGGCGGCTTTGCGGTGCTCTACGATCCCACCATCATTCAACTTTTCACCCGGCCATACGACCAATACACGCTTACCGACGTGTACGCCTCCAACGGAACGCTGCTGCTTCCCAACGCGCTGTCGTATTACACGCTGCCGGCCGATCGCCTGAAAGCGCCGCTTTACCAGAACTGGAGCCTGGGCCTGGACCATCAGTTTCCGTGGCGCATCCGCGCCGGAGTGAGCCTGCACAGGAAGCGGGGCGGCGACGGATTGGCGTACGTGAACACGTTGGCGTCGCCGATTGTAGCCCCTCCGCAGATCGCCGAAGAGTATCACGCATCGTATGTGGAACAGCAATTCACCCTCACGAATGCGCGCCACGACCAATATGAAGCCGCGCAAGTGATCGTGCACCAGGCTGTCAAGGGACGTTACGAATGGATGGCCAGCTACACGCGCTCGCGGACACACTCGAACGAAGTGCTGGACCCGTCGCTCGAACAGACGCTGCTGTTGGGGCCGGACAACGCGGGGCCGCTGCCCTGGGACGCGCCGAACCGCTTTCTAAGCTGGGGATACCTTCCCACCTGGTGGAAGAACTGGGCGGTGGCCTACTTGTTCGAAGAACGCACCGGGTTCCCTTTCTCGATTCAGCATGACACAGGTCAACTCATCGGGGCGCCCGACACCTACCGGTATCCGGACTATCTCAATCTGAACTTGGACTTGGAATGGCGCTTCCGGCTGCGTAAGTACCGCTTTGGCATCCGGGGAGGTATCGATAATCTGACGAACCACAGGAACCCGACGGTAGTGAACAACACGCTGGAATCGCCGAGCTTCCTGACTTTCTACGGAAGCGAAGGGCGGCACTATGAGGCGCGCCTGCGGTGGCTGGGGAAGGAGTGAGTGCCCGAGCTGCCGGACATAGCCGCCTACGTGGAGGCGCTGGAACCGCGGGTGCTGGGCCGGACCTTGGAGCGCGTCCGGTTGGGTAATCCTTTTCTGTTGCGGACCTTGGAACCGCCGCCGGCCAGCGCCGAAGGCCGTGCGGTGCGCGGGCTGCGCCGTATCGGCAAGCGCATCGCGATCGGCGTGGAAGGCGATGTCTGGCTGGTGCTGCACTTGATGATCGCCGGACGGCTGCATTGGCGCCCGCCGCATCCGAAGCTGGGAGGCCGTCAGAACCTGGCTGCGTTCGATTTCGCGCACGGATCTCTTACGCTCACCGAGGCCGGCAGCCGGCGCCGGGCGTCGTTACACGTAGTGCGCGGTGAGGAAGGGCTGCGCTCTCTGGATCCCGGTGGCATCGATGTCTTCGCGGCGGATCTGGCGGCATTTCGCGAGGCGCTGACTTTCGAGAATCACACGCTGAAGCGGGCGCTCACCGATCCGCGCACGTTCAGCGGCATCGGCAACGCCTATTCGGACGAGATCCTGCATGCGGCGCGCCTGTCCCCCATCGCGCAGACGCGCAAGCTGACCGGGGAAGAGATCGCGCGGTTGCACGCCGCAACACGCGAAACGCTGGAGGCGTGGCTCGACCGGCTGCGCGCCGAAGCCCGCCAGAAGTTCCCGGAGAAGGTGACTGCGTTCCGCGAAGGGATGGCCGTGCATGGGCGTTACGGGCAGCCGTGCCCGCGCTGCGGCGAAAAAGTGCTGCGCATCCGCTACGCCGGCAATGAGACTAACTATTGCGCGCGCTGCCAGACGGCAGGGAAGGTACTGGCGGACCGGGGCCTCTCGCGCCTGCTCGGCAAGGACTGGCCGCGCACACTGGAAGAGTTGGAAGCGTTGAAGCGGCGCTGATCGCAATCGCGGCCAGACTGGCCGCGCTACAATGAATCAGTCATGGCCGATGAGAACGCCCCGGCAACCAAGAAGGACCTCCGGGAATTGTCGGAACAAACCAAGAAGGGGAGTTGTCGGAACAAACCAAGAAGGATCTTCGAGAAGTGGAAGACCGCCTGTCCGAGCAGATGCGCGACATGCAAACCGAGTTGCTCAAGGCTTTCTTGCCGTGGCAGGACAACGTGCGCATCCAGTTCCGCGAACTGGAGGCGAACACAGGCAACAGCGTCCAGTCCGTAAAGTTGCGGATGGACACCATGGAGCGCAGGCTGGGGGAAATCGAAAAGAGGCTCCTGCTCAACCCGCCTGCGGCGTAAATCCCGGCCACCAGCGTCGTGTTGCATGCTACCTCGGGTCAGATCGATCTCGGATCGAGCACCGGCTAGACGCGCTTGTGAAACCGGCCATCCTTCATGATCGCCAGGAGGCGCTCCCCGTTGCGCGCCAGCACCGAGATATCTTCCAGCGGGTTGCCATCCACCACCAGCAGGTCCGCCGCCGCGCCTTCGCGGATCGCGCCGAGCCGGCCGGATTGGCCCAATAATTCCGCATTCACCGCGCACGCGGAGCGCAGAATATCGATGGCCGGCAGCACTTGCGCGCGCAGGGTGAACTCGCTGGTTTGGCGCACGTGCTGCGCCCCGAGCAGGTCCGTTCCCAACCCCATTTTCACGCCGGCGCGTTTCATGATCGCCAATCCGCCCAGGGCCCGGTCGCCGATGCGGCGGAGCTTTTCCATGCTAACCGCGGGGAGCCCGAGCTGTTCGCCCTCCTCGGCCAGGGCCGCGAGCGTGGCCATGGTGGGAACGGCGAAAGCGCCGCGTTCGGCCATGAAGTCCGCCGTCTCGCGGTCGATCAATGTGGCGTGTTCGATCGAGCGCACGCCCAACGCCACCGAGCGGCGCACGGCTTCCGCCGGATGGCAGTGCGTGGCGACATACGTTCCCGCGCGAGTGGCCTCATCGACGGCGGCGCGGATTTCGTCGTCCGAGTACTGGCAGCGTTCCAGCGGATCGGTGGGCGACGCAACGCCGCCGGATGCCATCAGTTTGATGTGCGCTGCGCCGCGCCGCAACTCTTCCCGCACGGCGCGCCGCACTGCGTCCACGCCATCCGCGATTACCGTGAGCGTATCCAGATGGCAGGCGCAGCCGCATTGGCAGGCATGTTGCAGTGCGTGATCGCCGGGCCGAAAGTCGCCATGCCCGCCGGTTTGGCTGATGGCGCGGCCGCCATAGAATAGTCTGGGCACGTCCTCCAACAACCCCTCCCGCAGCGCGGAAGCCAGACCCACATCCGCGCCGCCCACGTCGCGCAGCGTGGTGAAGCCGCGATTCAGGCTGGCGCGCATGAACCGCGCCGCGAAATGCGCCAGGTAGGAGAAAGGCGACTGCGCGACGCGCGTAAAGTTGAGACCGGCGGCGTAGACGTGTACGTGCGCGTCGATCAGGCCGGGCATGAGGACGCGTCCCGCGCAATCGACGACGTCCGCCGGCTCGTCGGTTGGCAGGGGGCGTGGCGAGATCCGGCGGATCAGTCCGTCGGCCACCAGCACATCCTGGCCCTCCAACAGGACTTCGGAATCGCCGTCGAAGATGCGGGCGTTGCGGAAAAGAACGGACACGTTGGGAGTCTCTCACAATCGCGCCGGCTCGTCAAACCCGGCGACTTCCAGCCATAACCCTACGAATCGGGCTAAGGGTTCCTATTTTCGGCATTCCGGTATTGTTTGTGGAACACGATCCTTTGCAACTTGTCCGTGAGGCGGGGAATTTCGCTTTCGTCTTTGGCGGTCTTCAGGCGCTTCAGGCAGATATGAAGGGCTTGCTTTGAATTGCTGAAGGTGTTGGGAGGCATCGATCCGCGGGCGTCGCCAGAGCCGTAATTTCCATTGAACGAAATGGCGTCCCCAGGGGGATTCGAACCCCCGTTACCGCCGTGAAAGGGCGATGTCCTAGGCCGGGCTAGACGATAGGGACGTGCTGGTCAAAAAGGGAAGACAAGACCACTGTAACACGCCCGGCCAACCCGCCGAAATGTGCTACGTTCTGCACCATGAAAGTCCGACTGCTGCTCGCCCCCGGCGCCGCGCTGGCCTTGTGCGCCGCCGCATGGCTGTTCGCGCAACCCGCCGCCGACCCATTGGTGGAAGGCCTGCGCCTGGTCGAAGTCGCCTCGGTGGCCGACGCCGCCGAACAGCTCTACGGCCAGCGCATCTACATGTCGCACGACATGCGCCCCATCTTCACCGCCAAGTTCTCGGGCCCCGCGGTCACCGTGCTGCTGAAGAAGGACGAGCACCACGAAGGCGCGGCCGCCTCGCAGGGCATGCTGGACGCCATCGACGCCGCGCCGCCCGGCTCGGTCTATGTCATGGTGCTCGAAGACGGCCTGGATATCGCGGGCATCGGCGGGCTGATGTCCACCGCGATGAAATACCGGGGCTTGGCCGGAGCGGTGGTGGACGCCTCCGTGCGCGACCTGCCGCAGATCAAGCGCCTGCAGTTTCCGGTGTTCAGCCGGGGCATCGTGCCGTCTACGTCCATCAATCATTACCGCTTCGCGGGCGCCAACATTCCGGTGACGTGCGCCGGGGCGCGCGTGAATCCGAACGACATCGTGGTGGCCGATGAGGACGGCGTCGCGGTGGTGCCGCGCGCGCACGCCGCGGAGATTTTGAAGAGGGCGCAGGAACTGGATAATACCGAGCACAGCATGGTTCCATTCATCGAAAAGTTCCGCTCGATCAGGGAGGCCGTGGCTAAGTTCGGCCGCATCTAAACGATTGCCGGCGCTCGCCACGGAGCCGCCCCTTGCGTCCGGCCTTCCTTTTCGCCATAATGAACATCACCGATGTCAGCGTTGATGCCATCGTTCGCCTCGAGACCAGGAGTTCGGGGTTGAGAACGGCCTTGATTTCCGCCATCGCCGCGTGTGCCGAGCAGCGCTTTCAGAAGAAGGCGCGAAAATTCCTGCTGGGGCTTTCCACTGACGAGTTGCAGTATATCGCGGAGTTTCTGGGCGCCTGCGTGTTGGAGTCTTTGGGGCGTTCCGCGCTCAGCCGCCGCGAGTTGGCCGACGGCATTGCACAGTTCGAACAGGTCCGCCGCGCATCCGCCGACTGCCTCGGCGATCAGGAGCACAAGATGATCCTGTTGCTGGAGTATCTGTGCCGCAGCCGGCTCACGCACTGCTCCCTGGCTCTGCGGGCCGAGCGGACGTAGCCGCTCCTACTCCGCCGGTAACTCCCGAATCCAGATGTTGCGATAGCGCACGGGCTGTCCATGGTCCTGCAACAGGAGCGGCAGTTTGGGCGGCGTCACTTTGTAGGGCGGGCGCTTCATATAATCCGTCGGGCCGGTCGGCATGACGTGGTCTTGCGCCAGCACGCCGTTGAACAGCAGCGTGACGGTGGCCGGCTCCAGCAGCTTCGCATCGGCCGAGAACCGTGGACCGTGGAAGACGATGTCGTAGGTCTGCCACTCGCCCGGCGGACGTGCGGGATTCACCAGCGGCGGATACTGGCAATAGATCGCGCCGGCCTGGCCGTCCGCGTAGGTCTTGTTCCGGTTGGACTCCAGCACTTGAATTTCGTACAACGAGTGCAAATACACGCCGCTGTTGCCCGGCTCCTGATCGCTGCCATGGGCCGGGTTCGGGGTAGCCCACTCGACGTGCAACTGGCAATCTCCGAAAGGCTGCTTGGTGACGATGTCGCCGGCGCCGGGGGCGACCTCGAAGTAGCCGTCGCCCAGTTTCCAGGCGATGGGCTTTCCGTTGTGCTGCTGCCAGGCGGAAAGGTCCCTGCCGTTGAAGAGCTGCACGGCATCGGAAGGAGCGGTGCCGGCGTGCTCCTGCGTGCTGGGTTCGCCGGGCGTGACCATGGCGGGCAGAGGCCGGCTACGGTCGCCGGTTTTCCACTTGATCACTGGAACCGACGCGGCGAAAGCGGTAAGGGCTAAGGGCAATAAATATCGGATACGCATTTGGCCCGATTTTAGCACCAGCGCGGGCGGCAGTGCGCTTGGTGCCCCCGGCACGCTACGCCCCAAGATGGATTTTTGCGCCAGCATCTCTTTAACGACTTCCTTATGCCTTCCTTACGGCCGTGGTGAGATCCTTACGGAGTGCGTGTCGCGGTATCGGCTCACTTGTTGCAAAGCCGAGGCGGTACCGAAGGCTCCGTTTGACTGAAAGATAGGCTTAGCCCGGCCGAAAGATCGACGCGGCTCAAGACCGGACCGGATCGCGCGATGATAGTATGGTGAAGAGGCCTGTGGGGTGCTCGTTCGCCTTAGAGGATCCCAGTCTTCCCAGTTGGCAGAGGGTAACCTTCCTCGTGGACAAAGACACCCAATCAATTTCGCGATGGAGGTGACATGCAGCGCCTTGTGCGGCGGCTGTCGATAGGATTTCTGCTTACGGGCTGCTTCGCCGGAGGCATTTTCGGGCAGCAGAGCGCCCCGAAGACCATGACCTGGCAACAAGCGCGGGAGCAATTCGAAAAGTCGAATCCCACCTTGCTGGCGGCCCGGATCGGTATCGACGAATCGCGCGACGAAGAGATCACGGCCTATTTGCGCCCCAATCCGGATCTCACGGTCAGCCTGGACCAGATCAATCCTTTCTCCGACAATCCCGTCAATAAGTACAGCCCGTTTTCGGAGGCGCTGCCATACGTCTCGGCCAGCTATTTACACGAACGGCAGCACAAGCGGGAGTTGCGTCTGGAGAGCGCGCAAAAGGGCACCGCCATCGCGCAATCGCAACTGGCGGACCAGGAACGCAGCCTGCTTTTCACTTTGCGCGGCGCGTTTGTGCAAGCTTTGCAAGCCAAGGCCGTGCGCGACCTGGCGAAGGACAACCTGTCTTACTTCGATCATGAGCTGGGCATCAGCCGGGACCGCTACCAAGCCGGGGATATCGCGCGCGTGGATCTGGACCGGCAGGAGTTGTTGCGCGTGACGTACGAATCCGATCTGCAAACCGCCGAGGTGAATCTGCGGACGGCGAAGATCCAACTTCTGCAGTTGCTGAACGACAGGACTCCGATCGAACAGTTCGACGTGCAGGGGCCCTTCGATTTTACGGAGCAAATTCCGGCGCCGGACGAAATGCGCCGCATCGCCATGGAAGAGCGGCCGGATTTGAAGGCCGCCGTGCAATCGGTCGAGAAAGCCCGGACCGATTACAAGCTGGCGATGGCCAACGGGTCGACCGATCCTACATTCGGCGTGGACTTTGGGCGCAATCCACCCATACCGGTGTACATGGGGGTGAGCGTCAATATTCCGCTGCGCATCTTCGACAAGAATCAAGGCGAGAAAGCGCGCACGCAGGTAGACATCACGCGCAACGAGAGGCTGCGCGACGCGGCGGAGGCGCAGGTTTTCGGCGATGTGGATTCCGCCTATGCAACCCTGGCCAGTACCGTGACTCTGCTGCGGCCCTACAAGACCAAATACCTGGAGACCGCCGGCAGAGTACGCGATACGATCGCCTTTTCGTACCAGCACGGTCAGGCTGCGTTAGTCGACTATCTGGACGCCCAGAGAGATTATCGGGCAGTACAGGTGAGTTATCTAAACCTGGTGGGTTCTTACTTAGCCGCCGCGAGTCAGTTGAATCTCGCGGTGGGCCGCGAGGTTATCCAATGAAATGGCGTAAACTGACCGTTGCATGGGTGGGGCAGGCGGTTCCGCCTGCCGGCATCCTAGCTCTTCCAGCCCTGTGCCTGGCTTTAGCGCTGGCCGGCTGCAGCGCGCAGGGCAAGGGCGATCCTAAAGCCGAGGCGCCGCCGCCGGCCCAGGTCGAGCATGTCCAGGGCCCGGGGCTGTTCAAAGTCGACCACCCCGCTGAATTTCCGCTGGCCACCGCGGGCGAGATCGACGCGGCGCCGGAGTTGAACGTGACCGGCGTGGTCAGCCCCGATGTTTCGCGGACCATTCCGGTGATTACGCTGGCTTCCGGCCGCGTGATCGAGGTCCTCGCCCGCCTGGGGGATACCGTGACCAAGGGCCAGCTCCTGATGAAGGTGCAGAGCGCGGATATCGCCGGGGCCTACTCGGATTACGAGCAGGCTCTGGCCGACGAAACACTGGCCAAGGCGCAACTGGACCGCTCCAAGATTCTATTCGAGAAGGGCGCCATCGCGCAGAAAGATCTGGAAGTCGCCCAGGACACCGACACGAAGGCGCAGGTCACCGTCAAGACTACGCTCGACCACTTGCGTGTGCTGGGCGCGGATCCGGATCACCCATCGGCTATCGTGGAGGTGCGCGCGCCGGTTGCGGGCGTGATTACCGATCAACAAGTCACCAACGCCTCCGGCGTACAGGGATTGGCCTCTCCGAATCCATTCACCATCTCGGATCTCTCGCATATCTGGATTCTTTGCGATGTGTATGAGAACGACCTGTCGCAAGTGCATCTCGGCGAGTACGCGGACGTCAAGTTGAACGCTTACCCGAACCAGGTTTTCAAGGGCCGTATCGGCAATATCAGTCCGGTTCTGGATGCCAACCTCCGCACGGCCAAAGTCCGGCTCGAAATGCCGAATCCGGGATTGATGCGGTTAGGCATGTTTGTCACTTCGGCGTTCCATGGCCTGAAGAAAGAGGTACACGCCACGGTCCCGGCGCCGGCGGTCCTGCATCTGCATGACCGCGACTGGGTCTACGTCCCGGCGGATGGCGGACAGTTCCGGCGCATCGAAGTGACCGGCGGGAAGATGTTGCCCGGGAACTTGCAGGAGGTCTCCGGCGACATCCGGCCGGGCCAAAAAGTTGTCTCGAACGCGCTCGTCTTGCAAGCCACGGCTGAACAATAATACATTGGGACGGTCATGAAAAAGGAAGAAGTCCGCGCGCGTATCGAAGAGTTTGGCATCATTCCCGCGGTCCGCCTGGCTTCCACCGAGGACGCGCGGTTTGCCGCGGAGTCGGTGTATCGCGCCGGACTGCCCATTGCGGAAATCACCATGACGATTCCCGGAGCGTTGGAGTTGATTTCCGCGTTGCGGAGGGACTTTCCGGATATGCTAGTGGGGGCCGGAACGGTGCTGGACGCGGATACGGCGCGACGCGCGGTGGCAGCCGGGGCGCTATTCATCACCAGCACCGGAATGGACATCAGTGTCGTAGGACTAGCCGTCGAAGAAGGCGTCCTGGTGCTGCCGGGCGCGCTGACACCGACCGAAATCATCAACGCATGGAAGGCGGGCGCCGATTTCGTGAAGGTGTTTCCCTGCGCGTCGCTGGGTGGAGACAGCTATATCCGCGCGCTGAAAGTGGCCTTGCCGCAGATCCGCCTGATCGCGGGAGGAGGCGTACAGCAACACACCGCCGGCCATTACATTACCGCGGGCGCCAGCGCTATCGGTGTAGGCAAAGAGTTGATCACCAATGAAGCCATTCGTCTGCGCAAGCCGGAATGGATTCTGGAGCTGACCCACCGGTTTATGGGTATTGTGAAGAACGCGCGCTCCAATACGGCGTCGGCCAACGTTGTGAGGTTCAAATAGCGGCAAGAGTAACACACGATAGCTAAATGATTCGACGTCTCGTAGATTTCTCTCTCAATAACCGCCTGCTGGTGGTGGCCCTAGCCATCCTGCTGTTTGCGTGGGGCGTCATTTCGTTCAAGAATCTCCCCATCGAAGCTTATCCGGATGTAGCCAACAACTACGTGCAAGTTATCACGCAATGGCCGGGCCGCGCGGCCGAAGAGGTGGAGCAGCAGGTCACCATCCCCATTGAAATCGTCATGAACGGACTGCCGCACCTGGAACACCTGCGGTCCACTTCGCTGTTCGGACTCTCCAGTGTGATGCTGATCTTCGATGACGCCTCGGACAACGATTGGAACCGGGCGAAGGCGCTGGAACGGCTGTCGGAAGTCACGCTGCCCGACAATCTGCAGCCGCAGATCGGGACGGACTACAGTCCCGTCGGCCAGATTTACTGGTACTCGCTGCAGAGCACCAACCCCGAGTACGACCTGATGGAATTGAAGGCTCTCGAAGACTGGGTTCTGGAGAAGCAGTTCAAGTCGGTTCCAAACGTAGTGGACGTGAGCAGCTTCGGAGGCATCACCAGGGAATACCAGGTGGCGATCGACCCCAACAAGCTGGTGGAATACGGCCTAAGCATCGGCGATGTAGAGCAGCAACTAACCAATAACAACGTAAATGCCGGAGGCAGTTTCATTCAGCAGGGCCTGCAACAAATCAACGTGCGCTCCGTGGGTCTCTTCGATAACGTGCAGGATATCGGGAAGACCGTGGTCAAGACTCAAAACGGCACGCCCATTCACATTCGGGATATTGCCACCGTGATGCAGGGGCCGAAGATCCGGCTGGGCCGCATCGGCCAGGCCATTCACCGCAAGGATGGCAAGATCGTCGAAGACGATGACGTGGTGGAAGGCATCGTGCTGCTGCGGAAGGGCGCCGAATCCGATGCCACGCTGGATGCCATCCACGAGAAAGTGAAAGAGCTGAACCAGCACATTCTCCCCAAGGGCGTGAAAGTCGTTCCGTTCCTCGATCGAAGCGATCTCGTACACTACACCACGGACACCGTGCTGCATAACCTGAAAGAGGGCATTATCCTGGTGGCCATTATTCTGTTCCTGTTTCTGGGGAATGTGCGCGGTGCCCTCATCGTGGCCATCACCATTCCGTTTTCGCTCTTATTCGCGGCGATCTGTCTGGACCTCAGGCACATTCCCGCCAATCTGCTGTCTCTGGGAGCCCTGGATTTCGGCATGGTGGTGGATGGCGCGGTGGTGATGGTGGAGAATATCGTCCGGCATTTGGGGCGGCAGGGCGGCCCGCCGCGGCCAGTGGTGGAGCGCATTCGCGAAGCCGCCCACGAAGTGCAGCGGCCCGTATTCTACGCCATCGGGATCATCATCACGGCGTATCTGCCGATCTTCACGCTGCAGAGCGTGGAAGGGCGTCTGTTCAAGCCGATGGCCTGGACCGTGGCCTTCGCGCTGCTGGGCGCCCTGATTTTCTCGATGGTCTTGGCGCCGGTGCTGGCCAGCCTGGCGTTCGGCCAGAACACGCGCGAGTGGCGTAATCCGGTGCTGGCGTGGTTGACAGGGCGCTATCGCGCGACGCTGCGCCTGTCCATTCGCGCCCGCTGGGTCACGGTGGGCGTCGCTCTGAGTTGCATGGCGGTGGCAGGCTGGCTGGCCTCCAGCGGCATCATCGGTTCGGAGTTCCTGCCGCACCTCGACGAAGGCGCCATCTGGGCGCGCGGCACGCTGGCCCCCAGCACCGGTCCCGATGAAGGCAACCGGCTGATGACGCAGGCGCGCATCATTCTGGCCTCCTTTCCAGAGGTCAAGCAGGTGGTTTCGCAGGTCGGGCGTCCCGACGACGGCACCGATACCACGGGCTTCTTCAATACCGAATACTTCGTCGATCTGAAGCGCAAGGATAAATGGCGGCCGGTATTCCAGGAACAGAAAGTCCGGTTGATCGCCGCCATGGACCGCGAACTGGAGAAAATTCCCGGCGTACTCTGGAATTTCTCGCAGCCGATCGCCGACAACATGGAAGAAGCGGTAAGCGGCGTGAAGGGCGAGCTGGCCATCAAGATTTACGGCAGCGACCTGCCGAAGCTTGAAGAGACCGGCGATCGGATCGTCAACGTAATGCGGAACATTCGCGGCATCGAGGATTTGGGCCTGTTTCGCGTCATCGGCCAGCCGAATCTCAATTTCATCGTGGACCGGGATCAGGCCGCCCGGTATGGACTTAACGTGTCGGACGTACAGGACGCTATCCAGACCGCGGTGGGAGGCAATGCGGTCACCCAGGTCTTGCAGGGGGAGCAGCGCTTCGACCTGGTGCCGAGATATACGGCTCCGTATCGCGACACGACGGAGGCCATCAAGAACATTCGGCTGCTGGCGCCCACCGGCGAGCGCGTCTCGCTAGCGCAGCTTTGCAAAGTGGAGGTAAAAGACGGCGCCTCGGAGATCTACCGCGAAGCGAATTCCCGGTATGTAGCCATCAAGTACAGCGTGCGGGGCCGCGACCTCGGCAGCACCGTGCAAGAGGCCATCCGGGATGTGGAACGGAGCGTGAAGCTGCCGGAGGGTTACACCATCAATTGGGCCGGTGAGTATGCCAGCCAGCAACGCTCCCAGAAGCGGCTGGTGATCGTGCTGCCCATTACGATCCTGGTGATCTACATCATCCTCTATACGATGTTCCACTCGTTCAAGTGGGCCACTCTGATGCTAGCCAACATCGCCATGGCTCCTTTGGGCGGACTGCTGGCCCTGCTGGTCACCGGCACGCACTTCAGCGTGTCGTCCGGCGTCGGCTTCCTGGCGCTCTTCGGTGTTTGCGTGCAGACCGGTGTGATCATGCTGGAGTACATCAACCAGCTTCGCGCGCGCGGCCATTCGGTGATGGATGCGGCGGTGGAGGGCGCGGTGCTCAGGCTCCGCCCCATCATGATGACGACGCTGGTGGCCACCCTGGGATTGCTGCCGGCGGCCATGTCCCGCGCCATCGGCTCGGATTCCCAACGCCCTTTCGCCATTGTGATCGTAGGCGGACTGATGGTCGCCATGTTGATGAACATCTTCCTGCTGCCCACGTTGTATGTCTGGGTGGCCGGCGATCAGGATGTGCTGCCCACTCCCGAGGCGGAGTTCGAAGAATCGATGTAGAGGGCGGCCGCCCGTCGGATATTCCCGATATTCTGATCGCCCCGGGGCCGCATCGCCACGGCGAGCGCAACGTCAACGCGATTAGGGTGCTTATGGGTATTCAATCGAAGCCATATTCGACCCTACAGCGCCGCTCCGCGCCTCCGGGGCGCCGCTCCAGCGAATGAACATGGCGGAAGGCGCAAACGCTGTGCGTTTTGATTTCGGCGGTAAACTAGAGTTATGGGCACAACGTCTCAGGATGGGACCGAGGACTTCAGGCTAGATCGCACGAAATTTTCCGGCGCCCGACTGACGGATCCGGACGATACGGTTGCATACTGGTTGTCCCGCCCGGTCGACGAGCGGCTGCGGGCGCTCGAACTCCTGCGAAGGACCTTCTATGGCTATACCGACGCTAGCGAGGGACTTCAAAGAGTTCTTGAAGTCGTTCAACTCGAACGGTTGAATGCCTGTTGATTGGCGGATACGCAGTAGGCATCTACGGTCATATCACGGCCACCAACGATCTCGACGTGTGGGTCAACATTAGTCCGGAGAACGCCGCCCGAATTGAGCGTGCCCTTCGCGAGTTCGGATTCGCCGCGGCTGGGCTGGCCCCCCGGCCTGTTTCTTAACAGGAATAACGTGATTCGCATGGGAGTGCCGCCTATCCGGATTGAGATCCTCACCTCTGTCTCCGGAATCGAGTTCGAATGGTGTTACAGCGAAAAAGAGCTGACCCGGATTGAGGAAATCCTGGTTCCCGTGATCAACCTAGCTCGTCTGCGGCAAAACAAGGCGGCCAGCGGGCGGGCGAAGGACCCGGCAGATCTGGAGAATCTGCCTGAAGAGGTGTTTCACAGCCATAGTGCGAATCGTGCCAGGGCGTGGCCTATTTCTTCAGCGTCGATACCTTCAATCAACGCCTCCGCCTGATGCTGCCCCGCCGCCCTGCGACCGCCGGCGCGAAACTAGGCCCTGGCAAATCCGCCCGTTTGCTAGGCGATTACGTACTTCATCGTCTAGTAAACTGAAATACGAGATGCCGTTTACGCAGGGGTGTCGCCTCCCGAATCATCTGCAAGACTCGCGCCGCTTTTGGCGTACGAGCGAAGGAGCGCGGCTCTATGGCAACAGCAGGAATGGCACGTTGCTCAAAAGCGTGCCGCCGGGTGTCACCACCTGGACCGTGCCGGTGATAGCGCCCGTTGGCACAGTGGCTTTAATTTCGACACCTGAAACCACCGTGAAAGCCGTAGCCGGCGTTCCGTTGAAAGTAACGCTGGTCGTACCAGTCAAGCTGTTGCCGAGGATGGTGACGGTCGATCCTACCTTGCCGGAGGTGGGTACTGTCTTGACAAATGGGGGCAGGCCAAGCGAGAGGCTGAAGACCGTGCCATTCGTGTTCACTACCCCACACGGGGCAATCACCGACCCACACACTGAGGAGGTTGTCCCATAGAAGCTCCCATTGGTGGCTTGAACCAGCCCCGCAAGAGGGTTGGTACCGTCCGGGCACCCGCTTTGCGAGCAAAAGGTGTGAAGGGTCGTGAGCGTACCACTAGGCGTGATTTGGAAGACCGTGCCATAGCTGGGCAGGCCGGGGTATCCGCTGAGCGTGGTCCCGTAGAAGTTTCCGTCGGTGCCTATGACCAGCCCCGAGTAAGGTAATTCGCCATCCGCGCAATCGCTCAGAGAGCAGAAGCTGTAAGCCGTCGTCAGCATGCCATCCGGACTGATATTGAAGACCGTCCCGCAGCCAAACTGCGAGCCAAATACGAGGACGCACGAGTCGTTGGCGCCGCCTGCCGAGGTTGTTCCATAAAAACTGCCGTCGGCAGCTTGGACGAGACCGGCAGGGACCGTCTGCCCGTTCTGGCAACTGGGCGTTCCCGAACACCGGAAGGTGTGGAGCGTGGTCAGCTTGCCGCTTGTACTGATCTTGAAAACCGATCCCCATCCCGAGCCTGAAGGGGTTCCAGGGTTTCCGGAGTACGTCGTCCCGTAGAGGTATCCGTCGCTGCCTTGGACCAGAGTCCCAGTCGGAAACTGTTCGTCGGCGCAACCGCTTACCGAGCAAAAGTTGTGAATCGTCGTCAGCTTGCCGCTTGGCGTGATCTCGAAAATCGTGCCGCACCCTACCTGACTCGCAGAGTTGCAGCCATCCCCTTGGTTTGCGCCGCCGGTTTCCGTCGTCCCATAGAACTTGCCGTTGGCGGCCTGAAGAAGCCCCCCAATGGGGAATTGGCCGTCCGCGCAATTGCTTAGAGAGCAAAAACTCTGTAAAGCGTCGTTAAGGCGCCCCCTCGGGTGATTTTGAATACCGCGCCATACCCATTGGCCCCGCCCGCGTAAGTCGTCCCGTAGAAGTTCCCGTCGGTGCCCAGGACCAGCCCCGCCGCAGGGTTGGCACCGTCCGCGCCCCCGAAGCTATGCAGAATGGTCACCTTCCCCGACAAGGTGATTCTAAACACCGTGCCGTACCCATTGGCGCCGCCCGCGTAGGTTGTCCCGTAGAGGTTTCCATCGGTGCCTTGGGACAGGCCACCCTCGGTACATGTGGGGTTTCCTGGACAAGGGCTGGAACCATTATTGGCTCCGTTCAAAGTGGCCAGTGTCGTGAACGTCTGTGCCGATAAGGTAATCACCGTCAAGGCGGACAGCGCAAAAAAAGGGTACGGCTTCCCCCGGTTCAGTTTGCCCAACCCGTCAACCATACGACTCATTGAATGCGGTCCTTTTCTGCCGGATATGGTTCAGAAGCATCCCCGCTAGTCTATCATCGATGGAGGCACTCCGGGCGCGCCGCCCTACGTCAAAATAACGGCGAGAGGTAACGGGGGGCCGAACCTTGGGGCCAAAACACAGCTCAGTTTCGCATTAATCCGAGCGTTATGTCGCCTCCGCGGCGGTCCAGGGTACGCCCCGCCCAGCCGCTGCGAAAATGCGCCACCTGCTGAAACCGCGCCCCAAAGCCACGCTCCGACCAATTACCCGGGTACTTGGGAACAACCCGTTCGGACCAGGAACGCGGTTTCGCGTTCAAGGCGCCCGGCCAAACGTTGTCGCGCATTGCCCGCTACGACACGCCCCCATCCTCCGCCCGCCCCCGCCGCTTCCGCAATTCATCCACCGACACCGCCAGAATAATCACTGCGCCGATAATCGCCTGCTGCAAGTAAGGCGATATGCCCAACAGGTCGCTGCCGTTCGAAAGCAGCCCCATGATCAACGCCCCAATCAGCGTCCCGATGACGCTGCCCTCGCCGCCGTGCAGGCTGCCCCCGCCGATCACCACCGCCGCGATGGCCTGAAGTTCGTAGCCATTGCCGGCCGAGGGCTGGCCGGTCATCAGCCGGGACGCCTCGATCATGCCCGCCAGTCCGGTCAGCAGGCCGCCCAGCGCATAAATCACGGTGGTGTCGAACGCCACCGGCACTCCCGCATAGACCGCCGCGTCCGGATTGCTGCCGATAGCGAACGCATACCGGCCCAGGCGGGTATGCTCCAGAATCACGTGCGTCGCCAGCGCGCAGACCACTACCACCCACAGCACGAAGGGCACCCCCAACAGGTTGCCCTCGCCCAGAAACGCGAAGCTTTGCGGGATGCGCGTCACCGGCAAACCGTTCGTGATAATCAGGGTCAGGCCCCGGATAATGCCCAGCGTGCCCAGCGTCACGATAAAGGGCGCGATGCGCAGCCGCGTGGTCAGGAACCCGTTCACCGATCCCCAGAATAACCCCGCCAGCATCCCCACCAGGATGCCCACCGGCGCCGGCATGCCGCTCTGCATCGCCATGGCGCCCAGCACGCCGCACATGGCCAGCATGGCGCCCACCGAAAGGTCGATGCCGCCCGCGATGATGATCAAAGTCATGCCCAGCGACATGACGTTGATCACCGCCGTCTGCCGCACCACGCTCGAGAGATTCGTCTCGGTCAGGAAGTGCGGCGAGGCAATCGCCAGCGCCACGAACAGCACCATCAGGCTCAAGAAAGGCAGCAGCCGTTGCATCATGGCGCACACTCCGGTTCGAGCGCGGCGAAGCGCATGATTTCCTCCTGCGTGGTGCGTCCCGGCAATTCGCCGGTAATGCGGCCTTGCCGCATCACCAAGATGCGATCGGCCACCTGCAGCAACTCCTGCAGTTCTGAACTGACCATCAGCACGGCCGCCCCGGCGCGCGCCAGTTCGTCCATGACTTCGAATACCTCGACCTTTGCGCCTACGTCGATGCCGCGCGTTGGCTCGTCAAAAAGGAACACGCGCGCGCGGCGGAACAGCCATTTGGCGATCACCACTTTTTGCTGATTGCCGCCGCTCAAACGACCGGCCGCCTGCCGACCGGACGAAGCGCGGATGCGCAGGCGCGCGATGTACTCGGCCGTGACGCGGCCCTGCGCCCGCCCGTCGATCAAACCGAAGCGCCGGCTGATCTCGCGAAGGTTCGCGATGGTGACGTTATATGCAATGGGCAGCCGCAGCGCCAGGCCGGTCTTCTGCCGGTCTTCGGTGACCAGCGCGATCCCCGCCGCCACCGCTTCGCGCGGCGATCCGATTCGCGCCGGGCGGCCTTCCACGAAGACTCTTCCGGTCTCGACCGGGTCCACGCCGAAAATAGCCCGGCAGGTTTCGGTTCTTCCCGCGCCGATCAGACCGGCCAATCCCACGATCTCGCCCGCGTGCAACGAGAACGAAACATCGCGCAAAACTCCGCGGCGCGTGAGTCCTTCGACACGCAGCAATTCCGCGCCCGGCGCCACCGGCTCCCGCCGGTAGATCGACACAATCTCGCGGCCCACCATGTGCTGGATGATGCGGTCCGTCGAGACCTCCGCCAGTGGGCCGGTGTGCACCGTGGCGCCGTCGCGCAGGATGGTGACCCGGTCGCCGATGGCGCGCAGTTCCTCCAGCCGGTGGGTGATGTAGATCACGCCCATGCCCCGCGCGCGCAGCGTGCGCACGATGCGGAACACTTCCTCGGTCTCCGCGCCCGAGAGCGAAGAGGTCGGCTCATCGAAAATCAGCAGGCTGGAACCGTGCTGGATGGCGCGGCAGATGCCCACCAATTGCTTGCCCGCGGGGCTAAGCCGTTCGACGCGCCAATCTGCATGCAGCGGGAAGTGGTGCTCTTCGATTATGCGCGACGCCTGCTCGATCATGCGCCGCCGGTTCACCCAGCCGAACGGAAGGCGCTCTTCGCGCCCCAGGAAGATGTTCTCCGCGACCGTCAGATGCGGCGCCAGCAGCGATTCCTGGTGCACCATGGCGATGCCGGCCGCCGCGGCTTCCGCGGGCGTGCGGAAGGCGGCCTCGCGCTCGTGCCACAGCATGCGCCCGGCATCCCGGCGCTCCATGCCCGCCACGATCTTCACCAGCGTGGATTTTCCCGCGCCGTTCTCGCCCAGCAGCAGGTGTACTTCGCCAGGCCCCACGCAGAGGTTACCGTCGCGCAAGGCCGTCACACCGCCGAACCGCTTTTGGATGCCGTTCAGATCTAGGAGCACTGGAAGGCACAGTGTATCGTACACTCGCCCTGGACAGGCCGGGAGGCCTGTCCTACCTGGCGCTATGATGTGGCAGTGACTAAATCTTGCCTCATAAACTTTCTTCTCGCCGCCGCCCTGTTCGCGCAAACAAACCAGCCCCCGCTTCCCCGCATCGTGCAAAAAGAAGGCCGCTACGCTTTGTTTGTGGACGGCGCGCCCTACTTGATCCTGGGCGCACAGGTCAACAACTCCAGCGCGTGGCTGGCCATGCTGCCCAAGGTCTGGCCTGCCATCGCGTATCTCGAAGCGAACACGGTCGAGATACCGGTCTATTGGGAGCAGTTCGAGCCGGAGCCGGGCCGCTTCGACTACTCGATGGTCGACACGCTTCTGAGCCAGGCGCGCGAGCACCATGTGCGGCTGGTCTTGCTCTGGTTCGGCACCTGGAAAAATGGCAGCCAGCACTACATGCCGCTCTGGATGAAGCGCGATCCCCAGCGCTACCCGCGTCTGATCGGCGCGAACGGCCGCCCTGTGGATTCGCCATCGCCGCATGCCACGGCCACGCTGGCCGCCGACAAGCACGCTTTCGCCGCGCTCATGCGGCATCTGAAGGCATCCGATCCGCCCCGCACGGTCATCATGGTGCAGGTCGAAAATGAGGCGGGCGCATGGGGCAGCGTGCGCGATTATTCGCCCGAGGCGCAAAAGGCCTTCGAAGCTCCCGTGCCGGCTGAACTGCTGTCTGCGCTGCACAAGCCCACTAGCCCCGCCGCGAACTGGTCCGAAGCGTTCGGCGCGGATGCCGATGAGTTCTTTCACGCCTGGTCCGTAGCGCATTTCGTCGGGCAGGTGGCTGCCGCGGGTAAGCTCGAGTACCCACTGCCGCTCTACGCCAACGCCGCCCTGCGCGATCCGCTGAAGCCTGGCCCGCCCGGCAGCTATGAAAGCGGCGGCCCGACCGACAATGTGATTCCGATCTGGAAGGCCGCGGCCCCCGCGCTCGATTTGCTGGCGCCGGATATTTATCAGAACGATCCTGCCCGCTATCTGAAGGTGCTCGACCTTTATAGCCGCCCGGACAACCCGCTGTTCGTGCCGGAGACCGGCAGCTTCCCGGCATCCGCGCGCTTCTTCTTCGCCGCACTCGGCCACGGGGCGATCGGCTTTGCGCCCTTCGGCATCGACTACACCGGCTTCTCGAATGCGCCCCTGGGCGCGCCGCGATTGAATGAAGAGTCCCTGGCGCCGTTCGCGTTGAACTACAAGCTGATCAGCCCCATGATGCGCGAGATCGCCCGGCTTAATTTCGAAGGCAAACTGCAAACCGCCGTCGAAAAGAAGGACGAACATTCGCAAACGTTGGAGTTCGGACCCTGGAAAGCCATCGTTTCCTACGGCGTGCCCCAGTTCGGCTTCGGCAATAACCCGAAAGGAAATCCGGAACCCGTGGGCCGCGCCCTGGTCGCGCAACTCGCCGCCGGCCAATTCCTGGTGGCTGGATTCTTCTGCCGCGTCGATTTCCATGTAAGCAATGTAAGCAATGCAAGCGAAGCGGCATCGGCCAAGCAGCGCGAGTACCTGCGGGTCGAAGAAGGCGCATACCAAAGCGGCGTATTCAAACTCATCCGCATATGGAATGGCGACCAGACGGATTGGGGCCTCAACTTCAGTTCCGCGCCACAAGTGCTGCGGGTGACGCTGGGCACTTATTAGCGGTTGCGCAGCTCGCGTCGTCCCGCTTCCAGAAAGGCTAGACCAGACGATGTAATCCTTACCGTTGCGGCCTCGCTGGCGACGAGTCCCCGATCGTTCGCGTCCTCCCAAACAGGAAGCTTGGGGCATGACGTGCGCCACGCATCCATCACTTCTTCGTAGGTCCTATCGCCTTGTGCCAGCCACTCCAGCAGATCGAGGAGCAAGGCTTCAACCACCGCGTCGGCCATGCGCCTCAATTTCCTCCCACGGGCACGTACACGCCCGCGGCGCTCTGAAAGCCGGCCACGGACACCGTCACCGGCTGATCGCCCGCCGCGACGCTGGGAACTTCGACATTGACCTGATACAATCCGGGACCGATCAGGCCGGCCCATTTCACCGGCGCAGCGGCGCCGCCGATCGTCACGTTCACGGGCGCCGCCAGAATCGCGGGCGGAAACGCCGCCTGCGACACGGGTATCTGCGGCGACGTCGGCCCGAAGCCTGTACCGTATAACTCAATGACCTCGCCGGCGGCGGCAGGCTGCAATGCGCCGGCCGGTCCAATCAGCGCGCCATTGGCATGTTCCGCGGCAGCGTAAGTTACGCCGTCCGGCGCCCAGGTGAACAGCTCCGGCGCTATCCTCTGCAGTAGGACCGTGCCCGGATACGCCTGCCCCTGCGGCGTCGTCACTTGCACGGTTACAGGTCCTATGGTCGCGTCCAGCGGCATGAGCGCGTTGATCTGTCCCGGACTCGCATAAGAGATGTACGCGGGTTGTCCGTCGATGGCCACCGACACACCGCCGAGCGAAGTGGGCAATTGGCCATTCACGAAATCGCCCGCGGTCCAGCTCTGCGCTTTAGTACTGAATCCCGTGCCGAAGATCGATACCCACTCGCCGGGTGCGATGGCAGCGCCGAAACTGGCGGCATCCGTCACCCCGCTGACTTGTGACGCGGGTGCGGCGGCCGGCTGGGTGCGCTGCAACAGGATTCCATCCATCGGCGCGAGCGTGACCGAGGGCGCCGCGGAGCCATCGTTGTAGAGCGCCGCCGAGTAGAGATACACCGCATCGGCGATCACCGGGCCCGAGCCGCCATTGCTCACCCGCAACGCCGGGGAACTTGCGGCCGTGAGATGTAACCCAGCCGCAATCAGGTGCCACTGGTCCCCCGCGGCCGCGCTGCTTTGATCGATCGTCGTCGAAAAAATCGCTTCACCGTTGGCCAGCACCTCATAGATCGCGCTCTTTGTCCAAGTTCCGGCGGCGGGCGCGGCGGGCAGCCAGACTTCCAGCGTATAAGTGCCGTCCGCGGTTATGCCGAGATTCCAGACCGCGTTGCCCGGACCGGAGTCCAGTTCGTGACAAGTCGTGCCCCAAGCGTGATAGTAAGGTCCGTTGACTGTCTCGCCGCCGGCGGTTCCGCCGCCGGAGTTATAAGTGGCGCTGTACCACGCTCCGGTGGCGCTGAAGCTGGCGCTCGAATCGTCGACGATGTACTGATAGCGCGGCGCCTGTGTTCCGGTGAATCGTTGGAAGCCGGGGCCGGGCGCGATGGTCTGCGGCGAAGTGGTGCCATTCAGCAGCACCGTGCCCAGAGTATAATCGCGGCGGTAGACATTCGGCGGGGCCGCGGTAATCTGCACGCCGTCTATCCAGATGTTGGCGACTGCGAGGCCGGCATTGAACACGACGGTGCCGTCGTTGGCGGTGGTGGGCGCTTGGAACGATAACGTGTAGAGTTGCCAGGTGGCGGTGAGATTCAATTGCGTGTAGAGGCCATAGCCCGGGTAATTCGGCGGTCCGCCTTGGGTGTTGACCGTAATCGCGACCGCAGCGTTGGCGCGCGCCCAAAACTGAAGCTGATAGTTGGTCCCGGCGGTGAAGGGGAGGTTGCCTTGCGAGAGATTGACGTTCCAGTTGGCGCTATCGGGCGAAGTGACGGCGATGAGCGCGGAGTTGTTGCCTTCGGCCGCCACGCTGGAGTCGATCGCGGCGGTCGCGCTTGCCTGACCATCCGCGTCGACATACAGATACCATCCAGTAAGTCCCTGTTCGAAGCCGCCGTTCGAAATGAGGTTGGGACCGCTCGCCGAGCTGAGTTGCGTGTAGGGCGCGGTGGGGATGCCCAGCGGGAAATCGTATTCGTCGTACCACCAGTTCACGGCGCCGCCGGTGTCGCCGAGATCGAAGGTGAAGAAGCCGTCGTTCATCAGGGCCAGCGCCAGTCCGAAGCGCACGTTGGGGTACCAGCTCTGGGCGAATGCGAGCGTCGATGGCAACATGGTCTGCTGCGGATTGTACCCGTAGCCGTAAGAGATTTGATTCGGCGGCGACGACTGCACCATGGCGATGGCCGGTTGCCGCCCGGCGCTGAACCAGGCGTTGTAGGTGTCCCACAGTGAGCTGAAGGGCATCACGCCTTCCTGCACATTGACCGCGTCGAACACCAGGCTGTCGCCATTGAAAACCGCAAGCTCGCCGGGGTCCGGCGGAACCTGGCCCAGGTGTCCGGACATGTAGGCATTAGGCGCGAGTTGGCGGAAAGTCTGGAATTCCAACTCGACCCCGGCGCGCCAGGCCGCGTCCAGGGTGGCAGGGTTATCGGCAATGCCGTCGTTGTTGGAGCTGATCTGCACCGGATTTCCGAATACGTCGGTGGTGAACCAGGATATCGAGAGGAAGACGTTGTCCCAGAAAATCCCATCGTAGGCCAGGTTGTTGTTCACCAGATATTGATAGCCCTCGTTGGCCAGGAAGTTGGCGACCACGGGCATGGTGAGGTTCAGCAGGTAACTGCCAGGCGTGGGCCAGTTCTGAATCTTGTTGCCGTTCACATCGTGCAAGTAATAGTTGTCGGGGAGCACTTGCGTGGGGTCGGTTTGGGAAGTGGCGTTGAAGCTCGGCATCATGATGACGGTGGGTTCGGCATTGCGGATCGTGGCAGTGTCGGCGGCATCGATGAACGGCCCGAGAAACAACTGGATCTTCTCCGCCTGGGCCGGCGCAGTGGCCCACACGTAGTCTCCGGACCAGATGCTGCCGATGCGCGGGAAGTTACCGTTGCGCGCGGGCGCGTCGCGGTACTGCAGATACACCGTATAACTGGGGTCGGCGGCGCAACTGATATTGACTGTGTCGACCACGCGCGTGTCCGTGGAGAGGCCGGTCACCAGACCCTGATGCGATGTGGCGGGCTGCTGCTCGAAAGGCGTCATCGAACTGAGCGGCGTGCCGACGATCAAAGACCAGCCGCAGGTGGTCGCCTGGCTGGTGTTGAAGGATACCGTCACGCCGTCTGTTCCGGGCGCCAGCAGGTTGCTGGCCGGCGCGACGTTCGAGATGCTGAAGGTGGCGGAGGCCACTGCGGGCGCCAACATCAAGAGAAGACTGGACCAAGCTGGGCGCATCAACCAATAGTGTATGCCGAAACAACTTCGCTGCTATGATGGGTGCATCGTCCGGTAAACACGCGTGGAACGAGACCAGATCCTTCTCAAATTGCGTGAAAGGATCGTGGCCTTCGCGGCATCTCATGTGCAGGGGGATATCGCCGAAGATCTGGCGCAAGAGGTGTTGATCCTCTTGCATGAAAAATACCATCACGTGGACCGCCTGGAAGAACTCGTTCCCCTCTCTCTCCGGATCGCGAGGTTCAAGATCATGAGCCTGCGCCGTAAATCGCAGCGTCGCGGCGAGTACACGCAAGTTTCCGTTACCGACATTCAGTTGCCCGACCTGGAAGCCGACCCGGCCACGCTGGTCGAGCGCAAGCTGATGCTGGAGCGCTTGACCCAGGCCGTAGCGCAGTTGGGCGATCGCTGCCGCGAATTACTGCGTTTGAAATTGCAAGGCAAAAGCTTCGGCGAGATTCAAAAGCGCATGGGCGCACAGTCGATCAACACCGTCTACACCTGGGACCATCGCTGCCGCCAGCAGTTGCTCGATCTCATGGGCGGAGGTTGGGAGCCGGAAAAGAAATGAGCCGCGAGGAGATCCAAAAACTGCTGGGCGGTTACGCCACCGATACTCTCGGCGAAGCGGAACGGCGCGCACTGTTCGAGGCCGCGCTGGAAGATCAGGAGCTGTTCGACGCGCTGGCGAAGGAAGAGGCGCTGCGCGAAGTGTTGCAAGATCCGTCCGCGCGCCAACAACTGATCGTGGCGCTGGGCCCGGCGCGCGAGCCGTTCGCGGCGCGGGCGTGGCGCTGGTTGCGTCAGCCCGCGGCGCTGGCGACGGCGGGAGGCGTGGCGGCCCTGCTGATCGTGGCCGGACTCGTGCTGCACCAAACGAAGCATGCTCACCGGGAAGCGATGGTGGCGGACGCGATCACCCCGGGTCCGCCCGCGCCTGTTGCGGCGATCGCGCCGAGTGCGGCTCCGCAAGAAGCGAAGAAATCTCCCGTGGTTGGGCGCCAGCTAAGACGGCTGGCGCCTTTGTCCGCGCCACGCGCGCTGGCCGCACCCCAACCCGCCGCGCAGAGCGAGTTGGCTGAAGGCAAGCTGTCCACCGCGCCGGCCGCGCCGCCACCGCAGCAGCCTGCCCCCATGGCCACAGGCGCACTGGATGGCCCCGCCCAAGCCAACGGTCAAGATGTCCAAGTGCAAATGCAGGCCCAAGCCGTCATTTCGCGAAACGCGGCATTGGGTTCAGTGCGCGCCGCCAAAGCTGCGCCCTCCGCCGCCAACCTCGCTGTCGAGTACACTCTGCTGCTGAAGGACGTTGACGGCGTATACTCGCCGGTGCCCTCCGGCACCGTGTTTCATGCCGGAGATTCGGTGCGCCTCCAGGTCGCGCCCAGCGAGGCCGGATACATCTATCTGTTCCAGCGCAACGCGAGCGCCGGCTGGAGCTTGGTGGCAAGCCAGCGCGTCGAGAAGGCCCAGCGCTACGCGCTGCCGTCAACCGGCTCCTTACAGTCGGATCAGCCCGCCCAATTGGAGTTGTTGCTGGTGCTCTCTCGCTTGGAGCAAACTGCATTCGCCAACCCCCAGGCCGCCGACATAGATGCGCTGGCATCCGGAGCCAGCAGCCCGTCTGCGGCGACTGCCGCTCCCGCCGACTTCGGCGCGCGTCTGGTGGATGCCCGCAAACGCGTCGGCGCGCCCCAAGCGTCGTTCAAAATCACGATCGAATACCGCTGAACGCGCCTGCCCCACAACGTACAATCAATCTATGACCGATGCGGCGCTGCTCGACCACATCACCCGCTTGCCGCACGCCAACGCCAATTTCAAACAACTGGTGCGCGAACTCGGCGGCAAAGGCGCAACCCGCGCGGACCTGGACCTCGGGCTAGCCCGCCTGCTGGCGCGCGGCGACTTGGTAGAGCCGCGCCCCGGCCACTACACGGTCACTGCCGGCAGCCGCGAATACGCCATCGGCCGCATCAACATGCACCGCGACGGCTACGGTTTCCTGCTCGCCGCGCGGCCGGTCGAGGGCGTCCAGGGAGACGTCTACATCCCCGCCGATTCCGCGCGCAAGGCCATGCATGGCGACCGCGTGCTGGTGCGCATCGCCCGCATCGAGCCGGGTGGCCGCGCCGATGGCGAGATCGTCAAAGTTTTGAAGCGCGCGCATCCCACCGTGGTGGGCGAATTTCGCGTGGGCCGCCGCGGCAATTACGTCGTGCCGCAGGACGGGCGCATCCAGCAGTGGATCGACATTCCGGATGGCATGGAAATCCCCGCTGGCGTGCGCCAGGTCGACCGCATCGGCGCAGCGCCGCTGCACGTCTCCGATCCGGCCGATCTCGACGGCCTGATCGTCGATGTGGAATTGCTCGAATTCCCCGAGGAAGGCGGGCGCGCCGCCGGACGCGTCGTCGAGATTCTGGGCCATCCGGACGACTTCGGCATCGATGTTGAAATCGTCATCCGCAAGCATCACCTGCCGCACCAGTTTCCGCCTGAAGTCGTGGAGCAGGCTGAGCGGGCCCCCGATGCCATCGCTGCCGGGGAACTCGAAGGCCGCCAGGATTTTCGCGGCTTCGATATCGTCACCATCGACGGCGAAACCGCCCGCGATTTCGACGATGCCGTGTGGGTCGACCGCCTGCCCAACGGCAACTATGCGCTGCACGTGCACATCGCCGACGTCAGCCATTACGTGCGCCCCGGCACGCCCATCGACGCGGAGGCCCGCCTGCGCGGCACCAGCGTCTACTTCCCGGACCGTGCCGTGCCCATGCTGCCCTTCGAGCTTTCCACCAACATCTGCTCGCTCAACCCGCAAGTGGACCGGCTGGTGCTCTCTGCGCTCATGGAGTTCGATCACCAGGGCGATCGCGTCAGCCAGCAGTTCACGCCCGGCGTCATCCGTAGCGCGGAGCGCATGACCTACACCAACGTGCATCTGCTGCTGGAGGGCGACGCCCCCCTGCGCGCACGCTACGCTCCGCTGGCCGCGCGCTTCGAGCTGATGCAGGAACTGGCGCTGATTTTGAACCGCAAGCGGGTGCGGCGCGGCTCCATCGATTTCGATTTGCCCGAGCCGCTCATCGAGTTCGACGCATTTGGCGAAATGACCGGCGTCATTCGCGCGCCGCGCAACATCGCCCACCGGCTGATCGAGGAATTCATGCTGGCGGCCAATGAAGCCGTGGCCTCGCACCTGGGCGCCGCGCTCGAAGCGTCCATTTACCGCATCCACGAACCGCCCGATCCCAAGCGCGTCATGGAGTTCGAAGAAGTGGCCGCGCACTTTGGTTATTCGCTCGGCGTCGGCGCCATTCCAGTGAAGAAATTCAGCTACGCGGACCACCGGCGCGACGGCCGCAAGGTACGCAAAGACATGGTCGTGGCGGAAAAGTCCGCCAACATTTCGTCGCGGAATTATCAAAGGCTGGTGGCCAAGATCGAGGGCAAGCCCGAGGAGCGCATCCTCAGTTACCTGATGCTGCGATCGCTGAAACAGGCGCGCTACAGCACCGATAATGCCGGCCACTTCGCCCTGGCCGCGGATTCCTACACACACTTCACTTCGCCCATCCGGCGCTACCCCGATTTGGTCGTGCATCGCCTCCTGAAGGCCGCCCTTCAACAGCAGGCCGGTCCGCCCGAACCCGAGCTGCGCGCCATCGCCGAAGATTGCTCCCAATCGGAGCGCCGCGCCGCGGATGCCGAGCGCGAGCTGGTGGAGTGGAAGAAGGTCAAATTCATGGAATCGCGGTTGGGCGAGGAGTTCGCCGCGATGGCCATCAGCGCCACCAAGTACGGCCTCTTCGTCGAACTGGAGGAAATGTTTATCGAGGGCCTGGTACCCATCGACACGCTGCCCGGCGACCGGTATACTTACCACGAGAATGTGCGCAAGATCGTCGGCCAGCGTACCCGCCGCGAATTTGCGATCGGCGATCGCGTGCGCGTGTCGCTCGATCGCGTGGATGCCGCCGAGCGTAAGCTGCAGTTTTCTATCGTGGAGCCGGAGCCCCGGACCAAGAAGGCGCAGAAGGGCGGGAAGGCGCCCCGATCCCGCGCATGATGGCCGATCTTGTCTTTGTTCCCGGCGGCGAATTTCTCATGGGCCAGGCCGATGGACGCGATGAAGAGCGCCCCGTGCATCGCGTATCGGTTGCGCATTTTCGCCTGGGCCGCTGCCAGGTAACCAACGCGGAGTACGACGAATTCCGCCACGCCACCGGCCGCGTCATGCCGCCGTTCCGCATGCAGCCGGAGTTCGCCGACCCCGCGCAGCCCGTGGTGGGTGTGAGCTGGTTCGATGCGGTGGCTCATTGCGATTGGCTGTCGCGCCAATCCGGTGAGCGGTTCCGCTTGCCTACGGAAGCCGAGTGGGAATGCGCCGCGCGCGCGGGCGTCGAGCAGCAACTCTATCCATGGGGCAACCAACCCGTATTCGAGCGTCCCGCCTACCATACTCGCTGGACTAATGCGCCCGAGCCGGTAGGCGCCGCCGCGCCCAACGCCTTCGGCCTTTACGACATGTGCGAGAACGTGCACGAATGGTGCGCCGACTGGTACGACCCCGCATACTATGCCGTTTCGCCCGTCGACAATCCCCAAGGGCCGCCCACAGGCACGCGCCGCGCGTCCCGCGGAGGGGCGTGGCGCCATCAGATCAAGATCGCGCGCTGCGCCGCCCGCAGCAGCATCCCGCCCGAATTCCGCTACGCGGACTACGGCTTCCGCTTGGCCTGCGAAGTCGGGCCTTGACATCGCCGTCCGATGCTCCGATACTAAACCATATGGTTAAGTATTCGGAGAGCCGCCTGGACGCCACTTTCGCCGCGCTCTCCGACGCCACGCGCCGCGGCATTCTGGCCCGGCTCGCCAAGGGCGAGGCCTCCGTCGGCGAACTGGCCGCGCCCTATCGGATGTCGCTGCCCGCGGTGTCCAAGCACCTGCGGGTTCTGGAGGGCGCGCGCCTGATCGTACGGCGCAAGAACGGCCGCGTGCATCGCTGCCGCCTGGCGGCGCAGCCCATGCGCAACGCTTCCGCATGGATCGCGCAGTACCGGCGATTCTGGGAGAACCAATTCGATGCGCTGTCCTCCTATCTCGAACAAACTCAAAATGAGGAGAAAGAAAAATGACAAACCCACCAGCGGACCCCGCAGTGCCGCTGCAGATCCGCCCCGTGTTTCAAGCGCCGCGCGAAAGGGTCTGGGCGGCCTGGACCCAACGCGAACAACTGGAAGAATGGATGTGCCAGGACGTTCCCGCGCACAATCCCAAATATGTGGAGCTCGACGTCCGCCCCGGCGGCCGTTACGTAATGGAGATCCCCCTGCCGGACGGCAAATATGTCGGCCAGGGCACATTCCGCGAAGTGCAGCCGCCGGAGAGACTGGTTTTCACGTGGTCCTGGAAACGCATCCCGGAGAAGCCCGGCGAGCATCTCGGCGGCGAGTCGTTGGTGACCGTGGAACTGTTCGACCGCGGCGCCTCGACCGAGATGCTGTTCACCCACACGCATCTCGAGACCGCCGAGATCCGCGAGAGTAGCCGGACCGGCTGGATGGGCTGCTTCGAAGTGCTCGCAGGCATGCTGGAAGGATCGCGCACATGAAGCGGCACGGACGGTTTCGCCTGCCGCTATCGCTGGCGGCCATTAGCCTGGCCATATTTGCAGGACGCGCCCTCCCGCAGACCAGCGCCGCCGTCGGCGCATTCAACCGCTTGAAAGCTCTGGCAGGCACGTGGGAAGCCGACAGCCCCGCGGGCGGGAAGCTCACCAGCACGATTGTGCTGGTGTCCAAAGGGACGGCCATCGAGGAGACCATCGGAATTCCAGGGGACAACGAGGTGTCGCTCTACACACGGGACGCCGCCCGCATCGTGATGACACACTACTGCGCGCTGACCGTCGCCGGCAATCAGCCACGCTTGGTAGCGCCCGTCGCAGAGGCCAACCAGAGCGAGTTTGTATTCTCATTTGTCAGTGCTGACAATCTGGCGTCCGCCGCGGATGCCCACATGCACCGGATGGTGCTTCGTATAAAAGATCGCACTCACCTTACGGAAACCTGGACGAAGCGGGAAAACGGCAAGGACACTGTCTTTACGCTCAGTTTCGTGCGCAGATGAGGCTGGGCCTTACCAACTCGCAACGCTTGCCAGGCACTGAGCATCTAATGTAACGGAGGCTGTCCCATTAGACCTTCGCCGGAGCATCCGAATCCGAAGTTGTGGCCCGACCGTGGTCTGTATGCGGCTTGGCTGGGCCACAGCAGTGTGCTGCTCAAACTGGACGGCACAACCATTCTGACCGATCCCGTGCTGGGCGATCGCGTCGGCCTGAGCTTCGGCCCCATGACGGTGGGGTTGAAGCGGTTGGTGGCGCCTGCGTTGCGCGTGCCTCAACTGCCTAAGATCGATGTGGTGCTGCTCTCGCACGCGCACATGGATCACTTCGATCTGGCCACGCTGCGCGCGCTCGAAAACCGCGGGACCACCGTCGTGACCGCCACCCGAACCAGCGATCTGCTGCGCACCCGCCGTTACGCCGGCGTCAAGGAACTCAGGTGGGGCGAGCGCACGCGTGTCGGCCCCATCGGGCTGCGCGCGTTCGAGGTGAATCATTGGGGCGCGCGCATGCACGGCGATACGTATCGCGGATACAACGGCTACCTGATCGAGGCGGGCCGTTACCGCGTGCTGTTCGGCGGCGATACGGCGGCCACCACCGCCTTTCGCGCGCTGCGCAGTTCGCGGCGCATCGATCTGGCCATCATGCCGGTGGGCGCGTACGATCCCTGGATTCGTTACCATTGCACGCCGGAACAGGCCTGGCAGATGGGCAACGACGCGGGCGCGGAGATGTTCCTGCCCGTGCATCATCAGACTTTCCCGCTCAGCCGCGAACCGCGGCATGAGCCTATCGAGCGGCTCTACGGCGCGGCCGGGAAAGAGCCGGAGCGCATCGGCATCCAGCGCATCGGGCAAGAGATGAAGCTGTAGTCTGTGGCGCACGCACTCTTGCGTGCCGCGTCCCGACTCATCGGGACGCCCCTCTGCACCCGCTTGACACCGCAGCGCGGCAAGGAATCATGATCGAAGAAGCATGAACATCGATGACCGGCTGCAAGCCCTGAGGCAGAGCCTGGAGTTGCGCGCGCACATGCAGGCGGACGCCGAGCAGCGGCAAAGTGCAGCCGAGGAGCGGCACGACCGTGAAATGGAAGATATCCGCCGGGAGGGGCGTGCGTTCCGGAGCGATCTGCGCCGGGCGTTCGCCATGGGAGTGCGGGAAGCGCGCAACGAACGGAAGCGCCGCCAGGGGTTGGACGAAAAGATCACCCAGCTCGCCGCGGCGCAATTGGTCACCGAAGAAAAGCTGCAGAATTTGTCCGGCACAGTGAACGCCTACATCAATTCTATGCGAAACGGCGGGAATGGGCAGCCGCGTACGCAATAAGTGCCGCGGCATTCCGCCAAGCTACCATAGATAGGAATGCCCGAATCCCTGTCGGCCGGCAGCGTCCTGGCGCACTACCGCATCGTCTCCCGCCTCGGCGCGGGCGGGATGGGTGAAGTCTACCTGGCCGAGGACCTGAACCTGGAACGCCCGGTCGCCCTGAAGATCCTGCCGCCGGAAGTGGCTCAGGATGCCGACCGCATGCGCCGCTTCGTCCAGGAGGCCAAGACCGCTTCGGCGCTCAGCCATCCCAACGTGGCGCGCGTCTTCGAGATCGGCGAGGCGGACGGCGTCGGCTTTCTGGCGATGGAATACATCGAGGGCGAGACCCTCGCCGTGCATATCGGCGGCGCGCCGCTTCCGCTCGCCGAAGCCATCGGGATCGCCATTCAAGTGGCGGACGCGCTGGACGCCGCGCACGCCAAGGGCATCGTGCACCGCGACATCAAGCCGGCCAACATCATGATCGGGCCGCGCGGGCACGTGTCGGTGCTGGATTTTGGATTGGCTAAGATGAAGCCGCCCGGCGCGCATTCGGGCGCCAGCCGAACGGCCACGCAGTTTCTCACCGATCCGGGCATGGTCATGGGCACCGTGCATTACATGAGCCCTGAGCAGGCGCTGGGGCGGGACGCCGACGAACGCTCGGACCTGTTCAGCCTGGGCGTGGTGCTCTACGAGATGACCACTGGACGCCTGCCCTATTCCGGCGTCAACGCCACCGAAGTGCTGATGCAGATACTGCACGCCCAGCCCGAGGCCATGGCGCGCTTCAATTACGAAACGCCGCCGGAGCTGGAACGGATCGTGCGCAAGTGCCTGGAGAAGGATCGCGACCGCCGCTATCAATCCGCGCGCGATCTGCTGGTGGATTTGCAGAACCTGCAGCGCAGCTACGAGCCTGCCGGCGCCGCCGGGAAGACCGCTGCCACACGGGCACACACGGCGCAAATCGGGGCCGTGATTGTAGACGACGAAGAGTTGGCCCGCGGCCTGGTGCGCGAGATGTTGAAAGCGCATGCAGATGTCCGCGTACTCGCCGAATGCGCCAACGGATTCGAAGCGGTCAAGGCAGTTGCGGACCTCAAGCCGGATCTGTTGTTCCTGGATATCCAGATGCCAAAGCTAGATGGCTTCGAGGTGCTGGAGTTAGTGGGACGCGATATCGCGGTCGTCTTCACCACCGCGTATGACACCTACGCCATGCGCGCATTCGATGCGCACGCGGTGGATTATCTGCTGAAGCCGTTCAGCGCGGAGCGCTTCGAAAAGGCGCTCGATCGCGCCAAACAGCGGCTCGGCGAGAAGACGCCCGACCCCGCCGAATTGGCCGCCGCGGCGCGCCCGCCCGAGCAGTACTTGCAGCGCATCGTGGTGAAGGACGGCCCGGCGGTGCATGTGATTCCGGTCGAGAAACTGGACTACGTGGAAGCGCAGGACGACTACGTAGCGCTAAAAAGCGACAAGAAGACTTATCTCAAACAGCAGACCATCTCCAGCCTGGAGAGCATGCTGGATCCCGCGGTGTTCATCCGCATCCACCGTTCGCACATCGTGAATCTGGAGCGCGTGGCCAAGATCGAGGCATACACCAAGGACAGCAAAATCGCCGTACTGCGCGACGGCACGCAACTGCCGGTCAGCCGGGCGGGTTATGCGCGGTTGAAGGCTCTGCTGGGCGAAAGCTGAGGGCTTGATGGACAGCCGCAAGGGAAGCGCTCCCGGCGTCCGAATCACGACAGCCATAGCAGCGAGAGATGCTCCGGCGCATACTTGGCAAGCGTCCGCCTGCATTGCTCCACCAATCCGGAATCTCCGGAAGCGGCGGCAATCTTGGCGATCTCCAGGTGAATGGCGGGCCCGCCGGGATCTATGTGCGCTACAGTGTATCGCAACGTGTTTAGACGCTTTGCCGCATCCGTTTCCCGCAAAGCGAGCCGATAGTTCCTCTCGGCCAAGACTCTTCGCGTGTTCACCGTGGCCGCGTATCCCTTGAGTAATTCGAGTTCGTTCCGAAGACCGTCTAGCGAAATGACCAGCCGCGGATCCGAACAACGCGGACAACGATTGAAGTCCACCGCCGTGATGCCTTGATTCCTCAGCTCCGAAAGCGACACAAATAAATCCTTTATCGAAAGCCTAACCGGTTCGCACTCGAGTTGCTTGGCCTCGATGAAATCGTCAACGGACGCGGCGTCGGTGAACAGCGGCAGCACGGTTCCATCAGCTGCGGACGGCATCGTAAACCATCGCCCCGAGCTCCGCAGCTTCGGAATCCAAAGATACGTAGCGCCGGTTGCCAGTTCCTTGCACATCCGGTCTGTGCTCGTCCGGATTTCGTTCATCTCGCGGGTGCGCTGCTGGGATTGCTCGACGGCCTTTTTCAATTCAGCGGCCATTCGCTCCCGACACATCTTCTGGCGTTCAACCAATGAAGGTATGGGTTGACCAAGGCGTCGCAGGCTTTCGATGATGAGGGCATCCGCGGCGCCTTGCGGTCCGAGCTCCCCGGCGAGTTCCTCCGCCGACATCGGCTTCACCTCCGGCTGGCGAAGCTGGATCTCGAGTTGCTCCGCGGGCGGAGCGATGCCGATCCCGTGACCCTTGGTGCCTTGCGAAAATCTGTCCCGCACCTTCGCCACCATGCTCCCCAATTTGCCGCGGTCTTCTGCCGCATCCGGCGCTGCCCCCGTTACAGCCGGGGCCTCCATGACGCGAAAGGTGCGCTCCACCCGGCGTAGCAAACGGCGTACGCTTGAAAGAGGGTGATCGGGGAACCGCGGATCGTACTTCTCGTCGTCGCTGATCACGAACGACAGGTCACCCCTGGCGCCTGGTTCGTACCTCTCGAATTTCCACTCCATCGGGAAGATCTTGTTTGCGAGTTGCTGCCTTTCCGATGGTCCAGCCGTCTGCATCAACTCTTGCACGACCATCGCTTCGCGCACGCCGGTCATGCCTTGTTCACTCCCCCGAATTGACAGTTCCACCACCCACGGCGCCAGGGGGACATAGATGGAAGCGGTGAATGACATCGCCGGCCCCTTCCCCGCGCAGCATTTGGAGACACACCGCACTGCCGTCAACTCGCCAACCGCGGTGAGGTCACAGGAAACGATTGCGCCTCCGCGCCGGCCGATAACGCTACGAAAATGGCGGCGAACGCTTGCGATATCGGTGAGGCTGGGAAAAACCTCACTCCGCGGTTCCACCTTAATGCTCATCTCGTCGCTTGTGACGTTTTGCCAGGCCGGCGCAAGAGCAGGCGGCGAAGCTGGTGGCCCGGCGGCGGCAGTCCCAGCCGCTTCAGTGATACTGGTCCATCCTGCGCAATCGATGTCGACGATCAAGGTAGCCATACCGTCTGCCTAGCCCTTTAGCAAGTGGGCCCAAGCCTCCTCCTTCACCACGCCCGCGCCCTCGCGGATAACTACCAACCGGTCAGCCGCCACGTTCTCCACACGCTCCCGATTGCCATTCGGCCACCGGATCTCCAGATCGGCCTTGGTAGCCGTACCCAAGCCAAAATGAAGCCGCGGATCGTTGGCCGAGTAAAAGCTCGACTGACTCAAGACCTCCTGCGCCTGGATTTTCCCGCCGTAATGCGCGGTCACTCGCCCGCCAATCGCGCTGCGATTCGACTTTACCCCCACCAGCATCACCTTCAGCCAGTGCGCGCCGCCGCTCACGTCGTTGCGCAGCAGCGAAGGCGGTTCGTTCAGATTCACTATTACCATGTCGATGTCGCCGTCGTTGTCGAAATCGCCGAACGCGCAGCCGCGGCTGGCATGCGGCGCGGCGACGCCCGGGCCGGCCTGGTCCATCAACTCCTCGAATTTCCCGTTTCCCAAGTTGCGGAAGATGACCCGCGGCGTCTTGAATGGATACTCGGGCAGTTTGACTTCCACTTCGGGGTACACGCTGCCAGTCACGAAAAACAAGTCCGGGTTGCCGTCGTTGTCCAGGTCCACAATACCCGCGCCCCATCCGATGAAGCGTGTCTCCACGCCCAGACCCGCGCTGATGGTCTTGTCTTCGAAATTACCCTTGCCGTCGTTCTTGTACAGGATGTTGGTGTCGTCGGCGAAGTGCGTCTTAAAGATGTCCAGGTTGCCGTCCAGGTTGTAATCGCCGACTCCCACGCCCATGCCGGCTTGCTCCATGCCGTCCTCGTTCAAGGCCACACCGCTCTCCAGGCCGATATCGGTGAAGCTGCCATTGCGATTGTTGCGCAGCAGGAAACTGGGGGTTGAGTCGCAAGCCACGTAGATGTCCGGCCAGCCGTCGTTATCGAAGTCCGCGGCCACCGCGGTCATGGCGTAACCTCTAAGCTTCGCGATACCCGACTGCGCAGTCACGTTGGTGAAGGTGCCGTCGCCGTTGTTGTGGTAGAGAGCCAGCGAACCGGGCGGCAGACCCCGCGGACCGCAGTTCACCGGAATGCCTTTCCAGTTGCAATTGGTATTCTCTCCAGGCTTGGGCACCGACGCGAGATCGAACACCAGGTAATGAGACACAAACAGGTCCAGGCGGCCATCGCGGTCGTAGTCCACGAAAGTACAGCCCGATCCCCACGGCGTGCCCTTCTGCTGGAATCCCGCTTTCGCGGTGACATCTGTGAAGGTGCCGTTGCCGTTGTTGTGATAGAGGATGTTCTGGCCCCAATAAGTCACGAAGAGATCGTCGAACCCGTCGTTGTCGTAGTCCCCCACGCAGACCGCCGATGCCCAGCCGGAGCGATTCAGTCCGGCCTGTTCGGTCACATCGGTGAACGTGCCGTTGCGGTTGTTCTTATACAGCCGGTTGTGTGCGCCCGCCGGCGGACTTTCCAGACACGTGCCGCTCAGTATGAAAATATCGAGCCACCCATCGTTGTCGTAGTCGATAAACGCGATTCCGCAACCGACCGTTTCCAGGATATAGTCCTTATGCATCGCGGCGCCGTAGATCACGGGCGCGCGCAGACCGGCCTGCTCGGCGATATCGACGAATTTGGAGTGCCACGGCAGTCCCGACGGTTTCCCGCGCGGCAGCGGCTTTACGCCGCGCGAAGACACGCCCTGGCCCCAGGCTCTGACCGCGGGAACGGTCATGAGGCTCATCCATGCGCGCCTGGTCAACCCTCTGCTCATCCCCCAAGTATACTGATTGCCAAGCGCTCACCATTTTTGGACTCCGCCACGCCGAGTTCGTTGAGGAGGGCGGACCAACGCAGTCCAATCGCTCCGTCGTCCCAAGTTCCGGGACCCGCAGGCCATTGACAGCGGACACAGGTGTTGTATACACTGAATCTCGCTATCGAATGCCGATACAGAAAAGCGATATCGATAACCGCTGTGAGTATCGCGATCTTCACGCAGGCCTGATCCGTCTCCACATTCTTCATCACGCCGTCGAAGGATCGATTTTTGGCCTCGAAATGGCGCAGGAATTGGCGCGGCACGGTTATCGGATCAGCCTCGGAACCCTCTATCCGCTTCTGCACGGGCTCGAAAAAAAGGGATACTTGCGCTCGGTCGAGAAGCGTAAAGGGCAATCGATTCGCAAAATCTATCGGGCCACGCCCTTTGGAAGAAAGGCTCTTGAGGCAATGAAGTCGAAAGTGAGTGAGTTATTCGGAGAGCTCAATGAAACGAGGTAGCCGGATGCGCAAGATCGCTGCGGTGCCAGTGTTCAGGGCGATTGGTGTGCTGCTTTCGCTTTCGGCGAACGCTCTGGCCGGTCCTCCGTTTCAAACCGACGATCCGGAACCGATCGATTTCAGGAACTACGAGTTTTATACGTTCGCAACTTCGGATGGCACCCCGGTGGAGACCGACCTCTTTGGGCCTGCCCTGGAGTTCAACTGGGGCGCTCTTCCGAACGTTCACCTCCACATCATCGTCCCCGCAGCTACGGTCCTGCCCGCTAACAACCCCAGCTTAGCCCCTGCCGGCACGGGTCCGCGAGCTTTCGGCATAGGGGACATCGAGCTGGGAATCAAATACCGCTTTGTGCAGGAAACGAAGCATCGTCCCATGATCGGCACATTTGTAATGTTCGAGATTCCAACCGGCAGCGCCCCGAGAGGTCTGGGCGTGGGCAAGACCTGGTACAAAGTGCCACTTTGGGTGCAGAAAAGCTTCGGCCCGTGGACCACCTACGGGGGAGGCGGTGTGACGTTGGTGAACGCACCCGGCTATCGCAATTTTCCGTTTGCGGGCTGGCTGGTTCAGCGGGATCTTAGTAAGAAGTTGACGTTGGGAACCGAAGTCTTTTATCACGGACCTGAAGGGCTGGCGACACCACAGACCAGACCGGCGACTCTGGTCGACGTGGGCGGCTACTACAAATTTCGGGACCCCGGTTTTCAGTTGCTGTTCTGTTACGGCCACACCGCCATCGGACAAAAAGAGAACTACGCCTACCTTGGATTGTATTGGACCTGGGGCAAGAAGAAGGCGGATGGCGACAAGTCCGGCGATCCCACAAGCGCCGCGTTCCAGGGCATGGCTCCTCCCGGGTTTATGGGGCGCACATCATAGCCGGAGTCCCCTCGAAAAGAAATGCCTCTGAATATCTCGAGTAGCGATGTCATTCTTCTGGCGCACGCCACCTTCGGCGTTACGGGCTGTATGGCGGCCCTGTGGGTGTTCGTTGAGACGCTCAATGCGCGGCCCGCGAATACGGGCCGCATACGAACTGCCGCTCTCGTAGCGGCGGTCTGTATGGCTGCTGCATGGATCTGCGGCGGATATTGGTACGTGCACTTCTATCCAGCGGAAAAGGCGTGGATTCTCAAAGGACCATGGCCGTTCGCGCACAATGTCTTTATGGAGACGAAGGAACACCTGTTTTTCATCACTGCCATTCTGGCATTTCTTCTTCCGGTCGCCACTTGCGAAAAACTGTCTTCAAATCCCGCTGCTCGCAAACTTGTTCTGTGCATCGCAGGGCTGATTGCGATTACGGGTTTGGCGGTCGAAGGCGCCGGCGCGGTAATCGACCACGGGGTTAAAATCGCGCTGCTCCATGACGTATTGAAAGGCGCTCAATAATGGATTCCACGATCCGCTCAGAAACTGCGAAACTGACGGCGGCAACCGCGGGCTTCGTACTTGCGGCCGCGATAGCCGTGTTATTCAATACTGCGCTGGCCTGCGCAAAGGACGCATACGCCCCGCTGAAGGACTTCATGAAGTCGCTTAGCGGTCATGATTGGACCACGCAGGGTTTAGTAGATCTTCTTCTTTTTGTCGGGTTGGGATTCATCTTCACGATTACCAGGGTGGCTGAAAAGATTAATGCAAACCACTTGATTGGAGTCCTGGTTGGGGCTGTGGGGGTCGCGGGACTGGGGCTTGCTCTTTGGTATGCGTTTTTTTGATAGCCGCCCGGAAAGAGGCCATCGCCGGCAGTTGGCCCGCCTCTATGCTTACGGCCTGCGGATGGAGCCGGAAGTGGTGGAACTGATTGTCCGCCGGACCGCCGGCGGGAGCGCGGCGCTGATCAAGGACTGATGCGCCGTGCCGCGCAGTTTCTGCTGGAGTCCAAACGCATCCACTTGCAGCCACTGCACATCGATGCGGCACTGCAAGAGATGCTGTTCTCCGGGGGAGCGCTCAACGCGCGTTTGCTTGGCGCCACCGGGGTCCCGCAACCTGGGTAGTGGGTGCGCGAAAATTGGAATAGATCCGAGGGAACCCGGATTCCCATACTGAGGGGAGAGATCCACCATGCGAACAAAACTGCTCTGGCTCGGCCTGACCGTAGCCATTCTGGCCGCGCCGATAGCCGCGGGCCCAGGAAACGATATCGCGAACCAGCGCCAGCCGGTGCTGGTGGAGCTGTTTACATCGGAGGGCTGTTCGAGTTGTCCGCCGGCCGACGCCCTGCTCGAAAGGCTGGACAGCGAACAGCCCATCGCCGGCGCCCAAATCATCGTGCTCAGCGAGCACGTGGATTACTGGAACCATTTGGGGTGGACCGATCCATTCTCCTCGGCGGCATTCAGCGCCCGGCAGGAGGTGTACGCGCACCGCTTTGGTCTCGACGGTCCCTATACTCCCGAGATGGTGGTGAACGGCAGCGCGGAATTTACCGGCAACGATTCGCAAAAAGCCGAATCGGCAATCCGCCACGCGATCCAGGATCCCAAGGTGGGTATCCGGATTCACGCCGCGGCATCCGGCGATGCGGCGGTCGCGATTGAAGTGGATCCTCTTCCTGAGGGGACGGCCCACAAGGCCCACGTCTACGTGGCGTACGCGGCGGACAGGGGAAGCTCGGATGTCCTGCGCGGAGAGAATCGCGGCCGCACCCTGCGTTACGTATCCATCGTTCGGAATATCCAGCAGGTTGGGAGCGTCGGCGGACATACGATGTTTAAGACGCGGCTTCCGATCCGCGCCGCCAATGCGCCGCCCGGTTCCCGGCTGATCGCCTTCGTGCAAGAGGAAGGCAACAGACGGGTGTGGGGCGCCGCGATGTATGCGATTCCATAGGAAGGAAAGCCGTGAGTGAATTCGACAATCGAGTGGTCCTGATCACCGGCGCCAAGGGAGGCCTGGGAACGTCTGTCACGCAGGCATTCCTGGCTGCGGGCGCCATGGTCGCCGGATCTTCGAAGACCATCCGGGATTCCGATTTTTCGAATCCCCGATTTGCCGCCATACCGGCGGATCTGACGGTGGCGGAGTCCGCGCGCGAGGTTGTGGATGCTACCATCGCGCGCTTCGGGAAAATCGACGCGCTAGTGCATGTGATGGGCGGATTCGCCGGCGGGAAGCCCATCCCCGAGACGGACGACGAAACTTGGGACCTGATGATGGACCTGAATCTGCGCGCGGCGTTTAACGTCTTGCGGGCCGTGCTTCCGCATATGCGCCAGGCGGGGCGCGGGCGCATCGTGGCGATCTCCAGCCGTCAGGCCGTCGAGCCCGCCGCGAATCTGAGCGCTTACAACACATCGAAGGCCGCCCTGGTGGCGCTGATCCGCACGGCGGCGCTCGAAAACGAGGACGCCGGCATCACCGCAAACACCATCCTGCCCGGCACCATGAACACGGAAGGCAATCGCCAGGCCAGCCCGGACGCGGACCCGTCCAAATGGGTACAGACGGAACACGTGGCCGGCATCGCCGCCTTCCTGGTTTCCGACGCGGGAGCGGAGATCACCGGAGCCGCCATCCCCGTTTACGGCCTGGAGATCTGAGAAGCAGAAGACAGAAGCCAGGAGACAGAAGACAGAATGGCAGGCGATAGCAGTGCCCGGTCATTCTGTCTCCCGACTGCTGCCGTCTGCCTTCTCAAAAAAAAGCTTGTATTCCAGAGAGAACTTTGCTATCTTTTCTTAACCAATTTAGAGTGCTTACGGTCTGAAACAACTGGTTTGCAAGGGAGGGGCCAGATTCATGAACAAGAGGGCAAGCAGCTTAGCGCTGTTGGACTCGACGGAGACGTATCGCCAAATGCTACTCGATAAGAGGGAGCGGGTGATTTCCGGCATGGGGGTCAAATTCGACACGATTGCCAAAATGGGCCGCGTAGCGGAGGAAGATCAGGCGCAACTCTCGCATGACGAATTCGTCTCGCTCCGGCTGAACAGTCTGGATTACGGGCAATTGCGCCTGGTAGAGGAAGCTTTGGACCGCGTGCAATCGGGGGATTTCGGTGTTTGCCTCGCGTGCGAGCAGCCCATTCCGTCGAAGCGGTTGCAGGCCCTGCCATGGGCCCGCTATTGTGTGCCGTGCCAGGAAGAAATCGGAACAGCCCAGGAAGAATACCGGCAAGAGGCGCGGCTGCGCCTGTAGACCCGCGGCTACGCCCTTAAGCCAGCTTGACTGCGCCGACGTGCGCTTCGACCATCCGTACAACTTCCGACTTGCCGACCGCGCCTACCCGCTGCTCCACCACTTTCCCGTCCTTGAACAGCAACAGCGTGGGAATGCCGCGGATGTTGTAGCGCCCGGCCGTATTGATGTTGGAATCCACGTCCAGCTTGCCCACTTTCAGCTTTCCGGCGTACTCCTGGGCCACCAGGTCGATGGTCGGCGCCATCTGCCGGCAGGGGCCGCACCACTCCGCCCAGAAATCCACTAGAACCGGCACCTCCGACCGCAAAACGTCCTGGTCGAAGCCTCCGTCGGTGAAAGTTAAGGTATTTTGACCCGCCATTATTCTTTTTACGCTCCTATATGAATTAGATCCGTTCGCAGCGCGCGAGATTCAAATCCGGGCGGCCAAACGCTCGTAAAGGCGCGCATACTCCGCGGCCGAGACGCCCCAGGAAAAGTCCTTAGCCATGCCGGCTAGCATGATCGCCCGCCAGCCCGCCGCATCGCCGAATGCCTCGCGCGCCGCCCGCAAAGCGTCCACTAGCGCGCTTCCGGAATACTCCCGGAACTTAAAACCGGTCCCAGGTTCGATAGTATCATCAAGCCCGCCAGTCGCGCGCACCACCGGCACGGTACCATATCTTAGGCTGTAGATCTGATTCAAACCGCAGGGCTCATAGCGGCTGGGCATCAGGAATACGTCCGCGCCGGCCTCGATCTTGTGCGCCAGCGCGTTATCGTATCCGACACGCACAGCGATGCGCGCGGGATGCCGCGCCGCGATTGCCTGGAACAGTTCCTCGTATTGCGGCTCGCCCGCTCCCAGCGCAACCATATAATAACCTTCGGCTACCAGTCCGTCGGCGGCCTCCGCGACCAGGTCGGCGCCCTTCTGGCTGGTGAAGCGGGAGACGATGCCGATCAGGGGCGCGTCCATCGCTTCCGCGGGCAGTCCAAACGCGTTCAGCAAGTCGTGTTTGCAGATGCGCTTGCCGCTCAAATCGCCGCTCGAATAATGCGCCGCGATCAAGGGATCGGTTTCCGGATTCCAGTCCGTGTAATCGACGCCGTTCAGAATGCCGGAAAGTACCTGGCTGCGCGCCCGCAGCACGCCATCCAGTCCGAAACCATATTCCGGCGTCAGGATCTCGCGCGCGTAAGTCGGGCTGACCGTGTTCAGCGCCTGGGCATAGTTCAAGCCGCCCTTCAGGTAACAGACTTTGCCGAAGAATTCCAGCCCGCCGGGGCGGAACTCGTCGGTTCCAGCTAGCCCGATGTCCGCCAGCGCGGCGGCTGGAAAAAGTCCGTGGTATCCCAGGTTGTGAATGGTGAACAGCGAATGCATGCCGAGGAAGGTGGGATCGTTGGCATAGATGGTGCGCAGATAGGCGGGCGCCAGTCCGGCCTGCCAATCGTGAGCGTGCAGAATATCCGGCCGCCATACGCGCCGGCAGAACGCCAGGGCCGCCTGCGCCAGGACCGCGAAACGGATGTGATTATCGGGATAGTCCGCGCCGTCTTCGCCATAAAGACCGGGCCGGTCGTAGAGCGGCGCGCAGTCCAGGAAATAGAAGGGAGTCTCGCGCTCCACCAGGTAAAGGGATGTGTCGTACTTCCGGGGCGGGAGCCAGATGGGTAGCGAGTCGTAGACCCGCCGCGCGTTCTTCAAATCCACCGTGGTGTAGCGCGGCAACAACACCGCGACCTCGTGGCCCAGGGCCTTCAGCGCGGCCGGCAATGACCCGACAACATCCGCCAACCCGCCGGTTTTGGCGAAAGGGGCCGCCTCCGAAGCCACCATCAGAATTCTCATGGAGTAAGCATCAGTCTAGCGTGCCTATAGGGCAGGTTGGCAACCCGCGGGCCGATTGTCAATCGGTCCAGCGAGCGAAACTCGCCCGGGCGGCGCTAAAATCAAGACGGAGGCTGTCTGCACTCGCATTCCCACTCGCACTCCCACGGCGGGACCGGCCGCATCCTCTGGTGGTCTCAGGTGGCGACTTTTGCATTCGTGGGAGTGGAGGTGTTCGCCGGCATCCAGTCCCATAGTCTCGCGCTGCTCTCTGACGCCGGCCACAACTTCACCGACGGCCTGGCGTTGTTGCTGGCCTGGTTCGGGGTTTATCTGCAATCCCGGCCTGCCGACGAAGTCAAAACCTATGGCTATCACCGCGCCGGCGTGCTCACGGCCTTCGTGAACGCCCTGACGCTGGTGGCGCTGGCCGCCTGGATCTTCTACGAAGGCTGGCAGAGACTGCGGCATCCCGCCCCTGTTGGCGAAACCGTGATGATGCTGGTCGCCACCGCTGGCCTGGCGCTCAACGGCGGCATCATGTGGGGACTGCGCGCGGCGCGCCAAAGCGACATCAATATCCGCAGCGCCTTCGTGCACATGCTGGGCGACCTGCTGGGATCCATGGCCATTATAGTTGGCGCGCTGATCATCCGCTACACCGGCTGGATCCAGGTGGACCCGATTCTCTCCATCCTCATCGGCGTGCTGATCGTGTGGACGGCCTGGGACATCATCAAGGAGTCGCTTAATATCCTGCTGGAGGGCCTGCCGCGCGGCCTGGAACTGCAATCGGTGAGCGCCTGCATGTGCGAAGTCGAAGGCGTGCTGGACGTACACGATCTGCACATCTGGAGCCTGGGATCGAGCACTCACGCGCTGAGCTGTCACGTGCTCATTGAGGACGTGCCCCCATCCGCCAGCAACTGCATTCTCGCGCGTATCAACGACATGCTGGCGCACAAGTTTCATATCCGGCATTCCACCGTGCAGTTCGAGCACATGGGCTGCGCCGTCGCGGAGAGCGGCTGCGTGATCCCGGCCGAGGAACCTCACACCCACCAGCACTGAGGGTGAGCGGCGCGTACAGAAGTTGGCGCGGCGCATGAAGGTCGCCTGCCAGTTCGTGGCCTCGACTTGCTAGCGAAGATGTGCCGGGATCTGAAGATCAATCGGAATGAATTGTGAGGAGTGAACCAATGTCCGCCTTTACGTATCCCGCAAAATTCACGGCCGGCAGAGACGGCCGCATATTGGTCGAGTTCGTCGATCTTCCGCGCGTCTCGACCGACGGCAAAGACGATCATGAGGCAATGGAAGAAGCCATGGACGCCCTCGGGTCCGATCTTTCGATCCGCCTGTCCCGCCGGGAGGAGATCCCGGCGCCCTCAGCCGCGAGGCGTGACCAACACCTGGTGCCCGTGCCGCTTTGGCTCACGCCGAAACTGGCGTTCCACCTGGCGATGCGCGACCAACAGATCGACAACTCCGAACTGGCGCGCCGCCTTGGCGGAATAAAGTCCAGGCCGTAGAAGTCCGCGACGCGGCCTGAAGGCCCATGCCGCGGACGCCAGCACCCCCAGGACCCAGCACCCAGAACCCAGCACCCTCATCTCAATCGCTCGGTGATGGTCACCGGCGAGCTTAGGCGGAAAGAGAGCTTCGATTCCGTGGGCAGCGTGACGGGTTTGTTGCGTGTGGCCACCACTCCGCCGCCGCCGGCCGCGCCGCCGGCGCCCGCTCCGATGGCCGCGCCCTTGCCGCCTCCGGCAAGCGCCCCGATAATGGCTCCGACTCCGGCCGCCGCGGCCACAATTCCCACCTGGTCTCCAGTGGCCATGGTCTCGGATTGCTTTTTGAGAGTCTCGGTCTTTATATCCACATGCTGCCCGTCGGAAGTAGTCAGCTTGGTCAGTTCCAGCGCCAGCGTGGCCTGACCTTTCACATGCGCGGATTTTTGCGCATCGACCACGCGGCCTTCCACGTGCGCGCCTTTCTCGGCGATCACGAATCCGCCCGCGGAAAGGGGAGCGTCCAGCGTGGCGGTGAATGTGTCGCCGGCCTGGTTGTGTTCGCTCGAAAGGCTCTCGCCCAAGCGGATCGGCAAGGTCATGCCCGCCTGCAAGGTGACCGAGGGAGCCGGGGCGGGCGGCTCTGCCGATTCCGTAGCGGGCGCCGGAGCAGCGATGGGAGTGGGTGCAGGCTCGGCCGAAACGGGGGGTGCGGCGGGTTCCTGGACCGCGAGCGGAGCCGGCGGAGCCACGGGAGTCTCCGGCTGGGCGGGCGGCAGATTCTGGGCGACATCGGTCGCTGCCGGTGGCGCTCGCCGCATCGGTTGTGTGTGGTGCCCCATCCGCACAGCCACCGCTGGTTTGGGTGTCTCCACCGCCGGAGCTACCGCAGCGGGCGCGGCATCGGATGTCACCGCCGTGGCTGCCGGCGCGGGCGCTGCCGGGGCTGGCGCCGCTGGAGCCTGAAGTGGCGCGGCGCTAACCATCGGAGCCGCAACCGGCTTCGGCCGCTGGGTAAACTTCATGATCAGGGCGCCGCCCAACGCCCCAACCAGTACGAGAAGTCCAATCTGAAACGGTTTCATGTGGTGCGCGTATCCTTATTGAGTCGGACGAACCGGCTGGCGCTTTCGTTTCCAGTGTAACTCCCCGTAAAACGGGTAAAATAGGGATACCAGACGATGTTCCGCTTCCCCAGCCAATTCGCAATCGGACCCGTGCGCGTGGCGCCCGCCACCGTGCTGGCGCCGATGGCCGGTGTCACCGACACGGTGTTCCGCCGCTTCATTCGCAATCTGGGCGGATGCGGCCTGCTGATGACCGAATTCACCAGCTCGCACGGCGTCAGCGCTTCGCTGCGCGCGCACAAGCCCACCCGCACGCTGCTGAAGTACCTGTCTTTCGATCCCGTGGAGCGCCCCATCACCGCGCAGTTGTTCGGGGCCGACCCGGCGGTCATGGCCGATGCCGCGCGCGTCTGCCAGGATTTGGGCTTCGACGTGGTCGATATCAACTTCGGCTGCCCCGTGAACAAGGTCGTGAAATGCAATGGCGGCTCCGGCCTGCTGCGCGATCTGCCGCTGGTCGAGCGGCTGCTGCGCGAGGTGCGCGCGGCTATTTCCATACCGCTGACCATCAAGTTTCGCTCCGGCTGGAATGATCGGGAACTGGTCGCGGTCCGCATGGCGCGTCTCGCCGAAGATTGCGGAGTGGTAGCCGTGGCGCTGCATCCCCGCACCCGCGAACAAGGCTATAGCGGCCAGGCCGATTGGACTCGTATCGCCGAAGTGAAAGCGGCGGTCGGCATCCCGGTCATCGGCAACGGCGACATCAACTCGCCGGAGGACGCCGTCCGCATGGTGGCCGAAACCAATTGCGATGCGGTCATGATCGGCCGCGCGGCGTCGTCCAATCCGTGGATCTTCCGCCAGATCGCGCAATATCTTGCAACCGGCGCTTACGACCAGCCCAGCCACCAGGATCGTTACCGCATGATGCGCACTTACTACGCCATGCTTATCGAGCGTCGGGAGCCGGATTGTGTGGGCAAAATGAAGCAATTCGCCACTTACTTCACGCACGGCGTGCGGCATGGCGCGCAGTTGCGCGCCGCCGTCTATCATGCCACCGAGGGCCCCCAAATCCTGGATCTGGTCGACGAGTTCTTCAGCCGCGAGGTGGTGGCCGCCTGAGTCCGCTGAAGAGTCCGTTGAAGCAGGTCAAGATTATCACCGACGGCTCCTGCCTGGGCAACCCCGGCCGCGGTGGCTGGGCCTGCATCCTGCGCTACAACGAACACAAGCGCGAGCTATACGGATATGCGCCGCACACCACCAACAATCGCATGGAGCTGACCGCCGCCATCCAGGGGCTGAAGGCGCTGAAAGAGCCGTGCGAGGTGGAAGTGATCACAGATTCGGAGTATGTGAAGAACGGCATCACCGCCTGGGTGCCCAACTGGAAGCGGCGCGACTGGATGACCAAAGAGAAAAAGCCGGTGGTCAACCGCGACCTTTGGGAGGAGCTGGACGAGGCGGCCGCTACGCACAAGACGACTTGGTCGTGGACCAAAGGCCACGCCTCCCACGCCGATAATAACCGCTGCGACGAGCTGGCCCAGATGGCCGCGCGCGAGCAGCGCCGCAGTACCGTTTGAGCGGTGTGTTCGCTAGACTATAATCCATGCGCTACTCTCTCGTCGTTCTGCTCGGCGCCGCGCTAACCGCCGCCGGCCAGCCCTCTCCACACAAACAAATCGAAACGCTCGTCGACCAACACAGCGCCCAGTATGCGCAAACTTCCAAAGCGATCTGGGAGTATGCGGAGCTGGGCTACCACGAAGAAAAGAGCTCGGCTCTTTTGCAGCGCGATCTGAAGGAGGCCGGCTTCCGCGTCGAGGCAGGCGTGGCGGAGGAGCCTACCGCCTTCATCGCCACCTATGGCGAAGGCAAGCCCATCATCGGCATTCTCGGCGAATTCGACGCGCTGCCGGGTCTCTCGCAAGCTGCCGTGCCCGACCGTAATCCGCTGGTAGCCGCGGGGCCTGGCCATGGCTGCGGCCATAACCTTCTGGGATCCGGAGCGGCCCTCGCAGCGGTGGCTCTCAAAGAGTACATGGCGAACAATCGCGTGGCGGGGACACTGCGATATTACGGTACGCCCGCCGAAGAGGGCGGCGACGGCAAGGTCTACATGGTCCGCGCGGGACTTTTTCGCGATGTCGATGTGGTTCTGCACTGGCATCCGGCCGACCGCAACGCCGTGACGAACGGCGGCGCGCTGGCCATCACTTCCGCCAAGTTCCTGTTCCATGGCGTTGCGGCGCATGCCGCTTTCGCCCCCGAGCGCGGCCGTTCCGCGCTCGACGCCGTGATGCTGATGGGCACCGGTATCGAGTTTATGCGCGAGCATGTCCCCAGCAATGCCCGCATTCACTACATCGTCAGCAACGGAGGCGCCGCGCCCAATATCGTCCCCGATACGGCCGAGCTATTCCTGTACGCGCGCAGCCCGTCGCTCGATACGCTCGACGGCATCTGGGCCCGCATCGTTAAAATCGGCCAGGGCGCCGCCATGATGACTGAGACCACCCTGGACGTCAAGATACTGGGCAGCGACAACAACATCGTGGCCAACGATGCGCTCGCCAAAGTGGCGCAGAGAAACCTGGAGGAGGTGGGCGGCTTCCGCTACACCGCGGAAGAGAAGCATTTCGCCGAGGAATTGCAGAAGAGCCTGCCGCCGGGCGGCGCGGGCGATCCCGGATTGCCGGCGTCCATCGAGCCTTTGCGCCCGTTCAATCCCAACGGGCCCGCCGCTTCCACGGATGTGGGTGACGTCAGTTGGAACGTCCCTACGATCGGCTTCGTCGCGGCGACATTCGCGCCTGGAGTAGTGCCCCACACGTGGCAAGCCGCCGCGTGCGCCGGCATGAGCATCGGCCAGAAGGGGATGTTGGTAGCCGCCAAAGCGCTGGCCCTGACGGGAGCGGATTTGTTCTTGAATCCACAACTGATTCAGGACGCCAAGAAGGACTTCGCACGACAGATGGCGGGCAAGACCTACAAATCCGAGATCCCGTCCGGCCAGAAGCCGCCCCTGGACTACCGCTTCTGATCCGATTGCTCGTGGGGCGCGCCTCCAGGCCTAGCCCCGCGAAGCATGCAGCTTCTTCGCCTCCCCTAGGATGCCCCGCATATATTCGGCCGCCAGTTGGGCGTTCTTATCGACGAAGTCCAGACCCACCGTTTGTCCATTCACCACCGGCAGCGGATGGCACAGCTCGAAGCCCGCGTAACCCTGGTACCCGATATCGACCAGGCCGAGCATTTCCGCCAAAGCCTTTTCGTCGCCCTTCACCGTAATTCCATCCGGGCCGCGGTCGTACTCGCCGCCGTAATGCCACAGCGTCTGCAGCGCGCCCACTTCGTTTACGGCTTTGCGCACGCCCGCCTCATCCAAGGCGTGCTCCAACCGAGCGTCGAAGCAGATCTTAAGCTGCGGCGACGCTACTTCGTTCACCATCCGCAGACAGTCGACATAGCCCCGGTCGATCACCGGCGGATGGTTCTGCAAGGCCAGGGTGACGCCGAAATCGCCGGCGAGTTTGGCTGCCTCCGTCAGGCTCGTACGGCACCAGCCCCAGGTTTGTTCGGCCGAAAAACCCTGATGCTCGGCTTTCCACACGGCTTTCGCGAAATCGTAACTGCCGCCGCCCTCGGGCAGCAGGGTCACTCCCGGCCAGCCCAGAAAGACGCGCAGCACCTTGGCACCCAGGTCCGCTGTCATGCGCATCAGCTCCCGCGTATAGACCAACTGCGATTCGCGATGCTCCGGAATGGGACTGCTGAAATCGTTATTGGCGGCCACGGCGTAGATCTCAAGCCCCCGATCGGCGGCCATGCGGCGCAGTTCGCGGCAGCGGCCCTGCGGCATATCGAGCGGATTGCCATGCGGGCGTTTGCCGTCGATCTCCACGCCCTGGTATCCGAATTTGTGCGCGCGTTCGACGACCTGCTCGACGGTCAGGGCATCGCCGCGATACCAGACGCCTCCATACGTGATGCTGTATAGGCCGACTTTCACATCGGCGGCTGGAGCGGTTGCGCGCGCCAGGTCGGCCGCGGCCAGCGTACCGGCTGCCAGCGCCGCGGTTTGGACAAACCCTCGCCGGCTGATTGGATTTCGATCGTTATTCATCATGCAAACACCTCACTCGAAGCCTTAATTATGGCACCCGCGATCTCCCGCGTGGTTTGCGCATCGCCCAGCAGCGCGCGATGCGGCAGCCAGAAGGCGTCGCCGATGCAGGTTTCGGCCACCGGACAAGGCTCCACGCGGCAGCCGCCCTCCCGATACAGCGGATTGCCGTAGAGGGGGTGCGGATAGAACGGCGTACAGGGCACACCCTGCGCGGTCAGCGCGCGGTGAAATTCGTCGCGCGTGCGGCCCATGCGTTGCGCGTCGATGCGGCCCAGCAGCAGATACCACGAGTTGACGTTTTGCTGCGGCGGCACGGCCTGAAACGCCATCCCCGGCACGCCGGCCAATTCCGCACGCAAAAAAGCCGCGTTGCGCGTGCGGCGGCAGATCTGCTCCGGCAGGCGCTCGAGCTGCGCCAGCAGCACCGCGGCCTGCAAACCGGTGATGCGGTAATTGCTGCCCAGCGCATAGTGGTGGAACCAGCCGCCGCCCGGCTTGCGGCCCTGGTCCATGATGGACCACGCGCGTTCGGCGAACGCCGCGTCGTTGGTGGTCAGCATGCCGCCTTCCCCGGCGGTCATCACTTTCGAATTTTGAAAGCTGAACGAGCCGGCCAGGGCAAGGCTGCCCGCGCGGCGGCCGGCCCACTCCGAACCGTGTGCGTGCGCCGCGTCCTCGATCAGCGCCAGGCCGTGTTCGGCGGCCAGCGGCGCGAGCCGGTCCATGTCCGCGATGGCGCCGCCGAAGTGCACGGCGATGATGGCCTTCGTCCGCGGCGTGATGGCGGCGGCGGCGCGCTCCGGGTCCATGTTGAAGCTCAGCGGCTCGATATCCACGAACACCGGCGTGGCCCCCACGCGCGATACCGCCATGGCCGTCGAAACGAACGAAATGGCCGGCACAATCACCTCGTCGCCCGCGCCCACATCCGCCGCGCACAGCGCCATCTCCAGCGTGACCGTGCCGTTCATGGCCGATATGGCGTGCGCGCAATGCGTGAAAGCGGCGAACTCGCGCTCCAGCCGCTTGACGAAATCGCTGTGTCCGCCCCAGCGGCCGCTCTGCAGCACTTCGCGCAGCAGTTCGATCTCGCGATCGTTCGAAATCGGCCAGTCGGGTATCTGCATTTACTTGCCTCTACATGCCCTGCAAGAAATAGTTGAATTGCTTTTCGCGGCCCAGCGTGGTCACCGGTCCATGCCCCGGCACGACAACGGTCTCATCCGGCAGCGCGAAATATTTGTCGTGAATCGACTTTAGGATTTGATCGCCATCGCCGAACGGCAGATCGGTGCGGCCGATGCTGTCGCGGAATAGCGTGTCGCCGGCCACCAGCTTCTTCTCGGCGGGCAGCCACAGGCTGATGCTTCCCGGCGTGTGGCCCGGCGTATGCAGCACGTGGAACTCCGCGCCCGCCGCGCGCAGGATGTCGCCATCGCGCGCCGGCGCGTCGATCTGCGCGCGCTCCGGCGTGCGCACGCCCAGCCACGCCGCTTGCAGGTCCATCATGTCCTGCAGCTTGTCGTCGTTTTCATTCATGTAGACCGGCGCGCCGGTGGATGCGTGCAGCTTGTGCGCGCCGCCGATGTGGTCGATGTGCGCGTGCGTGATCACGATGGCTTTCACCTGCAGGCCGTGGCGCGCCACGATGCGCTCGATCTCCGCCAGGTTGTCGCCCGGATCGATCACCAGCGCGTCGCCCGACTGCTCGTCGCCGAAAATGGAGCAGTTGCATTGCAGCATGCCCACCGGCAGGATCTCATGCACCATAAGTAACGATTGTATAATCAACCCATGTTCGAAGCTCTTGGCATCTTCATGCGCTGGTTGCATCTCGCGTCGGTCGCCACGCTGATTGGCGGTATGCTGTACGGCTGGCTGGTACTGGTTCCGGCAACCGCGGCATTGACGGCGGAAGCGCGTAAAGCGCTGACTGACAGGGCCGCCGCGCTGTTTCGCCCGCTGGTCTTCGGCGCGATCCCCGCGCTGCTGGTTTCGGGCGGCTATAACCTGGTGGCCAACCCTGGACACCACCCGAGCTACTACATTCTGCTCTGCCTGAAGCTGCTGCTGGCGGCACACGTTTTCGCGGTGGGCATCGTGCTGGTGACCAAGAACCCGGAACACCGCGGTCGTCTGTTCGCCGGGGCCGCGATTTCGGGCCTGTTCATCATTCTGATTTCGGCGTATTTGCGGCGGAATTTCTAGGCTCTCTTAAGACGCGGGCGAAGCGGGCGGCTTTTGCTGCATACCATCCACCACGCCGATCAATGCGTTGAGCTTTTCTTCGATTTCGAGCATCTTCTGGTCGAAGAGCGCCATCCGCTCCCGATGCAATTCTTCGCTTTTCTGCAAGGCCTCGAGCCACTCCGCCTGACCTCGCTGTACGGCGGCCTGGCGACTCTGGATGCCGGACACCACCACGAGGGTCTCGGTGAGTTCCCGCCGAGTTTCCGATAGCGCATCTTTGAATTCGAGCCGAGTTTCCGCCATCTCATCGGTGAGTTCCCGCATCCTCTCAATGTGGCGGCCGTGCAACTCGTCCATTTGCCGCAGTCTTTCCTCGAAATCCATACGGACCATTATTACACGTCACCCTCGCCACTCTTCCAGGCTACACCTGCCCGATTTGCCGGTGTGCGGCGCGCGCGGCGTGCGCCATCCTGGAAGTATGGAAAACGAATTAGTCGCCTTATCCAATGAACTGGCCGGAGCCGTGGAGCAAGCCGGCCGCGCCGTGGTGGCCGTGAATGCCCGCCCGCGCTTCGCTTCGAGCGGAGTGCTTTGGCGGCCCGGCATCATCGTCACCGCGGAGCACACCATCCGCCGCCGGGAGGATATCGGCATCACATTGCCCGACGGACGCACCACTTCCGCCACGCTGGCGGGCCGCGATGCGGGCACAGACCTCGCCGTGCTGAAGCTGGCGGAAAACGGCGCGCCCACCGCCTCATTCGGCGCGGCCGAAACGCTGCGGCCCGGCCAGGTGGTGTTGGCCATCGGCCGCTCGCCGGATTCCGGAGTCAACGCCACCATGGGGATCATGAGCGCGGTCGGCGGACCGTGGCGTTCCTGGCGCGGCGGGCAGATCGATCAATATCTGCGGCTCGATCTCACGCTGTATCCGGGCAGTTCCGGCGGCGCCGTGGTGGATACCGCGGGCCGCGTGCTGGGCATCGCCACCAGCGCGCTCTCGCGTATCGCCGGACTGGCGGTGCCCGCCTCCACCGTCAACCGCGTGGTGGATGAATTGCTGCGCACCGGCCATGTCTCGCGCGGCTATCTCGGCCTGGGGCTGCATCCGGTCGCGCTGCCGGATGGCAATACCGGCATGATCGTGCTCTCCGCCGAGCCGGATGGACCCGCCGCGCGCGCCGGCGTGCTCATAGGCGACATCCTGACGGCGCTGGCGGCCCGGCCCGTGCGCGACACCGACGACATCCAATCCGCGCTCGACAGCGAGTCCGTGGGTAAGCCTATTGCGGCGCGCATCGTGCGCGGCGGGAAGGTCATCGAAGTAAATATAATCGTGGGAGAACGGCCCAGGAGGGACGACTGACATGGCGCGCGCCTTCGGAGAAATTGCGGAACGGTTGCGCCGCTCCACAGTCGAGGTGCGTCTGCGCGGCGCGCATACGGGCGGCTCCGGCGTGATCGCCACCGCCGATGGCCAAATCGTCACCAACGCGCACGTGGCCCGCGGCGACGGCGCCTCGGTCCGGCTTTGGGATGGCCGCGAATTGCCGGCCACGCTGCTGGCGCGCGACGCGCGGCGCGACCTGGCTGCTCTCAAGGTGGATGCCGGCGGCTTGCCCGCGGCCGCTTTCGGCGATTCGAGCGCGCTGCGCGTCGGCGAATTGGTGATGGCCATCGGCAACCCCATGGGCTTCATCGGCGCGCTGACCACCGGCGTGGTGCATGCGCTCGGCAACTTGGCGGGGTTCGGCCGGCAGAGTTGGGTGCTGGCGGATGTGCGTCTGGCGCCCGGCAATTCCGGCGGCCCGCTGGCCGACGCATACGGCCGCGTCGTCGGCATCAACACCATGATCGTGAATGGACTGGGAGCGGCCGTTCCCGGCAATGCGGTTACTGCCTTCTTGCGGCGCGGCGCGTCCGGCTTCTCGCTGGGAATCACCGTGCAGCCAGTGCGTTTAGAAGACCAGCGCTTCGGCCTGCTGATCCTAAAGGTCGAGGCGGGAAGTCCGGCGGCCGCCGCGCCACTGTGGATTGGCGACGTGCTCACGGGCGCCGGCGACCGGCCCTTTCGCTCGGTGGACGATCTGCACCAGACGCTGGATGACGCAAGCGGCGTAATCCATTTGCAATTCCTGCGGGGCGACCGCGCCGCAACGCGTGAAGTGGCGATCCGTCTGGCGCGTCCGGTGGCGGAGGCGGCGTGATTCGTCTGCTGATCGCGGCGCCCTCCGCGATCGTACGCGCAGGCCTTGAGTCGGTGGGGGCCCAAGGGTCCAGCATTGAAGTCGTGGGTGCCTCCGGTCTTGTAGGCCTCGGAGCGGCCATTGATCGGCATCAACCCGAAGTCGTATTGGCCGCGCTCGAAACGCATCACGACGAGCCGCCCGAGGATCTGATCGCACTGGCGGCTCGCGATGGCGCGCCGGCTATCGTGGTGCTGGCCCCGGATCTGCAGTCCGCCTGGACCGGCGATGCGCTCCGCTCCGGCATACGCGCCGTGCTACCCGGCGATCTCGGTCCGCGCGAAATCCTGGCGGCGGTGGAGGCGGCCGCCGCCGGATTGGTGGTGCTGCACCCGCAGGATATTCCCGCGCTGGTGGGCGACCGGCCGCTGCCCCCCGCGCAATTGCAAACGCTCACTCCCCGCGAGAGTCAGGTGCTCGCGATGCTGGCCGAGGGTTATGGCAACAAGACCATCGCCTGGAAACTGGGCATCTCGGAACACACCGCCAAGTTCCACGTGGCGTCCATCCTGAGCAAGCTGAATGCAGGCACGCGGACGGAAGCGGTGACGCTGGGCATCCGGCGGGGCTTGATCTTGATCTAAATTGGCGGCCGTTTGCCGGACCCGTGATAACCTCAGGAGCGTGACCGAAGAAGCGGGCGACCCTCAAGCACCAACCCGCCAGTGTTCGAGCTGGAAGGAGATCGCTGAATATCTGGAATGGTTTCCGGCCCCTGAAATCTCTCTTGGATCGGAGGGCGAAGTAATTCGCAACGCATGGGTATTCAGGGGTCTCGGAAGCTCTGACTATAAGCTGCAGCCCTCGATTGAGCGCGATCTACGGCCCGACGGCATCGGCTGGCACGCGCTGGAGCATGCTGTGTCGGACGAGTTCAAGGCGCGCGCCCGTTTGCACCTTAGCGCGTTACTTATTCCCGGGGATGAGTTAAGCTGGCTGGCGCTGATGCAGCATAATGGAGTCCCGACGAGGCTGCTCGACTTCACGTATTCCCCGTTCATCGCCCTTTACTTCGCGGTGCGCGGCTGTCGAGCGACTCGCTGCGGTTCCGGCGAAAGCGTCTGTCTCTGGGCCATCGGTGAGGACTCGGTGAACGAGACATTTAAGGTAGTAGCTCGGGTGGCCAAGGGGGAGTCGGCAAGGGCGAATATCGGCCGTGAGGACCAACAAGACGAACGGGATGCTTTGATTAGTGGGACTGACGGTATACGGCGGGACATAGAAAAGTTCTTACCAGCCAGAGGTAATATCAAGCATAAGCTGAATCAGCGGGGGTGTGTTTGCGCCATTTTCCCACCGGCCTTCAATCTGCGTATGGCAAGCCAGCAAGGAGCGTTCTTGCTAAACCTCGCCGGAGATCTTGCGTTCAACGAGTCGCTTGGCAGAATGATGGGACCGGCCAACAACGGCAGCGGCGACAGGCCTGAGTGGTGTAAGAAGTTCGACATCGCCGCAAAAGCGATTCCAGAGATCGAACACAAGCTCTTTCAAATGAACATCCATGAGCAGTCGCTTTTTCCGGACATGCAGGGCTTAGCTGGCCTAATTGGGCAAAGGCTTCGCCTGCACTGGAACAGGCCGTGCACTTCCGGAGCGTGACGAATCTAGCAATGATCTAGACAGTGATGAGCAGTGCCTTGCTGACGGCTGCCGGCAGCCGTACGGGCACGAAGTACTCAGACGGATAGAGATAATCTTCGCCAGATTCATCGATAATGCGCACGTACCCGTCGTGCGCGGCGGACCGGTCTGGGAAGACCTGGTAGATCTTTCTCACCTCCAGATCGTCCGATCCGGTGTTGCGGATACACAATACGAACTTCGATCGCTGTTGCTCGCCTTTCATACCGTTAACTGAGGAAGCGCTTTATCTTCCACCCTTTCCGCCCGATGCCGTGGGCTTCGTACCAGTGCAGTTCGGCGCTTCGGATAGCGCCGGTGGCCAATCGAATGGTAGCAAGACCCTTCATCTTGCGCCAGTTCCGTCCCCCGTAGCGCTTCCGCAGGAACTTTAGCCTCCGCACGCCTCGTCCGCTGGCGATCAGTTCGACTTGCGTAACCGTGCCGACGATTTCGAAGTACACTCTCTGTTATTCTAGCGGGTGGGCAGGCCACAAGTTCGCCGCCATCGCCGCTCTGAAATAATAGAAGAGAGCATGACAGGATACGACGCTTCACGTTCCGCCGCAGCCTGCCCCCGCGCAACTGCAAACGCTCAGAGATTCAGGTGCTCGCGATGCTGGCCGAGGGCTATGGCAACAAGACCATCGCCTGGAAACTGGGCATCTCGGAACACACCGCCAAGTTCCACGTGGCGTCCATCCTCAGCAAGCTGAATGCAGGCACGCGGACGGAGGCGGTGGCGCTGGGCATCCGCCGGGGCTTGATCCTGATCTAGGCGAAGTTGCCATCACAGCAAGCCCCGGAGTTCGGGCGGAACTTGCTGTGGAAGCGCCTGGCGACAATGGCCTTCAACAGCCGATAGACCCGGGTTGTGTTCTCACTCGGAATATCGCCACCCGCGACCGTGCTGTCCAACCGGCCGGCTCTGATGCAGGCGTCGTGCACGGATGCCAGCGGATAATGCTCTTGCTTGAGCTTCGCCTTGTTGTATTGTCCAAGCTTTGCGCGCAACGCGTCCTCCACGTCGTTCGCGGCCGACAGCACGCCAAGGGCGGTCTCCTCGACGTGATGCAACAGCAGCCAGAGTTCGAAGGAGGGCTTACTGAGCGCGACATTGACCCCTTGCCGCCTGGCTTCGGCTAAGGCTCCCATGAAGTTGGCGAGGTGAGCGCCCTGCACGCAGTGATCGGTGTCCAGCAGCATCCAGCGCTCGTCATCCTCTTCATGGTCGAACCGCAACAGGCGGCCCAGCACATGCGACGCCGCAGAGGTGCCGTCAGGCGGCGTTGGAACGACATGAATTTGCACGCGCGCCAGCCGGAGGAAATCGAAATACTGCTTTGGTGCGAACGTGTCGTCGCAGGCGAGGATGAACAGGCGGTCGTCCCGCAGGCTGGAAGCGTCCCGCGTAAGCGGCCGGGGCTGGCGCGGATTGAGAGTCATTCCGGAGCGTCCGTCATTGCCGGCAGGTTGTCCAGGTTGCCCAGGAACGGTACCGCGCCGAAACGGCCCTGCAGGTAGTGCTTACGGATTTCGAGGTCGTTGCGAACTTTGAAGTCGAGGAGGGAGTACAGCCGTGTAGCCGCGGACTGGTCCTTTTCGGCGAACCAAATCTCATCGCGGCGCAGGAGATCCTGATCCAGCAGATTCGACTCATGGGTGGTTACGATGATCTGGCCAGCACCGGCGCTGCGCGACTTTAGGAAGAACTCCAGGAATTCCTTTACGAGCATCGGATGTAGGCTGCGGTCTATTTCATCAATGATGTAGACCCCTCCTATCGTGCGCAGACGGTGCAGGGCGGAGATCAGGTTCAGGAGCCTGCGAGTGCCATCGGATTCTTCGGCCAGTTCCAGCCTAACAACCTTTCCACGCTCGTGTTCATGAGCTGCTTGAACACTGATTTGATAAACACGATACCCTTTGATGCCCTTAATCAGTGGGTCGTTGTCGTCTTGCCGTTTTACCCGTACGTCGCCTTTGGCCAAATCTCGGAGCACCATGGAAGCCAAACTCTCGGGCGGCAGCGTGCGGATCTCTTCCTTGGGGATCTCTTTCTTGAGGACTTCCAAATGGTCGACCCCGGTTGAGGCTGATTTGAGAAAGGCGCCTGCAAATGATAAGAAATCCGGATCTTGATCCAGCAGGTTCTCCGTTGCAACAATAGGCTCGTCCGGGCCGACAAGGCTTAGGCTCGCTTTGAACCAAGTGAGCACGCGGGCTAATTCCTCACCCAGATCGCCCGCGTCCAGCGTTACGTTGAGAGTAGCCAGGAATGATTGGTTTTGAGGTCCACCCACTGTCGCTAGTGCGACCACTTTTTCACCAGCGCTCCTAAGGCCTTCGGCGTCTATGGTCACCTTCCCGTTTTCGTCTGTGCTGCGCTGGTAAAGCAGTTTCTGTCGATTGCCGATGACCTGAAAGAGCCACTCGTCGGCGATCCGCTCATCGCTAACTTTGAAACCAAATCGGTAGAGCTTGTCCGCCGCGATGAACTGAAGGTCGAAGCTCGAAGGCGCATCCGGCTGTCCGCCGAACCGAAATGGCTCCCGTCCCATTCCGCTGTTTTTCGGGCGTGCTATTAGAGCAACCGATTTCAAATATCGGAGAGCTTTGAAGAGATTAGATTTGCCGGCACCGTTCGCTCCATAGAGAACTGCTGTCCGGAGCACCTTCTCTTTGGAATCGGGAATGGGAACAGCGTGATCGTCGTGCATCCCCGACAAACGATTGCTGGCGACGAGCGAAATCGTCTCCTCCTCGGAAAACGACCTGAAATTGGAGACGGAAAAAGAGACAATCATAGCGCTCTCGTGATTTATTCACACTATAGCACGGGTTGTGCCCCGCGCGATGGGCAAAGCGGCGAGTATATGTGATTATTTCACGAGTTCCGCAGCGGCGGCCTGGTCCAAGAACCAAGTGACCCGCTTGCCTTCGCGCGAAATCAATTGGGCGGGGTAATGTTTGGGGTCGAATTCCTGGTGGAAGACGTTGCCCACGCCGGGCGCTTTGTCGGCGCCGGTCACCAGGAACACCGTGTTCTTCGCCGCCAGCAGCGCGCCGGGCAGCAGGGTGACGCGCCGCTTATCCGGCATCTTCTGCACATACACCGCGCCGGCGATGTGCTCGCGGTCGTCGATCGACGCTTCACCGGGAAACAGGCTGGCGGTGTGGGCATCCGGTCCCATGCCGCATTGCACCACGTCGAAATGCGGCAGCTCGCCTTCTTCGAGGCCGAAGAAATTGCGGATGTCGTTCACGTACTGTTGCGCGGCCGGCTCCGGATTGATCTCCCCATGAATGCGGTGCACTTGATCCGGCGGGATATGCGCGGGCGCGATGAGGTTCTCGTTAGCCAGGCGGTAGTTGCTTTCCGGATCGTCGGGCGGCACGCAGCGCTCGTCGACGAAAAACAGATGCACGCGCTGCCAGGAGAAGCCGGTGGCGACCATGCTCTGAAAGAGCAGCTTCGGCGTGGAGCCGCCGGAGACGGCCAGGGTAGCGTGTTCCTGGCCGGACAGCGCCTCTTCCAGTAGCGCGCTGATATGTTGCGCGCAAGCGGCGGCAGCCGTGCGCGGGTCGGGGTGAGTGAACCACTGGGCGCTCATGTCTAAGGATCACGATAACGCAAGTTTGGCGGCGGCGGCCAGCGTGCGTTCGAATGCGGGATCGCGGCCGGGAATGGAAAGCTCTTCGCGCATGAGGGCGTAGTCGGTGAGGGCCGGTAGCGGGGCCTTGCTGACCAGACCGCCGGTCTTGACTTCCGCGCAAGAACCTTCGGCGAGCGCAATCGACGCTAGGGCATCCGCGCTCCCTTGCGCACGCAGTTGCACCAAGCTGAGCCGCCAAGCCGGCTCGCCGCCGTCGGAGCGGAACTGAACACGCGGGCGGGCGCCGACCTTCGCGAGCCCGTCGATCAGCCAGGCGGCCAGATAATACGCCGTCGGCGGCGTAGCCGCTGCGCGGTACGAAATCAGGATATCGGTAACCAGCGGCAGATTCGCCAACTGGGCCCGGTTTTCGAAGATCTGGGCGATCAGCTCGCGCCAGCGTGTGAGACGGGTCCAGGAGAGATCGGCCAGCAGGCTTCCCGCGGCGGCCGCGCCGCTCATTTCTCCGAGAGCCGCGGCGGGCTCGCCGAAAGCCGCGCTATCGAGTACGACCTTCTGCGCGATCGCGGCAAGCTGTGAGAAATCCGGCAACTGAAAGAGACGTGGGCTGCGGCACCATAGGATCACGGGGAGATCCGGCACGGTCAGCGGCAGCACTACGGCGGCCAGATCCGGCAGGCTGGCATCGGAAGCGGCGATCTCGATTTGCTCGCAGCAAATCTGCTGGCGGTGTCCGAAAGGCATCCAGCACTGCGCGAAGACGCGCGCCGCGAGTCCGCGCTGGGCGTCCGCGCGGAAGCGCAGCACGATGGCCCGGCTGGGATGTTCGGGCATCAGGGCGGCCAGCGTCTCGCCGATGGCCTGCGCGTCGTCGGATTCCTCGGCCGCCACCACCAGCGTCATGGAGCAGGCGCGCAGCACGCCCGCATCGCCCTCACCCTGCTTGCCGAGCGAGACCCACAGGTCCGCCATGTCATGCAGGATGCGGTCGGGCGCGATAGTGCCGCCGGCGGCGCCCATCAGGGTTGCCTCCAGACGTGACCGCGGCGCGCCAGCATGTCGTCGGCGGCTTTGGGTCCCCAGCTACCGGCGGCGTAATTGGGGAAATCGAACTTGGTTTCGTTCCAGACATGCTGCACGGCATCAACCACCGCCCAACTGGCTTCCACCATATCCTGGCGAGTGTAGAGCGTGGCGTCGCCGATGATGGCGTCGAGCAGCAGCGTTTCGTAAGCCGAGGGCGAGCGCTCGCCGAAGCTGGAGCCGTAATTGAAATCCATGGAAACGGGCCGCAGCGTCATGCCCGAGCCGGGACGCTTGGAAAGGAACTTCAGCGAAATGCCCTCTTCCGGCTGGATGCGCAGGATCAGCAGATTGGGCGCGGTGGTGGTTTCGTCGCCGTTGAAGATGGCCAGTGGCGCGCTATTGAATTGGATGGCGATTTCGGTGACGCGCTTGGGCAGGCGCTTGCCGGAGCGCAGATAGAACGGCACGCCGGCCCAACGCCAGTTGTCCACGAAGAAAGTTACGGCCGCGTAGGTGTCGGTTTGCGCGTCGGGCTTCACCCCGGGTTCCTGCCGGAAACCGGGAACATCTTCGCCGCCGATGTGCGCCGGTCCATACTGTCCCGAGACGGTGTTTTGCAGGACCTCGTCCGGCTTCATCACGCGGATGGAACGCAGCAGCTTGGAGCGCTCGTCGCGCACGGAGTCGGGGCGGAAGGTCGCGCTAGGCTCCATGGCGATGGTGGCCATCACCTGCGAGAGGTGATTCTGGATCATGTCGCGCAGAGCGCCGGCCTCCTGGTAGTACGCGCCGCGGCCTTCCACCCCGATGGATTCGGCGGCGGTGATCTGCACGTGATTCACGTAGCGGCGATTCCACAGCGGCTCGAAGATGCCGTTGCCGAAGCGCAGCGCCAGGATGTTCTGCACGGTTTCCTTGCCGAGGTAATGGTCGATGCGGTAGACCTCGGCTTCCGCGAAGGCGCTATGCAGTTCGGCGCTAAGCTCCTGGGCGCTGGCCAGGTCGTGGCCGAACGGCTTCTCGATGACGATGCGGCGCCAGCCGGAACCCTTGCCCACGTTGGCGGCGGCGATGCCTTGCGCGATGGGGATGTACTGGCTGGGCTGCGCGGAAAGGTAGAACAGCACGTTGCCGCCGGTGTGGCGGGCGGCATCGATTGCCTTCAGGCGGGCGTCCAGCGCGGGAAAGAGAGCACCGTCGTCGAAGTTGCCCGCCATGTAGAATATGCCTTGGGCGAAGGCGGCCCAGACGTCCGCGTCGAAGGGCGAGTCCTCCAGGAATTCTTTGACTGACGCAAGCATCTTCTCGCGAAACTGATCGTCGGTCATGGGCGTGCGCGAGATGCCCAGGACGGCGAATCCGGCATCCAGGCGGCGCTCGTAGGCGAGCCGGTAGAGGGCCGGCAACAGCTTGCGTTTGGTGAGATCGCCATTGGCTCCGAAGATGACCATGGCGCACTCGGGTACGCGACGCTCGAAGCGCAGGGGATCCTGGAAAGGATTTTCCAGCGACATGTAAATCAAAATAGCACGTTCACTATCCTGGCCGCCGATGAACGCCGATGAACGCCGATAAGACAAAGCCGCGTGTCTTCTTATCCGCGTTGATCCGCGTTCATCAGGTGCGCCAGGCCAAGCCTGGCTGGTCTTGTGAGATGAAAGGAGCTCACCATGTAAATTGCCCGTTCGACATGTAGCCGATCGAGCGTGGGACGGGGCGACTCGTCCGGCGAAGCCTCGAAAGGCGAACCTG
>Ga0302326_10000247_pt1 | contig 158619 bp, 144 predicted proteins | sample Palsa_T0_3_FD_202264 | JGI IMG/M metagenome (GOLD analysis project Ga0302326, IMG submission 202264) | Peat permafrost microbial communities from Stordalen Mire near Abisko, Sweden - Palsa_T0_3 | ecosystem: Environmental > Terrestrial > Soil > Palsa > Peat permafrost | place: Sweden: Abisko... | reverse complement strand
TTCGAATACGTCGACCACAGCGTCTGCCAGCGGAAAATCGATGACGCCTTTGAGACGCCACCGGACGGCCGCCTTGAATTCCGCAGGAAGCACGTCCGGCGATTCGACGTACACCAGCTCGTAATCGGCAGGATCCAGCACACTGCTGATCGGGCCCTGGCGATGGTCTTCCATGTCGAGCCAGGATTCGATCGCCTCGGCCTGCTCCACGGGTGTTGCCGCGGCTGACAGGCAGGATTGCAGCAAGAAACGTCCGCCGCTCGCGCGGCGCACACTCGCCACGGCAAAAGCATCCGCTGTGCAGGCCACGCCGGTTCTTGTCGGCGAGAGCTTTTTATTTCGTAAGATATTGAGCAAATCCATACTCATGAGTGAAATCGTGAGGGAATCACTCGGGTCCTGTTTGTTTACTCCTGTGGCGGGGATTTAAGCGTGACGCGCTGCCCCTTCGTGCGACGCTGCGCAAAAAAATGCCAGAGGTGGGCCGGGTGGTATGTGCGGCAGCGAACGTTGCGTGGGGCGCGCAGCGGCCCTCGGGCTGCAACCAAACCCCTAATGAGCGGCGTGCCACGTTGAAAGCTCATTTTTGTGCGAGTGGATCGGAGTGCTGAAATTTATTCACGTCAAGGGCGAGGTCTGGCGACGCAGATTAGTGGGATCAGGGTGGACGGCGCCTCCCATCTACTGGTCACTTATCAACTGGCGGGCATCGGCCTGTCCGCGCTCGGATCCCCCATCGCCGACGCTTCCAAGCATCGAGACGCCATCATTGCGGCCCCTGATCTTCTGATGACCGGCATCTAGTAATCTTTCACAAAGCGCTCGGCAATGGGCGTTACACGAGCCGCCGCACCAGCGGACGCCCGGGCTGGGTTTGAAAGCGAACGCCACCACCGCGGCGATCAGCAGCGCAAAAGATACTGCGTAATTCCAGGCCATTTTTCTTTCAGGAAGGTTATGGCGGAGACAATGAACACCGACACGGTGATCACTTCTTGAATGCTCTTGAGCTGAAAGCCCGTAAATGTGCCGAACCCGTAGCGATTGGCGGGCACCGCGAGACAGTATTCCAGCAAGGCGATCAGCCAAGGAGACGAGGATGGCCTTCCACAGCGGCCAGGCATGAGCGTATTTGAGGTGTACGTACCACGCAAAGCTCATGAACACATTGGAGCAGAACAGCAGTTTAGTTCAGTTCAGGGCCTATTGCGGCTGCCGAAGTCATCATATCGGGAGTCATATTGTCTAGTTCTATACCGTTTCGACCGGCGGCGGTGAATCGCCGGTCTTTTGCGTTGAGGAGGGCGGCGATGAGTAGATGGGACTCGTCAATGTTTATTCACCATGGCGCGTTCCCGGTGGGCGTTCCGCAGCGCATAGCTGGGTTCGACGTTCGATGGAAACGTGAAGCATTACCGATGCAGCCACTTCGGCTCCGGATCTGACGCATGGTTCTGGCGTGGCTTTACGTATGGATTTCGTACCATACAATCCGGTGTCAGTTAAGTCATTGATTTAATGGCGCTCCCAGCGGGATTCGAACCCGCGTACTAGCCTTGAGAGGGCTATGTCCTGGGCCTCTAGACGATGGGAGCGTTTGCCGAGGGTAAGGCGGAAGAGCGCGGTATTATAGGGGCCTGCGCCAATTGCTCAAGCCGAAAGAACTAATTTTGAACTCACCTGCCGCGCCACTTGAGGCGCCCGCCACGACTGCCCGGATCATTCCGCGATCCGATCACACGATCTCCCGTTCGGGTATTTCGCCCAACGCCCTGCGCGTTTTGTATCGCTTGCGCGAGGGAGGCTTCCAGGCTTTTTTGGTAGGCGGGTGCGTGCGCGATTTGCTGCTGGGCATCGAGCCCAAGGACTTCGACGTTGCAACGGATGCGTTGCCGGAGGAGGTTCGGAAATTATTTCGTAATTGTCGGCTAATCGGGCGGCGGTTTCGATTGGCACACGTGTATTTCGGGCGCGACATCATTGAGGTTGCAACCTTTCGCGCCGCGACCGCACCGTCGCCGGGGCAGGAGCCGCTGGCTGACTCGGATCCGGACCCGAACGCGGAGGAGGAGGACGATGAGTCGCAGATCGACCGAGAGGACGCGGAAATCGCCGAGCCCGCGGACGCTGCAGTCTTCGGCGATGCCGACACCGAGCGCCTGTTCGACAAGACCGGGCGCATCATTTACGACAATGTCTACGGCACGGTCGATGAGGACGTGTGGCGGCGGGACTTCACGGCAAACGCGCTCTACTACAACATCGCGGATTTCTCGCTTTGGGATTATGTCGGCGGAGCCGAGGACATTGCGGCGCGGCGTCTGCGGCTCATCGGTGACCCGGATACGCGCTATCGCGAGGATCCGGTGCGCATGCTGCGCGCGGCGCGCTTTGAGGCAAAGCTCGGCTTCGACCTCGACCCTGCGACCGCGGAGCCGCTGGCGCGGCTGCGCGGCCGGCTTGCGGATGTGCCGCCGGCGCGTCTTTTTGATGAGACATTGAAGTTATTTCTGAATGGCTGCGGCGTGCGCAGTCTCGAGGTGCTGCGCCGCCGCGGGCTCCTCGCGGCACTGCTGCCGACCGTCGACGCCTACTTGGAGTCGGATCGCGGTGCGTCCGCCGCGGCGCTGCTCGTGCGCGGTCTTGCGAATACCGACACGCGTGTGGGCGATGGCAAAGCCGTCACGCCGAGCTTTCTCTTTGCGCTGCTCCTCTACGGGCCGATCGCGCGTTTGATTGAAGCCGCGCCCCCGGAGCGCTGGCACGACACGGCGACGATTCTGGATGCCTGTGATCGGGCAGTGCGGGACGCGCAGAAGCACGTCTTGATCCCACGGCGCTTCTCGCTCGGTTTGCGGGAGATGTTTGCACTGCAGCCGCGGCTCGAGCACCCGCGTGGGCGGCGCGCGCTGCGCGTCCTCGAACATCCACGTTTCCGTGCCGCTTACGACCTGCTGCTGCTGCGCGCGCAGGCGGGACTTGCTCCGCAGGAGCGCGCCGACTGGTGGAAGCGCCTGCAGGAAGTCTCACCCGCGGAGCGCGAGCCCATGCTGGCCGCACTCGAAGGCGAGGCCGTGGGGCGCGCGCCGGGCGCGCGCCGTGGCGCACGCAGGCGGCGGCGACCGCGCAGCGCCGGTCCGGCATGAGGCCGGACGGTGAGCGTTTGGCAGCCCGTCTATATCGGGGTCGGCAGCAATGTCGATGATCCTGCCGCGCAAGTGCGGCGCGCGGTATCGAGGCTCGAGGCCCTCGCGGCGTCGCGCGTGGTGTGCGTCTCCCCGCTCTACGGCTCGCGCGCATTCGGTCCCATCGCGCAGCCGGACTACGTGAATGCCGTGGTCGGCGCACTCACTCAGCTTGATTCGCACAAAATGCTCTCTGAGCTGCAGGCGCTCGAGAGAAGTCTCGGCCGGCCCGCGCAGCATCAAAAGTGGGGGCCACGCGTGATCGATTTGGATCTGCTCATCTATGGAGACGAGCGCTCCTGCGGAGGATCCCTCGAGCTGCCGCACCCCGGCATGGCCGAGCGTAATTTCGTGCTCTTCCCGCTCGCCGATATAGCACCGGACGCGCACGTTCCGGGGTTGGGCCGCGTCGCCGAGCTTGCGGCCCGGGTGAGCCGCGAGAATATCTGGCCGCTATGAAAGCCAAGGCTGCGCCTCATCGCTTCGTCGTCGTTGAAGGGCCGATCGGAGTGGGCAAGACGAGTTTGGCGCAGCGCCTGGCGGTGACCTTGTCTGCGGAACTCGTGCTCGAACAGGCCGCGCAGAATCCGTTTCTGGAGCGCTTCTACCGCAATCCGCGCGTCGGCGCATTCCCGGCGCAGCTCGCCTTTCTTTTCCAGCGCGCACAGCAGCTCACCGCGCTTGCGCAGCAAGATCTCTTTGCCCCCGTGCGCGTCGCGGATTATCTCTTCGAGAAAGATCGGCTGTTCGCGCGCGTCACTCTCGATGAAGCCGAGTACGCGCTCTACGAGCAGGTGCACGCGAAGCTGGACATCCGCCCGCCGAAGCCGGATCTCGTCGTCTACCTGCAGGCGCCGGTCGATGTGCTCCTGGAGCGGATTGCCCGGCGTGGGATCGATTTTGAGCAGCGCATCGAGCGCGCCTATCTGACACGCCTGAACGAAGCCTACGCGCGCTTCTTCCATGAGTATGATGCAGCGCCGCTCCTGATCGTCAATGCGGCGACGTTCGATCCGATTTCAAGCCAAGCCGACTACGATGAGCTCGCCGCGACGATCGCCCGGATGAAGCGCGGCCGGCTCTATTACAATCCGCTGCGGCACCGTGTGATCTGACCATGTACACCCATCTGCAATTGCGCGATTCGACGCGACCACCGGTCACATTGGCGACGCTCGCGCGCATGAAGGAAGAGGGCGAGAGGATCGCGTGCCTCACCTGCTACGACGCAAGTTTCGCCGCGCTGGTCGACGAGGCGGATGCGGATGTGGTGCTGGTGGGCGATTCGCTCGGCATGGTGATCCAGGGCCATGACACCACCGTGCCCGTGACCATGGATCACGTGGTCTATCATTGCCGTGCCGTGACGCGCGGATTGAACCGCCCCTTTCTCATGGCCGATCTGCCCTTCATGAGCTATCCGTCCAAGGAACAGGCGCTCGCGAACTCCGTGCGCCTGATGCAGGAGGGCGGCGCCAAGATGGTCAAGCTCGAAAGCGGCGCGGGGCAGGCGGATATAGTCGAGTTTTTGGCTTCCCATGACATCGCGGTGTGCGCGCATCTGGGATTGAAACCACAGTCGGTGCACAAGTCCGGCGGGTTTCGCGTGCAGGGGCGCGAGAGCGAAGCCGCCGAGCGTATGCTGCACGATGCCAGTCAGCTCGAGGCGGCTGGCGCCGACATGCTCCTCCTCGAATGCATTCCGACCGATCTTGGGCGCACGATCACCGCGTCGGCGCACGTGCCGGTCATTGGCATCGGCGCGGGAGCGCACACCGACGGACAGATCCTGGTGCTCTACGATGTACTCGACATTACGACGGGGCGCAAGCCACGCTTCGTCAGAAATTTCATGGAGGGTGCGGGCACGAACCTGCAGGCGCTGAAGAACTTCGTGGCCGCCGTGAAGAAGCGCGAGTATCCAGCGGCCGAACACTCCTTCTGAGCGCGCCGTTTTAAATTGATGGATACGGTCACGACCAATGCCGCGGTGCGGGAGCGCGTGCGCCGTTGGCGGGCGGCAGGCGCGCGCATTGCCTTCGTCCCGACCATGGGGAACCTGCATCCGGGCCATATCAGCTTGATTGAGGCCGCACGCCGCGGCGCTGCGCGCTTCGTCGCCAGCATCTTTGTGAATCCGATGCAGTTCGGCCCCAACGAGGACTTTGCCCACTACCCGCGCACCGCATCGAAGGATGCGCAGATGCTGGAGGCAGCCGGTTGCGATCTCATGTTCATGCCGGATGCGAGCGAGATCTACCCGGACGGTTTCGCGCGCGCCACGCGTGTTGAGGTGCCGGAACTGTCGCGCATCCTGTGCGGGCAGTTTCGGCCCGGCCATTTTGAGGGAGTGACCACGGTCGTCGCGAAGCTCTTCAACATCGTCGCGCCGGACATCGCGGTTTTTGGCGAGAAGGACTATCAGCAGCTGACGATCATCCGCCGCATGGTTGCCGACATGTGCTATCCCATCGAGATCGTAGCTGCAGCGACGGTGCGCGAGGCAGACGGACTGGCGATGAGCTCGCGCAATCAGTATTTGACGGCGGCGGAGCGCACGAGTGCGCCGCGCCTGTTCGTTGCGCTGCAGGGTGCCGCGCGCCGCCTTGCCGCGGGGGACCGGGATTTCGCGGCGCTCGAGCGCGCGGGAATCCTCGAGCTCGAAACAGCAGGTATGCAGCCGGAATACTTCGCGATCCGCGCGGCGCGCGACCTGGGCGCGCCGCATGAGCCCGCCGCGGAGCTCGTCGTGCTGGCGGCCGCGCGCCTGGGCAAGGCGCGGCTCATCGATAATCTCAAAGTGCGCTGACGCAGGAGTGGCGCTCGAGCGCCCAGGCGACGTGTTCGCGCACGAGCTGTGATGCATCTTCGCGCCGGGCGTTGAGCGCCGCCACGACTTCGGGCGAGCCCGGGGCATTGCCGAGCGCAACCGCGATGTTGCGCGACCAGCGTGCATAGCCGATGCGGTAGATCGCCGAGCCGCGCATGCGCTCATCGAAGTCGTCCGCCGTCCAGGCGAAGAGCTCGGTGAGGCGCGGGGCATCGAGCGCGTGGCGCACCTTGAAATCCGGGTTGCTCGCCGCCTGGGCAAATTTGTTCCATGGACAAACCAGCTGGCAGTCGTCACAGCCGTAGATGCGGTTGCCGAGGGCAGGGCGCAGCGCTTCCGGAATGCTGCCGGCATGTTCGATCGTGAGATAGGCGATGCAGCGCCGCGCATCAAGCTGCTGCGGAGCGATGATCGCCTGCGTTGGGCAGGCGGGAATGCAGGCGCTACAGGTGCCGCAGTGGGCGCTCGCAGGGGCATCCACCGGCAGCGGCAGGTCAGTGAGGATCTCACCCAGAAAGAAGAACGAGCCCGCATCGCGCGCGATGAGGTTCGTGTGGGCGCCGATCCAGCCCAGGCCGGCATTGCGTGCGAGCGCCTTCTCGAGCACTGGCGCGCTGTCCACGCAGACGCGGTAGCCGAAGGGCCCGATGCGCGCCGCAACGGCGTCCGCAAGTCTGGCGAGTGCGCGGCGCATGAGCTTGTGATAGTCGCGCCCCAGGGCGTAGCGCGAGATGTAGCCGCACGTGCCATCGGCCAGAGCGCTCGGGGCATCGCGCGCCTGCGCTGGCCAGTAGTTCATGCGCACGCTGATGCAACGCACCGTGCCCGGCGCAAGCTCGGAGGGGCGGCTGCGCATAGTGCCGTGGCGCTGCATGTAATGCATTTCGCCGTGGAATCCGGCCGCAAGCCAGTCCTCGAGGTGCTGCTCGTCGGCGCTGAGTTCGACATCGGCGACGCCCAATGCGTCAAAGCCCATGCTGCGCGCGAGGATGCGCAGCTCGTCTTTGACAGCAGCGAGGTCGATCGTGACGGGTTCGTTCGGCATAAGGCCAGTATAATCGGCGCATGCCGCTGCCGACGCCGCTGTACACCACCGCACAGGCTCGCGCACTCGATAGTTACGCGATCGGCACGCTGCGCGTGCCGGGCTATACGCTCATGAAGCGCGCCGGGGAGGCGGCGCTGCGCTTCCTGCGAACACGCTGGCCGACGGCGCACGGCATCGTCATCGTTTGCGGCGGCGGCAACAACGGCGGCGATGGCTACGTGCTCGCGCGCTTTGCGCAGGCCGCCGGCCTGACCGTCACGGTGCTGGCGGCGAGCGCTGCGGAGGAATTGCGCGGCGATGCCCAACAGGCCTGCCAGGACTTCATAGCGAGCGGCGGGCGCATCGAGCCGTTCGCTGCGGCGCTCCTCGCGCAGGGCGAGGTCATTGTCGATGCATTGCTCGGCACTGGACTTTCAGCTGCGGTGCGCCCGCAGACTGCCGCATTTATCCGTGCCATCAACGCCGCGCAGCGACCGGTCTTCGCACTCGATGTGCCCTCCGGTCTCGACAGCGATCGCGGCGTGGCGCTGGGAGATGCGGTCCGTGCGACCGGCACGGTGTGCTTCATCACCCTGAAGACAGGGCTGTTTGTTGGCGATGGGCCGGACTTTGCCGGTAATGTGTTCTTCGACGACCTCGAGATCGCAGCTCCTGCGACACCGGAATTTCGGCCGCGCCTCGAACGCATCACCGAGGCCGAAGCCGCGCGCGCGTTGCCGCCGCGCGCGCGTGCCGCGAACAAGGGTGACTTTGGCCACGTGCTCATCGTCGGCGGCGGCGTCGGAATGCCTGGGGCGGTGCGTCTGGCAGGCGAGGCGTGTCTGCGGGTCGGGGCAGGCCTTGTGACGGTGGCGGTTGCACCGGAAAACGTGGGAGCGATCGCCGCTGGCTGCCCCGAGCTCATCTGTCGTCCCGTCACTCACGATGCCGATCTTGCTGATGCGCTTGCGAGTGCGCATGTAGTTGCCATCGGTCCGGGCCTGGGGCGCACCGACTGGGCGCGCTCCGCATTTGCCCGTGTTCTCGCATGCGGCAAGCCGTTGGTCGTCGATGCCGACGCACTCAATATTTTGAGCGCTGCGCCGCTGCGGCGCGCCGACTGGATTCTTACGCCCCATCCCGGAGAAGCTGGACGGCTGCTCGGCACGAGCGCGAAGGCGGTGCAGGAAGACCGGCTGGCCGCGCTCGATGCGCTGCTGGCGCGCTATGACGGCACCGTCGTGCTCAAAGGCGCCGGAACGCTGGTGGCAACGACGGGTACTGTCCCGGGACTGTGCGAGCGCGGTAATCCCGGCATGGCAACCCCAGGCGCCGGGGATGTGCTCACCGGGACAATCGCCGGGATTTTTGCGCAATGCCGCGATGCGGCGCTTGCCGCGCGGGTGGGCGTTTGGGTGCATGCCATGGCCGGCGACAGTGCCGCGCGCAATGGCGGCGAGAGAGGCCTTCTCGCCAGCGACATTGCGCGCGAGCTGCGTATCTGGGTCAATCCTTAACGGCCGCGCGTGCGCACCTCGACGGGCTCAGCCGCAGAAACCGAAGAGGCGGGCGCACGCTTTGCCCACGCGCGTCCACGCAGTGCGGAGCTCTTCGCTGCCGTGTACCTGACGGGCGATCTGGGCGCCGGTAAGACCACCTGGGTGAGGGGGTTTGTTGCGGCATGCGGTGTCACTACCGTCGTACGCAGCCCGACTTACACGCTGGTCGAGCTCTATGACTTGGGCGCGGTGCAGGCGCTGCACCTTGATCTTTATCGGCTGCAGGATGAATCCGAGCTTGAGGCGCTCGGTCTGCGCGACTGGGCTCAGCCCGGCTATCTGTGGCTCATCGAGTGGCCCGAGCGAGCCATCGGCCGTCTACCCGCTGCGGACCTGCGCGTGGCGCTCAGTGTGACGACCCAAGGCCACGAGATAACGGTGGACGCAGCCAGTTTGCTGGGTGAGGACTGGCTCAGGCGCGCCGAGGCTTGAACTCGTCGCGCGTTGCTCGTAGATTAGGCGGCAAGTTCAACTGCGAAGTCCATGATAAGACAGATCTTTCTTTGGGGGGCGGTGACTATCGCCGCTGCAGCTCAAGCAACCTCGCCCACTGAGCTGCGTAATATCGAGGTCATCAGCGATGGCAACGCCACGCGCGTGGCGCTGGCGCTGAGCGCGAGTGCCCCGGAAAAGATATTTACGCTCGCCGCGCCCGCGCGCGTCGTGATCGACCTGCGCCACACGCGCATGCACGCCGGTGTGCGCCCGCCGCCTGGCGCGGGCATCGTGGCGCGCATTCGCACAGGCGCGCGCGCCGATGGCACGCTGCGGGTGGTAATCGAGCTCAATTCGACCGCGGCCACGCACAGCCACTGGCTCGCGCGTCCACCCGGACCGCAGCAGGATCTGGTGGTCGATCTGGGTGAAATGCCGCGCGCCACGCGGGCGCAATCAGCATCGCTCGAGGCGGCACCGCCGCCGCCGGCGGCGCCGCCAACTGCGCCTGTGCCGCCTGCGATCGTGCAGTCTTCGCCGCTACAACCCGCGCTCGTACACCCCGCCGTTGTGCAAGCTCCCGTAGTACAGACCGCGCCGGCACCGGCGGTGCGTGCATCGCATGCGCCCTTGGACACGGACCGGCCAATTGTCGTCGCAGTCGATGCGGGCCACGGCGGCGATGACCCGGGAGCGATAGGGCACGGCGGCACCCGTGAAAAGGACGTCACTCTGGCCATCGCGATCGCGCTTGCACAGCGGATCAATTCCGAGCCCGGCATGCGTGCCGTGCTGACGCGCAGTCGCGACGAGTTCATCATGTTGCCGGAGCGTGGCAGGCGCGCTGCCGCTGCCAACGCGGACTTATTTGTCTCGGTGCACGCAGACTCGATTCGCGACTCGAGCATCGACGGCGCGTCGGTTTACGTGCTCTCCGAGCGCGGCGCGACGAGCGAGGCTGCGAAATGGCTCGCAGACCGTGAGAATTCCGCTGACCGCTTGGGCGGCGCGTCGCTCGCAACCAACAACCCGCAGCTCGAACCGGTTTTGATTGACCTGCAGCAGACGGCGGCCATCAGCAACAGCATGATTGCCGCACAACGCGTGCTCGCCGCGCTCGACAGTATCGGGGAGGTAAGGAAGTCGACAGTACAGCAGGCGGGTTTCCTGGTGCTGAAGTCGCGTTCCATGCCGTCAATGCTGGTCGAGACCGCCTATATTTCGAATCCGCAGGAAGAGCGCCGACTGCGCACGAGCGCGCAGCAGCAGAAGCTCGCGAGCGCCATTTTCACCGGGATTCGCACGTTTTTCGAAGCGAATCCGCCTCCTGGCACGCGCTTCGCCCAGCTGCGCCGCGGCTTGGCCCGCATAGCGCCCGACGGACCCAGCCTGCCCTGATCAACGGTACACTCGCGGGCTGGTGTCCGTGAGAGTGTCGACATGCCGATCCGGGTTCTAGCCAACGAACTCATCGATCAGATTGCTGCCGGAGAAGTGATCGAGCGTCCCGCCTCGGTCGTCAAGGAGCTCGTCGAAAACGCCCTGGATGCTGATGCGCACCGCGTCGACATCGACATCGAGCGCGGCGGCATCGGCCTCATTCGTGTGCGTGACGACGGCGTTGGCATGAGCGCGGAGGAGCTTCCCGTGGCGCTCGAGCGCCATGCGACCAGCAAGATTGCATCGCTCGCCGACCTTGCCGCGGTCACGACATTGGGATTTCGTGGCGAGGCGCTGCCATCGATTGGCTCGGTTTCGCGCCTGCGCCTGCTGTCACGCCCGCGCGGCGCGGCGGAGCGGGCCGCAGAAGTGAGTGTTGATGGCGGCCGCGTGAGCGCAGTGCGGCCTGCGCCGCATCCGCCGGGCACCAGCATCGAGATCCGCGACCTCTTCTTCAACGTGCCGGCGCGGCGCAAGTTCGTGCGTAGCGAAGCCACCGAGTTCGGCCACATCATGCGCTGGGTGGAGCGCCTTGCGCTCTCCCGTTTCGATGTCAGCTTTCGGCTGCGGCACGGCGAGCGGCGTGTGTTTGATGCCCCCGCCGTCGACGCGACCGCCGAGGAGGCGCGCCTGAGCGCTGTGCTCGACGCTGAATTTCTGCCGCGGGCGGTGGCGCTGCGCAGCGTCGCAGGCCCCGTGGGCCTGAGCGGCTGGGTCGCGCTGCCGACTGCCTCACGAGCTCAGCCGGATCAGCAGTTCTGGTTCGTGAATGGCCGCAGCGTGCGCGATCGGTTGCTGAGCAACGCCGTGCGTCTCGCCTATCGCGATGTGCTCTATCACGGGCGCCATGCTGCCTATGTGCTTTATTTGACGCTCGATCCGCAGCTCGTCGACGTCAATGCCCACCCGTCGAAGCTCGAAGTACGCTTCCGCGACAGCCGGCAGATTCACGATTTCGTGCTCCGCGCGGTCGAGGAGGCGATTGCCGGAACCTCGCCCCGCGCGCCATCGGCTGCCACCGTAGCCGATGTACCGCAGAGGCCCTACGACTCCGGCGGACGTACACAGTCGTTTGACTTCGCCGATGGGCGGCGCGATCCGTGGGTGCTCGCGGCGGCAGTGCGCGATGCGGGGACCGCGGTGGCGACGGACGTGGGGCAGCCCATGGGCACTGCACTTGCGCAGCTGCATGGGATCTACATTCTCTCGCAAAGCGCCGAAGGCCTCATCCTCGTGGACATGCATGCTGCGCATGAGCGCGTGCTCTACGAGAAGTTCAAGGCCGATGAGGCCGCACAGGGGATTGCCTCGCAGCACCTTCTCGAGCCGCTCGTCATCGAATTGAAGTCACACGAGCTGGAAGCCGTGCTCGAGGATCGCTCGAGCTGGGAGCGCGCGGGATTTGAGCTCGATGCGCTCGGCCCCACGCGCCTTGCGCTGCGCCGCGTGCCGGCGCTCCTCGCCAGCGCCGATATCGCGGCGACGGTCGGCGCGGTTATCCGCGATCTGGAACTCGAAGCGGGCGCGCACCACCTTGACGGCGCCGTGGACAAGTTCCTGGGCACGCTCGCCTGCCGCACTTCCATTCATGCGCATCGGCGCCTGAGCCTGCCAGAAATGAACGCCCTCTTGCGGCAGATGGAAGCCACCGAGCGCTCGAACCAATGCAATCACGGACGACCAACCTGGACGCGCCTGACACTCTCGCAGCTCGATCACCTGTTCCTGCGGGGGCGCTGATGGACGAGGTCGCCGCGCAGGTGCGGCCCGTCTGGGTGCTCACGGGCCCCACCGGCACGGGAAAAAGCGACTGGGCGGCCCAGGTGGCGCAGCGCTATCCCATTGAAATCGTGAGCGTCGACTCGGCGATGGTTTATCGCGGCCTCGACCTTGGGACGGCGAAGCCGGCGCGGGCGCTGCGCGAGGCGATCCCGCACCACCTGATCGACATCTGCGAGCCGACCGAGAGTTATTCGGCCGGACGTTTTGTCGAAGATGCGACGGCGCGGATCATTGAAATCCACGCGCGCGGCCATATACCGCTTTTGGTGGGGGGTACCTTACTTTATTTGCGCGCGCTCGTTTCGGGCCTGGCGCGCCTGCCGCAGGCCTCGGTCGAGCTGCGTCGCGAGCTTGCCGAGCGCGCCAAGCGCACCGGCTGGGCGGCGCTGCACAGGGAGCTTGAGCGCCTGGATCCGCAGGCCGCAGCCCATATCCATCCAAACGATCCCCAGCGCATCCAGCGCGCCCTCGAGGTATGCCTGTCGACCGGCCGCAGGATTTCCGAGCTGCAGCGCACGAGCCCGAGTGCACTTGCGCCGTATAGGCTGCGCCGCTGGGCACTCGTTCCTGCCGATCGGGCGACACTGCACGCGCGCCTCGAAGAGCGGTTCAATGCGATGATGGCGCATGGTTTTCTAGGGGAGGTCGAGTCCTTGTACCGCCGCGGTGACCTGCACGCCGACCTTCCCGCCATGCGTGCCGTGGGCTATCGGCAGCTGTGGGCGCACCTGGCCGGTGCATTCGATCTCATCGAGGCGGTGAGGCGCAGCATCGCTGCAACGCGGCAGCTCGCCAAGCGTCAACTCACGTGGATTCGCTCCGACGCGACACTCGAGCGCATTGATCCGCATGCGCCTGCGGCCTTCGCGGACTGGAACCTCGAATTGGGGCGCGAGTTATGCAGGCTTGGCCGCTGATTGAAGGCGCATGCTAAGATTATGACCACGGAAAAATTAAAAAACCGAAATAAGAAGGAGAAAACGATGGCCAAAGGCCAGTCGCTGCAGGATCCATTTTTAAACGCCTTACGAAAAGAGCGCGTGCCGGTCTCCATTTATTTGGTCAACGGCATCAAGCTGCAGGGGCAGATCGACTCCTTCGATCAGTTCGTCGTATTGCTCAAAAACAGCGTCAGTCAAATGGTGTACAAGCACGCCATTTCCACGGTCGTTCCGGCACGCAACGTCAATTTGACGGCGGCCGATGAAGGCGACGTGGCAGCGGAGTCTGCTGCCGAATAATGCTTCCGCCCATGGAGGTATGAGTGTTCGAGCGCCCCAGGAGCGGTGAGCGCGCGGTACTCGTACGGCTGGGATTCGGCGCGGCGGTCGATCCGGAGGATCTGCGCGAGCTTGAGCAGCTCGCCCGCTCCGCAGGTGCGCAGCCGGTGGCGACCGTGATTGGCCGGCGCGAACGGCCCGATCCGCGCTTCTTCATGGGCAGCGGCAAAGCGGACGAAGTGCGCGCTGCCGCCGCCGCCGCCGCCGCCGACGTCATTCTCGTCGACCACGCACTCTCGCCGAGCCAAGAGCGCAATCTCGAAGAGCATGTCGGGCGGCGCGTGCTCGATCGCAACAGCCTCATTCTCGACATCTTTGCGCAGCGCGCGCGCAGCTTCGAGGGCAAACTCGAGGTGGAACTCGCGCAGCTGAAGCACATCGCCAGCCGCCTGGTGCGCGGCTGGACGCATTTGGAGCGCCAGAAGGGCGGCATCGGCCTGCGCGGTCCCGGCGAGACTCAGCTCGAAACCGACCGCCGCCTGATCGGCCAGCGCGTGCGCGTGCTCACCAAACGCCTCGAGAAGATCAAGCAGCAACGTGAGACCGGCCGGCGCATGCGCGCGGAAATCCCGGTACCTTCGATTGCGCTCGTGGGCTATACGAACGCCGGCAAGTCGACGCTGTTTCGGGCGCTCACCGGATCGCAGGCCTACGTTGCCGATCAGCTCTTTGCCACCCTGGATCCGACCGTGCGGCGCGTGAGCTTGCCCGGCGGCACGCCGGTTGTGATTGCCGACACGGTGGGCTTCATCCGTGCGCTGCCGCACGAGCTCGTGGCCGCCTTTCAGTCAACCCTGACCGAAGCGCGCGAGGCAACGCTCCTCCTGCACGTCGTCGACGCGAGCGACGCGCGTCGTGCGGAGCACATGGCGCAGGTGGATGCGGTGCTCGCCGACATCGGCGCGCAGGCTATTCCGCAGATCGTCGTCTACAACAAGATCGATCGTCTCGAGCTTGCGCCGCGTATCGACCGCGACTCGGACGGACGCGTGACGGCCGTGTGGATTTCGGCCGCCCAGAATGCGGGGCTCAGGGGGCTGGAGCTGGCAATCACGGAGCGGCTTTCGCGCGCCACGCGGCGCGCGCGGCTGTGGATTCCCGCAAGCGGCGGCGCGTTGCGTTCGCGTCTGTACGCCGCGCACGTGGTGCGCGCGGAGAAACCGAGCGAAGACGGCTCCATCGAGCTCACCGTGGAACTGCCCATGCTGGAGCTCCTGGCGCTTGCGCGTACCAGCGGTGTGCGGATCCTCGAAGTGGCCGACGCCGAATTGCCTTGTGTGCCTGCGGAAGGCTTCCTACAATCCTCGCCCTTTTCCGGCGTAACCCGGCTGCGCTGAAGCTTGCGGTAGTCGGCTCGCGCACTCCTTAAGTAGTCCTATGGCTTGGAATCAACCCGGCGGCGGTCAACAAAGTCCTTGGGGGCGGCGGCCCGGCGGCAACTCGCGCCTGGATGAGCGCGTCAAGGATTGGCAGCGGCGCCTCGAGTCGCTGTTCCGGCCGGGTGGCACCGAGGGCGGCTCGCTCATCTTCATGGTGGTCGTCCTCGCGCTCGTGCTGTGGCTCGCGAGCGGCCTGTTTCAGATCAAGGCCGCTGAGCGCGGCGTCATCCAGCGCTTTGGTCGTCTGACCCACGTACGCAGCCAGGGGTGGGGCTGGCGCTGGCCGTGGCCCATCGAGACCCTGACGAAGGTCAACGTCGCAAGCGTCAACAGCAGCGACTACAAATCCCGCGTACTGACTTCCGACGTCAACTTAGTCGAGCTGCGCTTTGCGGTTCAGTACCAGTACACGGACCCGGTGAAGGTACTGTTCAAAGTCGCCGACCCCGAAGCGACCTTGCGCGGCGTCTCTGAGAGCGCCTTCCGCCAGATCGTCGGCCAGAGCACGCTCGATGATGTGCTGGTGGGCGCAACCCGCCCGCACATCACGCAGCGCACGAAGGAACTCATTCAGCGCACGCTTGATTTCTACAACGCCGGCATCACGGTCACCTCCGTGAATTTGACCGACGTGCAGGTACCCGATGCGGTGATCCCCTCGCAGCGCGATGCGAACAAGGCGCTCGCAGATCAGGAGCGCTTCGTGAAGGAAGCGCAGGCCTACGCCAACGGTGTGCTGCCCGTGGCGCAGGGCGGGGCGTCGCGCCTGCAGCAGGATGCGGCCGGCTACCACGCGCAGGTCGTCGCGCTCGCCGAAGGTCAGGCATCGCGCTTCACGCAGCTTGCCCAGGCCTATGCACAGGCGCCCGAAGTAACGCGCAAGCGGCTCTATCTTGAGACCATCGAGACCATTCTCGCGCGTTCTCACAAGGTGTTGCTCGATGCCAAGGGCGGCAACGGCAACCTCATCTATCTGCCGCTCGATAAGCTTCTGGATCGCGCCGCAGCGAAGGAGCAGGAAGCGACGAGCGACTCGGGCGCGCGCAGCGCGCCAAGCGGCGGCGACCCCGATGCCACGATCGTCGACGGCCGCGGCCGTACGGACCGCTGATGCTCAGGCGATACTTTCCGCTGCTGGTAGTGATCGCGATCGGGCTCCTGATCGTCTTGACCTCGCTCTTTACCGTGCAGGAGACGCAGGTTGCGATCCGCACCGAGTTCGGCGCCATCGTGGGCATCGACTATGACCCCGGCCTGCACTGGAAGTGGCCGTGGGATCAGGTGGTGAAATTCGAGCGGCGCATTCTCTCGCAGTCCTATGAGGGCGAGACCTTTCTCACCAACGACAACCGCGGCCTAATTGTCGACTTCTACGTCAAATGGCGCGTCAATGACGCCTCGCGATTCTTTCAGGCGACCGGCGGTGTCGAGGACATCGCTGCCGAGCGCCTGGCGGAGATCGTCAAGGATGGCATCAAGAGTGTGGTTGCGCAGCGCACCTTGGAACAGATCGTCACCTCGGAGCGCGCCGCCGTCACCGGCGACATGTTTGGCAAAGCGAATCACGCAGTCGCGGGATTGGGTGTCGAGCTTGTCGATGTGCGCGTACAGCGCATCGATCTGCCCGAGGATGTCGCGACGCGCGTCTACGACAGCATGAAGCAGAATTTTGCGAAAATCGCGAGTCGCCTGCGCGGGGAAGGCTCGAGCGCCGCGGTGCGCATCCGCGCGACCGCCGAGCGCCAGCGCACCGAGATTCTGGCCGACGCAGAGCGTGACGCGTTGCGCGTGCGCGGCCAGGCCGATGCCGAGGCTGCGCAGATCTTCGCGCGCGCCTACGCGAGCAATCCGGATTTCTACGCCTTCTACCGCAGCCTGCAGGCCTACGACCGCTCGCTCGGCAAGGACGGCGACCTGCTGGTGATCTCGCCCGACGGGGAATTCTTCAAATACTTCAAGGATTCGGGCACCGCGGGCGCTCCGGCCAAGCCGGCTAAGCACTGAGCGCAAGTTTTTCGGCTGCTTCGCCCCATGCTCCACCTGTCGGATCTCATCGCCGCGGTCGCGCTGTTCCTCGTGCTCGAGGGCATCGCTCCGTTTTTGAATCCGCGTGGCATGAAGCGCGCGCTCACCCACCTCCTGGACATCGGCGATCGGGAGCTGCGCATCGCAGGCCTCGGGAGCATGCTGGTCGGTGTCGGGATTCTGTTTCTGATTCGGTAGCGTCATGGGCAAGTTTGTCATCGTGATCGGTACGCAGTGGGGCGACGAGGGCAAGGGAAAAATCGTCGACCTTCTCACCGAGCGCGCCGTCGCCGTGGCGAGATTTCAAGGTGGCCACAACGCCGGCCACACTCTCGTCATCGGCGGCAAGAAGACCGTTCTGTCGCTCATTCCTTCCGGCATCTTGCGCGACGGGGTGCGCTCATTCATCGGCAACGGCGTCGTGCTTTCGCTCGAGGCGCTGTTGAGCGAAGCGCAGATCCTCATGAACGAGGGCGTGCCCGTCTTTGATCGTCTGCGCCTCTCGCCTTCCTGCCCGCTGATTCTGCCCTCACACGTGGCGCTCGACCGCGCGCGCGAGCAGGCGCGCGGCGTAAATGCCATCGGTACGACCGGCCGCGGCATCGGGCCTGCGTACGAGGACAAGGCTGCGCGCCGCGCGGTGCGGGTCGCGGATCTGTTCCGGCGCGATCATTTCGCCGCCAGGCTCGGCGAAGTTCTCGACTTTCACAACTTCGTCCTGCAGAACTACTATCGCCAGCCGCCGGTCGATTTTCAGAAGACGCTCGACACGCAGCTCGCACTCGGCGCGCGGATCGAGCCGCTCGTGACCGACGTGACGCTCGCTCTGGAGGCGCTGCGGGTCGCGGGCGCCAACGTCCTCTTCGAGGGCGCGCAGGGCGCCATGCTTGATGTGGATCTGGGGACCTATCCATACGTGACCTCGTCAAACACCACCGCGGGCTTCGCAAGCTCCGGCACCGGTATCGGCCCGCGCGCCTTCAGTGCGGTCATCGGCGTCGTCAAGGCGTACACGACGCGCGTGGGGGCCGGGCCGTTTCCGACCGAGCTCTTCGATGAGTACGGCGAGCACCTGTCGCGTGTCGGTCATGAATTCGGCTCGGTGACCGGCCGGCGGCGCCGCTGCGGCTGGTTCGACTCGGTGGCGCTGCGGCGCGCCATCATTCACTCCACGGTGTCGAGTCTTTGCATTACGAAGCTCGACGTGCTCGATGGCCTCGACACGCTGCGCATCTGCGTTGGCTATCGAATCGACGGCGAGGTGGCGGCGCAGCCGCCGCTGTCCGTCGACTCGTACGACCAGATCGAGGCCGTCTATGAAGAAATGCCCGGCTGGAAGGAGTCGACCATCGGCATCACCGACTACGCGCGCCTGCCGGCCGCCGCGCGCGCTTATCTCGAGCGCATCGAGGCCCTGGTGCAGGTTCCCATCGACCTCATATCAACTGGCGCCGAGCGCGATGAGACTATTGTGCTGCGTCACCCGTTCGGTAGTTGAGCTTGCCGAGCACGCCGCGCGGCGCACGGCCAAAGAGCAGGTAGGAGCAAATGTCCGCGAGCCGATATGAGCTGCACGGCGACGTCGCCGTGATTACCCTCGACAACCCGCCGGTCAATGGCCTGAGCCACGCGCTGCGCCGCGGGATCTCGGCAGGTCTCGCGCGCGCTGAGGACGAAGATGCCGTACGCGCCGTCGTCCTCGTCGGCACGGCGCAGGGCTTTTCCGGCGGCGCGGATGTCAAGGAGTTCGGCACTGCCTTGGCGGCTGCCGCTCCGAATCTGCGCGCGCTCGTGAGCGAGCTTGAGGAGTGCAGCAAACCCGTCATCGCGGCCATCGCCGGCACCTGCATGGGGGGAGGGCTCGAACTCGCGCTCGGCTGCCACTATCGCGTGGCTGCGCCCGGCGCCCGCATCGCCTTGCCGGAGGTCAAGCTCGGCCTCCTGCCAGGGGCCGGCGGCACGCAGCGGTTGCCGCGCGTCATTGGACTCGAGCGCGCGCTCAATATGATTGTCTCCGGGACCACCGTCCTCGCCGCGGAGCTCTCCGGCACACAGCTCTTTGACCGCATGATTGACGGGGAGTTGTTGGCGGGCGCCGTCGGCTTCGCGCGTGAGGTAGCCGCGGTGCGGCCCCTGCCGCGCGTGCGCGACGTATCCGTGCATCACCCCAACGCGCAAGGCTTTCTCGGATTCGCGCGCGCACAGGTTACCGCGCTCGCCAAAAACTTTCCGGCGCCGCCCGCCTGTGTGGCCGCCGTCGCCGCGTCGCTCGGCGAATTTGAGCAGGGGCTCGCCGAGGAACGCGCACTTTTCGCACAGCTCATGCAAAGTCCCGAGTCGGCGGCGCTGCGACACGCATTCTTTGCCGAGCGCGCCGCCGCCAAGATTCCGGGCGTGGGAGCGGATGTAGCGGTGCGCAAGATCCGCTCGGCCGCCGTAATCGGCGCGGGCACCATGGGCGGCGGCATCGCGATGAGCTTTGCGAACGCGGGCATTCCCGTCACCGTGCTGGATGTGAGCGCGGAGGCGCTCGAGAGGGGGCTCGGCGTCGTGCGTCGCAACTACGAGAGCGCCGCGCGCAAGGGCAAGCTTTCATCCGCCGACCTTGCGGCGAGGAACGCGCTCATCACCGGAACGCTCAATGCGCAGGATCTCGTCTCGGCCGACATCCTCATCGAGGCCGTATTCGAGGATCTCGAAGCGAAGCGTCGCGTGTTTCAGGAGCTTGATGCGCTCGCAAAGCCGGGCGCGATCCTCGCATCCAACACCTCAACTCTCGATATCGACGCAATCGCCCAATTTACGCGGCGGCCGGCGGACGTGCTCGGTCTGCATTTCTTCAGCCCCGCGAACGTGATGCGCCTCCTTGAGATTGTGCGCGGCGAGGCCACTTCCGCTGAAGTGCTGGCGAGCAGCCTCGCGCTGGCAAAGAAACTCAACAAGGTCGGGGTCGTGGCGGGCGTGTGCGACGGCTTCATCGGCAATCGCATGCTCCGACCCTACCTGCGCCAGGTGGAGTTGCTGCTGCTCGAAGGCGCGTTGCCTTCCCAAGTGGACGGCGCTCTCGAGCGCTGGGGCTGGGCCATGGGCCCGTGCCGCATGGGGGATCTTGCGGGCAACGACATCGCAGGCTTCATTCGCCAGCGCCAGTACGCGGACAATCCCGACGCAGCGCATTCGCCCATTGCTGACCGCTTGGTTGAGCTCGGGCGTTTCGGGCAAAAAAGCGGCAAGGGCTACTATCGCTATGCGCCCGAGGGCCGCGAGCCCGTTGAGGATCCGGAGGTTGAGCGGATCATTCTCGATATCGCGCGCGGTGCGGGTCTCACCCGGCGACGCATCACCGCGGATGAAATCGTCAAACGCTGCGCGTTCGCGCTCATCAATGAGGGCGCAAAGATCCTGGAAGAGGGCATCGCCGCGCGCGCATCCGACATTGATGTCGTGTATCTCACCGGCTATGGCTTTCCGCTCTTTCGCGGCGGGCCCATGTTCTACGCGGATACCCTTGGGCCCGCTACGATTGTGCGGGCCATGCGCCGCTTTGCCGCCAATCCGGCGAGCGACCCCGGCTTCTGGCAGCCTGCCGCGTTGCTCGCGCGGCTCGCGGCCGAAGGCAAAACCTTCAACGCGTGACCGGCGGCGCCACGAGCACAATTTTTATTGGAAAGAAGCTCATGAAGGATGCCGTCATTGTGTCAACCGCCCGCACGCCGCTCTGCAAGGCCTGGCGCGGGGCCTTCAACATGACGCATGGCGCGACCCTCGGCGCGCATGCGCTCAGCCACGCGGTCGAGCGCGCCGGTATCGACGCGGCCGAGATCGAGGACGTCATATTTGGAGTTGCCAATCCCGAAGGGGCGACCGGCCTCAATATCGCGCGCCAGATCGCACTGCGCGCAGGCCTTCCCCCGAGCACTTCGGGCATGAGCGTGAATCGGTTCTGCTCCTCGGGCCTGCAGGCCATCGCCGTCGCGGCGCAACGCGTGATTCTCGATGGCGTGCCGATCGCGGTGGCCGGCGGCGTGGAGTCAATATCCTGCGTCCAGAACGAAATGAACCGCCACATGATCCATGACACCTGGCTGCAGGAGCACAAACCGGACATCTACATGCCTATGCTGGTAACGGCCGAGACGGTCGCCAAGCGCTATGACATCGGCAGGCAAGTGCAGGACGAGTACGGCGTGCAGAGCCAGCTGCGCGCGAGCGCTGCGCAGGCCGCCGGCAGGTTCGATGCCGAAATCTTCCCCATCACCGTGACAGCGGCCTTTGCGGATAAGGCAAGCGGTCGCCTGTATACCCAGGAGGTGACGGCGGGGCGCGATGAGGGCATCCGGCCCGACACGACACTGGCGGGCGTATCCAAAATCAAGCCCGCCATTGCCGGCGGCTCTGTGAACGCGGGCAATGCCAGCCAGTTCTCCGACGGCGCATCGGCCTGCGTCGTCATGGACGCAAAGCTTGCCGAGCAGCGTGGTCTTGCGCCACTCGGAATTTTCCGCGGTTTTGCAGTTGCGGGCTGCGAGCCCGACGAAATGGGGATCGGCCCTGTGTACGCGGTGCCGCGGCTTCTTGCGCGCACGGGAGTGCGGCAGGCGGACGTCGGACTTTGGGAACTGAACGAAGCATTCGCGGTGCAGGTCATCTATTGCCGCGATCGACTCGGCATCGACAACGAGATCCTAAATGTTGACGGTGGCGCCATTGCGGTCGGACATCCGTACGGAGTGACCGGCGCGCGCCTCGTCGGCCATGCGCTGATTGAAGGCCGGCGTCGCGGTGTCAAATATGTGGTGGTGACGATGTGCGTGGGCGGCGGCATGGGCGCGGCGGGCCTGTTTGAGGTTACATGAGCATTTATTAATCTGGCGCAACCGGCGCGCGGGAGCTGGTACGATCCGCGACTCGCGGCGTGGAGCTCGCAGGCAGCGAGAGTTCAGCCAAGTTATAATTGACTTTTCAATTGTCTCTTATCAGATTGATATATAACGGATTACCTGGCCCGTTACCGCATTTTTTGGCCCCTGTTGTAGCAGTCTCCTGCGCAGCAGTAGCAGCCGCGCAGGATGCCCAGCCTGCAGCCGTTTCCGCGAACTCTCTCTACGCCGGGCTCACCTGGCGCTACAACCCGGCCGGCTTCTCTGTCACGGCGGAGGCGATAGGTCGCGCCCAGATCTACGTAGACGACAGCAAAGGCGATGCGGCAGCGGGCTATTGGACCGGCAACGTCCGCTGCGGCTTCGAGCAGGACAGCGGTCACTGGCATCTCACCGAATACGCAAGCGTGGACAACCAGGCCGACCGCCGCTACGTCGGCTCGGTCATTGTCAATGAGACTAACTCACGTTTCTTCGAGCCTGCGCCGGGTGGGACCGCCTTGCTGATGTTCACCGCGGCGTACCGCGAATGGCCGGCCGCGCCATAAGAGACTTGATGAGCCCTCGACGGCATAGCTCCGACCGGCGTGCACTGCGCCGCCGCGCGACAGCTCCGGGATCGATTGTGACCGGGCCATGTCACTGTCCACGCGCGGCCACGGCAGCATGCAGCACGTTCGACGCGTACAATCTTGTTACGGCAGCCCGGGGAATGGATCTGGCGCGGCGAAAACGGGCACATCTTTTGCTTTGGTCGCAGACTTGCGCAGCGCATGCAGCCGCGACGGAGGTGTTGCGGCGTGAGAGACCGCGGCGCAGCCGGCAACTACGCCGTGCTGCGAATGTCCAAATTCCCTTGGATCGCCATGCTTCGTGCGGTCGAGGTCTGTTCCGGATCGGCTGTACCATGGAGCGCGGACGGCCGATAACGTTTATGGGGAAGTTTCCGTCTGCCTTGCTCGGCGGCACTCAAGCCGAGCGCACACGATGGGAGGACACGTGAAGACCACACAGCAACTGCATGATCTGGGTCAAAGCCTCTGGCTTGACAACATCACACGCACCATCCTCACGGATGGCACGCTGCGCCGCTACATCACCGACCTATCGGTGACTGGGCTCACGTCCAATCCCACTATCTTCGATGAGGCCATTAAAAAGAGCAGCGCCTACGATGACGCGATCGAGAGCAAGACGGCGGCGGGCGCTTCGGGTGAGGGACTGTTCTTTGATCTCGCCCTCGAGGATCTGGCGCAGGCCGCGGATCTGTTCCGGCCGGTCCACGACGCCACCGGCGGAATCGACGGCTGGGTGTCGCTCGAAGTGTCGCCACTCTTGGCGCACGACACTCCCGGTACCGTAAAAGCGGCGCTGCAACTGCACTCGCGGGCGCGGCGTCCAAACCTTTTCATAAAAATTCCGGGCACTCTTGCAGGCATCGCTGCAATCGAGCAGGCGATCTTCGCCGGCGTGCCGGTGAACGTGACACTGCTATTTTCGACCGCTCAGTATGTCGCGGCGGCTGAGGCGTACATGCGCGGAATCGAGCGGCGCATCGCGGCGGGTCAGGATCCGAAGGTGGGCTCGGTTGCCTCGCTCTTCATCAGCCGCTGGGATGTCGCGGTAAAGGACAAAGTACCCGCGGCGCTGCGCAATCGCCTGGGCATTGCCATTGCGAAGCAAGCGTACCGGGCCTACCGCGAGCTCTTGGCCTCGCCGCGCTGGCGCAAGCTCGCCGCCGTCGGGGCGCGGCCGCAGCGGCTCCTCTGGGCGAGCACCGGCACCAAGGATCCGGCAGCCCCCGACACGCTGTACGTGGAGGCTCTCGCAGCACCTGATACGGTCAATACGATGCCGGAGAAAACCTTGCTTGCCTTTGCCGACCACGGCCGCCTGAGCGGCGTCATGCCGCTCGATGGCGGCGATGCCGAGAAGGTGCTCGCGGAGTTCGCTCATGACGGCGTGGATCAAAATCTGCTGGCGGCCCAGCTGCAGCGCGAGGGCGCGGAATCCTTCACTAAGTCCTGGCGGGACCTGATGGATGTACTCGTCGCAAAGAGCGTCGCGATTGCTACCGGTACGCACAAGAGCGTAGGGCGCGTATGAGCGCTCCCTTGCGCGCCGCGCGGCCGCCGCTCGCCGAACTGCCGGCATGGCGGGCGCTCCTCGAGCACTACAAGAAGGTGAGCACGCTGCATTTGCGCGACCTCTTTGCCGCCGATGCCGGCCGCGGCGAACGCTTGAGCGTGGAAGCTGCCGGCCTGTATCTGGATTACTCGAAGAATCGAATCACCGACGAGACCCTCGCACTTCTGGTGCGCCTCGCGCAGGAATGCGGCCTCAAAGAGCGCATCGCCGCGATGTTCGCCGGCGAGAAGATCAATGTGACCGAGGATCGCGCGGTGCTGCACGTCGCGCTGCGCGCGCCTGCGGGCGAACGCATGCTCGTCGACGGCACCGATGTCGTGCCCGAAGTGCAGGCCGTGCTTGCGCGCATGGCGGCCTTCTGCGATGCGGTGCGCAGCGGCAACTGGCGCGGCCATACCGGCCGGCCGATCCGCAACGTCATCAATATAGGCATCGGCGGTTCGGACCTGGGGCCGGTCATGGCCTATGAAGCGCTGCGCTATTACAGTCGCCGCGACATGACCTTCCGCTTCGTCTCCAATGTGGACGGCACGGACTTTGCGGAAGCCACCCGCGACCTTGACGCCGAGGAGACTCTCTTCATCGTCTGCTCGAAGACGTTTACGACGCTTGAGACCATGACCAATGCCCATACGGCGCGCGACTGGGCATTGCGCAAACTGGGCGACGCGCGCGGCATAAGCCACCACTTCGTCGCCGTGTCGACCAACGCCGCAGAAGTGGCCAAATTCGGTATAGACCCGCAGAACATGTTCGGGTTCTGGGATTGGGTTGGCGGGCGCTACTCGATGGACTCGGCAGTTGGTCTCTCAACCATGCTTGCGATCGGCCCGGAAGGCTTCCGCGCCATGCTCGCCGGCTTCCATGCGATGGATGAGCACTTTCGCAGCACCCCCTTCGAGCGCAACCTGCCCGTGCTCATGGGGCTGCTCGCCGTCTGGTACAACGATTTCTTCGGCGCGCAGACCGCCGCCGTCTTTCCCTACGATCAGTATCTGAAGCGCTTTCCGGCGTATCTGCAGCAGCTGACCATGGAGAGCAACGGCAAACACGTCACTCTGGAGGGTGCGCCCGTCGGCACGCAGACCGGGCCCATCTACTGGGGCGAGCCCGGCACCAACGGTCAACATTCTTTTTATCAGTTGATCCACCAGGGTACGCGCCTCATCCCGTGCGACTTCATCGGCTTCTGCCAAAGCCTGAATCCCCTCGGTCAGCATCATGACCTGCTGCTCGCCAATCTCTTCGCCCAGACAGAAGCCCTTGCGTTCGGCAAGACGGCGGCGGAGGTTGCCGCGGCTGGAACGCCGCCACGCCTCGTGCCACACCGCACTTTCGAGGGCAATCGTCCCACCAACACGCTGCTTGCCGAGCGCCTGACTCCGCACGCGCTCGGGCTGCTGGTGGCACTCTACGAGCACAGCGTATTTACGCAGGGCGTGATCTGGAACATCGACTCCTTTGACCAGTGGGGCGTTGAGCTCGGCAAGGTGCTGGCAAACCGCATCGTGCCGGAACTCGCGAGCGCCGCCGATCCGCAGCCGATGCACGACAGCTCGACCAATGCGCTCATCCGCCGCTATCGCCGGCTGCGCAAGGGGTCGCCATGAGCACCACCTTGAGCCCGCTCGCCGGAAAGCCCGCGCAGGCGGGCGAGCGGCTCGACGTCGCGCAGCTCATCGCCGCCTACTTCAGCCGTCGGCCGGACCCGAGCGTGCCCGCCGAACGCGTGGCTTTCGGCACCTCCGGCCATCGCGGCACATCGTACGACGGCACTTTCAACGAGGCGCACGTTCTTGCCATTACCGAAGCGATCTGCCGCCACCGCAAGAAGGAGGGCATCGACGGTCCGCTCTTCATCGGCATCGACACGCACGCGCTGTCCCAGCCCGCATTCGACAGCGCGCTTGAGGTGCTCGCGGCAAACGGCGTCGAGATCATGATTTCCAAGGGCGGCGAGTACACCCCGACGCCAGCCGTGTCGCTCGCGATCCTGGTCCACAACCGCGGACGCAAGTCGCATCTGGCCGACGGCATCGTCGTCACACCGTCGCACAATCCACCCGACAGCGGCGGCTTCAAATACAACCCCCCGAATGGGGGACCGGCCGACACTGACGTCACCAGCTGGATCGAGCGGTCGGCGAATGGGCTCCTCGAGACAGGCCTCAAGGGCGTGATGCGCGTGCCGCTTGAGCAGGCACGCCGCGCGGCCGGCACCCACGAACACGACTATCTCAATGCCTACGTCCGCGATCTAAGTAATGCCATCGATTTTGGTGTCATCAAGAGCGCGGGATTGAAACTGGGTGTCGACCCCATGGGCGGCGCCGGCGTGCACTATTGGGCACGCATTGCCGCGCACTATGGCATCGATCTTACGGTCGTGAGCGAGGAGGTCGACCCGACCTTCAGCTTCATGACCCGCGACTGGGACGGGCGCATCCGCATGGACCCCTCTTCGGCCTTCGCCATGCAGCGTCTGATCGGCATGAAGGACCGCTTTGACATCGCCTTTGGCTGCGATACCGACCACGACCGCCATGGCATCGTGACGCGCAGCGCGGGGCTCATGCAGCCGAACCATTATCTGAGCGTTGCGATTGATTATCTCTTCCGCCACCGGCCCAGCTGGAAGGCGACGAGTGCCGTGGGCAAGACCCTGGTCAGCACCGCCCTGATCGACCGCGTGGCGGCGCGGCTCGCACGCGGTCTCTTCGAGGTGCCGGTCGGCTTCAAATGGTTCGTCGCCGGCCTCCTCGACGGCAGCCTCGGATTTGGCGCGGAGGAGAGCGCCGGGGCGACATTTCTGCGAACCGACGGCAGCGTGTGGACGACGGACAAGGACGGCATCGCGGCCGCGCTCCTGTCGGCGGAGATCACGGCGCGCATGGGCCGCGATCCGGGCGTGCTCTATCAGGATCTCACCCGCGAGTTGGGCGAGCCCGCCGCCGATCGAGTCGAGGCGCGCGCCAGCGCCGAACAAAAGGCGGTGCTCGCCAAGCTCTCCCCCGCACAGGTGAAGCGCACCGAACTTGCCGGTGAGAAGATCGAAAAGCTCCTCACCCGTGCACCGGGAAACGATGCGCCCATTGGCGGCTTGAAGGTCGTCACTCAAAACGCCTGGTTCGCCGCACGTCCCTCGGGGACCGAAGATATCTACAAGATTTATGCCGAGAGCTTCCGCGGTAAGGATCACCTGCACGCGATCCTCGCCGAGGCGCAAGTGATCGTAAGCGATGCGTTCGCCGCCGGCGCAGGTGCCGGGCCCAACGCGGCGCCGGCACAGCCGCGCGCCGACAGGCTGGCCGTCGAAGCGTGGCAGAACGAAGGCGATCCCAACTGATTCATGTGCACACAATGGAGCGATTGAGAAGCAAACTGTATGTGGATCGTTAAAGTTGCCCTTGAGCGTCCGTACACTTTCATCGTGCTCGCCATCCTCATCTTGTTGATGGGGGTATTCGCGATTCTGCGCATGGCGCGGGATATTTTTCCGAACATCAACATCCCGGTCGTCGCGGCTATTTGGAACTACACCGGTCTGCAGCCCGAGGAGATGGCAACCCGCATCATTCTCTTCAGTGAACGCACCGCGCAGACCACCGTCAATGACGTGGAGCACACCGAGTCCCAGTCGCTCAACAGTATCGCGGTGGTGAAGTACTTCTTCCAGCCGGGGGCGAGCGAGGAGCTGTCGTTCGCGCAGATCACCGGCGTGTCGCAGACGCAGCTGAGGAATTCGCCGCCGGGAACGACGCCGCCCTTCATCCTTGCCTACAACGCCTCCACCGTGCCGATCATTCAGCTCGCGCTGTCGAGCGATTCCCTCTCGGAGGCGGAGATCTTCGACCTCGGCAACAACATCGTGCGCACCGGGCTCGCCACCATCCCGGGCGCCGCCATGCCGTACCCGTACGGCGGCAAGCAGCGCCAGGTCCAAGTAGACCTTGACCCATCGGCGCTGCGCGCGAAGGGTCTCTCCGCATCCGACGTGACGAACGCCATCGCTGCGCAGAATCTGATCCTGCCCGCCGGCACCCAGAAGATTGGCGACCTTGAATACTACATCGGCGTAAACGCAAGTCCGACGAAGGTCGCCGAGATGAACGACCTGCCGGTCGGCACACGTGACGGCAGCGTCGTCTACGTCCGCGATGTCGGCCACGTGCGCGACGGCTACCCTCCGCAGACCAACATCGCGCGCCTGGAAGGCCGCCGCGCGGTGCTGATGAGCGTGTTGAAGAGCGGCAAAAGTTCTACTCTCGACGTGATCAACGACATCAAGAAGAAGCTGCCGGGGATCCAGGAGACGCTGCCTGCGTCGCTGAAGATCGAACCCATCGGCGATCAGTCGCTCTTCGTGCGCTCCGCGATCGACGGAGTCGTGCGTGAGGCCGTCATCGCAGCGGCGCTTACCGGACTCATGATCCTGCTGTTCCTCGGCAGTTGGAGAAGCACGCTCATCATCTCCCTGTCGATACCGCTGTCGATCCTGGCGTCGATTGCCTGCTTGTCGGCGCTCGGCGAGACCATCAACATCATGACCCTGGGCGGCCTTGCGCTTGCGGTCGGAATCCTCGTGGACGATGCCACGGTGACGATCGAGAATATCAACTTTCATCTTGAGCAAGGCGAGGACGTCGAGCCTGCGATATTGGCCGGCGCGCAGCAGATCGCCCTGCCGGCGCTCGTGTCGACGCTCGCAATCTGCATCGTGTTCGTGCCCATGTTTCTCCTCGCCGGCATCGCGAAATTCCTGTTCGTGCCGCTGGCCGAAGCGGTCGTGTTCGCCATGCTCGCCTCTTATCTGCTGTCGCGAACGCTCGTGCCCACCCTGTCCAAATACTGGTTGCAGAAGCACGGTGAAAACCAAGGCGCAGCGCGCCCCGGCCTGTTGAAGCGCTTTCAGCAGCGGTTCGAGAAGGGCTTTGAGAACGCTCGCGAGCGCTATCACGCGCTACTCGAGGCGGCGTTGAAACACGACAAGCGTTTTGCGGTAATCTTTCTCGGTGCGATGGCGGCTTCGGCGATTCTGGCGTTTCCCTTGGGTACCTATCTGCCGGGGCTTGGCCAGGACTTCTTTCCAACAGTGGATTCCGGCCAGATCAAGCTGCACATGCGCGCCCGCACGGGCCTGCGCATCGAGGAGACGGCCGCGCTTTGCGACGCGGTCGAGGCGCACATCCGCCAGACGATCCCCGCGGCCGAGCTCTCCAGCATCGTCGACAATATTGGCCTGCCGTATAGCGGCATCAATACGGCCTACAGCACCTCGGCCCCCATCGGGCCGAGCGATGCAGATATCTTCATCGCGCTGAAGGAGAAGCATCATCCCAGCGCCGACTATCAGCGGCAGCTGCGCCGCTCGCTCGGGCAGAATTTTCCCGGGACGACCTTTGCCTTTCTGCCGGCTGACATCGTGAGTCAAACCTTGAATTTCGGCCTGCCGAGCCCGATCGACGTGCAGATCGTGGGCATGAACGTCGCTGCCAACCATCTCTACGCCGACGATCTCCTGCAGCGCTTGCGAAAGATTCCTGGCGCAGTGGATCTGCGCATCCAGCAGGCCGCCGATTACCCGCGACTCAACGTGAAGGTTGATCGGACCAAGGCGCAGCTCTTTGGGCTCACCCAGCTGAACGTGGCCTCCAACATGCTGATCTCGCTCGCGGGCAGCGTGCAGACGCAGCCTTCGTTCTGGATCGACCCTGTGGGCGGCACGCAGTACAGCGTCGTCACCCAAACGCCGCAGTACAATCTTCAAACCCAGAACCAGCTTGCGATGACGCCGCTCACCAACGGCAGCGGAGGTCCCTCGCAGGTGCTCGCCAACGTTGCGACCTTCAGCCGCGGCGTCGCCCCCTCCACGGTCAGCCACTACGATTCGGTGCCGGTGATCGATATCTATGGGTCGGCACAGGACGCCGATCTCGGGTTCATATCAGATCAGGTCAACAAGGTCATCGCGGAGGCCAAGGGCGGACTGCCCAAGGGCTCGCATATCGTGGTGCGAGGCCAGGTGCAGACCATGAAAGCCTCTTTCTTCGGCCTGCTCGTCGGTCTCCTCGCCGCCATCGTTCTCGTTTATCTCCTCATCGTCGTCAACTTTCAGTCCTGGCTCGACCCCTTCATCATCATCACCGCGCTGCCCGCGGCGCTCGCGGGCATCGTTTGGATGCTCTTTCTCACCCACACTACTGTGAGTGTTCCGGCGCTGACGGGCGCTATCATGAGCATGGGTGTTGCCACCGCGAACAGCGTCTTGATGGTGAGCTTCGCGCGCGAGCGGATGGATGCCGGCGATGACCCGGCGCATGCCGCCTCGCAGGCTGGCTTTCAGCGCTTTCGGCCGGTGCTGATGACGGCGCTTGCCATGATTATTGGCATGATTCCGATGGCTTTGGGCCTCGGCGATGGTGGCGAGCAGAACGCGCCGCTCGGCCGCGCCGTCATCGGCGGCCTCGTGTTTGCAACCGTCGCCACGCTCTTCTTCGTGCCGGCGGTGTTTGCCATCATTCACGGCCGCACGGGCGCGCCGCACGCAGCAAAACCTTCCGGGAAAACGACGCATGAGTGAACCTGCAACTAAAAAATCCAGCGAGCCGCCTGCGCACATTGCGCGCTACGCCTGGATTGCGCTCGTGGTGGCGCTCATTCTTGCCGCCTGGGGAATCATCAGCCGTGTGCACGCACGCTCGACGCTTGCCAAAGATACGAGTGGCGAGGGCATCCCGCAGGTGAGAACTCTCAAGCCCGGTCGCAGTCCGGCCTCCGAGGATCTGGTGCTGCCGGGAAACGTGCAGGCTTTCTTCGAAGCGCCCATTTATGCGCGTACCAGCGGCTATTTGAAGATGTGGTACACCGACATCGGCACGCCGGTTAAAAAGGGACAGCTGTTGGCCGAGATAGACAGTCCCGAGGTGGACCAGCAGTACTCTCAGGCCCAGGCGGATCTGGGCACGGCGCACGCCAACTCGCAGCTCGCCATCACCACCAATGAGCGCTGGAAGGGGCTCCTCGCCACGAAATCGGTCTCGCAACAGGACGCCGATACCAAGGCGTCCGATGAGGCGGCCAAGCGCGCCGCCGAGGCATCAGCGGCCGCCAACGTTGCGCGCCTGCGCGATCTTGAGTCGTTCAAACGGGTGGTTGCGCCCTTTGATGGCGTCGTCACCCAACGCACCACCGACATCGGCGCGCTGATCGCGGCCGGGCAGAATGCGGGCAATGCGCTCTTCCGCGTCGCCGATACGAGCAAGCTGCGCATCTACGTGCTGGTGCCGGAGCCGTACGCGGCGGTTACGGTGCCGGGCATGCAGTCAGAGCTGCGTTTTGCCGAGCACCCGGGCAAGAGCTTTCCGGCGACCCTGGTGCGCACGGCAAATGCACTGGATCCTGCAGTTCGCACCCTGCAGGTGGAACTGCAGGTCGACAACTCCAACGGTGTGCTCTTCCCGGGATCCTACGCCGAAGTGCATTTCAAGGTGCCCGGCAGCGAGAAAACCCTGAACCTGCCGGCAAATACTCTGCTGTTCCGCGCGGCGGGCCTGCAGGTGGCGACGGTTGACAGCGCCGATCATGTGCATCTGAAATCCATTGTGCCGGGACGTGATTTCGGCAAATCGATCGAGGTGCTCTCCGGCCTTGCCGCGGACGATAACGTCATCGTCAATCCGCCCGACTCGCTCACCGACGGCGCGACCGTGCGCATTGCCCCGCCGGCGAAGCCCGCGCCGCAGGCGCAGGGCGAGAGAAAACCCTCGTGAGATGGCGTCTTGCGCGTCTGATGTTCGGCGTCGTGGGTGCGCTTGCGGGTTGCTCGCTGGCGCCTACCTATAAAACTCCGTCCACCGCGCCGCCGCCGCCGTCTTATCGGGAGGTGGGCGATTGGAAGCAGGCCGAACCCGCAGACGCCGCAGTCCGCGGCCCCTGGTGGAGCATCTATCAGGACCCGGCGCTCGATGCGCTCGAAAACCGTGTCAGCGCATCCAACCAGAACCTGAAGGCAGCGTTGGCTCGTTTGGAAGAAGCGCGCGCGCAGACGCGCATCGCACGCGCCGGCTATTTTCCGACGGTCACCGCGGATGCGAATGCGGCCCGCGAGCGGCAATCGGTCAATTCGCCCACGTACAACCCCCTGAAGCCGGGCATATTCAATGATTTCCAGCTCGACGGGGATTTCTCCTACGAGATTGACGTCTTTGGCCGCGTGCGCAACACGGTTGCTGCCGCGCGTTCGAGTCAACAGGCGAGTGCCGCGGATCTTGCGGTTCTTGATTTGAGCACACACGCCGAGCTTGCCAGCGACTATTTCACGCTGCGCAGCGACGACGCACAGGCGAGCCTCCTTGATCACACCGTTGCCGACTACGCTCGGGCACTGGAACTGACGGAAAACCTGTACAACGGCGGTGCTGCGCCGCTCTCAGATCTCGAGCAGGCGCGTGCGCAACTGGACACGGCTAAGACTCAGGCGGCGGACATCCGCCTGCGCCGTGCACAGACGGAGCATGCCATCGCCTTCCTCATCGGCGAACAGGCCTCCAATTTTCACATCGATGCCACACCGCTGCCGGCGGACGTTACGCCTCCTGCGATCGATCCGGGCCTGCCGTCGGCGCTTCTCGAGCGCCGCCCCGACGTTGCCAGCGCCGAACGGCTGGTCGCCGCAGCGAACGCCCGCATTGGCGTGGCGCGCGCGGCGTATTTTCCGGTCTTCAGCCTCACTGCAATTGCGGGCTTCGAGAGCACCGCCGTATCGAACTGGATCAGCGCCCCCAGCCGGCTGTGGGCCTTGGGATCTACGGGCGCCCCGAATGCCGCTGCGGGCGTGCTGACGGTGTTCGACGGCGGCCTGCATCGCGCACAATCCGCTTATGCCCACGCCGCGTACGATGAGCAGGTGGCCGACTATCGCGGGACAGTCCTCACCGCTTATCAGGAAGTGGAGGACAACTTGGCCGCGCTGCGCGAGCTTGAGAAGGAGAGTGTGAGCGAGCACGCCGCCGTCAAGGCGACGCAGAGTGCGCTCGAACAGGCGCAGTATCGCTATCAGGGCGGTATTGTCACGTACCTTGAAGTCGTGACGGAGGAGAATGCCTCGCTGAGCTCACAGTTGAGCGCCGCCGACATTCAGGTGCGGCGCTTGAATGCGAGTGTCCTCCTCGTGAAGGCGCTGGGAGGCAGCTGGGAGAATCCCTTGGCTACTCAAACGGCAGCGGCGGCGCGGCAAGCGCCCTAATCGGTGCCGCCTTTCTCGGTTCTTGATCTGGCGCCCGTCGTGCATGGTGCGACGCCGGCGGATGCCCTGCGCAATTCGCTTGATCTCGCGCAGCACGTCGAGCGCTGGGGCTACCGGCGCTACTGGGTGGCGGAACACCACAATATGATCGGCATTGCGAGCGCCGCCACAGCCGTCGTCATCGGATACATAGCAGGCGGCACGCGCACAATCCGTGTGGGCTCCGGCGGGGTCATGCTGCCGAACCACGCCCCGCTTGTGATCGCGGAGCAGTTTGGCACGCTCGAGTCGCTGTATCCGGGAAGAATCGACCTGGGTCTCGGCCGCGCGCCCGGCACTGATCCGCGCACGTTGCGGGCCCTGCGGCGCCATCCCGACAATGCTGAAAATTTCCCCGACGACGTGCTCGAACTACAGGCGCTCCTGGGCGCTCTGCGCCCAGGGCAGACCGTGCAGGCGGTGCCTGGCACGGGACTCAACGTACCAATCTGGATACTGGGGTCGAGTTTGTTCGGGGCGCATCTGGCGGCCGAGCTCGGCCTGCCGTACGCCTTCGCCTCGCACTTTGCACCGGATGCGCTGCTGCAGGCGCTGGAGGTCTACCGTCGCGAGTTCAAGCCCTCAGCGCAGCTTGCAAGTCCGTACGCGATGGTCACGGTCAACGTGATTGCCGCCGATACAGACGCCGAAGGCCGCAGGCTCCTGAGTTCCCTGCAGCAACAGTTCACCAACATGCTGAGGAGAGCCCGCGGCCTGCTGCCGCCGCCACTCGAGAACATCGAGTCCTATTGGTCGCCGGCGGAGAAGGCGCAGGCGTCAAACATGCTGCGCTATGCCTTTGCAGGATCAGCAGACACCGTCCGCAGCGCTCTGCAGCTCTGTATCGCTGAAACCGCCGCGGATGAAGTGATGGTCGCGTCGGCAATCTTTGACCATGGGGCAAGGCTGCGTTCCTATGAAGTTCTGGGCGAAGTGGTCAGGAGCTTCAGCGACTAGGAAAATACGCGCAACCATTGGGTGAAACCCCGTTGCACGCCGCCAGCGCGGGCGCCTCCGCCCCGCACCGTCCACTGCGACGCTTTCAAGCCATTGTAGAAGAAACTCGCGATGTGAGGCGCACCCGATCGTCGATGTGCGGATTCATTTGCTTGGTACCAACGTACCAAGATATGATTATTGCCCTTCTTCTGGAGACCAAGTTGTGCCGAAACCGACCGCGCGCCTGGTGATCGAGCGAGTGCAGACCGGAGTCCGTATCGAGCGGCGCCTTCTCAAGGTGCTGAAGGGGCTCGCGGAGTACAAGAACATGACGCTCGGGGATCTCTTGGAAGGGATCGTGTTGCACGCGTTTGACGGCAAAGCGCCGTTCAGCGCTCAGACGCAGCGCAAGATTGCCGAGCTCAAAGGCATCTACGAACTCAACCTCGACGCGCGCGCGAGCCATCGGCTGCAGGAGCGATGATGAGCGATGAGGAGTTTCTGGCCGCACTCGAGTCGTGCTCACTCAACGAATGCGACTTCGGGCACGCGGCCCATGTACGGGCCGCTTACCTTTATTCGCGCTCGCGGGATTTTGCCGCTGCGCTCGAGAAGATGCGCCGCGCGATCCGGACCTATGCCGCATCCCTTGGCAAAGCCGATCGCTATCACGAAACGATTACCGTCGCATTTCTAGCGCTCATTAGGCAGAGGCTTTTCGAACGCGGGGACGGCGCCGGTTGGGAGGGATTTGCGCAGGCGAACCCCGAACTGCTCGATCGTGATCTGCTGCTTCGCTTCTACCCGCAGAGGCAACTCGAATCCGACCTCGCGCGCCGGACCTTCTTGCTACCGTGCTCAACCGCAACGTCGAATCGCTGCGGTTGATCGTCATGGCCCAGGCGCCGCTTTGCGCCGGCCCGAGACCGGTATCGGAACAGCGCCATGAGGACCGTGCGGGTCAGGGCGGCGCAGCGCCGGTGAACTCTACCTCGACGTGAATCGGTTTACCGCCGTGGATAAACTCACCGACGAATTTCATTCGGTTGCCCTCGCGGGTATAGATGAAGTGCTCACCGGCCTGGTCGCCCGTGCCGTCGAGTGTCACGGAATTGGTTGTGCAATTTGCGGCGACGAAGAGCATTGGCGTGTCCTTATCTTCGCGCGCGTGGCCGAGAGTGCTGTCAAAGTGCCGCAGCCGCATCACCGGACGGCCGTCGTCCTCAACAAGAGCCATGGCTTCGATCACTCCGCCGGGCGTGTCCGTGTGAAGCAGCCACGAACTGCCCATTAGCCGTCCCCCGGGGCTTCTGACCCACCGCTCCTCGGATTCAGTGGTCGCCGTCTGCGCCCGCCACGTTCCGGCCATCCACTGCAGCCCGGCGAGCGTGCATGGACTTGAACGCACTGGCTGGGCGCATACCAGGAGGGCAATTGCGGCCGGTGCTACGGTGCATAAGAGCGAATTCGGGCGCATATCCACTTCCTCACGTCGCAATTCTGCAATCCGCCCGCGCAACGCCGCGGGCGTGAAGCTTCAGGTGGCACGAGCGGCGAGTCATTTCAGCGCGCGCCATTGAGAAAAGATGGTAGCTCCAAATCCGTTAAGCATCGCTGCAGCCTTGGGACCAGGATCTCCATAGACCTCGAAGCTGTTGAGGCTCGACACGGCCAGCAATTTCGGCACACCTTCCCGCACCGCCGGGCCCGTCAAATGAGCCAAGACCGCTGCGGAATCGACGTAGGTTTCAAGCAGGCGGCACTGGCGCTGATCGCTGCTCAGATACCAATCGTAGCCGAGTATGCCCGGCTCGCGGCGCGAGTCTGCGAGCATGGCTTCGACTACTTTCTCGAAGTCCGCGAGCTTTCCGGGAGCGACGCTAAGGGATACCGTGAAACGCACACTCTTGCCACTCATGGTTTTCCTCCTGACGAGGGTTGACTTAAGGTCCGCGGATCGTTATAGGCCGCAACCCTTGTTTGATTCAAAACGCTAACTCGAGGCTTCCGTCGTATAGCGGCCGTCGTTCCGTCGCACTACTATTCATCTGTCGGGTGGCCGCACCCATTATGGCTTCACGTCGATGCGTGGCTCATCTCCCAAGGATATAGACGAATACATCGCGGCATTCCCACCCGAGGTCCGGTCGATTCTCGAAGCAATCAGGCTCACGATCAAGCAGGCTGCGCCGCAAGCGCGGGAAACAATCAGCTACCAGATCCCATCCTTCCGGCTGAATGGCACATTAGTGTATTTTGCTGCCTTCAAGAACCATGTCGGGTTCTATCCGCCGGTGAGAGGCGATACAAAGCTCGAGAAGGCCGTCGCACCGTACTCGGGAGAGAAGGGGAGCTTGAGGTTTCCACTCGATAACCCAATCCCTTACGCTCTCATCAAAAGAATCGTGAAGCTAAGGGTGAAACAGACCTCGTCGAAGACTGCCAAGTCCGCATGATAATGGAGCACGCAACGGTGGGGGCTGAATCTACCGAGATCCTTTCATGGTGAGGCGCGCCGCCGGGGAATCAAAGAAAAACCAATCGTTGAGAGGCACATCAATGCATCGAACTGTCATGGCGCCGGCTCTGTGCTGCGCGCTCGTTACCTGCATGTCGGCGACCGCGAGTTCCGGCCCCGATATGAGCGCGCCCGCGGCGCTGATTGCGGCCCCCAAGGATCGCGCCTATCCCGGCGAGATCCGGCTTGCAGTCGATGCATCTGATCTCGAGCGGCGCATCGTCCGAGTCCATGAGACTTTAAGCGGAGTAACCGCGGACGCGGTCCTGCTATATCCCAAGTGGCTGCCCGGAACGCACGCGCCTGAGGGGCCGATTGACAGGTTCGCGGGCTTGCGGATCACCGCCAACGGCGCGCAGGTTCCCTGGTCTCGAGATCCCGTCGATATTTACGCATTTCACGTGCACGCGGGCCCCAGTGCCAAGCTGATTGACATCGACTTTGAGTACCTTTCTCCCACGAGTTCCAAAGTCGGCTCGCTGGAATTCAGCCGTGATGTTCTTATGCTCGAGTGGAATTCCGTCGTCCTGTACCCGGCCGGCTATTTTGTCCGGCAGATTCCCGTGACCGCAAGTCTCACGTTACCTGTTGATTGGAAGCTCGGCTCGGCGTTAGAGGTCGAATCGGCAAGCGGTACTCAGACTAAATTCAAACGCGTCAGCCTCGAGACGTTCATCGACAGTCCTGTGTATGCCGGGCGTTATACAACACGACTCGACCTTGATCCGGGAAGTGCGGCAGTGGTTCACCTGGACCTGTTTGCGGATCGGCCGGAGCTGCTGGCCGCGAAACCGGAGCAACTCGAAGCCTACCGCGCATTGGTGCGGCAGGCCTATATTCTCTTCGGGTCCCGCCACTATGCACACTACGATTTTCTATACTCCCTGAGCGACCAGATTCAGCAGTCGGGTCTTGAGCACCATCAGTCGAGTGAAAATGGTGGTGATCCGGAGGAACTTACGGAATGGGATAAAACCGCGGCAGACCGGGATCTGCTGCCGCACGAATTCACCCATTCGTGGAACGGCAAGTTTCGCCGGCCGGCGGACCTTTGGACCCCGAACTACAATGTGCCGATGCAGGACAGCCTGCTGTGGGTGTATGAAGGCCAGACCGAGTATTGGGGCCAGGTGTTAGCTGCTCGTTCGGGTCTGTGGACCAAGCAACAAGCGCTCGATGAGCTCGCTCTTACGGCGGCCGAATATGAGACCCAATCCGGTCGGAAGTGGCGTGCCGTTCAGGATACGACCAACGACGAAATCATCAACCCGCGGCGCCCCATGTCGTGGCGGGACTGGCAGCGCTACGAGGACTACTATTCCGAGGGCCAACTGATTTGGCTCGACGCTGACACCTTGATTCGCGAGCGATCCCACGGCAAACGTTCGCTTGATGACTTCGCACGGGCATTCTTCGGCATGGACGACGGCAGCTTCTCGGTGCTCACCTATACATTCGAAGACGTCGTCAAGGCGCTGAACGCGATAGAGCCCTACGATTGGACTGGGTTTCTGCGCGCGCGACTGAATGGCATCGCCTCGCCGCCACCTCTCGACGGCTTCCGGCGCGGCGGCTACAAACTGGTCTACACAGATACCGCAAGTGATCTGTTGAAGGCGAGCGATGAGCAGCGCAAGCGCGTGAGTCTGCTCTATTCTGTTGGCGTCGTACTCGACGACAAGGATGGCACGGTAATGCGTGTGGTTTGGGAGGGTCCGGCGTTCAAAGCCAACATCATCGAGGGGACACAGATTCTTGCGATCAATGGTATCGCCTACAGCGCCGACGTACTCAAAGATGCGATCCGGTCAGCGCAGGGTACGAAGTTGCCGATTGAACTGATTGTCAAAACCGGCGATCGATTTCGGGTCGCCAGCATCGACTACCACGATGGACTGCGCTACCCGCACCTCGAGCGTGATGCGTCAACTGCCGCGCGCCTCGACGATATCCTAGCCGCGCGAAAGTAATTGCTGGTGGGCGCGCGTGCCGCAAGAGGCGTCGCCTTTGGCGCGGCTGCGGCAGGGCTCGGGAGGGGAATTTTGCGCGGGACGCTCTAATCCCAGATATAAGCCCAGTTCAGCAGTTCTGACGTACCGTGCCTGTCGCCTCTGGCCGACGCCATCGGGAATCGTCTCAGCGCTTGAAGCCGCAAGAGGGAATCACTGGATCAGCCAGCGCTGACAGACCGAAAATGTCACTGCTGCGCCAATTCGAGACTGCGCGGGGCGGCGATGCCGCCGAACCGCGCATCGATCTCACGCAGCAATTTCTGTGCTTGTTCGTGCTTGCCGCTCGCGATGAGAGAATCTACCTGCTGGAACTGCGCGGCGAGCTTCGCATCCACAGCTGCTCGACACGCTGCGAGTTTGTTGAGATCGGGCTCCACGGGATTGAAGAGAGCGTGCAATGCTCCGGAAAGCGCTGCGGGGGGAGCCGCCTCGTGACCTCTTCCACGCGTGATCTCGGTGTCAATATCGAACACGCACCACTCGCGCATCGAGTGGGTGCTTTGTTCATCGGCGGCAAGGCTGGCAGTATCCTGCTCGCCTGTGACATAGACCAATCGCGTTGAATTCTGGAACTGCAGAAACAGCTCCCTGGGAGGCAGGGGCATTTCGGGGCTGCCGATGGGATCACTTCCGGCGTTCAACAGCGCACCGTGAAAAAAGTCTGGGTAGCCAAGCGCGAGGCGCAGCGCCGTGCGCGAGCCGCCCGAGAATCCGCTGATGTACACGCGCTGCGGGTCCACGCGATAGAGCCGCATGACGTTTTGCGCCGCCGTCAACGCCAATGGCGCGCGGCGCCCGAGCGGCGTGACATCGTTGCCGGAGCGTGCCGCACTGACGAAGATGACACCGTAGCGATCGAGCACGGCAGACCAACCTGGCGGTAGCCGCGCGTCCGTCCAGGGCGGCACGAACACCAGCAATGCGTAGCCAGTCGGTGGCGCCTGCGCAGGTACATACACCACGAACTTCTCTTCGGCAGGATTAATCGGCTGCTCACTCAGCCCCTTCCCGGCGCGCGCCAAAAGTTGCGGGATCTGCGCAGCGCTTAATGGAGTCAGCATCCGTCGCGCGAGTTCAGCGTTACTCGCCAGTTGCGAGTATTCGGTGAACAACGCATCGTGCAACCCTGTGCCCGCCGTGGGCACGATGTCAGCAGATGCGCACAGGGCGGGGATCGAGAAGCTGAGGCAGAGCAGGCCGCGTGCGCTCATGCGAATGGGTGGCGACAAGAGGGCACATCCTGCAACGACAATCTATGACATGACACCGTACCTATCGGCGATCGTCAACATTGGACGCATCAATTGATCCGCGCCTTCTTGCGTGTTCGCGACACCAGATAGAGCGGCGCTGCAGGAACGACCGGTAGCTATAGGATCCGACGGACTGTAGATCGCGGCGCCGCAGCTGTGCTGCAGCGTCACTTTTCCCGGACGTAATCCCCGGGTGCATCGCCGAGCACACCGTAGCCGTCTGCGGCCATGCCGAGCGCGGGTGGCGCGACGCGCGGCTCGCTCGAATGAGCTTGCAGCCACTCAAGCCAGCTCGGCCACCACGATGTCGCGCGCATCTCCGCGGCCTGCAGCCATTCTTCTGGAGTGAGTACGGTCGTCGGATCGGTCCAGGTGAGCAGACGATGACGCCGTCGCGGATGCGAAGGTCCGCTGACGATGCCGGCGTTGTGCCCGCCGCTGGTCAGCAGAAATGTATAGTCCGACGAGCGGGTGAGCGCCCGCGTCTTGTAGACCGAGCGCCACGGCGCGACGTGATCCGTCTCCGTGCCGACGACGAAAAACGGCAGCGTGATGGATTCGAGATGAATCGGCTTGCCGGCGACCGGGAACTGGCCAAGAGCAAGCTCGTTGTGCAGGAACAGCCGGTAGAGATACTCGCTGTGCATGCGCCACGGCATGCGGGTGCCGTCGGCGTTCCAGGCCATCAGGTCGTTTGGCGTATCAAGTTTACCGCGCAGATACTTATTGACCGCCGGCGTCCACAGGAGATCTCGGGAGCGCAGCATCATGAACGATGCCGCCATCTTCTCGCTTGCGAGTACGCCCTGCTTGTGCATGACAGCTTCGAGCATCTCCAGCTGGCTCGGGCTGATGAAGAGCGACAGCTCACCGGGTTCGCTGAAGTCCGTCTGTGCGGCGAGCGTGGTGAGGGTCGCAATCCGCTGATCGTTGTCGCGCGCGAGAGCGGCGGCGCCAATCGACAGCAGTGTGCCGCCGATGCAGTACCCCACTGTGTGGATCCTGCGCTCCGGCACGATTGCGCGCACCGCGGAGAGCGCCGCTCGCAGGCCAAGTTCCAGGTAATCATCCATGCCCAGGTCACGGTCGGCCTCGTTGGGGTTCTTCCAGGAGATCATGAACACGGTATGGCCCTGGGAGACGAGATAGCGCACCAGTGAGTTCTTTGGCGACAGGTCAAGAATGTAGTACTTCATAATCCATGCCGGCGTGATGAGAATGGGCTCGGCATAGACGGTCGGCGTCTGCGGCGTGTATTGAATGAGTTCGATCAGCCGATTGCGCAACACCACTTTGCCCGGTGTCGCGGCCACTTGCTCGCCTACTTTGTAGTGTTCCGTACCTGCCGGAGCGCCGCGGTTGAGCGTGCGCTGCAGGTCATCGACCCAATGCTTAAAGCCGCGCACCAGATTCTGGCCCGACTCGGCGCGAGTCGTCTCGAGCAATTCCGGATTGGTCCCGAGATAATTGGAAGGGGAGGCGGCCTCAAGCAGCTGACTACCCATGAACTCCATGAGTTTCGTATTCTTCTCGCCCATGCCGGGAACGTCGGTCACTGCCTGCTGCCACCACGAGGCCCAGTTCTTGAACGCGCGGGTGTAGACGTTGAAGGGCCACTGGCTCCACGGTGCACCCGCGAATCGCGCATCATCGGACGAGGGCGCAAGCGGTGTCCCGCTACCCGCCTGCAGCGCGAACTGCCAGGTATCGAGCGCGCCTTGCACTGCAGCCGTGGCAAGCGTGGAGGGTTTTTGTGCATCCTTGGTGATGTTTAGATACCAATCCCACCACGCGGCAACGTAGTCATCGGGGGCGATGCCGCCGGTGACCGTCGCGAGCTGGGCGCACAGCTCGCGCCGCAATTGTCTCTGATCCGACGGCTTATCGGAGGCTCCTGTGCTTTCAGTCAAGCTCGACACAAGTGGCGTGCTCATCGAAGGCCGTATTCCAAAATCAGATGATGGAGTCTAGCGCGCTGTTGCGGCACCAACAGAAAAAGGGCGACCGAAGTCGCCCTTGTTTCTGAGCCCCGAAGGAGGAGCAATCGTCAGCTTACGCGGCCTTCTTGGCAGCCTCGGCTGTTTTGGCAGTCGCCTCGTTGAGCCACTGGCTCACGACGCCCTGAGTTTCCGTCGCGATGGCGGTGAACTCCTGCGCACGCTTCTTCAACTGCTCGCTCAAGCGGCTGTTGATGTCGGTGTGCTGAGCGACGAGTTCGGCACCGGACTTGGCAGCCACGGCAGCCTTGGTCTGGGCAAGCGACCAGTCGAGATAGTCGCCGGCAACTCCGAACTGATAGCGCGCGATGCGCTCGACGCTCTTCATTGCTTCCTGCTGGGCGCGCATCACAGGCGCGAAGGCACTGCGGTAGCTGTCGAACCAGGTATTCACATCGAAAGTACGGTCTGTCATGGGGCTCTCCTTGGGGAGGTTGAAACTAGCGGTTGATCCAGGGGAAGGATCATACACCTGTTTTGTATGCAGTGCATACTAAATTCTATCGAATCCGCTCTGGCCGGGTGGTGTATTCATAACTCTATGATTAATATAGGTATTAATATTAAGCATCAAAAATTGAGAACCCTTTAAAAGCAACAATTAATGCACTGCAGGGTCTGATAGCCAAGTCGCAGCGAACACAGACCCAAGCGAGGAAAGCGCGCCGCCGGACGCGTGTAACGGCGGACACATCTCGGCAGAGTATCCTCGCCCCAGGCAGCCCATGGACGTCACCCGATGTTCGATGTAGACCAGTGTCTGAGTTCACTCCATACGTTTGCCCGGCGCGCAGGATCGCCGGTCGATTACGCCGACCTGCCCACTTGCATCGACGGCTGTCTCGATCGCGGCCGGATCGTACTGCGTGCCGGACTTGCTCCGGAACAGGAGCTGCTCACGCTCGTGCACGAATTGACGCATGTGATGGCCCACGTCGCCTCAACGCGCTCACACACCCATCGCACGGTGTGCGAGTACGAAGCGGAGGCGGTGGAGGGGTTGATCGCACAGCGGCTGGGGTTTGATGCTGCGGGATTTGAACTATTCACGGGCGAGGCTTGGACCTTCCCTGACGGGTTGCTCGCCGATTCTGTCGCTCGCGTCGGCGCAGTTGCCGGCACGCTGCTAGCCGTACTCGATCGGCAACCGCTCGGGCGCTTCACGCCGTAGGGCGAAAGTTTTGCGACGCGAGGCGAGAGCGCCGGAGCCGTGCGGCAGTTTTACAGCCGCAGGCCGCCGTCGAGATCGATGCACCGACCCGTGAAGAAGTCGTTTTCCACGATGAACAGCGCCGCGTGCGCAATCTCTGCAGGGTCGCCCAAACGCCGCAGCGGCACCGGGGCGATGACCTTCTGCAGAACTTCCGGCCGCATGCCTGAGAGAATATCGGTATTGGTGAAACCCGGAGCGATCGCACCGGAGCGGATTCCATAGCGCGCAAGTTCCTTCGCCCACACGACTGTCATGGCCGCGACGCCTGCTTTGGTCGCAGCGTAATTCGTTTGCCCGGCGTTGCCGTGGCGCGAAATACTCGAGATATTGATGATCACACCGCCGTGGCCGAATTTGACCATGTGCGCGGCGGCCTCGCGGCCGCAGAGAAATACTCCCGTAAGATTCACATTGACGACGGCCTGCCACTGGCTGAGGCTCATGCGCTCAGCTACGACGCCGTCTTTGACCTTGATCAGAAGCGAATCGTTGACGATTCCCGCGTTGTTTACGATCACATCGAAGCGCCCGAAATCTTGCGCGATCGCATCCATGACGCCGCTCACCTGCTGCTCGGAAGTAACGTCGGCGGTATAGCTGCGGACATCGACACTGTGTGCCTGACACAGAGCGCGGGTCTCCTCAAGGTCGCCGGCGTTCAGATCGAGCAGCGCCACGTTTGCGCCGCGCTCGGCAAATTGACTGGCAAGGCTGCGCCCGATGCCGCGACCCGCACCGGTGATGACGACGGTTTTAGATTGTATTTGCATATCAGTAAGATCCTTGCAGCTCAGCGTGAACCGGAGCGGGATGGCGCTCACAGATCCATTGCGGCGCTGCCCCCGATTTACGGGTTGTTTTTCTCGTCGTTCGAATCAGTGCTCGTTTTTGCGGTCTCATCCGGCTTCGGCACGCCAAATGCCGACAACACCGAGGATTGCATCGTGGAGAGCAGTTCCATGTTCTGGCGCGCGAGATCGGCGATCGGCGCCATCGGCGCCTCCAGCGCTTTGGCCATTTGCGCGTGCAGCGCCTGTTGTTGACGCAGCACTGTCCCGACGCTCTGTTCCAGATAGCGCGTCAACATTTCCTGTACGGGGTTACCATAGAAACGGATCACCGTCTCCATCAGTTCCGTACTCAGGACCGGCGTTGCAAACTGCTCCTGCTCGGCAATGATCTGCAGCAGGGTCGCGCGCGTGAGATCCTCCTCCGTCTTGTCGTCGACGACTTTGATCTGTTCACCGCTGACGATGAGCTTGCGCAGGTCATCCAAGGTGACGTGACGACTGGCCGTCGCATCGTATAGACGCCGATTGGCGTACTTCTTGATGATGCGTTTCTCGCTCATGACGAATCTTCCGTGTGCAAGGCTGCCAATGGTGCACGCTCTTGCAGGGCTGCGCGGCAGTGCGAGAATCCGTAAGCCGGAGGTATCATGGGCCGCTATCGTAAGCTTCCCTGTATGCGGTGCACAACTTCATGGAGCAGTTCCGAACGGAAGTGATGGGCAGAATGTGATGCGGTTACCTCTTTATAATCATGGCATTGCATAATCCGGCCGATTTGTCGAGTGCGGCTGGACAGCGGTGAAGGACTCTTTTGCCCTGCACCGCAAACGCTTGAGGAAAAAAAGTGACGGATGACACTTCCCACGCCGACCCTTGGACGGCGACCGTAGCCCAGATGCAGCAGGAGCTACTGCAACGTTGGCTCAAGTTGAGCGCCGCACCGGCGGAGGTATCCGCGCTGTTCGAGTGGTGGCCCAAGCTCGCCGAAACCGCTGTGCCCCTGTCCTTCCAGCAATTCGGACCCGCTTGGGAACTGTATTTTAGCCTCGGGCGCACCATGTTGCAGGAGTTAGGCGGTGGTGATGCGCAGGCGGCCGATCCAGCAAGCCGGGCCCGCGCATTTGCGACTGTCATGGAGACCTGGTTCGAACAGCTTGGTTCGCAGCTCGGCCAGCTGCCAAACTTTCGTCTGCCACCCGATCCACAACAATGGTGGCAGACCCTGATGCAAGCCTCCGGCTCGATGCCCTCGGGTGCGGCACTCAAGTCTGGGGATTTTGCGGCGCTCGGTTTGACGCGGGAGCGCCAGGAGGCCTGGCAGAAGTTCGCGCGCCTGCTCGCGCAATATCAGCAAGTGCAGACGAAGCTTGCCCAGCAGTGGATCAAGATCGGCGCTGAGGCGACGAAGAAATTCGCCGCGCGCGTAAGCGCGACGAGTACGGGCGCTCCGGGGGCTTCAATGGAGAGCCTCAAAGGGCTCTACGACGTGTGGATTGAATGCGCCGAGGAGGTGTACGGCAGTGTGGCGCACAGCCCCGAGTATGCTCACCTCATCGCCGAGCTGGCAAACAGCTCGAACGCCGTGCGCGCCGAGCAGCAGCGCGAGCTTGAATCATGGGCGCGCCAGTTCGATCTGCCTACGCGTGCCGAGATCAATTCACTTCATCAGCAAGTGAAGGAATTGCGAGCGCAGATGCGGGCCCAGGCGTCCTCACCGTCATCGCCGAAGTCAAAGTCAATGTCGAAGTCAAAGCCGAAGCCGAAGCCGAAGCGCGGCGTCCGGCGCCGGCCGCGGAACAGAAAGTGAGCAGCGCATCGCCCGATTCGCAGGCGCTGATGGCCGAAATGCTCGAGTTCGGGCGCCGTTTGGGCGCCACGCTGACGGGGCTTGGAAGCGCGGCGCATACGCGGCCGGGTTGCTCCGCGAAGCAGCGCGTGTGGGGTGAAGATAAGGTCGCCCTGTATCGCTACGAGCCGTTGACGCGACCTGCGGGAATCGCACCCGTCCTGATCTGCTACGCGCTCGTCAATCGCCCTTACATGATGGACCTGCAGGCGGATCGTTCGCTCATCCGCGGTTTCCTAAACGCCGGGCTCGACGTGTACCTCATCGATTGGGGCTATCCCGACGGGGCGGATCGATTGAACGATCTCGATGATTACATCAATGGCTATCTGCATCGCTGCGTACAGCATGTTCTCGACTCTCAGCAGATCGCGGGCGTCAATTTGCTGGGTGTCTGTCAGGGCGGAACTTTCAGCCTGTGCTACACCGCGCTACATCCGCAGCACGTCAAGAATTTGATCACGATGGTGACACCGGTCGATTTCAAAACTCCCGAGAACCTGCTGTCAAAATGGGTGCAGGGGCTCAACCTGGATTTACTCGTACAGGGCGGCAACGTCTCCGGCGATTGCTTAAATGGCATCTATCTGTCGCTGATGCCGTTTCGTCTGACGCAGCAAAAATACATTGATCTGGTGCAGGCGGGCGAGGATCAGCGGCAGCTTGAGAATTTCATGCGCATGGAGCGCTGGATCTTCGACAGTCCCGATCAGGCTGCAGCGGCGCTGCGCCAGTTCATTCAATGGTTCTACCAGGAAAACCGTCTCGTGGACGGTAGTCTGATGCTTGGCAAGCGCCAGGTCGATCTCAGACGCATAGTTCAACCCGTGCTCAACATTTACGCCAGCAAGGATCACCTCGTGCCGCCCAGTGCCAGCGTGCCGCTCGCGCGTCTCGTGGGCAGCGCCGATTACACTCCGCTTGCCGTGGACGTAGGCCATATCGGCATGTATGTGAGTGCGCGTGCGCAGCAAGAAGTGCCCAGTAAGATTGCCGCTTGGCTGGGCGCGCGCGAGAAGCCTCGACCGTAACAGCCGGCGCCGCAAGCACCTGCCGGCACAGATCGAATTCACTCCAGCGGCGCACGGTCCCGCATCAGATGCTCGATGACGCATTGCAGCAAAGCAGCGCCGGGCGTTTGCCGGAACCTCCGCGCCGCCAAGTGTTGCTGCCACAGAGAATCGGGCCGCACGCGATTCGGATATCGACGTGCCGAGCCGCGTCCCTCGCTGACCGGCGACACGGTTGACATGTGACGATGCCATGACCTGACGAGAGTGCCTGGCGCGCGCGCAACCGCGGATTAGCGAACTTGCACTACGGCGCTCGCGCGCTCGCGCGCCAGGCGCCACCGATCAGCGCAGTGTGATGCTACAGTTGGCCCCGGGGCCTCCTCGGCACAAAATCAATAGCGGGAGTAATCACATGGGAAAACTGAGCGGGCAATACGCGCTTGTCACGGGCGCATCTCGCGGTATTGGACATGCCATCGCGACGATGCTTGCCGCAGAGGGAGCAACGATTGCGATCAATTACCGCTCCGGCGCCAGTGAGGCGCAGGCGCTGGCACAGCAGTTGCGCGAGCGCGGCTCAGAGTCGCTCCTTCTGCAGGGCGACGTCAGCGAGCGCTCGACGTGGACTGACATGGTGCAGAAGATTCGCACGGCTTGGGGGCGCCTCGACATTCTCGTGAACAACGCCGGCATCACTCGCGACAAAACCCTGCGCAAGATGACCGATGATGACTGGCTCGGGGTGATCCACACGAACCTGAACGCATGCTATTTCGGCGTGACGGCGGTCATGCCGTTGATGGTGGAGCGAAATTACGGGCGCATCATCAATATCAGCTCGTTCGTCGGCCAGGCGGGTAACTTCGGGCAGGCGAACTATGCTGCCAGCAAAGGCGGGATCATCGCGTTTACCAAGACGGCCGCCATGGAGGTTGCCCGGAACAACATCACTGTAAATTCTCTGGCGCCGGGCTTCACGCTGACTGACATGTTGTCGAAGGTCCCGGAGCCCGTGCAGAAGCAGATTCTAAGCCGCATACCGCTCGGCCGTTTCGGCAAGCCCGAGGAAATCGCCAAGGCAGTATTGTTTTTGGCCGCCGACGGCGACTACATCACGGGCCAGCAGATCAACATCAACGGCGGTGTTTACATGTAACCCGGCTCGCGATCGAGGCAGACGATAGGCGGGCGTCCAGGGGTTCTTGATCTGGGCGCAGCCGCGGATCCGAACACTACGAAGCCGGGTTGACCTGCGCATGCTGATGCGGCCACGATGCGCGACGAACGGTAAATTCTTTGCAGGAGAAGGATCATGGGAACTCGCGAAGACTATCAAGCGCTCATGGAAAAGCAGTTGAACGAATGGAAGGCGCAAACCGAACGCTTCAAAGCAGGAATCGCTCAGATCGAGGCGCACGGCAAGGCTCAGTATGAAAAGAATCTCGAGGCACTGCGGGCCAAACAGGCCGAAGCGTGGGAGAACCTCTACACTCTGAAAAATGCCAATGAGAGCGCTTGGGGGCAATTCAAGGCCCACATGGATAAAGCCGGCGAAGAGGTGAAAACCGCCGTCGAACAATTCGCGGCGAAACTAAAAAGATAGAGCGCCGGCCGGCCGGCTCAGCTCATCGGCAGCGGATCATGCAGACGGCGGGCGGCTCGCGGTGCGCGGCCGGTTGGATGTAGGAGGCTATCGTGCCGCCGAAACAGGAAGCGGCGCGCGACGTCGAAATACGTGGAGTAGACGAGCCCGCCGTTCTTGATAATGAGGCGCGCGCGCTCGACGCGATATCGTGCGTTGTACTCGTACCACGGTATCGCTGGCGATTCGTGATGCAGCGCGTGCAGGTTGTTGAATAGAAACAGTGGTCCCAAGAGCCACGCGCGCTCGACAAGGGCGGTGCGTTGACGCGCATCCGGACGCGCCCGATGTTCGGCAAAGGCGCGGATCAGCAGAACGCCGTTGGCGGGAATGACCATCGCCACGAGGTAGACCCAAAACGGCATGCCGCACACGAGCGTCACCCACAAGACAACCGGGACGCACCACAGCAAGTGCTCGATCCAAATGGCCCGCAGCCGTTTGTCGTTACCGATCACGGCGCGCAATTCGCCAAAAAGAAACAATCCCATGCGCCAGAAGGACCCGATGACAACCCGTCCGGCAAGCGTCTGCTGTGCGTGCCAGAGTGCGCGGCTGATCGGCTGTAGCCGCGCCCAGTCCTCCGGCGTCCAGTAATTGGATTCCGTATCGTCGAGGGGATCCGTCAGCCGTTCGTCGATGTGATGTTCGAGATGATTTTGGCGGTAGCGTTCGAAGGGCAGCCACAAGGACAGCGGCACCATTCCCAGCAGGCGGTTCACCCGGCTCCAGCGGGTCGGATGGCCATGGATGATTTCATGTTGCAGAGAGCTGTGCAGCGTCAGCAACGCGACGACCACCGGCGCGACGATCCACAGTGGCCAATGGCCATAGGCCGCGGTCATTAGCAGCCATCCGCCATACGTAATGACGATCAGCGCCAGAGTCGGCGGCTCCACCGAAGCGCGCTTATAGGGGCGCCGCGCCGTTTCGGGGGGCGCTCCCGGATCATCGGCTAGAACTGGTTTGACGGCATTATCGAGCATCAGTATTCATTCTAGGCCAAGCCGCCGTGGCGCGCGTGCGGAATTGCCGCACTTTAGAATACTTTGCTGGGTTGCCGGTGTAGTCAGACATGAGCACCCCGCAGGATGCGCTTCTCCAGCGCCGCCATGGCGTCATAAAGTAAAATCGCCATGAGACCTGTGACGAGGCCGCCCTGAAGAATGAAGGCGGTGTTGTCGGAGAGAAGCCCGGCGATAATGACTTCGCCAAGTCCTTTGGCGGCCACAGTGGATCCTATCGTGGCGGTGCCGACATTGATCACCAGGGACAGCCGGATCCCTTCGAGAATGAGCGGCATGGCGAGCGGCAGTTCTACCGACACAAGACGCTCGCGTGCGCTCATACCCATGCCATTAGCAGCATCGATGACCGCGGGCGGGCAAGTCCGAAGGCCTGCGATCGTATTCTCGAAGATTGGCAGCAGGCCATAGGCGAACAGGGCGATCAGAGTCGGTGCTTCGCCGAAGCCGACGAGCGGAACCGCAACGGCAAGTACGGCTACTGGCGGAAAGGTCTGGCCAATGTTGACCAGCGTGCGTGACAGGGGCAGAAACTCCGCGCCGCTCGGGCGCGTCACGAGTATCCCAAGTCCGACCGCGACGATGGTGCTGGCCGCCGCAGCCAGGAGCACCGTACCCAGCTGCGCCAAGGCAAGCGTCAAGAGATTTCCCTGATCATAGATGGCCGGCGCGCCGTGCTGACTCAAAGGCGCGAACAGGGGCGCGAAGGACTGCGGCGCCAGCAGGAATGCCGCGAGCAGTGCGAAGGCTGAGATTCGAACGACGAGAGCGCCGCTCGGCATCAGCTTGGCCTCCCGTGGGCAAGAATACCGGCGAGAGTCAGTCGTCCGCACGGCGTTCCATCCGCATTGACAACCGTGGCAGCCGGCGCCCCGCTCCAAAGAAGATCCGAGAGGACATCGCGCAAGGTTGCGGTTGCCGGCACGGAGGGACCCTCTGCCTGTCCGGTCTCGGCCGCCTCGCCAGCCGTTGTCAGCGACAGCAGCTTCATGGCCCGATCGCCCGTGCCAGTCAGGCGCGAAATGAAAGGATCAGCGGGGCGGATCAGGAGTGCCGCCGGGCGGTCGTATTGCAGTACTTGGCCCTGGCTCATGACCGCGACACGGTCTCCCAGGCGAAAGGCCTCGTCGATGTCATGCGTCACAAGTACGATCGTCGTGCCGAAGCGCCGCTGAATGTCGCGCAGATCATCCTGAGCCTTGGCGCGGATGATCGGGTCGAGCGCACCAAAGGGCTCGTCCATCAGGAGCACCGTGGGTTCTGCGGCGAATGCGCGCGCGACACCCACGCGCTGCTGCTGGCCACCCGAGAGTTGATGGGGAAATTTTCCGGCATACAAGCTGGGATCAAGTTGAAATATTTTGAGCAGGTCATCGACGCGCGCCTGCGTGCGCACGGCGTTCCATCCGAGAAGCTTTGGTACGGTTGCGATGTTCTCGGCAACGGTCCGGTGTGGAAAGAGGCCGTGTCCCTGGATCGCGTAGCCGATCCGGCGTCGCAGCAGATGTGCAGGCTCCGTAGTGGTGTCATGGCCGTTGATGAGCACGCGTCCACTCGTGGGCTCGACCAGGCGGTTGATCATGCGCAGCAGCGTGGACTTGCCCGATCCTGATGTGCCGACGATTACCGTGATGGAGCCGCGCGCAATGGATATGGACACGCGATCGACGACCGTCGTCGAGCCGTATTGCTTCGTCAGGTTCTCGATTTCGATCATCGGGCCGCCCGATTGATCGTTTCGACCAGCGCGTCGAGCAGCACGGCGCAGGAGAATCCCAATGCGACGATCGGCAGCGCGCCGAGCAGCACCAGATCAATGGCCGTCTGATTGATCCCCTGAAAGACAAATACCCCGAAGCCGCCCGCACCGATGAGCGCGGCCACGGTCGCAAGCCCGATGTTCTGCACGAGAACGATGCGGATGCCGGTGAGAATTACCGGAAATGCAAGGATCAGTTCGATATCCGTCAGGACCTGCCAATTCGTCAAACCCATGCCGCGCGCCGCATCCACCGTGGCCGGTGATACGCGAGCGAGCCCGACAATAGTATTGGCAACGACCGGCAGCAGCGAATAGAGGAACAGTGCGAGCACCGCGGGCGCAGCGCCGATGCCGCGGATCCCCAAATCCGTGACGAAGGGAGCCGCGGCAGCGAGTGCTCCGAGCGGCACCATCAGAATGCCGAAAAGCGCGATCGAGGGAATGGTCTGGATGAGATTCAGCACGCCAAGCGTGCCGGCCCGCAGCCGCGGTACCCGATGACAAAGGATTCCGACGGGCACGGCGATGATGACCGCGGCGCTCACGGATCCCAGCGCGAGGAAAACATGCTGCCGGGCCTCGCGTGCGAAGCGCGTCGCGTTGACCTCGTATTCGCGCATCACTGAAAGGTGATCGAGAATGCCGGAGGCCAGGGCCGCGCCGACGAGCGCCGCGAAAAGAACTAGAAAAAGGACACGTACACCCGGTCCGGGGCGCAGCCGTGTGATCGCATCGGTCGCCAATAATCCCAGGCATACGAGCAGCACCCAGAAGCTGCCTCCGGGGGAGACCCGCACGACTTTGTTACCAAGCGGAGTAAGCACGTCGCCCGCGGCACCGATGGTCAGCGTCACGGCGGCGACTCCGATCAGGGCCGCGGCAAGCCGCAGCCGGGCACTGGCGGCTGCGAGTGCGGTGGCCGCGACCAGCATCAAAATGGCGTAGAAGCCGAGCACCTCCCACGGCGGCAATACCTGCAGCAGCGAGCGTGGATTGCCCGGCACGATCCGGTTCGCCTTGAACACGACAAACGGCAGACACACGAGCGCCGCGAGCCCGGCGAGTGTGAGGAGTGCACCCAAACGGTCGATCGCGTGTCCCCGCGCCAATGCTTGTTCTTCCATCGCGTCTCCGAGGCGGTAGCGTCCGCCACCCGGAAAGCGGCATGCGGGGCCTTGAAGCCTCAAGCAGAGCTTACTGCAGAAAGCCCTTGGATTTCAGGTAGTCCTCGGCGACCGACATGATGGACTCGCCGTTCACCTGAACGCGCGCGTTAAGCTCTTGGAGCGTCTCGCGGGTGAAGCTTTCCATGAGCGGCTTTACGATCTGGGCAATCTGCGGGTAGGCCTTGAGCACCGCCTCGCGCACCATGGGAACGGGCGCATAAACGGGTTCGGCGTGCTTGTCGTCCTCGAGGATCTGCAAGTCCGCTGCAATGACGTTGCCATCGGTGCCGTAGACCATGGCCGTATTCGTGCCGTTGGTCTGTGCAGCCGCCGCGCTGATGGTGGCCGAGGTTTCGCCGCCGGCGAGCACAATCAGCTGATTGGACCTCATCGTAAAGCCGTAGGTATTCTCAAGCGAGCGCAGTGTGCCTGCATTTGCGAACTCCGCCGAACAGGCGAGTACCACCTTGCCGCCGCCCGACACCCATCGGCCAAAGTCGCTCATGGTCGTCAGATGATTGGCCCGCGCTACGTCCTTGCGCACCGCAAGAGCCCAGGCGTTGCTGGCATTCGCAGGGGTCAGCCAGACAATTTTATTGGCTTCATAATCAAGCCTCGACCCGAGATTGTAACCTTGGCGTAGATCCTTCCATGCCGGATCGGACGGCAGGTTGAAAAAGAAACCGCCATTGCCGGTGTACTCAACATAGATGTCGATCTGACCGGCAAGGAGCGCCTTGCGGACCACGTACGTCGCGCCGATCGCCGTGCGATCTACGGTCTCGACTCCGGAGGCGTTGAGCAGCAGACGGATCATCTGGCCGATCATCGCGGATTCGCTCGAGAGTTTGGATGACACCACCACTGCAGCGTGAATCGGGGCCGACGTCCCGAGTAGTAGAGCCACGCTCAAGAGCAGCGACTTTAAATTCTTTCTCACCGAATTCCTCCGCGCTGCGCGCTGCGCGCGCTCAGCTCTGCCGGGTATGGACCTGTCGACCTGGGAGTTGCGCGCGACGCCAAGCGGGGCTGTGATTCTCGCCCAAGGCTCATCAATGCCCCTATGATTGTATGTCTCACGAAACGCCCGAACTCAGCAAGGCGAGCCCATGACCGAAATTGAAGCCCGGGCATCCTCCCGTCGACGCGACCGCGGCCGCGCCCCCCGTTCCACGGGCCCATCGCTTGCGCCTTTGCCGCGGCTCGCCAATCGCTGGCCGCCCTTGGAAATCCTGAGCGCCGAGCAGCTGGAGCGCATTCTCACGGCGGCGTATCGGGTTCTGGAGGAAGCGGGGCTCGAGATCCGCAGCTTCGCGGCGCGCGAAGTATTCCGCAGTGCGGGCGCTCTCGTCGACGAGGAGACGCAGATGGTGCGTCTCGGGCGGGACATCGTCGAGGCGCAACTGGCGCACGTGCCGGAGCGCTTCGTGCTCCACTCTCGCAATCCCGACCGGCACCTGCACGTGGGCGACAACGTGGTCAATTTCGGGCCAGTCACCGGTGCTCCTCATATCACGGATCTTGAGGGTGGACGCCGCTACGGCGATCTTGAGGCGTTTCGCAACATCCTCAAGCTGACACACACACTTGGCATCCTGCACTGGCAGGGTGGGATCGTGGTGGAACCGGTCGATGTGCCGGTCGCCATCCGCCATCTTGCGGCGTATCAGGCGCACATCGAGTGCTCGGATCTCGTGTGGGCGGCACGCGGGATCGGCGGCGTGCAGGCGCAGGACGCGATTGCCATGTCGGCCATTGAGCACAGCTGCAGCGTCGAGAATCTCGCAGCGCGTCCGACTCTGATGACGGTTACGAACGTCAACTCGCCACGGCGAGTGGATGAGGAGATCCTCGACAACATCATGATCATGGCGCGCCACGGACAGTGCGTGGTGATCACGCCCTTCACGCTGATGGGAGCCATGGCGCCCGTAACGCTGGGCGGTGCTCTGGTGCAGCAGTCGGCGGAGGCCATGTGCATCATTGCGCTGTGCCAGATGCTGCGTCCGGGAACCCCCTGCGTCATGGGCGGCTTCACATCCAACGTGGACATGCGCACCGGCTCGCCGGCCTTTGGCACCCCGGAGTACGTTAACGCAGTGCTCGCCACGGCGCAGATTGGGCGCCGGCTCAAGATTCCCGTGCGCACGAGTGCGGTGAATGCCTCGCCCGCAGTGGATGCCCAATCCACCTACGAGACTGCCTTCTCGCTGCAGGCGGCCATCCTGAGTCACAGTCACCTCATCAATCATGCGGCGGGCTGGCTCGAAGGCGGTCTGTCGGCGTCGTTGGAAAAGATCATCGTCGATGCGGAGATGCTGCGCAGCTGGGCGGAGCTTTTCAAGCCCGTCAGTTTCGACGACGACGACCTGGCGGTGGATGCCATCAAAGGCGTCGCGGTGGGCGGCCATTTCTTCGGCACCGCGCATACGCTCGCGCGTTATGAGCATGCGTTCTATCGGCCGCTCCTGTCGGATTGGTCGAATTTCGAAAACTGGTCCGAGGCTGGCGCGCGCGATGCCACGCAGCGAGCGACCGGGATCTGGAAGAAGCTGCTTAGCGAATACGTGCCGCCGCCGCTCGATCCGGCTGTCAAAGAAGCGATTGACGCCTATGTCGCGCGCAGGACGCTCGAACTCGGGGCCGCGAGCGGATGAAGGCGGTGGCAACTCCCGCGTCGTTTGACGGCCGGGACGGCGCGTCGCAATGAGTGCCGGAATCATGAATGCCCGCATGTACGCGGTGACTCCCGAGGTGGAGGCCGGATGGCGAACGCTGCTCGCGCACATCACCGCCGAGGCGGACGTGGCGCTCACCTACATGCCCTATCCCGCACCGCAGCCGCTCGAAGATCTATGGACACGGCCGGATCTTGGTTGCGTTCTGATGTGCGGCTACCCCATCGCTCTTAGGCTTGCCCCCGTCATCCCGATAGCGGCCCCGATTCCGCGCGCCGCATGGGCGGCGGGCCGTCCGGTGTATCGCACGGACCTGATTGTGAAAGAGGACGCGCCGTACCGGACGCTCGCCGACACTTTTGGCGCACATGCGGGCTGGACCGTGGAACACTCCCAGTCCGGATTCAACGCGTTCCGCCATCATCTCCTCGCCTACCGGACACCGCAGCGTCCGGCGCTCTTTGCGCAGATGACCGGCAATCTCGTGACCGCGCGTAACATTCTCGACAGCGTGCGGGAAGGGCGCATCGATATCGGGCCTTTGGATGCCTACTGGCACGCCCTCATCGCGCGGCACGCGCCGCAACTGACAGCCGGTATCCGCGTGCTAACCTCAACTGAGCTCGCGCCGATCCCGGCCTTCGTCACCTCTGCCGACACTGCCGCGAACGAGGTCGAACGGCTGCGGGCTGCATTCAGGAGCGCGGCATCGCGAGCCTGGTTCGCGCCCTTGGGCGATCTGCTTCTGCTTGACGGTTTTGCAGAAGCGACGCAAGCGTCGTACGCGCCGCTCTTGGACTGGGATCAAGCGGCGAGGGCGGCCGGTTACGACCTGCCCGCGTGATTTATTTCGAGTACACGACGATGGGCGAGTCGTGCGAAGAGGTCGCCATCACGGGAGCTGATCGAATTTCATGAAATCATCCGTCAGGGCCGTGGTCATCGGTGGCGGCGTCGTGGGCGCAAGCGTGCTCTACCATCTGGCCAAGATCGGCTGGACGGATGTGATGCTGATCGAAAAGAGTGAGCTTACCTCCGGTTCGACATGGCATGCAGCAGGCGGCATGCACACGTTTAACGGCGAGGCCAACATCTCGCGGCTGCAGAAGTACACCATCGACTTGTATCGCGAGATCGAGGCGCTGTCCGGCCAATCGTGCGGACTGCATCCGAACGGTGGACTCATGCTGGCGGCGACGCAGGGCGAACTCGACAGTCTGAAACTCATCTGTTCGCGCGCCCGCTACCTGGGCATGCAGACCGAAATGATCTCGCTCGATGAGGCTAGGCGCTTCAATCCACTAATTGACACGAGCTTTTTCATCGGCGCGCTGTGGCGTGCCGATGGCGGGCACTGCGATCCTTCAGGCACGACTCAGGCCTACGTCAAGGCGGCGCGCATGCTCGGCGCGGCGGTGGAGCGCTTCACGCGCGTGCAGGCGCTGGCACAGCGAAGCGATGCTTCATGGGATGTCGTGACCGACAAGGGTACGGTGCATACCGAACACGTCGTCAATTGCGGCGGTCTGTGGGCACGTGAAGTCGGTCATATGGTGGGCATCGAACTGCCGGTGCTCGCCATGGAGCATCACTATCTCCTCACCGAGGACATACCTGAACTCAAGGGCCGGGATCAGGAGATCGTCAACACCACCGACTATGCGGGCGAGATCTACATGCGGCAGGAGCGTGCCGGGGCGCTCATCGGCACCTATGAACCTCATGGGATTGTGTGGTCGCCGGTGAAGACGCCGGACGACTTCTCGATGCAGCTTCTGCCCGATGACTTCGAACGGCTTGCGCCTTACTTCGAAGTCGGCTTCCAGCATTTTCCGGCGCTGGGACGCGTGGGCATCCGCAAGGCCGTCAACGGACCGTTTACCTTCGCCCCCGACGGCAATCCGCTCGTCGGGCCGGTGCGCGGCGTCAGGAATTTCTGGGTCGCCTGCGCGGTCATGGCCGGATTCAGCCAGGGCGGAGGCATCGGCCTCGTGCTGTCACGGTGGATGGCGGAAAATGATCCAGGCCAGGACATCATATCGATGGACGTCGCGCGCTTTGGTGCATTTGCGACGCCGAAGTACACCTCAATCAAGGTGCCGGAGAACTATTCGCGCCGATTCCGCCTGGCCTATCCCAACGAAGAGTTGCCCGCCGCCCGTCCGGTGCGCCGTTCGCCGATTTACGACCGGTTGATAGGGGCGGGAGCCGTAATGGGGGCCAACTTCGGTCTCGAACATGCGCTGTGGTTTGCGCCGCAGGGCGTCGCACCGACCGAGACGCCGACCTATCGCCGCTCGGAGGCCTTTCCGATCGTGCGTGGCGAATGCCAGACCGTGCGTGCGGCGGTCGGAGTCTATGAGACGACCAATTACGGCAAGTACGAAGTCAGCGGCCCGGGGGCGCGCGCCTGGCTCAATCGAGTGCTGGCCTGCCGAATACCCAGGCGCGGGCGCATGGGCCTTGCTCCCATGTTGAGCCCCGCGGGCAGGATCATCGGGGACTTCTCGATCGCCTGCCTTGCCGAGGATCGATTCCTCATTATGGGCTCGGGATTTGCCGAGGAGTTCCATCTGCGCTGGTTTTGGCAGGCCGAGCCGCCGGCTGACGTATTCGTGCGCTCGCTCGCCTCCACGCTCGCTGGCGTCGCGATCGCAGGGCCGAAGTCGCGGCAGCTCGCACAGCGCCTGGTGCGCGATGAGCTGTCCGCCGCAGCATTCAAATTGTTTGACGTCAAGGAGACGGCTGTAGGCTTTGCGCCCTCGATCCTGACGCGCGCCGGGTTCACTGGCGAATTAGGCTACGAGATCTGGACCACGCCCGACTATTTTGCCTCGCTCTATGATGATGTGTGGAATGCAGGCCAGGATCTGGGTCTGCGGCCATTCGGCGGGCGCGCCTTATCGAGCCTGCGGCTCGAAAAAGGCTACGGCTCGTTCAACAAGGACTTCCGTCCCGACTACACGCCCGGTGAGACTGGGCTCGATCGGTTCATCGACTTTGACAAGCCCGATTTCGTCGGTCGCGCCGCGGTGCTGGCCGAGCGCAGCGCCGGGCCGAAGCGGCGGTTCGTGATCATGGAGGTCGAGGCGGCGGATGCGGACGTGACGGGTTACGAGTCAATCATGCATGGCGCCGCCGCGGTCGGCTATGTGACCTCCGGCGCCTACGGTCACTGCATCGGCAAGAGCCTCGCCGCCGGCTACGTGCCCACGCCACTCGCTCGCGACGGCGCGCAGTTCGCGATCGATATCCTGGGCGAGGTTTGCGCCGCGACGATCCGGCTTGAGCCTCTTTACGATCCAAATGGGCTGCGCCTGCGTGCATGACGGCACGCGCCCGGACGTCGTGCCGCGCAGCGCTTGACACGTCAGCGAGGTGTGGCCGGCGAAGAAGCCGGCTCCTCACGCACGAATCCATACTCGGCGGCACTCATGGTGAGGGCGTGCCAGAAACTTCCCGCCAGCGAGCGGAACACCGCGATCTCAAACACGGGCGAGCCATCGGCGCCATCCTCAAGGCGCCATAGCGTCGCGCCGACATGGGAAGCCGTCGTCGAGGCGACGTCGCCCGGCGCAAACGCCCGTGGATGCAGGTCAATCGGCAGCAACTTGGCTAAGGTCTGCCGCAGTTTGGGACCTGTCATGCGCAGGATGGCATAGCCGCTACTCTGGTCGGCAACCGACGCTGCGTCGCCGACCGTTTCTTTGATGAGGGATGCAAAGCCATTGCCGCGCGCGTCGCCGATTGCGAGCCATGCTTCGGGGCCCGTGCAAGCAAAGGCAATATCGCCGGCGGCGATGCGACGCGGTCCCGGCGGCAACTCGATGCCGAATCGCTCGCGAACCCGTTGCCTGAGCGCCGTCAGGTGGCCCTTGCGGACGAGGACAGTGGCGATCCCCATGCCGTCGCGATCGACGACGCATACGCCTTGGCCCGGCGCCGATGAGAATGCGAGGTCCGTGAACGGCGCGCGCGCAGCGAGTGTGTCATTAACCATGGAGTCGTCGTAGCTTCATTGGGTTTGAGAGTCGACGGCTTGCGCCTTTATCAGCTTTGCAGCCGCGCGCCTTCGGGGTCGAAGAAGACCGACGGCACGACCTCGACGTCGACGTCGCCGCCACGAGTCGGGCTGTGCGCGCGCACGCGCTCACCCATGCGCTCCTGGCCGCGCGCGAGCAAGCCCAGTCCAATCCAATGCCCGAGCATGGGCGAATATGCGACCGAGGTGACGTAGCCCTGATCGTTGGCGAGCGAAACTTCCGCGCCCGCGTTGAGGAAATGTGCGCCGGCGTAGAGACGCTGCGACTTCTCGGCGGGCCTAATCCCAATAAGCGCTGGCCGGTAAGGGTCGGTGAGCCCGGCTCGTTGCGAGAGCACACGGCCTATGAAGTCCTTCTTCTTTGACATCATCCTGCCCAGCCCCAGATCAGTCGCGGTGGTCGTGCCGTTCAGCTCGTTGCCGGTCACATGGCCCTTTTCGATGCGCATGATATTGAGCGCCTCGATGCCATAGGGCACGACACCGAAGTCGCCCCCGGCGGCCATTATCGCGCGCACGGTGGCATCACCATAACGCGCCGGAACCGCGAGCTCATAGGCAAGCTCGCCGGAGAATGAAATACGGAATAGTCGTGCCGGCACGCCACGCCACGAGAATTCCGCGCAGGCGAGATAGGGAAAGGCAGTGTTTGATACATCGAGCGCATCGTCAAGCAGCCGCGCAAGGAGATGCCGCGCGTTCGGACCTGCGACGGCGAACTGCGCCCACTGCTCCGTGACCGACACCATCTGCACGTCGAGCTCGGGCCAGAGGACTTGGCGCGCATGCTCCAGATGCCGCATGACCTTGGCGGCATTGGCCGTCGTGGTCGACATGAGGTAGTGATGAGGCGCGAGATGTGCGCTGGTGCCGTCGTCGAGCACCAAGCCGTCCTCGCGCAGCATCAGCCCGTAGCGTACTTTGCCGACCGGCAGCGTCGAGACGAGATTAATGTAGACGCGGTCGAGGAAGACAGCGGCATCCTGACCCTGGATGTCGATCTTGCCGAGCGTCGACACGTCGCAGACGCCGACGCTTGCGCGCACGGCTTTGACTTCGCGCGTGACGATTGCAAGCCAATCGGTCTCACCGGGGGCGGCGAACCATTGCGCGCGCAGCCAGTCGCCGGCTTCCATGAACGTCGCGCCGCGTTCTTCGGCCCAGGCATGAGCGGAGGTCAGGCGCGTCGGCTTGAAGTGCCTGCCGCGGTGACCCCCTGCGAAGGCTGCGATCGCGACCGGCGTGTATGGCGGCCGCGAGGTGGTGGTGCCGAGCTCCGGGATGGCGCGCTCGGTGAGCGCCGCCATGATCGCGTGCCCGTTGATGCTCGAGGTCTTTCCCTGGTCGGTGGCCATGCCGAGCGTGGTGTAGCGCTTCAAAAGCTCGACGGAGCGGAAGCCCTCGCGCGCCGCAAGCGCTACGTCCGCGCGCGTGACGTCGTGCTGGAAATCGACGAAGGCCTTCGATTTGGATCCGCTGACATACCACAACGGCAGAGCCGCGCTGAGTTCAGCGCTAACATGCGGCTCGGCTTGTTGAACTGTCCTGAAGCCAGTTGCCTCGGCTGCCTCCGCACCCGCCGCCGCGCCTTGGCGCAGTGCTTCCTGCAAAGAGAACGAGCCCGATGCGGCACCGACGACGGCCATCCCGCGTGGTACGTCCCCCGGCACAAATGCGGCAATCGTCTCCGACCAGCGCGCACGTCCGCCCAGATGGGTACACAGCGCCACATTCGGGTTCCAGCCTCCGGACACGGCGAGCGTATCCGTCTGCACATGCGACAGCTGCCCCGCGCGCTCGCGAACAGTGATGCGCTGAAGGCCGCGCGCTCCGCTTGCTTCGACAACCTGCGCGCCCAAGAGGACGCGCGTGTCGATGCGCCGTGCTGCATCCAGAAGAACGGGCGCTACCGCGGCGCGCGCATCGATGATCGCCGCCAGCTGAACGCCGGCGGAAGCAAGGTCGAATGCAGTTTTCCAGCCGTCGTCGCTCGTCGTGAAGAGTGTCGCGCGCCGGCCTGGAATGACGCCAAAACGATTCAGGTAGGTGCGCACGCCGGAGGCCAACATGATGCCAGGGCGGTCATTGCCGCCAAACACAATGGGTCGTTCCACAGCACCGGCGGCGAGCACAGTGCGTTTGGCGACGATTTTCCAATATCGCTGCCGCGGCTGATGTGCCGGCGGGATGGGGAAGTGATCCGACACGCGCTCGAGTGCGCCAAAGGTGTGCGCCCCTGACATCCCGCCGTCGTAGACGCCAAACACTGTCGTGCGCAGTAAAATGCGCACCTCAGGGATTGCGCGCAGTTCGGCCTCGACCTGCCGCGTCCAGGCCGCACCACTCATGCCGTCGATCTCGTGCCGCTCGCCGTTCAACCGGCCACCCAATCGGAAGTCCTCATCACAGAGGATGACGCGCGCTCCGGAGCGGACAGCGCAGAGCGCCGCCGCAAGGCCGGCCGCGCCCGCCCCAATGATGAGAACATCGCAGAAGGCATGGGCCTTCTCGCAGGAATCCGGATCGGCCTCGCGACTTGCGCGTCCAAGGCCCGCTGCGCGCCGGATGGCGGGCTCATAGAGCTTCTCCCAGAACGACGCCGGCCACATGAATGTCTTGTAGTAGAAGCCCGCGACGAAGATCGGTGAGAAAAGCGAGTTGATGGCGCTTACATCGAATGCCAGCGAGGGCCAGCGATTCTGGCTGCGCGCCTCGAGCCCGTCGAAGAGCTCCGCCACGGTCGCACGCGTGTTGGCCTCGCGCCGCGCGCCGCCGCGCAGCTCAACCAGCGCATTGGGCTCCTCGGAGCCCGCGGTCAAAACGCCACGCGGACGGTGATATTTGAAGGACCGCCCCACGAGTCGCACGCCCGCAGCGAGCAGGGCGGAGGCGAGTGTGTCGCCGTCGTAACCTGTGTAGCGCTTGCCGTCGAACTGGAACGACAACGGGCGGCTGCGGTCAATGAGCCCCGCGCCTGCGAGGCGGTTGGGCTGCGTGTCGTGCGTGGCCGGCTTCATTTAACTGCGGGGTGCCGGGAAGCCCACGGCCAGAATCTCATGAGTGCGCGTGTCGCGCGTTACGCGCAACCAGCTGCGGCAGCCGGAGGCGTGGTACCAGAGCTCGTCGTGCGGACCTGCGGGATTGTCCCGCAGATAGACCGCCTCGAAGAATCGTGTTTCAGCATCGGGCGCGGCAGGATCCGGACGCCTGAAATCGGCATCGCCCAGATAGGCGAACTCGCTCAGATCGCGCTCACCGCAAAAGGGACATTGAATCCGCATGAAACTATCCGGTCTTTTTTAAGGTCAATGCAGGTTCGGTTGTGCGCCGACGCCGCGCTCGTCGAGGAGATGGCCGGTTGCAAAGCGATCGAGGCGATAGGCACGCGCGACCGGGTGCGGCTCATCACGCGCGAGCAGATGCGCAAAGCACCAGCCCGAGGCCGGTGTTGCCTTGAATCCTCCGTAGCACCAGCCGGCATTCAGATAAAGTCCCGGAATGGCAGTGCGATCAATGATGGGCGAGCCATCCATCGACATGTCCGCGATTCCGCCCCAGGAACGCAGCACGCGCACCCGTCCGATCGCCGGCATCAATGCCATGGCACCCTCGCAGACGTCCTCCACCGTCGGAAGATTGCCGCGCTGGGCATAGGAGTTGTACCCGTCCAGATCGCCCCCAAAGACGAGCCCACCCTTGTCCGACTGGCTGATGTAGAAATGGCCGGCACCGAAGGTGACCACGCCGGGGATGAACGGCTTGATCGCCTCGGAGACGAACGCCTGCAGCACCTGACTCTCGATCGGCAGCCTAAGGCCCGCAAGCACAGCGACGCGTGACGTGCTGCCCGCCACGGCCATGCCAATCTTGCCAGCCCGGATGATGCCGCGCGTGGTCTCGACACCTACAATTTTTCCAGCTTCGCGGATGAAACCCGTCACCTCACAGTTCTGCACGATGTCGACGCCTCGATCGCTTGCCGCCCGCGCGTAGCCCCATACGACGGCGTCGTGCCGCGCCGTGCCGCCGCGCCGCTGCAGGAGGCCCCCGTGGATCGGAAAGCGCGCACCGGCAAAGTCGAGGAACGGCAGCATGCGCTGCACGGCGTTGGCATCGAGCAATTCGGCATCCACGCCATGCATGCGCATGGCGTTGCCGCGGCGGGCATAGAGGTCACGCTGGGCATCGGAATGATACAGATTCAGCACGCCGCGCTGGCTGACCATGGCGTTGTAATTCAAATCCTGCTCGAGTCCCTCCCACAGCTTCATCGACCATTCGTAGAAGGGATTATTGCCGGCCAGCAGATAGTTCGAGCGGATGATCGTCGTGTTGCGTCCAGCATTACCCGATCCGATCCAGCCTTTCTCTAGTACGGCGACATTCGAGATGCCGTGAACCTTGGCGAGGTAATGCGCCGTCGCAAGACCATGTCCGCCGCCACCGATGACGACGACATCATAGGCACTCTTCGGCGCGGCATCCCGCCATGCCGGACCCCAGCCACGGTGACCGGACAATGCCTGGCGCATGAGGTTGAATATCGAGTAGCGCATGACTGCGAGGCTGAGCCGCGCGGTGGACTGGGCCGCGCATCGTGCCGCTCATGATAAGGGGAGCGCGGGCGCTGAATGAATATTCTGCGTAATCAAGCGCAGGTGCAGCAGGGTCACCACGTCGATTGCACGTCGCTTGGGAATTCTTGCTAGAAGCCGCCGTCGACGCGGTCCGAGCGCGCGGCCGGTCGCCGGAGTTTTTGCTGGAGGTGGATACACGCTCGAACAAGAGCCGCGCGCAGCGCGAGGGCTGAAGGACCGCCTGCGCTCTAAAGCGTTGCGCAGGCGGCGCGGGCGCGGGTCAGCGCCGGTGATAGCCCCAGTGCCGATAGCCGAAGCCCGGGTGACCGAAGCCGTAAAAGCCGCGACCAAAGCGGCGGTAGCCGCCGAAGTAGCCGGCGCCCCAAAATGGCGCCGGGCCGAAATACGCCCCCACGGCTGGAGCGGGGACCACGACCGCCGGCCGTGCGTGCACCGGGGCAGGGACTCCTACCCAGACGCCTGCGTCGGCCGCCGGTGTATAAAGGCTTGCCGCGCCGATTGCGGCAGCGAGCACCAGAGCCGTTCTGTAACGCATCATGAGCTGACTCCTTTAATAATGACTCTTCACGAACTCAAACGAAGCGGCAGACAGGCCGTTGACCCCACACGCATGAACTAATTTTAATTCTCCGGAGCGACTCAACGGGTGGCACCGTCTGACCCTAAATCTGTAGTGATCGCCGTCAATGACGCGACTCGCGTCTCGGGGCTGCTGCTGCGTCCGGCGCACGCAAAATGGTGTTTCGTGCTGGCGCACGGTGCGGGCGCCGGCATGCGGCATCCGTTCATGACCGCCGTGGCCGATGAGCTCGCGGCACTCGGCATCGCGACGCTGCGCTATCAGTTTCCTTTTGCGGAGAGACGGGGAAGACGGCCGGATCCGCCGCAACTCGCCCAGGCCACGGTCCGCGCCGCCGTTTCCGCGGCCCGCGAATCCGCCCCGGGGCTGCCGCTAATTGCCGGCGGCAAATCGTTCGGAGGCCGCATGACCTCGCAGGCACAGGCGCAAGCGCCTCTTCCCGAGGTCCGCGCCCTGGCATTCCTTGGGTTCCCGTTGCATCCACCTGGAGCGCCGTCGGTTGCGAGGGCCGAGCACCTTTTCCAGGTGCAGATCCCGATGCTGTTTCTTCAAGGAACGCGCGATGCGTTTGCCGAACTGGCGCTGATCGAGCCGCTCGTCGAACGTCTCGGCGCGCAATCGACGCTGACGTTGCTTGAACACGCGGATCATTCCTTTCATGTGCCCGCGCGTTCCGGTACTAGCGACACCGAGGTCAGAGCCGCAATGTTGACGGCCCTCTCAGCGTGGGCGGATACGGTGATTCAAATAGCGTAGGTCGTTCGCACCGTTCCTGATCGCGTCCTCTGTTCACGGCTTCAGATCCTGCGGCGCCGCACGCCATTGTCATATTGCGCGAGTCTGGCCGGATACAGTGCGCTGGTTCTCTATGTACGCCCCCGCACAGACCCCGGCAGTGTGGCCATGTTTGACTGGCTGCTGAGAAATCCGAAATGGCTTTCAGCCGCCGGCAAATCTCAATTCATTGGGTAGCGTTGGGTCGAATGACGGAGGCGGCAGCGCATGTGCAAGTGCTCGCTTCCGCAAGCGCGGTTTCGAGCGTGATTGCCTCGGCTTCTCTATACGGTGCACGAATTTCAGACACTCAGCGGGTCTCTAGGGAGAATTTCATGAAGACTATCATCGCCGTACTCACATTCACATTTCTCAGTGGCGGTGCCCTCGCGCAAGCGCCGAGTCCATCTTCCGCATCGAGCACCGCGATGGCAGCGGCGGATGCCAAACGCAATGCCGCTGTCGAGAAACACATCGCCGCTCTGCACGGCACGCTCAAGATCACTCCAGCCGAGGAGTCGCAGTGGGCAACTGTAGCTCAAACGATGCGCGGCAGCGCAATCGAAATTGATAGAGCCATCGACAAGCGCTCGGCAATTGTTGACAACGCGACGGCCGTCGACAACCTGAAGGCCTACGGTGAAATCGCCCAGGCTCATTTGGACAGCGTCAAGAAGCTCGCCGCGGCCTTTTCTCCGTTGTACGCCTCAATGCCCGATGATCAGAAAAAAGTCGCCGATGAAGTATTCGCGCAGCGCGCACACGAAAAGATGAAGTAGACCCCGCGCTGAATTAAAGCTCTAGTCAGGCGCGCGCCGCAGCTGGCGCAGCGCCGTTGCACCTCCAAGGATCCATTATGAAACGGGAAATTCTCTCACTGGCCTTTGTCGCACTCGCTCTCACGGCCGCCTCATCCGCAACTGCTCAGGTCAGTGTCCAAGTAGGAGTCGCGCCGTTCATCATTGGGGGATATCCGCCACCGGTCGTCTACCAGCCTTATCCATACTATGCGGCCCCTCCGGTGGTCTACGTCGGCGGCGGCGTGTGGGCGGGTGATCGTTGGGGCGGTAGAGGTCGCCGGGGTTACGGTCGGCGCCCTTGATTTCGGGCTCCACCCACGCACGTCCGCTACCGCACAGACGACGCCACAGATCGCGCGCAGAGTGTCGCAGGGCAGCAGTGCACGGCGGGTGATGACGGCTCACGCACGGCTTTTGCAGTCATCTCGTCATCAGTCGGGGGGTGCTTGTGAGTGACCAGACAGAATCTACACGCGACGCAGACGTGAGCTTCGAGAATGCTGTCGTTCAGCCGTTCGAGGCTGAAGTCGTTATCGGCACCTGTCACGTCGGCCGAGGAAGCACTTCCCTGGCGCGGTCCTATCCGCCGGCGTTACGCCGCCGGAAGTCATGTCAGGCTGCGGAGCGTATTCGACAGCTCGTGCGTGGCAGCCGCCTGAACGATGAGTTCCTGGCGGTATTTTCCCACGAGGTACGCAGCTCACTTGGGGCGATTCGCAATGCGGCCCACCTGCTGCACATCCGGCATGCTGAGAAATCCGTGGAGGATAAGGCAAGACTGCTCATAGAACGGCAGGTCGGCCGAATGACACGACTCATCGATGATCTTCTTGCATCATCTCGACGCAGCTGCGCAGAGCTGCCGCTGCAATCCGAGCGAATCGACCTGCGGTCCGTCGCCATGCAGGCAATCGGGACCGTCGAATCGGACTTGACGCAACGCAATCACCGTCTTACGACATCGCTGCCGGAGATGCCGATTTGGCTCACCGGCGATCCCGGTCGATTGGAGCAGGTGCTGGTAAACCTGCTCGTCAATGCGTCGAAATATACCAACGACGGCGGCACCATTTCCCTGTCCGCGCACCAGCAGGACCGCGACGTCGTCGTGCGCATCCGCGACTCAGGAATCGGTATCGCGCAGGACGTGCTCCCACATGTATTCAATCTGTTCATGCAGGCAGACCACTCCGCGCGCCGCGCTGAAGCGGGGCTCGGAATCGGCCTGGCGTTGGTCAAGAGTCTCGTCGAGATGCATGGCGGCAGCGTGACGGCGGCGAGCGCCGGCTTGGGGCAGGGCAGTGAGTTCGTCGTACGCCTGCCGGCGCTCGACAAACACGCCATACAAGTGCCGACCGGCTGATGTCCCGTCAGCGGCGAGCGCCGCTGCGGGCTATGTGTGCGAACGCCCAGACGCGATGACTCTGCGCATGCTCTGATGGCGTACCAGAAGAATTACCGGAGATTCATATGTACATCGGCGGCGGCTTACTCGGAACAGTTCTCATCATCGCCCTCATCATCTTTCTGCTACGCAGAGCCTGAGCTGCCTGCAACCGCGGCACGACAGAATATTCTGTGTCTGATCTGACACAACCTGTTACGAAGGACTGCTCTGAACCCGCGCAGCCCGAACCTGCAAATCGCCAGGCAGAGGCGAGCGAGGACAGTGGTCACGTTGCGCATCATGAGGTCGCGAAGGCGGGCAGACTGCCGCTCTTTCGGAAATAACAGCGCGCTCGACGAGCGTTGCCGCCCATCTGGACGCAAATCGTATCTATTACCATCGGCTGCCGCCGCGATGAGTATCGTGCATTGGGGGCGCGTTATCCGGGGGCTGCCGAACAGCGGTCGGACCGTTGCGGATAAGGCGCGTATGCAACGCGCTATGCTTATCCGCGCAGCAGCCGCACTTCTCTTGAATTGCGGCATAGCCGTGGCGGCCGATGGCTATGCCGAGCTCGTACGGCAGGTTGCGCCTAGCGTCGTGACGGTTCTCGTTGTCGAACAGCGCGAAAGTGCTGGTCAACGGGCTGTCGAAGGAGCGAGCGCCGCCAGTGACTTTGACGGTATGCGCGCAATCATGCGTCGTCTACTTGCCGGCCCCGCGAGCACACAGGAACCGGGCCTCGAGGACTCCGTGCTGGGTTCGGGGTTCATCATTCGCGCCGATGGCCTCATTGTCACCAACCGTCACGTCGTCGCGGGCGCGCGCACAGTGCACGTCAAGCTCGCCGATGGGCGGGAAATTCCCGGCAAGGTAGTCGGGGCCGATGCGGCCACCGACATCGCACTGCTTAGCGTGAGCGCTGGCGTCCTGCCGGCGCTACGCCTTGGATCCTCGGAGAATGTCTCTGTCGGCGATGCGGTAATCGCAATCGGCAATCCGTTCGGTCTCGGGCAATCTGTTACGGCCGGTATTGTCTCGGCGCGCGGCCGCACACTCGAGGCCGATCCATACATCGATTTCCTGCAAACCGACGCGGCAATCAATGCCGGAAACTCTGGTGGCCCACTGCTATCTACAGACGGTGCAGTCATTGGCGTCACGTCGGTCATATTCTCGCCGAATGGCGGCTCGGTTGGCCTTGGATTCGCAATTCCAGCCGAAACCGTTGCATCCGTGATCGGAGAGCTTGAGGCGCACGGGCGCGTGGATCGGGGTTATCTCGGCATCTCAGTGCAAGCTATGACGCCCGCACTGGCGAGGGCCCTGGGAGTGAATGCCGCCGGCGGCGCGCTCGTCACGGCAGTCGAACCGCGCATCCCCGTCGACAGTGGCCTGCGGGTCGGGGACGTGCTGCTGAGCATGGGGTCCGCTCCAGTGACCTTCGAAGGTCTTGGCAAGCTTGCCGCGCGACTGCGACCCGGTACTACGGTGCAGGCAACCGTGCAGCGGGACGGACTGCAGTTGTCGGTGCCGTTGAAGATCGGTCTGCTTCCCGATCCACCCAACAGCTCATTGCTGACGGGCGAGCGAGATACCTGGGTGCCAAATCTCAAATTGGGAGTGGCCAATACGACCAAAGAGATTCGAAGCTCAATCAAGGCGGATGACGAGCCCGGAGGGTTGATCGTGACGCAGTTGCGTCCCGCGGGCGCCGCAGCCCTTGCGGGACTGAAGATTGGCGACCTCATCACGCATGCCGGAACTAAGCGCTTGGCGGACGTAGCAGACTTAGCATCCGTCAGCCGGCCATCGACCAAGAATCCGCTGCTGCTGCGTGTTCTGCGTGACGGATCGCCGCGCTTCGTTGCCATCACTGGCGGCGAAGACTAAGGGTTGTTCGTGCGCGGGTCGGAGCTGATATTGCTATGGTCTGATCCGCCGCAGGCTAAAGTGCAATTACGCCTTGGCGCCACTGTCGACGCAGCCACTTTGAGACCGACGGCTGCGTCGCCCTGAGACCGCGTCGAAGGACTTACGCGTCTTGAGTCGGTTGCTGGGGAAGGAGAGAGAGAATTGTCTGCAAAATGTGGTCCTCTGACACTCGCGACTTGACCAGCGCCGCCGCCGCTCGCTGGCGCAGGCGACGCGAGACCTCGGTAATAGTCAGGATAACGACCGGCAAAGGATGAGCGGTAAGTGCCGGCCCGTCGAGTAAGCTGAGTCCGTCGCCGTCGGGCATCGCGACATCCAGCAGCAAAAGCGCGAAAGTCTCCGCGGAGAGGAGTCTCTCTGCTTCCTGCAAGGTGCGGGCCGCTGTCACTTCGGCTTTGCCAGCAAGCGCCGCCTCAATGACCTTGCTCAGATCCACATTGTCTTCCACATGAAGTATTCGCGGAAGGGCTCCACGCTTCAGTGCTGACGGATCGGCAATAAGCACTGGTGCGCGGCGCAGGGTAGAAGCTGAGGCGGTTACTTGTGCGGGCGTCGCTGCCTGCTTTGCGCGCGGCAATTCGAAATAGAAGATTGTGCCGTGGCCGGTCGTGCTGAATCCAATAGTGCCACGCATTGCCTCGATTAATTGGCGCGTGATGCACAGCCCTAATCCCGTGCCCTCAAAACGGCGGGAGATAGATGAATCCGCCTGCGCGAACTTCTCAAAGATTCGATCCTGAAACGCCTCCGGGATCCCTGCGCCGTGATCTTCCACTTCCACGCGCACGTTTGTACCTCGATCGCTCACGCGCACCGTAACTTCGGATCCAGCGGGCGAAAACTTGGCGGCATTCGACAACAGATTCGCCATCACCTGCATCAACCGATCCGAGTCTGCCTGGAGTTCTGCGTGCGCCGCGACTTCTTCGAGGACAAACCGCACTGAGTACTTCACGCCATACCCTTCATTGAACGCCAGAGCTTGGTGCAGGAACGCATTCACCGGGATAGCGACGGTATGCAGTTCCATCCCGCCGGACTCGATCTTCTCTGTGTCGAGTATGTCATTTATGATGCGTACGAGCCGCTCACAGTTTTGGTAGGCAATCTTCACCATGGCGTCGGCCTTTTCCGGAAGCTTCCCGAAAACTCCGGCGTCGACCAATCCCAAAGAGCCACGAATTGCTGTTAGTGGCGTTCTGAGCTCGTGACTCACGGTGCCTATGAACTCGCTTTTCATTAAATCGATCGCCTTGCGCTCGGTGATATTTTCGATCTGCTTGACGAAATAGACCGGGGCGCCATGCGCATCCCGTACGAGGGACACGCTCAACATCACGTAAACCAAGGCACCGTTTTTGTGCAGGTAACGCTTTTCCATTTGGTAAGACGGGATTTCCCCCGCGAGCACCCGCGCAAGTTGCCGCAGCTCCTGTGCCAGGTCATCCTTGTGCGTAACGGCCTGCAAATCTGTCTCGAGGAGTGCCTCCGCGTCATATCCGATCATGTCGCACAGGGATCGGTTCACCCTGAGCCACCGCCCTGTTAGGCCGACCAGCGCCATGCCGATTGGCGCGTCATCGAACGCCCGTCGGAAGCGTTCCTCGCTCAGGCGTAGCTCGGCGTCGCGAAATTTGCGGTTGGTAACGTCGCTCATGACCCGCACGTAGCCAACCGTGTTGCCAGCGCTATTGAGTAGTGCGGTGATCGAAAGCGAGCCGGCAAAGCGACTGCCATCCTTGCGGATCAAGGTCCAATCGCGTTCTTCGCGCTTTCCGAAGCATGCCTTGGCAACGAACGTCTCGAACCCCGCCGTTACGGTCCGGCCAAGTTCCGCGGACAGCTCGATCGCGCGCGCACGTATCTCGCTCGGATCGTGCCACGCATCCGGCGCGGCTTTGCCGATAACATCAACGGCCGCATAGCCAAGCAAGCGTTCCGCCGTCGAGTTGAAACTGGTGACAATGCCGTCAACGGAGGTCGAGACAATGGCGTAATTGACGGCATCGAGAATAGCGGTTTGCAGCGACGAGGCCACCTGCGATTCCGTTTCTGCGCGACGCCGGTGTATCTCGGTGCCACTCTGCGCAATCGGGGCATTCGCATCGGCAATTGGCAACAGGGGGTGGCCGCTGTCTTCACAGAACGCCTCGCCGCAGCGCGGAATACTCCGTACGGTGCCGTCGCTCTGGCCAGCGAAATGTGCTACTCGGACCTCTCGAAGTTCAACGCTTTCCGAATTCTTACTTGGCAAATCCATGTACGGCCTCCTATTTCGAGCGGGCTGCGGTCGAAACGCACAAACCAATGCGACATTCCGAGTCATGCGAAGGGACACATGGTCGCGCGCACCCTGCAGCCGTCACTCCTCCGCTAGAGAGACGCGACATTCTCTTGGGGCCAGCGACCGGGTCCAACACTGTGCATGGTTCGAGAACCATGCTGTGGAAGCGGATTCAGCTATTGCGCTACGGTGAGGTCATTAGATACCTGAAAATCCCCACGTGTGCGGCACAAGTCACACTCGGTGGCCTGCGAAGGTGCCAGGGGTCGCGGACAGCCCGAAAAGAGCCGTGTTATGACGCTAGGTCTGCGTCACTACGGGCCAGGGCCCTGGGGCGACGATCCGGGCGTCAGTCCCCTGCCGGACGCACCGCAAATCGTGGCGCTGCTAAAGACATTGGGCTCGTAGATCATTGATTGATCAATGCGGGCGCATGGTTCGTGCACCTGACCCGTGCAGCTTCGAAGCTGGTGGACAATCCTCGCAGAAAAGTCTCCGGTCCAGGCGTTGCAGCTGGCTATCCACAGCTGCGCGACGAGCAATTTAGTAGTGAGCGCGCATTTTTTAAGTTCACGCTTGGACTTTGCCGCCGAGCCAGTTTACGACGTGCTTGTCTGCATCGCATTCGCCTTTTTCAAGAGCGCTTCGGCCATGCGGATGCTGGCGTAGTCGATCAAGCGGCCGTCGAGCGATACAGCACCCCGACCCTCGCGTGCCGCTTGCGCCATTGCCTCCATGATGCGGGCCGCCTTCGTCACTTCAGCTGCGGACGGCGTGAACACCTCGTTGCACAGCGCGACCTGCGAAGGATGGATAGCCCACTTGCCTTCGTAGCCGAGCACCGCGGCCCGATTGGCAGCAGCGCGGAAACCGTCGGGGTCCTTGAAGTCTCCAAACGGTCCATCGATGGGTCGTAAACCGTAGGCGCGGCACGCGACCATCATGCGGGTCTGTGCCGCATGCCAAGGGTCGGTCCAGAAGTATTCGCGCTTGCCTTCTGCGTTCTTGTCAGTGAGCACGCCACAATCGATGTTGACACCGCCAATCACCGTGGTGCGGGCACGCGTCGATGCCGCATAGTCAGCCACACCGAATGACATCGCTTCCAGGCGTTTGCTCGACTGCGCAATGGCCTCGACGTTGGCCATACCGAGTGCAGTCTCGATCAGCACTTCGAAGCCGATGCGTTTCGTGCGCTTCTTCGCGGTCTCGATCTGCGTGACCAGCATGTCGAGCGCATACACGTCGGCCGCCACGCCCACTTTCGGGATGAGAATCATGTCCAGGCGCGGGCAGGCTTCGACGATATCGACCACATCGCGGTACATGTAGTGCGTGTCAAGACCGTTGATGCGCACCATCGTGGTCTTCGTTCCCCAGTTGATCTCATTGAGCGCCTGGATGATGTTTCTGCGCGCCTGTTCCTTATCATCCGGTGCCACGGCGTCTTCGACGTCGAGAAAGACGATGTCGGCTGCGGACTGCGCGGCCTTCTCGAAAAGCGCCGTGTTCGACCCCGGCACTGCAAGCTCGGAGCGGTGCAGGCGCGGCGTAGACGGTTCGATGCTGGTGAAGCTCATATTGGATCCTCGCGAAGGCGCGGTCGAAACCGGAATGCTAACCCGTCGCCCCGAGACCGGCGGCGGCGCAATTGATCGACATTAGAAGCGCCGTGCGCACCTCTTCGCTGCTCTCGGCGCGGTGGGCGCGCAGCAGATGCACCTGCTCGCGGCTCACCTCGTTGATGGTCTTCAGGCGCCGCGCGAGACGCCGCCGAAATTGCGGGAAGCGCTCGGCAATGGCGGTGTCGCCGGAAATGCGCAGGATCATCTCGCAGGTAAGCCGGTATTCCTCGGCGATGCGCGCAAAGATTGGCTCGCGTACCGCCGCATCTTCCACCAGGCCTGCATATTCGCCGGCAATCGACAGGTCGACCTGCAGCAGCGTGCGTTCCACGTCGTCGAGAATCAGCCGGAACAGGCGAGCTTCGCGGAACATACGTTTGAGGAGCTCAAGACCGCGCTCCTTGCGCACGTCGAGGAAGGCCTTGATGCCGCTGCCGACGCCAAACCAACCCGACAGCATGTGCCGGTTCTGCGTCCACGCGAACACCCAGGGAATCGCGCGCAGGTCGCCGAGCGTTTTTGCCTGCGAGCGCCGGGCCGGGCGCGAGCCGATATTCAGCAGCGACAATTCCTCAAGCGGACTGGAATCCTGCAGATACGCAAGCATCGTCGGCAGTTCCATCAGCTTGCGGTAGGCGGACCAGGCCGTGCCGGAAAGCGCCTCCATCGCTTCGTGGAATTCATGGACCGGAATTAGAGCGGCCTCGCGCTCGGAGCGCAGCACATGCTCGACGACCGACGCGCCCAGGAGCTCGATCTGATAGGCCGCCGTGCCGCGATTGGCGTATTTGAATGAGACGACCTCGCCCTGCTCGGTGACGCGGAATTGGCCGCGGATCGATCCGGCGGGGGAGGCTGCAATGGCGCGTCCCGTCGGTGCGCCGCCGCGACTCACCGAGCCGCCGCGGCCATGGAAGAACGCTATCGTGACGCCATGTTCGCGCCCCAGGCGCGTGAGACTGCTCTGCGCTTTCGCCAGTTCCCAGTGCGCAGTGAGGTACCCGCCGTCCTTGTTGGAATCCGAGTAGCCGATCATCACTTCCTGAATCCTGCGCTGCACGTGCAGGCTGCGCTGTACCAGCGGCACGGCCAGCAACTCCTTTAGTATTGCCGCCGCCCTGCGCAGATCGGGGATGGTCTCGAGCAGCGGCACGATCGGCAGAGTGCAGCGTTCGACCGCGGCGGCGTCGGCAAAAAGGCCGCCTTCCTTCGCCATGAGATAGACACCCAATATGTCAGCGGCGCTGCGCGTCATGCTCAGGATCAAAGCGCCAAAGGCTTCGCGATCGATCTCTTCTCGCATGCGGGCGATGGTGCGAAAGGTCGTGAGCGTCTCGGCGGCATCCGGCGGCAAGTTCTCGTAGCGGTAAGGCTCGCTGCGCACCGTGCCCAGTTCCGATAGCAGCCAGTTCTTCCATTCCACCGATTCGGGTGGCGGCGGTTCGGCGCCGTCATTTCTCACGCGGAACATTGCTGCCAGCGTCTGGTTTATGCGCATGCTGCTTTCACGCACGTCCAGCCGCACGGTGCTGAACCGGAATACGCCGACTTCGCGGCGCAGGGGCAGGAGGAGGGCATCGGAAAGTCGCTGCGCACCGCCGGTCGCGAGCGCGTCGCGCATCAGGTCGATGTCGTCCATCAGACGGTCGGCACTTTGGTAGCCGGCGCGCTCGGGGGCAGGCTCCTCGCGTTCCGCGTAGCTTATCGTGACGTCGATGCGCGCCAGCATGCAGCAGAGAAATTGACGGAAGATCTCGCCGCGATTGCGCGCCGTGAGCGCCTCACCCTCGGGTGTTGCGTGGATCGCCTCGGTGACCGCCTTGCGGAACGAGTCCGGAAGGTTGAGCGCATTGTCCTCGATACTGAGGTTGCGTACGAGGTCCAAGAGCCGAGTGCGATAGCGGTGCAGGCTGGCGAGGCGCGTCTCCCACAGTGTGCGCCGTGTGACTTCGCTCGTAACATAGGGGTTGCCGTCGCGATCACCGCCGATCCACGAGCCAAACTGGAAGAACAGCGGGACATCGAAAGGCTCGTCGGGAAACTGTTTCGCGAACGCGCTTTCGACTTTGGCAAACAGCTGGGGCACGACGTCAAAGAGATTTTCATTGAAGAAATAGAGGCCCCATGCCACTTCCTGCGCGACCGTGGGCTTGGCGAGTTTGAGCTCGCCGGTAAGCCAGAGGAGCTCGATCTCGTTACCCATAGCGCGGATCAGGTCCTGCCGTTCGCGATCCGTCCAGCGCGGCGATTCCAGATCGAGTAGGCGCAGATAAATGCGCCGATGCCGCTCCAGCACCGTGACGCGCTTGGCCTCGGTCGGATGCGCGGTGATTACCGGCCGCACGCGTAATCCGGACAACGCTTCGCGGATTTCCGCGGCCGTGATGCCGGCGGCAGCAGCCGTGGCGAAAACGCCTGCGAAGGTACCGCGCAGCTGCTCGTAGCCGCGTTCGCGTTCAACCTCACGGCGGTTACGCATGTCGCGGTTCTGTTCTGCAATCGCGAGCAGCTGGAACCATATGCCCTGGGCCTGGAGCGTGCGTGCGAGCAGGACTGCGGGCATGTCCGCGGTCGTGCGTTCTTCGCGCAGCACGGCTGCGACCTGCGGCTCGTAGCGTTGCACTACGGCGACCAGCAAATCGAATAGCAGCGCCGAACGCGAGAAGGTTCCGGGCGGCGCGCTCGAGAGACTCGCGATGTCCGCTCCTGCGGCTGGCGCGTTCAAGACCGCGACTCCGCGCTGCCGCGTCGCAAGAAGAGATAGCCGCGGCGAATCGACTGCGCCACGCGAATTCAACCAGCCTTGCGTAGTGCCACCGCGACGGTCGCGCCAATTTCCGCCGCGCTGGGTACAACGAGCAGGCCGTACGACCTCATGATTTCCGCCTTCTCCGCGGCACTATCTCCCTCGGCGGAAATGATGGCGCCGGCATGGCCCATGCGCCGGCCCTTGGGCGCCGTCAGCCCGGCGACATAGCCAACCACCGGCTTGCTCATGTTTTCCTTGACCCATTTAGCCGCCTCCGATTCCTGCGGACCACCGATTTCACCGATCATGATCACAGCCTTGGTTTCCGGATCCTGCTCGAACAGCATGAGGTGGTCGAGGAATGAGCTGCCATTGATCGGATCGCCGCCGATGCCGACGCTGGTGGTGACGCCGATGCCGAGCGCCTTCATTTGCGCGCCGGCCTCATAGCCGAGCGTGCCGGAGCGCGACACGACGCCGACGTTGCCGCGGATATAGATGTTTCCCGGCATGATGCCGAGCATTGCCTTGCCGGCGCTGATGATGCCCGCGCAGTTGGGGCCCACGATGGTCGTGCGCTGCGCCTTCGGATAGCGCCGCAGGTAACGTTTGACCCGCATCATGTCTTGCGCGGGGATGCCGTCCGTGATGATGCATACGAGCCTGAGTCCCGCATCCGCGGCTTCCATCAGCGCGTCTGCGGCGAATGGCGGAGGCACAAAAGCGAGACTGGCCTCGGCGCCAGTAGCCTTCACCGCGTCCTTTACCGTGTTGAAGACCGGGCGCTCCAGATGTTTCTGACCGCCCTTGCCCGGTGTGACGCCGCCCACGATGTTGGTGCCATAGGCGATCATTTCCTTGGCGTGGAATGTCGCCTTGTCGCCGGTGAATCCCTGCAGGATCACCCGCGTCTTCGCATCGATGAGAATGCTCATTTGACGTCTCCGCCGCGCGCCGCCGCCACCACCTTGTGCGCCGCCTCGGCCAGCGTATCGGCCGTGATGATGGGCAGGGCGCAATCGCGGATTATCTGCTTGCCTTCCTCAACATTGGTGCCGGCGAGGCGCACGACAAGCGGCACCCGCAGGCCCGCGGCTGCCCGCACCACACCCTGCGCTACCCAGTCGCAGCGGTTGATGCCGGCGAAGATGTTCACCAGGATCGCCTTCACATTCTGATCGGACAGTACGAGATTGAATGCTGCCGCAACGCGCTCCGGCGAAGCGCCGCCGCCGACATCGAGAAAATTGGCGGGCTCGCCGCCGGCGTGTTTGATCATATCCATCGTCGCCATCGCCAGACCTGCACCGTTAATGATGCAGCCAATGTCTCCGCTCAGGCCTACGTAGTTGAGACCGAACTCGGCCGCGCGTGCCTCGCGCGGATCCTCTTCGGCAGAATCGCGCATTTCAGTGACCTTGGGCCGCCGGAACATGGCGTTGTCGTCGAATGACATTTTGGCGTCGAGCGCCAGCACGCGGTCGTCCTTCGTCACAACCAGCGGATTGATCTCGACCATCGTCGCATCAAGATCGCGAAAAGCACGATAGCAGCCCATGATCGCGGTCACCGCCTGGCTCACCTGTTTACTGTTGAGGCCGAGACCGAATGCCAGTTCGCGGGCCTGGAAGCTCTGCAGCCCCACAGCCGGATCGACCTGCTCCTGGAGAATGCTTTCAGGACGGCTCAACGCGATCTCCTCGATCTCGACGCCGCCTTCGGCTGAGGCAATGACGCGAATGCGTTCGACCCTTCGGTCGAGGACGAGGCCCAGGTACAAGGCACGCACGTACGGTTCGGCCTTCTCGACATAAAGCCGGTGCACGACCTTGCCCGCGGGCCCGGTTTGGTTAGTAACGAGCGCGGCGCCAAGCATTCCCTTCGCCGCGGTAGCCACCTCCTGATAGGTGCGGCAGAGCTTTACGCCGCCGGCCTTGCCGCGGCCCCCGGCATGAATCTGTGCCTTGATCGCCCAATGCCAGCCGCCAAGTTCGGTGGCGACGTATACGGCCTGCTCGGGACTGTAGGCGACCCCGCCGGGCGGCACGGCCACGCCAAAGCCGGACAGCAGTTCTTTTGCCTGATATTCGTGTATATCCATCGTCTCCCCGGTCCTGGCGCGTCGGTGCATTCATGCGTCGCACCCTCTCTCGGTCGCGCCTTCGTGACTTGACCCCATTTTAATCTCCAATACTTTACACGGCCTCCCTGCGGGCTGTGCAACAGTCGGCCGCGGCGGCTGCGGATCTCGCCAGAGTTGCCGCGACCTCGGGGCTTGCGAAGGCCTCCGCGCCCGCTTCGGAGCGTCTTGCAGCGTGCGGCAAGTTCCAGTTTCACCATCGGAACGTGATGCTTCGTGTGCTACCGCACCGTGCTGCGCGTGGCAATCCAAGTTCAATGAAGTACGCGATGATTTTGATGTCGAGGACGCCCCATGTATGTGCCCAACGACGCTCGCGAGCCTCTGACGGAACGCGCCCGGGCAGCACGTGAGACAAATGGGCAACCCGGACAACCCATCGATGGTGGCGGCGCACACCGCACTGAGTGACAAACAGTCAAGACCCGACGCTGCCGCCGGGATCTCATTTCCGGCCCGCATGGAAGGATCCAGGATATTCCGCTTGCTCCCGCTCAAATCGCTTTGCATCGTCTTTGGCCTCTATGGTCTCTTGCCGGGCGCGGCTCTGGCTGCATCCGCGAACACGAGTCAGGCTGCGGGCGAATCCATCGTGGTCATGACCGACAAGGGAGCCGTTCGAGGCCTGATGCGAAATGGAGTACGCGAGTTCAAAGGGATTCCGTACGCGGCTGCGCCAGTTGGCGAGCTGCGCTGGCAGGTACCGCAGGAGAGAAGGCCTTGGACGGGTACACTGGACGCAACCAAATTCGGTAACAGCTGTCCGCAGGCGGCACGCTACGGTCTGACTGAAGCGAGCTATGAGGAAGACTGCCTCAGCCTCAATATCACTATTCCCAGCGAGAACTCAAACCCAGAGGGATTACAAAAGCTTCCGGTACTGGTTTGGATCTACGGCGGAGCTTTTGTCGGCGGATCGAGTGCCTTGTATCCCCTGGATCACATGGCAAAAATCGGCAACGTGATCGTGGTTTCCATCAACTACCGCATTGGGGTATTTGGGTTCATGGCGCATCCAGCCTTCGACCGGTCAACCGACGGGGATTACGGACAGGCCGATCAACGGCAGGCTTTGCTCTGGATCAAGCGCAACATTGCCGCCTTCGGAGGCGATCCTGCAAACGTAACGATTGCCGGCGAGTCGGCAGGTGCGGCATCGGTGTGCGTTCAGATGCTTGCCCCCGTGGCTGCGAAAGGCCTCTTTCAAAAGGCGATCGTGCAGAGCGCCGGCTGCGTGCAGCATCTTCGAACGCTGGACGAGAGCGATCAGGTGGGCCTGAAGGTTGCCGCGGAAGTCGGCTGTGGCGATCCGCCAACCGCACTCGGATGCATGCGAGCCAAGACGGCCAAAGTACTGGTAGACGCCGCAGCCAAAGTAGGTGGTAGCGACGTCATGACTTTCGCTCCGAGCGTCGGGACTGAAGCGGTTCCGCGCCAAGGAGCGCAGGCAATGGCGAGCGGCCAGTTCGTGCAGGTACCAATGATCAACGGCGGCAACCGCGAAGAGCTTCGGCTGTATGTCGCGTATGCGGCGCGGGACGGCCAGCATGTGACAGCGCAAACGTACGCTGCAAGCCTGCAGGCGGTCTACGGAGACAAAGCACCGCTTGTGCTCGCGGAATATCCGTTGAGTGGCTTCTCATCCGCATCGTCGGCATTGGGAAGCGTCATGTCGGACTTCAGGCCGGATAATGGTCTGAACAACTGCATATACCTGCAAACGGCAAAACTGGCGGCAAAACATGTCGCGGTATACGAATACGAGTTTGCCGACCCAAACCCGCCGCCGGTGACGCAAGACCCGGGCTTCGAGATGGGGGCCGTGCATTCGGCAGAGCTGCCTTATCAGTTCCCGCATTTCTCCAACACGAAGGAATTGGAAGGTCCCGATTTGAGTTCCGGCGCACAGCGGCTTTCAGACCAGATGCTTCGGTACTGGACCAGCTTTGCTGCGAACGGAGTGCCCAGCGCGCAGAATGCACCTGCATGGACGCCTTTCAAAGACGGCTCGCGCGTCTTGCGCCTCGATCAGGGGAGTGTTGACTACTTCGACGCGAGCGCCGCGCATCATTGTTCCTTTTGGCAACGGCAGTACCCCGCCTTGTTAAGTCACTGAAGCTCAAGCACTCGGCAGATCCCGACCGCCGGGTTTACAAGCGCGGAGCCTTCACGTGTGACGCTCAACGTCAATCCCTCGGGCGACTCTTGTGCGCCGCACACCGCCCATCCAAAATGCTCCCGTTGTCGTCCACGGACTTCTATGACAGAAAGCCTTCCCGACGGTGCCGATGGCGTGCCGAGCGCGCGACGCCACAACACTTGCCATTCCACGCGGATGGCAGTCAGGATTTCCGGCGGCACGGCCCCGAGGCGCAGAAGATGACCGTAAATACAGAAAAATTCGATCGCTGGATTCGGGGCGATTTTGTCGAAATGAACACGGCTCTCGAGGAAATCTACTTTGCGCAGGGCGATCGCTCTGCGGTCGAGAATGTCGGCGATTACATCAAGAGGCCCCTCGTCGAGGGCGGGCGCGGCTTTATTTTGGAGTTGCTGAAGGAGGGCAACACGGACGAAGGCTTTGATTCGGCGTTCGACCTCCTTGGCAATGTGGGTTTGTATATGGCGGCGTGCCGCCGTCACGACATTACCGAGCCCTCGCGGGAGACCATGTCGCCGCTGACAGAGGCCTCGGGTCTCGCGCTGCATCTGGGTGCATCGATTGGCGTGACGCCGCGCTTTGCAACCAGCCATCTGGCTACGCACAACTTTGCCATACAAGGCAAGTACAAGAGCTTCACCTCGCTTCGCGATGAGGCGCTCTTCATTGAATACAACACCCGCGGTATTTTCGCGTACAAGCGCGCCGCCGATGCGCTGGTGCGCATACTGCCTTTGGGGATATCGCATCCGGTCGTCTACGATCTGCTTGCCGACGCGAGGAATGCGCTGCTCGATGTGGCCAAGTGGAACGAGATTCTGTTCCGCGAACTGGACACCGACCGGTTCTTCTTCAGCGTGCGACCCTACTACAAGCCCTATCGCGTCGGCCTGCATGAGTATCGCGGCGCCAATGCCGGAGATTTCTGCGGAATCAACGAGATCGATTTGCTATTGGGTTTGTGCAACGCCAATAACATCTCCTACTCGCAACTGCTTGTCGACAAGTTCCTCTTCATGATGCCCGAGGACCAGGCACGCTTGCGCGATTGCATGCGCCGCCAGAGCCTGCTGGCGTTGCTATTGGCGGAGCTGCCGCGCTCACAGATGCAGCCCTGGTATCAGCGCAACGCGCGGATGTATCTGGAAGTATGCAAAGTGCATGGAGAAGCGGCCCTCCAGCATCATAATCAACTCGTCAAGCGGTTTATCGAAACGCCTTCGCAGAGCTTGCCAGCCTCGCGCCTGACGCACATCACCGCCAGTGGACCGCCGCTCGGAGTTTTGCTCAACGCGCTGGAGAAGTTGCGCGACCTGCGCATGGCGGCCGAACGCGACGATATCCCAAGCCGCTACCGTGACATCCAAGCGCTGCAGCGCAGTTTGCGCTGAACTGGGCAGATCGACGATCGCGCAGTGGACTGAGGGGCAAACAAAATTTGGATGCCAGCCGGCGCTGCAACCCGGTTCGCGATCTACGCGCGAGCGGATTACTGCGACCGTGCGAATCGACAGCATGACGAGCCATGCGCTTAACCTTACCGATGGCCTAGGGCGTGCTTGTCTTGAGGTTCGAAGAGGATTACTTATGAAAACCCTGCGTCACCTGTTCGTGGTTGCAATACTGGGTGCCAGCTTGAACGTCTGGGCGGATGACGCGCCATACCGCGTTGCGGATCGGCTTGCCGTCGGCGGCGATGGCGGTTGGGACTACCTGAGCGTCGATCCAAACACTCATCTGCTCTACCTGTCGCGTGCGGACCACGTCACGGTCATCGATGCGGGCAGCGGCAAGAACATCGGCGACATTGCCGATACCCAGGGCGTGCACGGGATTGCGCTGGCCCCAGAGCTGGATCGCGGCTTCATAAGCTGCGGGAAGTCCAATGCCGTGAAAGTGTTCGACCTGAGGACGCGCGCGGTGCTGGCGAGCGTGAACACGGGCGACGGTCCGGATGCGATTCTGTATGAGCCGAGCACACAGCGCGTGTTCGCGTTCAATGGCCGCGGTAAGAGCGCCACCGTGATCGATGCCAACACCAATGCCGTGGTGGCGACTATTCCGCTTGCGGGCAAGCCCGAGTACGCGCGTGCCGATGGCCGTGGAAATGTGTTCGTAAACATCCAGGACACAGCCGAACTGGCAAGGATCGACGCTCGCGCTGCGGCGCTGAAAGCGCGTTGGCGTATGCCGAAGTGCGAGGATCCGACTGGCCTTGCGCTTGATGCCGCGCATCACCGCAGCTTTTCGACGTGCGGTAATCAAATCATGGCCGTCACCAATCTGGATTCCGGTCAGGCGGTGGCGAGTGTGCCCATCGGCAAGGGCGTGGACGGCGGCGAATTTGATCCAGTGACCCAGAATGTGTTCAGCGCCAATGGCGAGGGCACTATGACGGTAGTGCATGAAATTGCCTCGGATCAATACACGGTGCAACAGACGCTCAACACACAGCGCGGCGCGCGCACCATTGCGCTCGATGCGGCTACGCACCGCCTGTACCTGCCGACCGCCAACTTCGGTCCGCTCCCGCCTGTCACCGTCGAGACTCCGCACCCGAGGCCGACACTAATTCCGGGAACCTTCGTAGTCTTGGTCGTGGACAGAAAAACTCAGTAAGGCTCAATCCGGAGCTGTTGCGCAAGGTACGACGGTGGTTGTGCGCGCATTTGCGCGTTGATGCCCTCTACGCGGAGCATCCAGCACCAGCACACTGGAAGGACGCATTCGCACTCGTGCAGAAACGCTGTTGGCTCACCTGCGGCACTTATTTAGAAGTGCGAGTTGCGTGAGTTAATTCGTTACGCCTTGGACTCCTGATAGCGCTCCAGAGTGTCGCCAAATCGGAGCCACGAGAGATCATCGTGCAGCCAAGCATGGTACGTCGGGGCAAAGGCCTCTGGATCGTCAAGGCTGCACGTCGTGACATCAATCTCCGAGACGCGCGCCGTGGTCTCGTAGGTCAGTGGTGTTCCGCAGGATGCGCAGAATGTTCGTCGGACGGGCGCAGATGAGTGGAATACCGACGGCTGTCCGCGGGTGAAGCGCAAGGTATCCTTGGGAAATGTCGCCCATGCGACGACGGGGGACGCCGCCGACCGGCGGCACGACAAGCAGTGGCAAATCATGCTGCTTGACGGTTGGCTTGCGGCACAATAGCGGATCGCCCCGCAGGCACAACCTCCCTCGATGGTAGGTGAAATCACTGTCATTTCCTCTAAGCTCAAGATCGCGGATCAGATTCTCGTGCCAATCATAACTGCGTGCGGTGTTTTATCGATCGTCCACGAATGTGGAACCTGCGCCAACGGCCGGCGCTCGGTCTGGGGTAATCGTGCGTCCGTAATCGCTCAAGAGAATCTGAACCCCAAAGTACCCCATAAACTCTGGCTGGCCAGCGGACAAACCATTGACGCTGCGGCCCGCCATGAAAAGCGCAATTACGCCCTGAGTCAGCTTATAGCGTCCGCCGACATCCAAGGTGGTGGAATGTGGCAACGCGTCGTGAGCGCGATCATCGTAGAGTTCCGCGTCGAATTCGAGGCGCGCTGACACCTGGCGGCCAACCACTATGCCGATAATTCGCTCTTTCGGCGCGTGTCCCAGAAAGTAGTAGCCCGCCTCGAGATCAAAATCAAGCGGCCCGATTGCCTTGGAAACCTCAATTGGCAAGAGATACCGGGGGCCGGGCGCTGCAATCTCCTTCTCTCGCGCTGGCCGAGATGCCGCCGTCTCGACCTGCGGAAACGTGGACATCTGCCACCCGTCCTCGCCTTGGTCCAGAAAACGCCACTTAACCCCGGGGTAGCCATTGCCCCAGCCGCTCTCGTTCGGCTGGCCACTGGCGGTTTGCAGAACGTACGGGATCTCATAGGTCAGTTGGATCCGCTCGCCCAGGCCAAAATTCAAATCGATCTGCGGAACCTGGTAGAAGGACGTACCGCGCGCTATGGTTTGAGCCGAACCAAGATTAATTTCCCAGTTCGCATTCCCGGGCGTGCCGGGATCGTTTGTGAGAAACGGCGGACCGGCCTGAGCATGAGCGGTCTGCGCGAGGGACAGCAATACCATAAGAAAGCAGGCCAGCAGCGCTGCCAGTAGTCCCTCTTTGACTTCGTTGCAGTGCACCGTTTGGGTCAATGAAGCCATTGATCTAAAGCCGAAGGCCTATGTGCGGTTACGTATCGGGCCAGGGCGCGGCACTCGGTGCAGCCTGATTTTAATTGAATCTTAATGCCAACTCTTAGCTCCAGGTGTATGTTCGTCTCACGGGGGAGGAAGACATCGCGTCTTACAGGCTGCACTTAGGGTAGCCATTCAAGTGCGCTTGCCGACCCCAACACCAACGCATTACTAAGCAAACAAATTGGGGAGACGACATGAATATTAAGTTGGTCAGAGTTCTCGCGAGCGTGTGCCTTGCCGGCGCGCTGGGCATTGTAACAACCTCTGCGAGCGCACAGTCGAGCGAAGTCAAAGAGAAGCCGCGGATCTACACCTATGTGTCCAACTGGGTGCTGCCGCGCTCGAAATGGGCGGACATGGAGAAGAACAATTCGGCCTCGCAGAAAACTATCGATGCCGCGCTTGCCAACGGAACGATCTTCGCAGCCGGCAATGGGGAGGCCTTAATTCATACCGAGCACGGTGCGACGCACTATGGCTGGTGGTGTGCGACGTCCGAGGCCGGAGTGCTGAACCTGCTGGACGAATTCTACAAGAACGGCTCGGCAACCAACGCCACCTTCATGAGTGCGACCGCGCACTGGGATGGGCTCTATGTCAGTCGCTTCTATAACTACAAGAGCGGTCCTTTGAAGAATGGCTACGACCATGCGGCGTATTACAAGCTGAAGGCGGATGCGCCCAGCGACGCGGTCGCGACGTTAAGTAAGGCGCTGCTCGTGCCGTTTTTCGAGAAGCTCATGAGTGACGGCGCGGTCGTGGCGTACCAGATCGCAGAAGAGGCGATCCACACGCAGGATCCCAACTGGTTCTTCTTGTTCTACCTCACACCCGATGCTGCAAGCCTCGACAAGGTGAATGCGGCGCTGTTTGCCGCCGTGGCGAAAGATCCGCTGGCCGGCGCGGCTTTCACCTCGATGATCGATTTCGCGGCGCATCGCGACGATCTCTCGCGCGCGAACGCGGTCTTCAAGTAGAAATTTCTATAGAGCGCGTGGGCGTGAATGATGCGCCTGGGCGGTAGTTCGGCCCTGACGGCGGGAACCTGCGCCGTCAGGGCCGATGGTTTTGGATCCACCTAGCTCGCCGCACTCGAAAGACGTTCTTCCGACGTGCGAGCACACTGCTCGGCAAACGGGGCTTGCGGCACTATTCGCGTGGCGCGGACCGAGGTTCCGACCACAGATCGAAGTCTCGGGTCCCTCGGGCTTTACCATTGAAACGGAAGGTGGCGCCGTGAAAGCCGTACAAATGCATGGGTACGGAGGTGTAGATCAACTCCGGTATGAGGACGTGCCGGCGCCGACGGCCGGACCGGGCGAGGTCCTTGTGAAGGTCGCGGCAACGAGTGTAAATCCAATCGATTGGAAGATGCGCCGCGGAAATTTGAAGGCCGTGCTGACTCTTCAGTTTCCGCTCATTCCGGGGCGCGACGTCGCTGGCGAGGTTCTGGCGGTCGGCGCCGGTGTGCCGAATTTCAAGCTGGGCCAGAGGGTGATCGCACTGACAAATCGTACCTACGCTGAACTCGTGGCAGTTCCGAGTGCCGCGTTGGCCACGGTTCCGGACGGGCTTGAATTGCAACAGGCCGGTGCTCTGCCGCTTGTGACCAGTACAGGGGCTGAGCTGATCGAGCACGTCGGGCCACAGAGCGGCCAAACTGTCCTCGTAACCGGAGCACTCGGAGGGGTTGGCCGGACCGCAGTGTATGTCGCCATCAAACGCGGTGCGCGTGTAATAGCCGGGGTACGCGAGCGCCAGAAGGCGGAGGCTCGCAAACTGGGAGCCGATCAGGTCATCGCAATCGACTCTGACTCCGAGATACGCTCCCTTCCCGATCTGGATGCCATCGCAGACACGGTGGGAGGAGAGGTCATCGGGAAGCTGATTGAGCGCTTGAAGCGAGGAGGAGTGCTGGGTTCGGTCCTGGGAAAACCCAAGGCGGCAGAAGGGAAAGATATTCGCGTCGAGGCCTTCAGCGTACAGCCGAATCCGGCTGTCCTCGGCAGCTTGGCCAAGGCGGTCAACGACGGCAATCTCAGTATCCCCGTCGTGAAGACATGCAAGCTCAGCGAGGCGGCTGCCGCGCAGAAGCTCTCAGAGGAAGGCAAGGTCCAGGGAAAAATAGTGCTCATCCCGTAGTTCGACCGGTGGGGAGCGCCGAGGTGTTGCTCGCCGGATCGCTTCAGCAATGTCGTTTTGAGATCAATTGCGTGCGCGGTCGCCGCCAGCGTCTCATTCAAGCAGTCGAGGGCATTCTCGCAACTCGAGCCTCTCGAATTGGCAAATTGATGACTGCGGCGGCGGCGGCCAACGCCATATCTGCGTACCACATCCATTGATAATCGCCGAACCGAACCAGCGCGAGACCGCCGAGATAAGCGCCAAGAAAGCCACCGATCTGGTGTGAGAGCAGTGTGAGACCGAACAGCGTGGACAAGTATCTGATTCCGAAAAGCTTGCCTACGATGGTGGCGGTGGGCGGCACCGTTGCCAGCCAGGTCAATCCCAGGCCTACGGAAAAGCTATAAAATGTCCACGTGGTTTTTGGTGCTGCCAAGTACCAGCCAATCAACAGCGCGCGCGAGCCGTACATTGCGGCAAGAATGTACTTGCTGCGAAATCGCCGTGTGCACGAACCCGCAATGAGACTACCCGCAATGTTGGCAAGGCCGATGAGGGCCAGCGACCAACTCGCCACTGCCGGCGGCAAGCCGCAGAGATTCACTTGGCCCGGCAGATGCGTCACGAGAAAGGCGATGTGGAATCCGCATGTAAGGAAGCCCGCGTTCAGCAACAAATAGCTGCGATCTTCGACCGCATCCTGCACGGCCCGCCACGGCGCAGACACGCTCGAGCCGGCGCCGCCGCGCGCGGAACTTCCCGGACTCACCACACGCACGAGCGGCAGCGTGCCCACAGTAATCACTGCGAGCGACCACATCGCGCCCATCCATCCGAGCATCTGGATCAGTATTTGCGCGACCGGAGCGAAAACGAATTGTCCCAGCGACCCGCCGGCGTTGATGATGCCGGCCGCTTTGCCGCGTTCATCGGTCGTGAGGTGCTGCGCGGCCGCGCCGATCAGCACTGAGAAACTGGCTGCGCCGGAACCTATCGCCGACAGGATGCCCAGCGAGAATATGAGACCGAATCCCGACGTCACGAATGGCGTCAATGCCATGCCGATCGCCAACACGACCAGGCCTGCGATGAGGATAGCCGCGGGACCATGACGATCTGCCACAGCACCTGCGACCGGCTGAATGACTCCCCACATCAGCTGTGCAATGGCAAACGCAAGGCTGATGGTCGTAATGCCGAGCCCGGTTGAGCCTGCAAGTGGCGAAATGAAAAGCCCGAGCGATTGTCTTGCGCCCATCGTCACCATGAGGATGGCGGCGGCCGCAAGCGTGATCATCAAGGCGCTGCGTTCCTTACCTGGTGGCATTTCCTGTAGGCGCCAGTGCTTTGCTTCGTGGGTCTTTACGTGTGTACACGGGGTCGGAAGTTACGTTAGCCCGCTTTGCACCGGGCCCGCCGCAGTCCGGCGTCGAAGCCTAATACATGGGCGGGTTCGTTCGGTCATCCGCAGCAGCGTGCCCCGCTCGCCACTGACGGTTTACGAATAACCCGAACAGCCAGCCCACCCTCAGGGTGACGATGTTTCGATGTAGAGCATTGCGCGGACGTAGCTTCCGCTCCCAAGGCTACTGCAGTCCGCTGCGAACAGAGGTGATTCGCTCGGTGTTGAACCCGAGCCAGTGCATTCGGCCCGCGTAGCGGGCATGCTCGACCTTGATGCAACGATCCATGACGACCGAAAGGCCGCCTTTCTCGGCGATACGGGCGCCTTCCTCATTGATGACCGTGAATTGACACCATAGGCTCTTGGCGCCGATCGCGACGGCCTCGGTCGCGATCCCGGGCAGCGCTGCCGGTGCGCGGAAGACGTCGACGATATCGACGGCAACCGGCACGTCCCGCAGACTTGCGAAGCTCTTTTCGCCGAGGATCTCCGACTCACGCGGATTCACGGGAATCACTCGATATCCGTGCCGCTGCAGGTAGAACCCTACGAAGTAGCTGGCGCGCAGCGTATTGCCTGACAGCCCCACGATCGCGATGGTCTTTGCGGTCAACAGCACGCGCTGGATTGTCAGCGGGTCCTGGTAGAGGGCAAGGTCGAACGTGTTCATCGCGCCCTCTGCGGGGACCCGGACGCATTGGCGCGAGCGAAACCCTGCTCGAGGTCCCAGATCAGATCTTCGACGTCTTCGATGCCGACGGACAGTCGGATGGTTCCCGGGCCGACGCCGGCTGCTCTGAGCTCCTGTTCCTCGAGCTGTCGGTGAGTCGTGCTCGCCGGATGAATGACGAGGCTCTTCGCATCGCCGACGTTCGCAAGGTGCGACCACAAGGTGACGCCGCGAATGAAGTCCTGTCCGGCGCCACGCCCGCCCCGGATATCGAATGAGAACACCGAGCCCGCACCACGGGGCAGGTACTTATCCGTGAGTGGACGGTAGCGGCTGGCGCGCAAACCGGGATACGTCAGGTTCGATGCGAGCTCGTGCGACTCGAGGAAGCCGGCGATCGCGACGGCGTTCTCGACGTGACGCGCCATACGTAGCGACAGCGTCTCAAGTCCCTGCAGGAAGAGGAACGCATTGAAGGGGCTCATGCAAGCACCCAGATCGCGTAGGGTCTCGGCGCGCAGCTTCATGAGGTAGCCGTACGTGCCGAAGGTTTCGTGGAACTGCAGTCCGTGATAGGCGGGCGAGGGTTCGGCGATAACCGGGAACCGTCCGTTCGACCAATTGAACTGTCCCGAATCCACGACCACGCCGCCGATGCTGGTGCCGTGGCCTCCGATGTACTTGGTCGCGGAGTGCAGCACGATGTCGGCGCCCCACTCGATCGGACGGCACAGGTACGGGGTCGCAAACGTGTTGTCGACGAGAAGCGGCACGCCATGCTCGTGCGCAATGGCGGCGATTGCCTCGATATCGAGTACGTTGCCGCCGGGGTTTCCGATCGTCTCGCCGAAAAACGCCTTGGTGTTGCTCCGAACCGCAGCCTTCCATGCATCGAGGGCGTCGGGATCGACCCAGGTCAGCTCCACATTCAGCTTGCGCAGCACATGCTTGAACTGGTTCACCGTCCCGCCGTACAAGGCCGATGATGAGACGACATGGTCGCCCGGTGAGAGGAGAGTAAAGAGCGCGGCGGCCTGCGCGGCCAACCCGCTCGCGAATGCGACCGCGCCGCACCCACCCTCAAGGCTCGCGATGCGCTCCTCGAACACAGCCACCGTCGGATTTACGATCCTCGAATAGGTGTTGCCGTACTCCTGGAGGTTGAAGTAGGCGGCTGCCGCCTCCGGGTCTTCGAAGACGTAGCTAGCGGTCTGGAAAATCGGTACCGCACGCGCACCAGTATTCGGGTCCGGGCGCTGACCAGCATGAACCTGACGAGTTTCGAAGCCGAAATGTCGTGATGCTTCCACAAACGCGATTCCCCGGCGCGATAGACCGCGCGATCATAGGGCTTCTTCTGCTCCACTGTCTCCCATTGCCGCAGTGCACGAGCTTATAACCGATAAGTTATGGTCTTCGGAAAACGCGGCTTGTACCCTTTGCCAGCGGAGAGTAGCGTTGCGCTCAGTACGCGGGAAGCGCTCGGCACGACCTTCCAAGCTATCCAGGAGGCAGAAACATGGCGCAGCTCAGTGTCAATAATGGTGTCAACGTCCAAGCGCTGCTTGACGCGAGGGAGGCGCTGAGGAATGCGCCCGCGGCAGCCGAATTCACCTGGCGCGCAGCCTGCAAATGGCAGAACGGCACCCATGCCCGCTCGACGGTAAAGGGATACCGTGGCCTCGGGGAAGAGCAATCGCACAAGACCGAGTTCTCGTTCGAGACCGATCATCCGGAGGTTTTCGCCTCCGAAGACCTCGGTGCGACGCCGGTTGAGCTGGTGCTCGTGGGTCTTGCGAGCTGCCTGACGGCAGGGGTGGCTGCGGTGGCGCAGAATCGCGGCATACAGCTGCGCTCCGTGGAGGCAAAACTCGAGGGCAAGATGAATCTTTTCGGCATCCTCGGGATCGACAGCAACGTGCGCAATGGTTACGACGACATCAAGGTCACCTTCCACATCGATGCCGACGCATCGAAGCAAGACATCGAGGCACTTGTGGCGCAGTCCCAAAAGCGCTCTGCTGTGTACGACATCGTGACCAATCCGACCAACGTAACCGTCGAGGTCGTCTAGCGGGATTACCGCGCCCGCGACGGGCTCACCATCGAACATATCACCACGGTCGTCGTTGTCGGCGGCGGACACACCGGGCTTGCGACTAGCCGGATTCTCACCGAGCACTCGATCGATCACATCGTGCTCGAACGCGGCGAGGTGGCGAACTCCTGGCGCCACGAGCGTTGGGATTCGCTACGCCTGCTGACGCCTAATTGGCAATGCCGGCTGCCGGGATATCCATACAGCGGTGCTGATCCCGACGGCTTCATGACGATGTCCGAGGTGGTGGCACACATCGCCGGGTTTGCTGAGGCGAGCTCAGCGCCCGTGCGCACTCACACGACGGTCACCTCCGTCAGGCGAATCGATGGCGGCTATCGCGTCGCGACCGATAGCGGCGAGATCCGCTGCCGCAGTGTGGTGTTGGCGAGCGGCGCCGCAAACATCCCGCGGGTGCCGCAGGCACGCCAAGCAGTACCGCAGAACATCGAAAGCTTCACCGCATTCGACTATCGCAATTCCGAGCGACTGCCGCCGGGCGGCGTACTCGTCGTCGGCGCGTCGGCCACCGGCGTCCAGCTTGCTGACGAGATCCAGCGCTCGGGTCGGCCGGTGACACTGTCGGTCGGCGAACACGTGCGGTTGCCACGGAATTACCGCGGCCGGGATGTGCTGTGGTGGATGGATGCGTCCGGCGTCTGGAGCCAGCGTTACAATGAGATCGACGATCTCGAGCGTGCCCGGAGACTGCCGTCGCCGCAGCTGGTGGGCACACCCGAGCACGCGAGTCTCGATCTGAATGTTTTGCGGGCCGCGGGAGTCGAGATCGTCGGCCGGCTGGGCGCTATCCGTGACGGCCACGCGCTCTTCTCGGGCGGCCTTGCCAATCAACTCGCGCTCGCCGATCTAAAAATGAGCCGGCTGCTCGATACGTTCGACGCCTGGGGATCCAATTACGCACCTCACACCGACGTTGGCCCAATAGAGCGTTTCGAGCCGATCCGCGTTCCGGCATCGCCACGGCTGTCACTCGACCTGCGCAGTGGCGAAGTCCGCTCGATCCTGTGGGCCACGGGTTTTCGTCCCGACTATAGCTGGCTCGAACTGCCGGTCGTCGATCGCGGTGAGCTACGCCACGACGGTGGCGTCGTCTTGGGTCTCCCCGGTGTCTACGCGATGGGATTGCCTGTTCTACGGCGTCGCAAGTCGACGTTCATCCTCGGCGCGGAGGACGACGCACGCGATGTTGTGGGGCACCTTGTGCGCCAGCTCGCAAATGGCCTCCGGGGCGTGTGACTCAGTAGGGTGCAAAAGCAGAATCAGAAGCAAGGAACCCGGTTGCTTGTCGGGTGGAGGACTCGTGAAACTGAAATAGGGAGCCGTGTCCAAAGTCCGGATAGGTCAAGAGGACGGCGTTGGGCAGATTCTCACCCGGGACTCGGAAAAGGCGAACCCAGCTGGGATTGTCGTTGACGTGGTGCGGATGGAATCCGGGCTTCTCGCCGAGCATTGAGATGTCATCCAAAACGAGGCAACTCGCGAAGAATCGAAGAGCGGCAATCCTATGTTTGGCAGGACGTTCCCTACTTAGTGGGCACGATGCAATGCCCATGGGTATTCGCCGCATTTGCGCCTCGGAGCACACCCGAATATGAAAGGGTGCAAGAGCGTCAAGCCCGATGACGCAGGGGCGCCGAGTGCGCGGATGCGTTGCTGACTAGGCGGGCCGCTTCCTCAGGAAGTGTCGGCGGAAACCGGGAAAATCAGTGCCCTGTGGGGTCGCCACGGCGGCTGGATTCGAATAGGAACCAGCTGCGGCGTTCCGTCTCGTCGATCCAGCTCTCGATCAAGCTCGCAGTGGCAATGTCTCGATTCTCGTCGACCACGTCATGCACTTCACGCAGGCGCGCCGCCAATGTCTGATTATCCTCGCGCAGCTCTGCCAGCATGTCGAGCGGATCAACGTACTCGGCGTCGTTATCCTTAATGCGCTGCACGCGTGCAATGTGTCCTATGGAGCGCAACGTCGAACCGCCGATTTTGCGGATCCTCTCGGCGATTGGGTCGGTCATCGCATACAGTTGGTCGGCTTGCTCGTCGAGCAGCAGATGGTAATCACGGAAATGCGGCCCACTCATATGCCAGTGAAAATTCTTCGTTTTCAGATACAGCGCGAACACATCTGCGAGTATCGCGTTCATTCCGCCAGCGATGATTTCCGTCGCATTCGCGCTCAAATCGGTGGGAGTAGCGAGTGGAGCTTTGCGGCGACGGCTTAGCTCAGCCCGTTTGTTGGAATCGATCTTTGCCATGATTCGTGTGGGCCTTCCATCAATGAATTCAGTATCAACGTAGTGCAGTACTGGCGCTTGCCTGCGCCGCACGCCTCCTAATCCTAGCATGGTCGGGGCAAGGCTCCCAGATTGCGACGACATGCTCCTTGAGCGAACGCGCCATTGCGAAACCGCTCCGATGGACCACATACAGTCGACCCGGTCGCCGGCATTACCTCTCGGTGCATCGGACTTTGTCGCTAAGAGAGTGCACTGGACCGGAACGGTCACGTCGACTTAGTCTTGCAGATCTGGACCTGCACGGTTCTGCAAGCGACAGCACCTTTGTACAAGCCCATGCCATCGACGGCAGTTTTGGATAGCCACAAATGAGCTTATATTTGGTGGCGGACGCGGTTTGCCAGGTTGCAGGGCATAGACTCAGATCCGGGCGATTCAATCCAGCACTATGCCATCGGCAAGCCTTTTCCTGCGCTCACACGCTTGCTAACGAGCATTTTCGAGGTGTTGCATGATTAATCTGCGCATAAACGGTGAGCTGAAGAGTGTCGACGCTCCGGCAGACATGCCTTTGCTTTGGGTTCTGAGAGACGTCTTGGGACTGACCGGCACGAAATTCGGCTGCGGCATCGCACAATGCGGCGCCTGTACCGTGCATGTGGATGGCAACGCAGTACGCTCATGCGTGCTACCGATTGGCGCTATCGGCGAGCGTGCGATCACCACCATCGAAGCTGTTGGCACGACCCCCGACGGAGCGCGCGTGCAGAAGGCTTGGCTCGATCTGGAAGTCGTGCAGTGCGGGTACTGTCAGTCGGGCCAGATCATGTCCGCGAGCGCGCTCTTGCGCGCGACTCCGCATCCCGACGACGCCGATATCGATGCGGCAATGGCGGGCAATATATGTCGATGCGGCACGTACGTACGTATTCGCGCGGCGATCAAAAAAGCGGCACAGGCCGTCTAGCCGACACCGGGAGAGAACGATGATCGATCCTGCGGCACGGCAAGCGGCTCCCGATCTCGACCACGCAGTGAGTCGGCGCGTCTTCCTCGGTGCGGGCCTCGGCGTGAGCGGCGCGTTGCTGGTTGGTTTTTACGTACCGACGAGCGGCGCCTCAACAGTCAAGAGTGCCGTGTTTGCGCCCAACGCATTCATTCGCATCGACCGCGAGGGCAAGATCGTTCTCATCATGCCGCAAGTGGAGATGGGGCAGGGAATCTACACGGCGGTGGCGATGATCTTGGCGGAGGAGCTCGATGCCGCCTTCGATCAGGTGATGCTCGAGGCGGCGCCGCCCAATGACAAGCTGTACGCCAATCCGGTGTTCGGCATTCAGGTCACCGGCAATTCAAATTCAATACGGGCGTTTTGGATGCCTTTGCGCAAAGCCGCCGCCGGCGCACGCGCGATGTTGGTTCAGGCCGCCTCGCAGATCTGGAAAGTGGATCCGGCGGGCATTCGCACCGAGAACAGTACGGCGATCCATGATGCGAGTGGACGGCATCTCGCGTATGCCGCGCTGATCGACCGCGCGGACGGTCTCGCGCCACCGAAAGATCCGGTGCTCAAGGATCCGAAAGATTTCAAACTGATCGGCAAGCCGCTCAAGCGCGTTGACACGCCGGGCAAGGTCAACGGCCAGGTGGTTTACTCGATAGATGTCATGCCGCCGGGGGTCAAGTTCGCAACGATTGCGGCCTGCCCGGTATTCGGCGGCAAGGTGGGACACATCGACGACAGCAAGGCCAAAACATTGCCGGGTGTGCGGCAAGTGGTGCAATTGGATGATTTTGTCGCTGTTGTCGGCGATCACATGTGGGCCGCTAAGCAAGGCTTGGCCGCCCTCGATATCACTTGGAAGGAGGGCAGCAATGCGGCGATCTCCTCCGCCGATATCTGGAAGAAAATTCGCACCGCCAGCGAGCAGGAAGGCGTCGTCGCGAAGAACGTAGGCGACGCCGCCAAGGGCTTGACCCAAGGTGAATTGCACGAAGCGATCTACGAGCTGCCCTTGCTAGCGCACGCGACCATGGAGCCGCTGAACTGCACTGCGCATGTGACGCCGACGAGTTGCGAGGTTTGGGTAGGTATCCAGATCCTGCCCAGGGCACAGGCCGTGGCCGCCAAAGTGACGGGCCTCCCTCTGGAGAAGGTCACCGTTCACAACCAACTCATTGGCGGCGGGTTTGGCAGACGGCTGGAGATCGACTTCGTCGAGAAAGCTGTTCTGGTCGCCAAGCAGGTCGACGGCCCGGTCAAGGTCGTGTGGACCCGCGAAGAGGACATCCAGCACGACATCTACCGACCGGCGTACCTGGATCGCTTATCCGCGAGTGTCGCGAACGGACGCATCACCGCCTGGAAACATCGCATCACCGGCTCCTCCGTCATGGCGCGCTGGCTGCCGCCGGCTTTTCAAAAAGGCATCGATATCGATGCGATCGACAGCGCCGTGGACATGCCCTACGACATTGCGAATTTACGCGTGGAATATGTGCGCGACGAGCCATTTGCGATACCGACCGGCTTCTGGCGCGGTGTCGGACCCAACAACAACGTATTCGCGATCGAGAGCTTCATCGACGAGCTGGCGAGGAAAGTGAACAAGGATCCGGTCGCCTTTCGCCGCGAGCTACTCGATAAGACGCCGCGCCTCAGGGCGGCGCTGGAGCTGGCCGCTGACAAGGCCGGCTGGGGAAGCCCATTGCCGCCACGCACTGGGCGGGGCGTTGCAGTACAGGTGTCATTCGGCAGTTTCATCGCAACCGTTGCTCAGGCGCGCGTCGACGAACACGGTGAAGTACGCGTGCAGCGGCTCGTTTCGGCGGTGGATACTGGCATCGTTGTCAATCCGGATACGGTAATTGCGCAGCTGCAAGGTGGGCTGACGTTCGGATTGACCGCGGCGCTGTACGGCAACATCGACATCGATAACGGCCGGGTGCGGCAGAGTAATTTTCACGATTACCGCATGCTCCGGATCAATGAAATGCCGCAGATCGAAGTGCACCTCATTAAAAGCGGCGAGGTGCCGGGTGGTATCGGTGAGACGGGTGCGACAGCCGCACCCCCGGCGCTGGGTAACGCACTATTCGCCGCCACGGGCATTCGGTTGCGCCGCCTGCCGGTCGACCGCGACGTGCTATCGGGGAGGAAGCCCGCATGAGCGGTACAGAACCAGGCAGGCGGACAAAACGCGACCTAAAGTGGATCCTCGCGGCGGCTATTCTCGTGGTGGTGAGCGTTTTCGGGTGGATCTTATTCGCTCCCGGACCCACCGACTTCGCTGGCGGCCGGCACGTCACGCTCGCCAGCTATCAAGGCCAGAATCCGACCGGCGTCCCGCCGGAACTGAAAGCGGCAAGCGCGGTGGAGCGCGGCGAATACCTGACACGCGCAGCGGACTGCGCCGTGTGCCATACGACCAAGGGTGGCGCGCCGTTCGCAGGTGGGCTGCCCTTCGTGCTGCCCTTCGGCACTTTGTACTCGACCAACATTACTCCCGACGCGGAGACCGGTATCGGCAAATACAGCGACGCCGATTTCTTGGCAGCGATTCACAAAGGATTCGGCCGCAATCACAGGCCCTTGTATCCGGCGATGCCGTACGCAAGCTACACGTATATGTCGGACGATGATGCGCTGGCGATCAAGGCGTATCTATTCAGTCTCAAACCCGTACGTCAGGCGGCCCCGCAGAACGCGTTGGTGTTTCCGTTCAATCAGCGGGCACTTATGTGGGTATGGTCCTTTCTCTTCAATCCGGATAAGCGCTTCGAGCCTCGCGTCGCGCGCAGCCCGCAATGGAATCGCGGCGCATATCTCGTTGAGGCCCTGGGCCATTGTGGCGAGTGCCACACGCCGCGAAACCTTTTCCAGGCACTCAATAATCGCGCTAAGTTCGCTGGGACCGTGCAGGCCGGCTGGCGTGCCTACAACATCACCCCCGATCCCGCCAGCGGTCTGGGTGCCTGGAAAGATAGTGAAATCGCACAGTATCTTTCGATGGGCCATGCGGATGGGCATGGCACTGCAACCGGCCCCATGGGGGAGGCGATTGACGAAGGCTTGAGCTATTTGGCGCCGACCGACATTACGGCAATGGTGGCCTATTTGCGCTCGTTGCCTGCCATTGCAAGCTCCGATTTGCCCGTGATCAACACTCGCCCTGCGTCGTCCCTGCATGCCGAAGGCGTTGCCGCCGCCATAGACCCGCAGGGCAAGGCCGTGTACGAGGGAGCATGCGCGAGTTGTCATGGCTGGAGCGGCGTGAGCCCCGTCATCCCCTTCGCGACATTAACCGGCGCGCGCGCAGTGAACGATTCCACGGCGAATAATGTGGCGCAGGTGATTCTGTCCGGCGCGCGGCGCGCTCCCAGGGGCGATGGGGCGAACATGCCCGCTTTCGGAGCCGCGTATTCGGACTACGAGATTGCAAGTGTAGCCAACTACGTCACGGCCCGTTTCGGTACCCAGCCGTCGGCGCTCACCGGCGAACGAGTCGCGAAATTGCGCAGTACGGAGTAATCCCCGGAACGCTGGTCGGAAAGACGCACAGCTCACTTGCGCTTGTACCTAGACGTTCTCGTCCAGGATTGACCGGCGGTCGAGCCCGCGGATTTACGGACTTTTCAGATCCTCGTTGCGCCACCCGCCCCCGAGGGCTTTGAACACGTCGATTTGAAGCTGGATCAGGCTGGCATCGGATGAGGCGACCGACGCGTCCAGGGCCACGAGGGACTGTTCAGTAGTGAGCAAGTCGAGATTGCTTACGGATCCGGCGGCATACTCGTCATGCGAAATGTCGAACGCGCGATGGATGTCGGCCTGCGCATCAGCGAGCGCTTGCCGCCGCTCGAGCGCGGCGCTGTATTCAGCGAGCGCCTGTTCGGTTTCCTTGAGCGCGGTGAGTACCACCGAATCGAACGCCGCCAGCGCCGCGGCCTGCGAGGCTTTGGCTTGCCGAACGCGGGCACGCGGCCCGGCCTGATTGGGAAACGACCAGCTGATGGAAGGTCCGACGCCCCACACGAGCCCGAGACCTGTCGTCAGCTGCGAGGGCTCGGTTGCAGCACCTCCGTAAAATCCCGTGAGGCGAATGGTGGGGAAGAGATCAGCGGTCGCGACACCGATTTGCGCAGTTGCCGCGGCGAGTCGACGTTCTGCCTGGCGTACATCAGGGCGACGGCTGAGCAAGGCCCGTCCGTCGCCTACCGGAATGAGGGATGCCACTCGTGGCGGCGTGACGCATTTTTCGAGCTCTCGGGGCGCATTCGTGGGGGTTCGGCCCAGGAGCGCCGTCAGTTCGAAAAGCGCGGCCTCGCGATCTCCTTCGAGCTGGGGAATGCTCGAACGAACCTGGCCGACCAGCGACTGTGCACGCGCCACGTCGAACTCCGAACCCCCTCCGGCTTCGTAGCGCTCCTTGGTGATTGCAGCCTGCCGGCTCACTACGTCGAGTGAGTGCCGTGCGACATCAAGCTCCTCGCCAAGTGCGCAGACTGCGGCATACGAGCGCGCAGTGCTCGCTGCGACCACTACCCGCACACTGTCGCGAGCGGCGGCAACCGAGTCGGCATTGGCATTTGCTGCTTCGATGGCGCGGTGGATACGACCGAACAGATCCACCTCGTACGCCACCGAGAACACATCTTCGTATAACCAGATGGTTTGGGGAGGCCGACCGGTGAGTTCGAGAATTTCGTCCGTAACCGGATCGCGCCCGCGCACTGCGCCCGCAGACACATCGGTGGACGGATAGCGGTGGGCATGCACTTCGGCCACCGCAGCGCGCGCCGCCTCCAAGTTGGCGTCGGCGGCCGCGAGGTCACGGTTCGCTTGGAGCGCTTCCTGGACCAGATCGTCGAGACGTGAGTCGCTGTACAGGCGCCACCAGGCATCGGGTGGTGGCGTCGGTGTCTCAAGTGCGGTTTTTACGCCGACCAGCGGCGCCGCCGCGCCTTCGGGCAGTACCGGTGGCCGATAGTTCGGCCCAACGTGACATGACACGAGGACAAGAATGGCTGCTCCCGCTACGGCAGCGGCGCGCAACGGGCTACTCGCCAAGCCAATCATTGCGGTTTTCGCCCCGGCACGGGAAAAAGCGGCATCGGGGATGCGGGGCCTTCGGGAGCCGCGCTTCGATACACCACAAAGAGCAGCGCCAAGGCAGAAAGAAACGCGATCACTACGAAACAGTCCATCACAGCTTGCGTGGTAGCGGCGGCACGTACTGCGTTATCCAACACGAGCGCACCTCGATTGGCTGCACCGGACGGGTCCGCTACACGCGTGGTCACGGCCTCGTAGGCGCCAATGCGCTGAATGACTTGCGGATCACCGATCTGAACATGCAGCCCAATAAAGTTCGACGCGACCTGCTCACGTACCCGGGCCAAAGTCGTTACGAATGCCGTGCCGATCTCTCCGCCGAACAGCCGTGCCGTCTGCAGCATCGCGCCGAAAGTGAGGGCGTCCTGGGGCCTGAGGTGCAGGACTCCGAAGAAGATCACGCCTGATAGCGCAAAGCTTTGCCCAAGCGCCTGCAACAGCTGCGAGGGCAGGAATTGGTCAGAGCCCCAGACGGGCGTGAGGTTGTACGCCACCATTAAGCAGGCGATGGCAATGAACATGAATCCGATAGAGCTAACGAGCCTAGCATCTGATCGCCGCAGCATGAGGGCCGCGAGGGGACAAAAGATAAGCTGCGGAATCGCGATCCAGATCAGCGTGTCGCCTACTTCAAGGTCCCGATAGCCGCGCACCGATCCAAGGTATAGGGGGATCAGATAGCTCGTGGATAGAATCGTCAGGCGCAGGAACGAGATCAACAGAAACAGGCCGGGAATGGGTGCGCCGAATACGACCTTCAGGTTGAGCAGCGGGCGGGCGGTACGCCCTTCGTGCACGACGAACGCCACCAGGACGAGCGCGCCGGAGCCGAGTAGTCCCCACACCAATCCGGAGTTGAGCCAGTCGAGCCGATTGCCCTGGTCGAGCGCCGCATAGATCAACGCGAGCCCGGCGCCGCCCGCCGCCAGACCGAACAGGTCAGTCGGTGGCCTGACCGTGATCGCCCTGTTGGCGATGCCGCGCCGCAGACACAGCGACATCAGTAAGGCGAGCGGGACATTTTGCCAAAAGATCCATCGCCAAGAGTGATGTTCTACGTACCATCCCTCGAGCGAGGCGGAAATGTTGAGCGAGAGCTCGAGATTGAGCGCATAGATAGCGATCCCGAAAGCCCAATATTTCGGAGGCATATTGAGTAACAGGAAGCTCAAGGTCAGGGGGATGAAGAATCCGCTTGCCAGGCCGCCGAGGAACTGCAGTGTCAGCAGCATGGCCAAACTCGCCGAGTACGGGATGATGAGCGAGATCACTGCAAACGAGAGCGTTGCCCACATCAATACCCGCCGCGGGCCGTAGGCGGCGCCCATCCATACAGCAATGAGCGTAACGAACATCTGAGCCACGGTTTGTGCGGTCGTGATCCACGCACCTTCATCGAAGCCAGCGCCCACCGCTCCGCGTATATCGGCGAGTCCGAAGGTCGACAGTCGGGAATTCAGGGTCGATATGAACGTCCCCATCAGCACGGCCATGAGCCCGAGCCACGGAATCGATGTCGGCGGCGTTGGCAGTCTTGGGGCGACCAGCCCCTGCTGCGCCGCCGGCGCGGACGCGTTCATCTTCGTCCGGCTTCCCGCGCATTGACGCGCGCTTCTACCGACATGCCCGGAACCAATCGGTCGGCGAGTCCGTCCGCATCGTCGATGAGGATCTTTACCGAGATGCGCTGCACGACTTTGGTGAAATTACCGGTCGCGTTATCAGCCGGAAGCAGTGCGAATTGTGCACCCGAGGCAGGCGCGAATGCCTGGACATGCCCGTGTAGGGTATGTCCGGGAAACGTATCCACGGTAATTTGCGCCGGCTGTCCAACTGCCATGTGGGTGAGTTGCGTCTCCTTATAGTTGGCAATTACCCACACGTTGGGCAGCGGAGTGAGCGTCGTGATCTGGCTTCCGACGCCCACCAGTTGGCCGGGCTTGACCTGGCGCTGTCCGATTACGCCGTCCTCAGGCGCGATGATCGTCGTGTATTGCAGATTCAGCTTCGCCGCGACGAGCGCGGCGCGAGCGGCGGAAATGGCGGCATCGCTCTGCGCAATTTGTGCTTCGAGGACCGCAAGCTGGCGCTGCGCGGCATCCGCCTGGGCTCGATTCTGCATCAGTTGCGCCCCGAGTTGCGCGTGGGTGGTTTCGAGCTTTTCCCTTGCCTCGGTGGAGGAGGAACCGGTCTGCAGCAGGCGCTGCTGTCGGGCGAGATCGCGCTGATTCTGTTCACGCAAGGCAATGGTCGATGCGACAACTGCGCGCGCGGCCTGGATATTGGCGAACTGCAACTCGTGCTGCGCCTGCAGTGCACCTTGCTGTGCCGTGGCGCTCAGGATGTTCGCTTCCGCCTGTGCGACGGCAGCGCGGTAGTCATCGTCGACCAAGCGCGCGAGCACTTGTCCGCTACTCACTCTTTCATAGTCGCGAATGGGAAGCTCGCGAATATAGCCCGCTACTTTTGCGGATATGGGCGTTAGATCGGACTGCAGGTAAGCATCAGTCGTTCGTTGCCATCCTTCCCCTCCTTCCCACTGGTTCCAGTTGGTCGATACGATCACGATGATGGCGACGGCCACAATGAACACCAGAATGCGCCATGTGAATTCGAAGATCCTGTTCCAGTCCCAATCTTGGATACGACTCATGGTTCAGTATTCCTGCCTTCCCAGGCGGTGACTTGGATCGGCCATCTTGCACGTAGCTTGCGACGAGGGGATTGACCGGGATCATCAGTTGAGCGCGGGCGCGGGGTTGGTTGAGGGCTCCACTTGCGCGACCGAGGATCATTCGGCTTCGAGTGCGCTACGCCGCGTCGACGGGGCCCGGCGCGTTGGTCTCTTCGGTGTGCGCGGGACGAGTAGGGCGGGGATCCGACAGAATGAACTGCGATCGGATCGCTTGCCGGAGAAGTCATTCAAAGGCCTCGTCAGGACGAGTGTCGAACGTCAGTGTCGACTTTAGTTCTTGGATTGTGCCGCGCGGACTTTCTGAGCTGCGACGATTGCAGTTTCTAACGATCGAGTCGAGTCATGATGAAAGCTACATCGTCGGCGTAGGTTAAACGCGCGCATCGCAACGTTCAACGCGATCATATCCTGCATCTTGTCAACGCCGGCAGTGAGCAATGGCGCGACCGACGCCATGTCGGCAATCCGCAGGAGCGTGCGTGCCAGCCAACGAACCTGAAACCGCGTCAAGCTCGTACAAAGCGCGTCAGGCCCATACAACTCAGTGCGCCGTCGACAATTCGCGGGAGCCTGTCGTTCGAGGTGAACGACAGGCGATTCCCGCCTACCACACACCACCCAAGGCCACGGTGATCGCCTCGCCGTTCACGCCGCCGGCAGCGTCGCTGCACAAGAACACGATCACCTGCGCAACTTCTCGCGGCTCGAGCACGCGGTTCTGGGGGTAGATGGCGGCGCGCTCGCGCCATATCTGCTCGACGCTGATGCTGCGCCGCTCGGCCTCCGTCTTCGCCGACCGCTCGGCCATTGCGGTTCGCACCCAGCCGGGCAGCACTGCGTTGGATGTGACTCCGAACGGTCCAGCGTCCTGAGCGACCGCGCGTGCGAGCCCTATAACCCCATGCTTGGATGCGGTGTATGCGCTGCCGGAGCGTTCTGCTTTCTCGCCGGCGGTCGAACTCGTAAATACGAGACGTCCGAATCCACGCTTGCACATGCCGCCTACTGTCAGCCGCGCGAGCTCAAAGGGACCGTCGAGGTTGATGCGCATCGTCTCGCGCCAAACGTGCGGATCCTGCTCCCACACGAGCCGCTCGTGTGCCGAGCCGATGCCGTGGTTCACGATCAGTACGTCGATAGGACCCACTCGTCGCTCGGTCTCGGCAACGGCCAGAGCGCAGCCCTCGGCCGTGCCCAGGTCTGCCGCGACGAATTCGAGGCCAACGGCCGCCAGTTCTGTCGCGTTGCGGGATACGATCATCACGCGCGCGCCCGCTTCCGACAGCAATAGCGCCGCCTCGCGCCCGATCCCCCGTCCGCCGCCCGTGACCAGCGCCACACGTCCGTTCATCCCCTGCTTCCCCTATGCACGTTTGCGGAATCGCCCAATCCTAGCCAGGTAAACGCAGCACTTTGCGCATGCCCGTGTATCAGCTGAGTAAACGCCGCAGTTAAATAGACTCAGGTTCCCTGATTGACAGGAATGCCTTGCCGGCATCGCTCACGATCACCTTTCCGGTTCCAGGTTCGTAGTCAATCATTCCGTCACTGCAGGCGTCCTCCCAAATCGACAAGCGGGGACATGAGGTGCGCCACACCTCGATGACTTCCGCGTAGTCGCGCGGATACTCATGAAGCGAATCTTGCGTTTCTTGTCTTGCCGCAGGCGAGCGGACTGAAGGCGCACTTGGAAGTGACGATGATCGGCCACCTCATCGCAGCTGCAGCGGGAATTAGGACCCACGCCTGAAAAAGGGTGCGTAGAATCACGCGGCGGATCCGCGAAAGTCTAAACCCGTATCATCAAATTACATTAGAAATGAGCTATAACACATTGAAAAGAATGCCCAGGAGAGGACTCGAACCTCCACGGTGTTACCCGCTAGTACCTGAAACTAGTGCGTCTACCAATTCCGCCACCTGGGCGGTGAACCGGAACCAAGGAAGGCGCCGGAATGTACGCATGGGGTCGGGGGCTGTCAATTGACCCCGCGCCGCGGAAAGTTTGGACGTCGCGATCGCGCTCCGGCTGCTCACCAGAAGCGCTCGTCCGGGCAGGCTCAAAAGACCTCTTCCGGTCACGCGGCGAAGCGCAGCAAGACATCGCTCGACGGGCACACTGTCGAGGGGACGGTCACAGCGAACCGCGGCGGCTTTGGATTCCTGCGCGTGCCGGGGCAAACCGAGGATGTGTTCCTGCCGCCTTCCCAGATGCGCGGCCTTCTGCATGGCGATCGTGTCCGCGTGCGTGTGGCAGGCGATGGCAGCGGTCGTTGGAGCGGAGAAGTGCAAGCGGTCCTTGACCGCGGAGTGACGGCGTTTCTGGGCACAGTCGAGCAGGAGGGCCGCGGCGTCTGGGTCAGCTCGGCCGATCGACGGCTGCAGCTGCGTTGCAGCGTTGCGCCGGGGGACCTTGCGGGTGCGAAGAACGGCGATTGGGTCATCGCACGCATTCGTCGCTATGCAAGCTCGACGGCACCCGCGCAGGCGGTGATTGAGAAACGCCTGGATCCCATTCGTCCGGTGGAACTTGGGACCGAGGCTGCAATCGCGCGCTTCGACCTGCCCCATGAATTCACGCCCGCGGCGCTGCGCGAGGCGCATGACTATGGCGATCGCGTCGATCCCGCCGAGGCGGCATCCCGCATCGACCTGCGTGATCTGCCGCTCGTGACGATCGACGGGGAGGATGCCAAGGACTTTGACGATGCGCTCTATGCCGAGGCGCATCCCGATGGCTTCCGTCTCATCGTTGCCATAGCGGATGTCAGTTACTACGTGCGGCTCGGGACGGCGCTCGACAATGAAGCGCGCGAGCGCGGCACCTCGGTGTACTTTCCAACCCGCGTCGTGCCCATGCTGCCGCCGACGCTGTCCGATCATCTGTGCTCGCTCGCACCAAAAGTAGATCGGCTGTGCTACGTGGCCGATATGATCATCAATCATCACGGCGCACTGAAGAGCGCGCGCTTCTATCCCGCCGTCATGCGCTCGGCGGCCCGGCTTACCTATACGCTCGCTTTTGCGGCCTTGTTTGAAGGTCAACCCGGTGCGTGCAGCCAGCTCGGGCCTCTCGTTGAGCGCCTGCGCATATTGGTGGATGTCTATAAAGTGCTGCACAAGGCGCGAGCACGGCGCGGCGCGCTTGATTTCGACGCGCCCGAGGCGCGTTTTCGCATCGACACGGCTGAACGGGTGACGGCGATTGATCTCGTTTCGCGCAACGATGCCCATCGCCTGGTCGAAGAATGCATGATCGCGGCCAACGTCGCCGTGGCGACTGAGCTTGCGCGCACGCGCACGCCGACTCTGTACCGCGTGCACGGACAACCCGAAGAGGCGAAGCTCGACCGCCTGCTCGCTACGCTTACGGCGCTCGGCATCGAGGCACAAATTCCGAAGACCGTCGCGCCGCGCGACCTGCAGGCGATCACGCGCCGCTTGGGCAAAGCCCCGGAGCGGCCGTTCGTCGAGTCGCTCGTCATACGCTCCTTGCCGCAGGCGGTGTATCAGCCGACCAACATCGGCCATTTCGGACTCGCTCTGGAGCACTACGCGCATTTCACTTCCCCGATCCGCCGCTATCCGGACCTGGTGGTGCACCGCACGCTGCGGGCGCTCGCCGCGGCGGGCGGCGCTGCTGGCGTGCGCTACGAGACGGCCGAGCTTTCTCTTCTTGGCGAGAGTACTTCGAAGCTCGAGAAACGCGCCGACGAAGCCGACCGCTACGTGAACAACTTCCTGAAGTGCACGTACCTGCGCGAGCGCATCGGTCAAACGTTTCACGGACTCATCACGACGGTCGTCGACTTCGGCTGCTTTGTGCAGATTCTGGAGGTCGCCGTCGATGGGCTTCTGCATGTCGATCGGCTGACCGATGACTCATACGAAATGGAGGCCGACGGCCACGGTTGGGTCGGGCGTCGCCACGGTCGCCGGCTGCGCGCCGGCGGCCAGGTGAAAGTAGTCGTAACCGCCGTCAATCCCATCGAGGGACTGATCGATTTGGAGCTGGTCGAGGAGTGATGACGCACGTGGAGACCATCTACGGTCTGCACGCCGTACGTGCGCTGCTGCTGCGCCGGCCGGAGCGCGCGCTGCGCCTCAAACTTGCCGCAGGCCGGGACGATGCGCGGCTGCAAGAGATTATCGAGCTCGCCACCCGCCATGGGGTCGCAATCGAACGTGGGGATGCGAGCGAGTTCAAGCAACTCCTGGGCGAGGCGGTGCATCAGGGTATCGTCGCCGAGGTCGCCGCCCTGCCGCCGTGGACCGAGGACGATCTGATAGGGTCGCTCGCCAACGCGAAGGAACCGCTGGTGCTGGCGCTCGACGGTGTGCAGGACCCGCACAATCTCGGTGCCTGTTTGCGTACCGCGGATGCCTGCGGTGCACTGGCGGTCGTCGTGCCGAAGGATCGCGCCGCGCAGCTGACCCCGGCGGTGCGTAAAGTTGCAGCTGGAGCTGCGGAGACGACCCCGGTTGTCGCGGTGACGAACCTTGTCCGCTGCCTGAACCTTCTGAAGGCAGGAGGTTTGTGGGTTGTCGGCGCCGAGGCGCACGCGGACAAGCGCCCTCAGGAGGTGGATCTGCGCACCGGCACGGTGCTGGTGCTCGGCGCCGAAGGAGCTGGGCTTCGCAAGCTCACGCGGCAGAACTGTGACTTTGTGGTGCGGCTGCCGCAGCTCGGAGCCGTCGAGAGTCTCAACGTGTCGGTTGCCGCCGGGATGCTTCTTTACGAGGCTGTGCGACAGCGCGAGGCTGCGAGCACCTGATCGATTCAAGCATGGCCGGCACATGCGTTGCGCCATCTTAATATTGCGATTTGCAAGGCTTTTCAGTATTCTGCGCGGCCCCCGATCTTGGGGGTACGGCCGCGGGCGCAAGCCCAAGGCCAGATCTCCTTGCCGCATTGACGCACCCTCGCGGGCAAGCGGCTGCTAAACCATAAGGAAGATCCATGAGGCATTATGAAATCGTGTTTCTGGTGCACCCGGACCAGAGCGAGCAAGTTCCGGCCATGATCGACCGCTACAAGGGGATCATCGCGGCCGGCAACGGGCACGTCCATCGCTTGGAAGATTGGGGCCGGCGCCAGCTCGCCTATCCCATCGCCAAAGTGCACAAGGCGCACTATGTTCTGATGAACATCGAGTGCGACCAGAAAATCGTTGACGAACTGACGGGCGCCTTTCGCTTCAGCGACGCGGTGCTGCGCCATCTCGTCACCAATGTCGATTCGGCCATCGTCGAGCCCTCTCACATGGCGAAGGCCGAGGAAGAGGAGGCCGGCGGCCGACGCGAGCGTCCTCGCGATGACGCGCAAGGATTGGCCGACGACGATGACGGCGGCAGACGCCGCGACCGAGTGCGCGATGAGCCGCTCCTCGCCGAGGCCGATGAGGGCATCGTCGCCGATGAGCCTGTGGGCACGGGGCGCCTGTCATGAAAACCGCCACCCCAAGCCGCTTTTCGCGCCGCAAGAAGTTCTGCCGTTTCACTGCCGAAGGCGTCAAGTCCATTGACTACAAGGACCTTGCGACTTTGAAGGGCTACGTCACCGAGACGGGCAAGATCGTGCCGAGCCGCATCACCGGAACGAAATCGTTCTATCAGCGCCAGCTCGCCGTTGCGATCAAGCGCGCGCGCTTCCTCGCGCTGCTGCCGTACACCGATCAGCACTAGGAGCGGCCCATGGAACTCATCCTGCTGCAGAAGGTCGCCAATCTCGGCAACATCGGCGATCGGGTGAAGGTCAAATCCGGCTTTGGCAGAAACTTTCTCCTGCCGCAGGGCAAAGCGACGCTCGCAACCGCCGCCAATGTCGAAAAGTTTGAACTGCGCCGCGCCGAGCTCGAGAAGCTCGCGGGCGAAGAGCTGAGCTCCGCGAGCGAGCGCGCCGCGGCGCTGGCCAATTATCGCCTCACCATCGCCGCCAAGGCCGGCACCGAGGGCAAGCTCTTCGGCTCCATCGGCACCGCAGACATCGCGGAAGCCGCGACGCGCGCCGGCATGGCCATCGCCAGAAGCGAGGTGCGCCTGCCGGGCGGGCCACTGCGCATGCTGGGTGAGCACGTCGTGCACGTGCACCTGCACGCCGACGTCGATGCGGCGGTTACCGTGGTCATCGTCGCGGAGGAGTAGCCGCAAGGCTCGCTCCCAACTTCACGCGAGACTGAAGTGGCCGTTCCCGCCCAAGCGCGTCGCGAATCCGGCTCGCTTGAGGAGATTCGTACTCCTCCGCATTCCGTAGAAGCCGAGCAGGCTCTGCTCGGCGGTCTGTTGCTGGACCCCATCGCCTGGGAAAATGTCGCCGACGTCGTGCGCGCGGGCGATTTCTATCGTCCCGACCATCGGCAGATCTTTGAATCCATAGGCACCCTCGCAGGCGCGGGACAGCCCTGCGATGCCGTCACGGTCTCGGAGCAGCTGCAGCGCGTCGGTCTTCTGGAGGAGGTCGGCGGACTTGCCTATCTTGGAACCCTGGTGCGCGATACGCCCACCGCGGCCAACGTGCGCGCCTACGCCGGCATCGTGCGCGAGCGCGCGCTCTTGCGAAAGCTCATTCGCGCAGGCACGGACATCGCAGCGTCGGTCTTCAGTGATGAGGGTTTGACCGCGAGCGAACTCGTCGACCGCGCCGAGCAGCGCGTGTTTGAGATCGCCGAAGAGGGCACGAGGAGCCGCGACGGCGCGCAGTCGGCGAAGACGCTGTTGCCGGCACTCATTGATCAGATCGACTCCTGGCATTCAAATCCGGACTCGCTGCGCGGGCTTGCAACCGGCTTTCACGATTTTGACAAGGTCACGGGCGGCCTGCGCCCGGGGGACCTCGTGATCGTCGCGGGCCGCCCTTCGATGGGCAAGACCACCCTCGCCGTCAACATGGCCGAGAACGCGGCGCTCGATCGCACGACGCAGGCCTCGGTTGCGGTCTTCAGCATGGAAATGCCTTCCGACCAGCTTTTGACGCGCATGCTCTCCTCGGTGGGCAATGTCCCGCTCAATGCCATCAGAAGCGGCCGCATCGCCGATGAGGACTGGGTGCGCCTGACGAGCGCCACCGGGCAGCTGTCGCAGGCGCGCATCTTCATCGACGAGACTCCGGCGCTGACGCCGACGGATCTGCGCGCGCGCGCGCGCCGCATCAAGCGCGAACACGGCCTGCATCTGATCGTCGTCGACTATCTGCAGCTCATGCATGTGCCGGGTACCAAGGAGAATCGTGCCACCGAAATCGCGGAGATCTCACGGGGACTTAAGGCGCTCGCCAAGGAGCTCGCCTGTCCCGTGATCGCGCTGTCGCAGTTGAATCGCGGCGTCGAGCAGCGCGAGCACAAGCGTCCGGTGATGTCGGATCTGCGCGAGAGCGGCTCGCTCGAACAGGACGCTGACATGATCCTCCTCATCTATCGCGAGGAGGTGTACGACAAGAACACAGCGAAGAAGGGCGTCGCCGAGATTGATCTCGCCAAACACAGAAACGGCGCCACCGCGAATTTTCAGCTCACCTTCCAAGGCGAATTCAGCCGCTTCCGCAGCTACAGCCCCGACTCCTACGCCGAGGGCGTATTGAAGTGAGTCGGCTCATCCGGGCCGTCATCGACACCGACGCGCTGCGCTCGAATCTGCGGGCGCTGCGCCGCTGCGCCCCGGGTGCGCGCGTGGTCGCGGTGGTGAAGGCGAACGCCTACGGTCATGGACTCATCCCCACGGCGCTCGCGCTCAGCGAGGCGGACGCCTTCGGGGTTGCGCGCATCGACGAAGGCATTGCTCTGCGCGCGGCGGGCATCGCGCAGCCGATCGTGCTGCTCGAGGGCATCTTCACGAGTGAAGAATTGGCAGAGGCTGCGCTGCGCTCATTTGACCTCGTGGTGCACGATGCGCGGCAGATTGAACTCCTGGAGAAGTCGGCGGCCGCACAGCCGCTCGTTCTGTGGCTGAAGATCGACACGGGCATGAATCGCCTGGGCTTCCGCCCCGAGGAATTCCGCGCGGCGCTCGCGCGCCTGCAGCGCCTGCCGACGCAGCCCCGCGAGGTACGGTTGCTGACGCATCTGGCGCGTGCGGATGAACGCGACGCGGCGGCGACTCTGCAGCAGCTCGCGCGCTTCGATGCGCTGACGCGCGGCGTGGCGCTCGCACGCAGCATCGGCAACTCTGCCGCGATACTGGGTACTTCTGCGGCGCACGGCGATTGGGTTCGTCCCGGCATCGCGCTCTACGGCGTCTCGCCTTTCGCCGACGCCAGCGCGCAAAGCTTTGGCCTTGCGCCGGTGATGAGTCTTGAGACCACGGTCATCGCCACGCGCCGCGTGGCGCGCGGCGAGGCGGTGGGTTATGGAGCCGCGTGGCGCGCGGAGCGCGATACACCGATTGCCATTCTCGCCGGCGGCTATGGTGATTGTGTGCCGCGCAGTCTCCCCAATGGGGCTCCGGTCATCGTCAATGGGCAGCGCGCACCTCTCGTGGGCCATGTCTCGATGGACATGCTTGCGGTGAATGTCGCAGAAATTGCCGACGTGCAGGTGGGATCGCGCGGCGTATTGTGGGGCACGGACCTACCCGTCGAGGAGGTAGCCGGGCACGCCGGCACCATCGCCTACGAGCTTCTGTGCCGTGTCAGCCAGCGCGTGCCGCGCGAGATTCGTCAGCGCGGCTAGGTCTCGAAGAAGCCCATTTTGACGCCCGCCAGCTGGATGACGTCATTGTCAGCCAGGCGCGTCGCCTGAGCGCCGATCGCCGAACCGTTGACGAGCGGATAGTCTTCGTTCTTGCCGCTATCGACGTGCACGATGAAGTAGCCATCGACGCGCCGCGTGATCGCGGCCACCTGCACGCCCGGCCGCCCGAGGGTCGTTAGCGCCTTGCTGAGCTCCAACTCGCGTCCGGCGAAGGCGCCGGAGAGCACCTGCAGCTTCGCGTTCTTCACCAGACTTGCGCCGTCGGCCAGCGCGCGCGCCTTGGCGGTGGCGGAGATTCCCGCCGCGGCCCGGTCGGCGGCCTCGGCCGCGGTGCGCAGTCTCTCGACGGGGCGCGCCGAGGGCTGGATCACCATCGTTTTTTCGAACTCGTCCTGCTGCTCGTCATCTTCCACGAAGCGCAGCTGATGGTGACCCACGGTGACGACATCGCCGTGCTGCAGGGCATGCTTCTTGATCAGCTTGCCGTTGACGTAGGTGCCGTTGGTGCTGTTCAAATCCTCAAGAAACGAATCATTGAGGATGTTGATGATCAGCGAGTGGTGGCCGCTGACGGCCGGATTATCGATGCGCACGTCGTTATCCGGCAGACGCCCAATGGTGTAGCGTTCCTTGGTCATGTTGTATTCAGCCATGACCTGACTATCCAGGCTTAAGACCAACCTTGCCATGTGAGACCTCTCGTCAGCCAAACCAGCCTAGGATCTTGTCGACAATTCCGCGGCGCGCGGGAAACGCATCTAAAACGTTCGCCATGACAACCGAGATATTATCTCGCCCGCCATTATCATTAGCCAACTGAATCAATTGTTTAGCGACCGTATCTAGATTAGCACCAAAGGTGGTGAGCGTTAAGTGCATGTCGTCATCTTCCACCATATCGGAGAGCCCGTCTGAGCACAGCGCATAGAAATCGCCCTTTTGGACGGGTACTTCCTGAACTTCAACGTCCACGTTCGGCTCCACCCCGAGCGCGCGCGTGACATAGTTCTTGTTGGCGGCGCGCTGCGCCTCCTCGGCGGAATAGAAGCCGCGGTCGACGAGCTCCTGCAGCAGCGAGTGATCCATCGTCACCTGTTCGAACTTATCGCTCCTCAGGCGATACAGGCGCGAATCTCCCACATGCGCGATCGAGGCGCGGTTATCAAAGAAGAGCATCGAGACGACGGTAGTGCCCATGCCCTCGCAGTTCGGCTGCGTGCGGGCGGTTTGATAGATGATCTTGTTCGCGCGATGAATGGCGTCGCGCAGGATGATGCTGGGGCGCGACATGCCGGACTCGCGGTCGAGGGCCCTTAAGTCCTGCCGGTCAACAGATTCGCGCACGAGATTCACGATGGTTTTAACGGCGATGCCGCTCGCGACCTCGCCAGCGTTGTAGCCACCCATGCCGTCGGCGAGCACCAGGAGGCCGATATCCGCATCGAATGCGATCGTATCCTCGTTATGTTCGCGGACTTTTCCCGTATCAGTGAGGCCGACACAGCGCAGCTTGCCTTTCAAAGTCATGCCGCGCCTCGGCACACCTGGAGTGTGAAGCGCGTCACGGAGCAGCCCGCAAATCGGCTCGCGCCACGGGGCTGGCAGTCATGCAATCTGTACTCAACATCGACACCACGGCTCGCCCGCTTGCGTACCCCGATCCGGGCCGGCATAAGCTAGCATTGCGTTCAAGGTAGTCCGAGCGGCTAGTCACAAACCAGTCATTAAGCATCTCCCCGCGGCGAATCCTAGCCAAGTTGTTGAACGAGCGCACCGCCCCCTTTCATTCCGCATTCATCCAAGCCCATCCCATGGTCCGTGCCAGCAGTGTTTTTGCGTGCAGCGCCTGCGGGGCGCAGACCCCGAAATGGCAGGGTCAATGCCCCCAGTGCGCGGCCTGGAACTCTCTGGAGAAGCACGCGGCAAGCACGGCGAGCGCCGCCGGGCGCGCGGGCGCGACGGCGCCGCACAGTCTCGCCGCCTCCTCGGACGCGCCTGCCGAGCGCCTCATGACGGGGCAGGATGAGCTCGATCGCGTCTTGGGCGGGGGTCTCCTCGGAGGTTCCGTGGCCCTTCTCGGAGGCGATCCGGGCATCGGCAAGTCGACCCTCCTGCTGCAGGTGGCGGCGCATGTCGCACAGGCGCGCCCGGTCTTGTACGCAAGCGGCGAGGAGTCCGTGGCGCAGGTCAGCCTGCGAGCGCAGCGCCTCGGGCTCATGGCACAGCATCTCACGCTCGTAAACGAGAACGATCTCGACCAGGTGCTCGCGGTGGCGGTCGATCAACAAGTGGCGCTCCTCGTCGTCGACTCGATCCAGACGGTGCAGCTGGGGGAGGGGGCGGCGCTAGCCGGGGCCGTGGCCCAGCTGCGTGAATGCACCGCGCGGCTCGTGCGCTTCGCCAAGGCGAGCGGCACTGCCGTCGTCATCATCGGCCATGTCACCAAGGAGGGTGCCATTGCCGGTCCGCGCCTGCTCGAGCACCTGGTCGACACGGTTTTATATTTTGAAAGCGAGGCCGGCAGCCGCTACCGCCTGGTGCGTGCGACCAAGAACCGCTTCGGCGCGGCGCACGAGCTCGGCTTCTTCGCCATGAGCGACACGGGCCTGAAGGAGGTGCGCAACCCGGCCGCAATTTTTCTTGCGCGCTCGAGCGAGCCTGCAGCCGGCAGCATCGTAACCGTCATGCGCGAGGGCGGCCGGCCGCTGCTGATCGAGTTGCAGGGCCTCGTCGATCGGATGCGCTTTGGAGCGCCGCGCCGTGTGGCCCAGGGACTCGATGCCAACCGCGTGGCCATGCTGCTCGCGGTCCTCAGCCGCCATGGGGGAGTATCGCTGCAGGAGCACGACGTGTTTGCCAATGTCGTCGGCGGCATCCGCATCGAGGAGACCGCGTGGGACTTGCCGCTGGTGCTGGCATTGGCCTCGAGCCTGAATGATCGGCCGCTGCCGCGCTCGCTGGTCGCCTTCGGCGAGCTTGGGCTCACGGGTGAACTGCGGCCGGTCGCCTACGGCGAGGAACGCCTGCGCGAGGCACAGAAACAGGGCTTCACGCAGGCACTCGTGGCGCGCGACAACGCGCCGCGCAAGGCGCTCCCCGGGCTCGAAGTTCGCAGCGCCGACCGGATCGGCGAGGCGCTCGCCGCCGCATTTCCCGCGCGTGCGGAGCTTGCGGCCGTCACTCCGGCGGTGCGACCACGCGCACCGTCTTGATCGCGTTGTCCGCAATCTGCAGCACCTCGAATTGGTAGCGGCCGACTTTGAGCGCGGTTCCCGGCGCGGGGATGGTCTCCAGCTGCTCGAGCAGGAGTCCGTTCACGGTCTTCGGCCCCGTGGTCGGCAGCTGCCACTGCAGAGCGCGGTTCAGCGCGCGCACGGTGGCGCTTGCGTTGATGATGAAGACGCCCGGGCGCTCCACGTGAATGTCCTTGTGGGTAACGGTCGCGGGGTCGGTCGTGAACTCGCCCACGATCTCCTCGAGGATGTCCTCCAGAGTGACGAATCCCTCGATGTCGCCATACTCATTGACGACGAAGGCGAGGCGCCGTCGGTTGCGCTGAAAATTCGTAAGCTGCACGGCAAGTGAGGTCCCCTCGGGCACGAAATACGGCTCGCGGCTGCGTGCGATCTCGACGAGGCGATCGCGCGTGAGGGTGCCGCGCGCGAGTTCCTGGGCTACGCGCTTCATGTGCAGGATGCCGACGATGTTGTCGAGCTCGCCGTCGTACACGGGCAAGCGCGTATGCGGCGTCTGGCGCAGCTGATCGATGAGGTCCTCCCAGCTGTCCTGCACGTCGATGCCAGCGATCTCCTGGCGCGGCACCATGATGTCGTTCACCGTGAGCTGACCGAGATCCAGGATCGAGAGCAGCATCTGCCGATGGCGCGCCGGGATCATGGGGCCGGCTTCGGCGACCACCGTGCGCAGCTCCTCGGTGCTCAGATTCTGACTGCTGCGCGCCGCCTTGACGACGCCGAAGACACGCAGCACGCCATACGCGAGCTGGTTCGTGACCCACAGAAGCGGGCGGGCGAGGAGCACGAGTGCGCGGTAAATATGCGCGGAGCGCAGCGCGACCCACTCCGGATGCGTCGCCGCGTAGATCTTGGGTGCGAGCTCGCAAAACACGATCACGATGACCGTGAGAGCTGCGCTCGTGACGGGGACGGCATAGTGGCTGCCGCTCCTTTGAGCAAGCAACGTCGCGATGGCCGATGCGAACACGCTCGCTGCGGCCAGAATCACGAGATTCGCGCCCAGCCAATCGTCGGGCTTCTGCAGCAGCCGGTCGAGAAGCTTCGCCGTGCCCTGGCCCGAGTGCGCGCGGTGCCTGATGCGATAGCGATTCACGGACAGCATCGCCACCTCGGTGCCCGAGGAGAAGGCGATGATGAGGAGCAGGGCCACGAGGCCGATGAGCAGATCTAGCGTCGAAGCATGGTTCAAGGCACGAACCTCGCAGGTGGCTGCGGCGAAGGCCATTCTCGCCCATCGCGGCTGCCCTCGTCGCACCCGAAAGCGCCTGCGCTGCGCATATAATCGGTCGAATGTTCGAAAATCTTTCCGCCCGACTGACGCGCACCGTCGAGAAACTGCGCGGCCGCGGCCGTATCACCGAGGACAATGTGGCCGAGGCGCTGCGCGAAGTGCGCGTGGCGCTCCTCGAGGCGGACGTGGCGCTGCCGGTGATCAAGAGATTCATCGACGCGGTCAAGTCAAAGGCCGTGGGCGCCGAGGTCAGCGCCAGTCTGACCCCGGGCCAGGCCTTCATCGGCATTCTGCACCGCGAGATGGTGGAGCTCATGGGCGGAGCTCGCGCCGGCTTCAGCCTGCGCGCCCAGCCGCCGATCGTCGTGCTCCTCGCCGGATTGCAGGGCGCGGGCAAGACCACCACTGCCGCTAAGCTTGCGCGCTGGCTCATCGAGCGCGAAAAGAAGCGCGTCCTGCTGACGAGCACCGATATCTCGCGCCCGGCGGCCATCTTGCAGCTCGAGCGGCTGGCCGGCGAGGTCGGCGCAGAGTTCTTCAGCGCGCCAGCTGCCCATTCGCCGCCCGAGATTGCCCGCGCGGCGCTTGATGAGGCGCGCCGCGGCGTGTTCGACGTGCTCATTGTGGACACCGCCGGACGGCTGCACGTGGATGAGGCGCTGATGGCCGAGGTGCGGCAGATCGATGCGCAGGTGAGCGCGGCTGAACGGCTGTTCGTTGTCGATGCGATGGCCGGGCAGGATGCGATCAACGCCGCGCGTGCCTTTGGGGCGGCGCTCGATTTGACCGGCGTCGTGCTCACCAAGGCCGACGGCGATGCACGCGGTGGTGCTGCGCTCTCGGTGCGCGAGGTCACCGGCAAGCCGATCCTGTTCGTCGGCATCGGCGAGAAGAGTGATGCTCTTGAGCCCTTTGATCCGGAGCGCATGGCGTCGCGGATCCTCGGGATGGGCGATGTGGTGAGCCTCGTCGAGCAGGTGCAGCGCGAGGTGACGACCGACGAGGCGGCGCGTCTTGCCCAAAAAGTGGCGCGCGGCAAGGGATTTGACCTCGCGGATCTGAAAGGCCAGCTCGAGCAGGTGCAAAAACTCGGCGGCATGGGTTCGCTCCTCGACAAGCTGCCTGCCGCTGCAGGCAGACGCGCGATGTCCGCGGATCAGGGCGACCGCGAGGTGCGCCGGCAGATCGCCATCATCAACTCCATGACACAGCGCGAGCGGCGCCACCCGGGGGTCATCGACGGCTCGCGGCGGCGGCGCATCGCCGGCGGTGCCGGCGTGCAGGTGCAGGACGTCAACCGCCTGCTGAAGCAGTTTCAGGACATGCAGCGCATGATGAAGAGCATGAAAGGCGGCCATTTGCGGCGCCTGATGGGTGCGTTCAAGGGCCGTTTGCCTTAACACCGGCGTTTGCCGTTTTGCGCAGGCGGGCGCTTTTGCGTAGAATCCGCGCTCTTTTTTCGGCGACCCATCTCAATCATGGTAACGATACGTCTGACGCGGCGCGGGGCACGGAATCAGCCCTTTTATCACCTTGTGGTGACAGACAGCCGCAAGCGCCAGGGGGGCCTGAGCCTCGAGCACGTCGGATTCTTCAATCCGATCGCGCGCCGCAGTGAGCCCAAGCTTAAGCTTGACCTGCCGCGCATTGATTACTGGCTGAGCCAGGGCGCGCAGCAGTCCGAGCGGGTGCGCTCGCTCGTGGCGTCCTATCGCAAGCAGGCGAGCGCAATCACCTAAAGTCTTGCGGCGCGCGCGGCGGCTTCGTGGAGTGGGTTGAGCTCGGACGAATTCGCAGGCCATTCGGCGTTAAAGGCTGGCTGCACGTGGAGTCCTTTACCGATCCCCCCGAGGCGCTGCTCGACTATCGCCAGTGGATGGTGCGCAGGATGGGCGGCGCGCGCGCCGCGCGCACGGTGGCCGAAGGCCGCCCCCATGCAGGCGAGCTCGTGGTGCGCCTGGACGGCGTTGAGGATCGGCAGATCGCCCAGGAACTCGTCGGGGCGGTGATTGAAGTGGCGCGCAGCGAGCTGCCGCCGACGAAGGCACGCGAATACTACCGCGCTGATCTACTCGGCCTTGCGGTGAGTAATCGCGAGGGTGTGGACTTGGGCGTGCTCGCGTACTTCGTCGAGGCGGCGAACGGCGTCATGATGGTGATCAAGCAGGCGGCGGCGGAAGAGCATTGGGTGCCGGCGGCGCCGCAGTATTTGTGGCACGTGGATCTCGCGGCCGGCCGGATCATCGTTGACTGGCCGGTCGACTCCGCGTAGGGCCCAGCGCCGTGCACATCGAGGTCGTCACGCTGTTTCCGGACATGGTCCGCGGGGCGGTCGACTTCGGCATCCTCGGTCGCGCGCTCGAGAGCGGGCTCTTGATAGTAGGCACGGAGGATCCGCGCGCCCATACGGCGAATGCACACCGCACGGTGGACGATCGGCCCTACGGCGGCGGTCCGGGCATGGTGCTGAAGCCCGAGCCGATGCTCGCGGCGATCCGGGCAGCGCATGCGCGGCTGCCGGCGGGCAGTCCACGGATTTGCCTCTCGGCGCAGGGAGAGCTCTTCAGCGCCGCGAAAGCGCGCGAGTTGGCGGCACTGCCGGGATTTTTGCTCATCGCCGGCCGCTACGAGGGCATCGATGAGCGGGTGATGGGGCTCGGTGTCGATCAGGACCTGTCGATCGGCGACTATGTTCTCTCCGGCGGGGAGCTGCCGGCGCTGGTGGTGGTGGATGCCGTCGCACGGCTCCTGCCCGGGGTGTTGGGCGATGAGCGCTCCAGTACCGAGGACTCGTTCGCCGCCGGCCTTTTTGATTGGCCGCATTACACGCGGCCCGAGGTATTCGAGGGCTTGGCCGTGCCGCAAGTGCTATTGTCCGGTGATCACGCTGATATCCGGCGCTGGCGGCTCGGGCAGGCCGTGGGCCGCACGTGGCTGCGCCGCCCGGATCTCGTGGCGAAACAGGCGCTGACGGCCGAGGCCGCGCAGGCCCTCAATGAATTTCTCGCCGCCCGCAAGGTCGGTGAGCCAGTCGATGGAAGGTGAGCGATATGAGCAAGATTATTCAAGACATCGAAAGCCGGCGCATGACAAGAAAGCTTCCGGATTTCAATCCAGGCGACACCGTGGTCGTGCAGGTGAAGGTGGTCGAAGGCGACCGCGAGCGTGTGCAGGCGTACGAAGGCGTGGTGATCGCCAAGAGCAATCGCGGCCTGAACTCCTCGTTCACGGTGCGCAAGATCTCCCACGGCGAGGGCGTCGAGCGTGTCTTCCAGGCGCACAGCCCGGCGATCAGCGACGTGGTCGTCAAACGCCGCGGCAGCGTGCGACGCGCCAAGCTTTATTACCTGCGTGCGCTGTCCGGCAAGGCGGCCCGCATCGAAGAGAAGATCTGAGCGCTTAAGCCGATGGCTGCTCTGCGCCGGTTCGGGCACAACGTGTGGCGTTTCCTCGACGGACTGCGTCGGGTGCTGCATTTGATCCTGCTGCTCTTTCTTTTTGCCGTCGTGCTCATCGCCGTGCACAGCTCGATTCCGAGCCTGCCGGAGCGCGCGGCGCTCGTCGTGGCACCCGAAGGGCGGCTCGTCGAGCAGTTGTCCGGGGATCCTCTGCAAAGGGCTCTCGAGGATGCGCGCAGCAAGGAGCACGCCGAGACTCTGCTGTGGGATCTGACCGACAGCATCCGCGCGGCCGCCAAAGACAAACGCGTTCCGGTGCTGGTGCTGGATCTGGAGCACTTTGAGGGCGGCGGCCAGCCGACTCTCGAGGAGCTGGCGCACGCCATCCGCGAGTTCCGCGCGAGCGGCAAGAAAGTCATCGCCGTGTCGACGAGCTATCTGCAGGCGCCGTACTACATCGCAGCGCAGGCGGATGAGATCTACGTCGACCCGCTCGGTTTCGTGCTCATCGATGGCTACGACGGCTATCGCATGTACTTCAAGGATGCGCTCGACAAGCTGAACGTCGACATCAATGTATTTCGTGTCGGCGCATTCAAGAGCGCGGTCGAGGTCTACACGCGCAATGACATGTCCGAGGATGCGCGCCAGAACGCGCAGGGATATCTCGATGCGCTGTGGGCGAGCTACCAGGGTGCGACCACCAAGGCGCGCAAGCTTCCCGCCGACGCGGTTGCAACCTATGTGGCTGAGCTGGCGAAGAGCGTTCCGGCGGCGGGCGGCGATGCGCCGGCCGTAGCACTGAAGGCAGGCCTCGTCACGGGAGTCAAGACGCGCCTGGAAGTCGAACACGAACTCATTTCAATGGTCGGTGAAGATGACTCGGATGGATCGTTTCGTTCGGTCGCCGCCGAGGACTACGTGCGCATGGTGCACGCGCAGAAAAAAATCACCGCGGGGCGCGGTCACAGGATCGGCGTCATCGTGGCCGAAGGAGAGATTCTCGACGGCGAGCAGCCGCCCGGCACCATCGGCGGTGAATCCACGGCCCGCCTGATCAGAAATGCGCGCATGGATGACAACGTGCGTGCCGTCGTGCTGCGCGTCGACAGCCCCGGCGGCAGCGTCAACGCATCCGAGCAGATTTACCGGGAGCTGCAGGCGCTCAAAGCTGCGGGCAAGCCCTTGATCGTCTCGATGGCCAACTATGCAGCCTCTGGTGGCTACTACATCTCAGCACCCGCGGATGAGATCTGGGCGAGCCCCGCGACGGTGACCGGATCCATCGGGATCTTCGCGATCATCCCGACGGTGCCGCGCACTCTTGCCAAGATTGGCGTCAACGTCGACGGTGTCGGCACGACGCCGCTTTCGGGCCAGCTGCGCCTCGACCGTCCGCTCGGTGCGCCGGCGCGCGCATTGCTGCAGTCGACGGTGGAGCACGGCTACGAGGAGTTTCTGCAGCGCGTCGCCGCGGGTCGCAAGAAGACACGCGATCAGGTTGATGAGATTGCCCAAGGCCGGGTGTGGGCGGGAGTCGACGGCAAGCGCCTCGGCCTCGTCGATGAGCTCGGCTCATTTGACGATGCAGTAAAGGCGGCGGCGCGGCGCGCCAAGCTGTCAGCCTACGATGTGCACTTCATCGAGCCGGAGCTGACCTGGACGGAGCAGCTGGCGATGCAGTTGCGATCGCAGCTCGCGCGGCTCATGTTCAGCGCCGATGGCAACGCAGGGGCGTTGGCGCGCGTCATAGGCGAGCTTGATCCTCTGGCGCGCGAAGTCGAGCGCCTGAGCCATTTCACCGCGCGGGACCGGCTGTACGCGTACTGCTTCTGCGGCGCGCCTTAGTCACCTGCAGCGGCGCGCATCAACTGCGCACTCTGCCTGACTCCGGCGCGGCCGGAGGATGGGTTACGGTGTGCGGCAAATTCCACTTCGTCATACCCCGAACCCGCCACCAATGCGGCGCCTTCCACCAGGTGTGACGGCATCTGCAATTTTCGCCTCCGCCGATCCTGTGATCTTCAATTGGCCGTTTGATTGTGGAAAATATATTGGGCGTTAGGGCTCAAGGCAGCCGCCTTTTCGGGAATCGACCATGAAGTTCAGACTCAAGGCTTTCGGAGTGCATCTACTCGGCAGCGCCGTCGTGCTGACGCTGGTACTCGGCACACTCTACCTCGGGTGGTATCACTGGCCGGGCTGGTATCTGGCTGATGCGCGGCAGGTCGGCACGGTGCTCGCCGCGGCGGACCTCGCCATAGGGCCGCTCCTGACGTTCGTCGTCGCCCGGCAGAGCAAGCCGCGGCGCGCGCTTGCGCGCGACATTGGGGTCATCGTGGTGCTGCAGCTGTGTGCGCTCGCCTACGGCACCGTGTCGCTGTGGCACGGGCGGCCCGTGTACTACGCCTATTCCGAGGGCCTGCTACAGCTGGTGCAGGCATACGATATAAATGACCACGAGATCGCGCTTGCCCGTCAGCAAAATGCTCCCCTCGTGCCCCATTGGTACAGCCTGCCGCGCTGGATTTGGGCGCCGCTGCCGAAGGACTCGGAGGAGAGCGAAAAGATCGAATTGGCGGCGACGCTCGGCGGCGACGATGTGACAGCGATGCCGCGATACTACAAGCCCTGGGAGGAAGGCTTGCCGGAGCTGCGCGCGAACCTGAAGAAGGTCGAGGATCTTAAATACTTCACGCCGCCCGAGAAGGAAGAGCTCAAGGCGCAGATGCAGGCGGCGGGGTTCGCCACGGATCAAGTAAATACGCTGGCCTTTTCGGGACGCGCGCCGCGCCCGCTGCTGGCGGTATTCGATCCGACGAGCCTAAAAATACAGACGCTCTTTCAGGTCACTGAGCAGCCGCGGCCGCAGGTCAAGAGCAAGCACGGTGGGTGGTTCCCATTTCATCGGAAAAAACCCCGACCTGGCAGCGTGGGTTGATGAGCCACAAGCGCAGGCTGCGTATTTCAAACATAAGGCGCAGCCGCGGGTTGCTGAAGTTTTCGGCGTTAGCGGCGCTGGCATTCAGGAATTGAGATAGCGCGGGTCACAGGGTCTGGCGATAGACGATGAAACCTGATTTCTCGGCTACCTGGTCGTATAGGCGCATCGCAACCGCGTTGGTTTCGTGGGTCTGCCAGTAGACCCGAGGCGCGCCGTCGCTTCTCGCGCGCTGATAGACAGCATGAATGAGCGCGCGGCCTATCCCATGGCCGCGCGCCGCTTCTGCGGTAAAGAGATCCTGCAGATAGCAGATCGGATTCACCATAATCGTGCTGCGATGGTAGAGAAAATGCGCAAGGCCCAATAACGCGCCCGCGCAATCCGCGACCACCGCATGCATGGGTTCTGCGCCGTCCAGGAATCGCTCCCAGGTAATCTGCACGACTTGCGCCGGCAGCGCAGTCTCGCCGGCACGGCCATAGAAGGCGTTATAGCCGTCCCAAAGCTGACGCCAGGCCATGAAGTCATCACGGCGCACCGCGCGTATGACGACCGGCGCAGTCACTCAATCTCACAGAAAGACAGCCGGCGCGGGAGCTCAGGGTGCGCGCTCAGCGTTGCCGGCGCCAAGGACAGCGCAATGTGCACGCATGCTCCGCTCATCCAGCGCGCGGCGGTCACGCTGCCCAGTCGAGAATGACCTTGCCGGACTGGCCGGAGCCCATGGTCTCGAACCCTTGAATATAGTCCTTGATGCCGAAGTGGTGCGTGATGATGGGCGCCAGCGACAACCCGCTTTGCAGCAGGCTCGACATCTTGTACCAGGTCTCAAACATTTCGCGGCCGTAGATCCCCTTCAGCGTCAGTCCCTTGAAGATGACCTGATTCCAGTCGATGGCCGTTTCATCCGGCGGAATCCCGAGTATCGCGACGCTGCCGCCGTGATGCATGGTGCGCAGCAGCTCGCGCAGCGCCGCGGCATTGCCGGACATCTCGAGGCCCACGTCGAACCCCTCCTGCATGTCGAGCTCTTGCATCGTTTGATCGAGTGACTCGCGCGCCACGTTGATCGCGCGCGACGCGCCCATTTTTTTTGCAAGACCCAGACGATAATCATTAACGTCGGTGATGACGACGTGGCGTGCGCCGACGAAGCGGGCGATGGCGACCGCCATGATGCCAATGGGGCCCGCACCGGTGATGAGCACATCCTCACCCACCATGTTGAAGGCAAGCGCGGTGTGCGTGGCATTGCCGAAGGGATCGAGGATGGATGCTACGTCATCCGAAATTGCCGCCGGCAGCTTGAAGGCGTTGCCGGCCGGGATCGCAAGATATTCTGCAAAGGCGCCGGGGCGGTTGACGCCGACGCCGACGGTATTGCGACACAGGTGGCGGCGCCCCGCGCGGCAGTTGCGGCAGTAGCCGCAGGTGATATGACCCTCGCCGGAGACCCGATCGCCCGTCTTGAAGCCGGCCACTTCGGAGCCGATTTCAACGATCCGCCCGTAGTACTCGTGCCCCACCGCCATCGGGACGGGAATGGTCTTCTGCGCCCAGGTGTCCCATTTATAGATGTGCATGTCGGTGCCGCAGATGGCGGTTTTCGCGATCTTGATCAACACATCGTTAGGGCCCACCTTGGGTTCGGCAATCTCATCGAGCCAGATCCCCGGTCGACGCTCTTTCTTGACCAAAGCTTTCATCCGAGTCGGCGCTCCTTTTCAAGGATTCCTAATTCCTGACCGACGTCCGCAAAGGCCTTGAGTGCAACATCAAGCTGGGCCTGCGTGAGGGCGGCGGACATCTGCGTGCGTATGCGCGCTGCACCCTTGGGCACTACGGGAAACGAGAAGCCGATGACGTAGACGCCGTGCTCGAGCAATCGATCCGCCATGCGGCTTGCGAGGGCGGCATCGCCCAGCATGACGGGAATGATCGGGTGCTCGCCCGCTTTGAGTTCAAAGCCGGCGCGTTCCAGGCCGGCGCGAAAGTAGCGTGCATTGTCGAACAGCCGGGTGCGCAGCTCCGGGCTGTCATCCACCAGGTCGAGCACGCGCAGACTCACGGCCGCGACGAGCGGCGGAATGCTGTTTGAGAAGAGATAGGGTCGCGAGCGCTGCCGCAGCCACTCCACAATCTCCCTGCGGGCGGCGACATAGCCGCCGCAGCCACCGCCGAGTGCCTTGCCAAAAGTTCCCGTATAGATATCGACGCGCTTGGCGACGCCGCAGTGCTCGGGTGTGCCGCGGCCCGTCGCCCCCATGAAACCCGTTGCATGTGAGTCATCGACCATGACGAGCGCGTCGTAGCGCTCGGCCAGGGCGCAGATCGCACCGAGGTTTGCGATGTAGCCGTCCATTGAAAAGACGCCGTCCGTTGCGATGAGCCGCGTGCGCGCGCCGCGCGCCTCCTGCAGGCGGCTCTCGAGCTCCGCCATGTCGCTGTTCGCGTAGCGATAGCGCTGGGCTTTGCACAGGCGAATGCCGTCGATGATGCTTGCATGGTTGAGTGCATCGGAGATGACGGCGTCGCGCTCATCGAGGAGCGTCTCGAAGAGGCCGCCGTTGGCATCGAAGCACGAGGAGTAGAGGATGGCATCCTCGGTGCCGAGAAAACGGCTGAGGCGCTCCTCGAGCTGCCGGTGCACGCTCTGCGTGCCGCAGATGAAACGCACCGAGGCCATGCCGTAGCCCTTGGCATCGATGGCGCGGTGCGCCGCCTCACGCACTGCCGGGTGGTTGGCGAGCCCGAGGTAGTTGTTGGCGCACAGGTTGATGACGTCGCGTTCGCCGGTGCGGATGACTCCGCCCTGCGCGCTGCCGAGTACGCGCTCGCTTTTGTAAAGTCCGGCCGCGCGCAAGCCGGCAAGATCGGCGCGCAGACGCTCTAGAACCGAGTCACTCATCGCATGAATTATACTCGCACGATGCACTCTTCACCTTCTTCCGCGGTGCGCTTTGTCGTTCCCGACGGAGTCGCCCTCGGCTCCACGGTTGGCGCTGTGATCAACTCGACGTTTCTTGCACCGGAGGAGCCAATCGTGCGTGCGCTCGCCGAGCGTGCGCGGCTCTCCGCTGCGGACGCCGCCGCGGTGCAGGCGCGCGGTCTGGCGCTCGTCGAGGCGGTGCGCGCGGCGCGGCCGTCGGGCTCGGGCCTCGATGCCTTTCTGCGCGAATACCACCTGGCATCGCCCGAGGGCGTCATATTGATGTGTCTGGCGGAGGCTTTGCTGCGCATTCCGGATGCGCATACGGCGGACCGTCTGATCGCCGACAAGATCGCCGCCGGCGCCTGGGAAGAGCATTTGGGGGACAGCGAGTCCTTGTTTGTCAACGCCTCGACGTGGGGACTGATGCTCACCGGCAGCATCGTCGATGTCGACCGGGCGGAGGTGAGTTCCGTGCGCGGCTGGTTCTCGCGTCTTGCGAGTCGCATCAGCGAGCCCGTGGCGCGCGCGGCGCTGCGGCAAGCCATGCGCATCCTCGGTCACCAGTTCGTCATGGGCCGCACCATCGAGGAGGCGCTCGAGCGCACGACGGGCACGACAGAGCGCGAGTACCGTTACTCGTTTGACATGCTGGGCGAGGCGGCGCTCACGCAAGTCGACGCCGAGCGCTACTTCGAGAAGTACCGCGCGGCGATTGTCGCGGTCGGCCGCGCGGTCCGGCCCGACATAGCGGTGGTCGCGCGCCACAGTATTTCCGTCAAGCTCTCGGCGCTGCATCCCCGCTACGAGTTTGCACAGCGCGCACGCGTGCTCGAGGAGCTCACGCCGCAATTGCTGGCGCTCGTCAGGCTCGCGCGCGACGCCGGCATCGGCCTCACGATTGATGCCGAAGAGGCCGAGCGGCTGGAGCTGTCGCTGCTGCTCATCGACGCGGTGCTTGCGAGCGAGGATCTTGCCGCATATCGCGGATTTGGCCTTGCGGTGCAGGCCTATCAAAAACGCACGCCGGCGCTGCTCGAATGGCTGATCACGCGCGCCCGCACGCTCGGGCGCGGGCTCACGGTGCGTCTGGTGAAGGGCGCCTACTGGGACAGCGAAATCAAGCGCGCGCAGGAGCGCGGACTTGCAGGCTATCCCGTGTTCACGCGCAAGGCGAACACGGACGTGTCCTATCTTGCCTGCGCGCGCCTGCTCGCCTCGGCAACCGATGTGATCTTCCCGCAGTTCGCGACCCACAACGCGCACACGGTCGCCTACATCACGGAGCTCTTCGGCAATCGCCCCGGCACATTCGAGTTCCAGCGTCTGCACGGCATGGGCGAGGAGCTGTATGCGCAGGTGATCGCGGCCGACGCGGGCGGCTATTCCTGCCGCGTTTATGCACCGGTCGGGGCGCATGAGGATTTGCTGCCGTATCTCGTGCGGCGCCTCCTCGAAAATGGCGCCAATACGTCCTTCGTGAATCGCGTGGTCGATGAGCGGCTGCCGGCAGCAGCCGTCGTCGCGGATCCCGTCGCGGAGGTCGATCGGCTCACCCAGGCTGCACATCCGCGCATCGATGTACCGCAGCGGCTCTTTGGCGCCGGAAGATTGAACTCCCTGGGCGTCAATTTTGCCGACCCGGCGGAGCTTGAGCGCCTGAAGAGCGCCTGCGAGGCCGCCGCCGCCGCGCCTTGGCGGGCGACGGCGCTCATCAATGGCCGCGCCGGCAGCGGTGAGCGCCTGCAGCTTTTCAATCCGGCCGACGAGTCGCAGCCAATTGGTGCCATCGTGCAAGCCTCCGCCGCCGATGTGGAGCGCGCACTCGCGAGCGCCTGCGCCGCGGCCGCGGCCTGGGAAGCACGCAGTGCGGAGGAGCGCGCCCTCGTGCTTGAGCGGGCCGCGCAGCTCTTTGAGACGCGCCGCGCCGAACTCATCGCGCGCTGCGTACTCGAGGCGGGCAAGACCCTGCCCGACAGTGTCGCCGAGGTGCGCGAGGCGGTCGACTTCCTGCGCTATTACGCACAGCAGGCGCGGGTGCTGTTTGCCGCGGAGACGCTGCTGCCGGGCCCGACGGGGGAAAGAAATGCGCTGCGCCTGCGCGGTCGCGGAGTCTTTGCCTGCATCAGTCCGTGGAATTTTCCGCTCGCGATCTTCACCGGGCAGGTGAGCGCGGCACTCGCGGCGGGCAATGCCGTGCTCGCCAAGCCCGCCGAACAAACGCCACTCACCGCGGCATTTGCCGTGCAGCTCTTGCACGAGGCGGGAGTGCCGGTCGAGGTGCTGCAGTTCCTGCCGGGGGAGGGCGGCTCGGTGGGCGCCGCGCTGACGCGCGATCCGCGCGTCGCGGGCGTCGTCTTTACCGGGTCAACCGAGACTGCGCGCCTCATCGAGCGCAGCCTTGCGGCGCGTGCGGGGGCGATTGCGACTTTCATCGCCGAGACCGGCGGCGTCAACGCAATGCTCGTCGACAGCTCGGCGCTGCCGGAGCAGGTCGTGCTCGATGCAGTCGCCTCGGGCTTCAACAGCGCAGGCCAGCGTTGCTCCGCGCTGCGAGTGCTCATCCTGCAGGAGGAGATTGCGGCGCGTGTCATGGAGCTTCTGGCCGGTCACATGGATGAGCTGCGGGTGGGCAATCCGGCGTGGCTTGCGACCGACGTGGGTCCGGTCATTGATCGTGAGGCGCTCGCCATGCTTGAGGCGCACGCCGCGCGCGTGACCGCGTACGGTGCCTGGCACCACCGGGCGCCTGTCGGTGCGGATGCCGCCCGCGGCAGATTTTTTGCTCCCCTTGCCGTTGCGTTGCCCGCACTTGCCGCGCTCGATCGTGAAGTCTTTGGACCCATCGTGCATGTCGTCGACTATCGCGCGAGCGAGCTTGACCAGGTGGTCGACGAGATCAATCGGATGGGCTATGGCCTGACGCTCGGTATCCATACCCGCATCGACTCCGTCGCCGCACGCATCGCCTCGCGCGCACGCGTCGGGAATATCTACGTCAATCGGAATATGATCGGGGCGGTCGTCGGCGTGCAGCCCTTCGGCGGCTGCGGACTTTCGGGCACGGGTCCCAAGGCCGGCGGTCCGCACTATCTGGCGCGCTTCGCCACGGAGCAGACGATCAGCATCAATACCGCGGCCGTGGGTGGCAACGCGAGCCTGTTATCGCTCGCGGAGGCCTGAAGAGGTTTTCTTTCGATGACGTTGAGCGTATTTGACATCTTCAAGATCGGCGTCGGCCCGTCGAGCTCGCACACGATGGGACCGATGCGTGCGGCGCACGAGTTTGTCGCGGGTCTCGCGCACGACGGGCTCCTCGATGCGACGCGCGAGATTGCCGTGCGCCTCTATGGGTCGCTCGCGCTCACCGGCGTCGGCCACGGGACCGATCGCGCCATACTCCTCGGCCTCGAGGGCGCGGATGCCGAGACGATCGACCCCGATCAGATGGAACCGGCCGTGGCGCGCATCCGCGCGACCGGGCGGATCAGACTTCTGGGCCGCCATGAAATACCCTTCGATGAGCCGATGCAGCTCCTGTTCATGCGGCACGAGCGCCTCGAGCAGCATTCGAACGGAATGCGCTTCACTGCGCTCGGCGCCGAGCGCACGAGGCTGCGCGAGGAAGACTACTTCTCGATCGGCGGCGGCTTCATTCTGCGCGGCAATGAGCCGGCCGCAGCGCCCACCGGCCGACAGCCGTCGCCCTATCCCTTTGACTCCGGCGATGAACTGCTGCTGCGCTCGCGCGAACGGGGCCTGGAAATCTTTGAGCTTGTGATGGCAAACGAGCGGACCTGGAAATCCGAGCAGGAAGTGCGCGCTGGACTCCTGCGGCTGTGGAGCGTCATGCAGGCCTGCGTCGAGCGCGGCTTTCGGCAGACGGGGCTCTTGCCGGGAGTATTGAAGGTGCGCCGGCGCGCGCCGAAGCTCTACCGCATGCTCACCGAGAGCCACGGCCCGGCGAATCCATTGGACGTCATGGACTGGGTTAATGCGTGGGCGCTCGCGGTCAACGAAGAAAATGCCGCCGGCGGACGCGTGGTGACCGCACCGACCAATGGCGCGGCGGGCATCGTGCCTGCGGTGCTGCATTTCTACCGGCGCTTCGAACCCGGCGCCAATGATGATGGCGTGATCCGCTTTCTCCTGACTGCAGGCGCCATCGGCATGCTCTACAAAAAGAACGCCTCGATCTCAGGTGCGGAGATGGGCTGCCAGGGAGAGGTCGGCGTCGCCTGTTCGATGGCGGCAGCTGGACTTGTGGCGGCACTGCATGGCAGTTCCGAGCAGGTGGAGAATGCAGCCGAGATAGGCATGGAGCACAACCTCGGCCTCACCTGCGATCCGGTCGCGGGCCTCGTGCAGATCCCGTGCATCGAGAGAAACGCCATGGGCGCCGTCAAGGCCATCAATGCCGCGCGCCTCGCCACTCGCGGCGACGGTACCCACAAGGTTTCTCTTGATCAGGTCATCGCGACAATGCGCCAGACGGGCGCCGACATGTCGACCATCTACAAGGAGACATCGCAGGGCGGCCTCGCGGTCAACGTGCCGGAGTGCTAGGGAATTTCCGGCCCAGGCCGGGCGGCCCGCCCCCGGGTTGATAGCCAGAACACGATAATGCAGGCCGCCACCGCTGCCGCAAGCCCAAAGATCTCTTCGCGCGATGCGAGCGCAACCAGAACGACCATGCTGCATATGCCCGTCAGCATCGCAGCACGCAGGAAGCGGAAATTGAGCGGCGCGCCGGCGAGCGCCACACCGTTGCGCGCAAGACGCCAGGCAGCCGCGCACCCCGCAATGTAGAGCGGCGCGACGGTGAGCGTGGAGAGCACTGCAAGCTCCGCAAAAGTTCCCGTCAGCGAAAGACCGATGGCAAGCGCGGAATAAACCACGATCGCGACGTGCGGGGCGTGAGTGCGCGGGTGCACGCGCCCGAGAACGCGCGGCAGGCGTCCATCGCGCGCGAAGGCGAAGAGGATGCGCGGGCTGCCGAGGAGATCGCTGCCCAGCCAGCCCAACATCGACAAGGCGGCGCCCGCCAGCATCAGCGCGCGCAAGGCCGGGCTGATCCGCGCCATGGCATCCGCTAAGGGCACCGTGGAGGTTGCCAATGACGCACCGAGTATCCCCTGCGCGATGACCTGTATCCCGACATACAGCATCATCACGAAGAGCATCGCCATCGCGAGCGCACGGGGGATGGTGCGTGCGGGCCGTGCGACCTCGCCGCTCGCGGCGAGCGCGACCTCCATACCGGTGAATGCGAATAGCGCGAGGATCAGCGCTCGACCCAGGCCCGCGGTGTCCGGCTGCGCCGTCGCCGAAAAATTCGTAGCGTGGATCGCGCCTGCTCCGGCTATGACGAACACGGCGAGCGGAATGAGCTTGATCAGCGTAGCCGTATTGACGAGCCGCGTGCCGCGCGCGACGCCGCCGATGTTGACCCAGGCGATCCCGCCAATCGCGCAGATGACCACGGCTGCGTGAGCGCTCACGCGTACCTGCGGCGGCAATACGCTGACTGCTACGTCGGCGAGGGCCGCAGCCACACCGCCGCAGGCGAGCGCGTCGCTGAACCACAAGAGAGTGCCGGCGACATAGCTTACGAGCGGTCCGTAGGCGGCTTCGATGTAGCCGTAGGCCCCACCGCTCGTCGGTATGCGGCTGCCGCCCTCGGCGAAACAGATGGCAATCGAGCCGATGGCGACCGCGCAGACGACGAAGGCAAGAGGCGCATACGGGCCGATGCCGGCGGCGAGCGCGGCGGGCACCGCGAAAATGCCCGCGCCGACGACGATGTTGACGATGCTCGCCGTGAGACCCAAGGTCCCCACGGCGCGCACAAGTCCCCGATCGCGCTGTTGTTCGGCCATAGCCGGAACTTAGCATGCAGAAACCCCTGCGGCGTTCGAGATTTGCTCAAACAACATCTAGGGCCTGAGTGTCATTCGATCTCGCCTGCCGGTTCGAGGTCAGCGCAATGGGTCGATTCGCAGGTGCAGGAACTGATTGAAGTCGCTGAGTGTGTACTCGCCGAATGGACTTCCATCGACGAAGCCCCGTCGGCGGTAGAGCTCTAACGCCGGTTCGAACGCAGGGCCGCTGCCGGTCTCAAGGCTGAGCCGATGATAGCCGCGCGTCCGGGCCTCAATGATGATGTGCTCCAGCAGTGCCGATGCCACGCCCCGGCGCAGGTGGTTCGGGTGGGTTCGCATGGACTTCACTTCACCAGAGCGAGCGTCGAGCCGCTTGAGTGCACCCATGCCCAGAATTTCGTCGCCCGCCCAGGCGCTCCAGAGCGTCACGTCAGGTGCTTGAAGCCCCGAAAGACCCAGCGCAAAGGTGTAAGCCGGCGGCGAGTTCGCGTGCATACCCTCAAGGTGCAGGCGCACGAGCGCCTGGGTCGCCGGACCAGAGAGATCGTCGAGGCGAATGTCCATGCTGGGTCCTACTGTTTACATGGTTCGAACGCGAGCGGAATTCAAATGGCGTGCGGATGACTGGGCTATCAATACTGACGTTACCCGTCCATCGGATGAGCCGGCGTCCCAAGCACGAGCTGATAGAAGCTAAGATCTCGCCATGTCCCAAATTTGAATGCGGCGTGCCGGATCGTGCCGGCATGCACAAATCCCAGTTTTTCGTGCAGCGCAATGCTTGCCGTGTTCGTGACATCGACGCCGCCGACCATGACGTGATACTGATGTTCTTGAGCGGCTACCATCAGCTCCTGCAGGAGCCCCGCGCCAATTCCTTTGCCGCGATGATCTTTGTGGACATAGACTGAATGCTCCACCGAATACTTATAGGCTGGCCACGCACGAAACGTTCCGTAGGTTGCGAATCCGAGGAGGTGCCCGAGAGAGCTGACAGCTCCGATGACAGGAAAGCCTCCGTCCGCCTTTCCTTTGAACCAGCCAGTCATACTGTCACGGGCTCGTGGCTTGTAGTCATAGAGCGCTGTCGAAGTCACGATGGCCTCATTGAGGATATCGAGGATCGCGCCCGCATGCGTTTCGTAATTGCACGGGATGAATTCCACGCTTTTTCTCCTCACGTATGTGGAGCAAAGTCGCCCCTGTCATGGTGCGAGTCCGATGAATCCTTATAACTTCGATCCACGGGATGATTGGGTTGCCAAGACCACGATGTACCGAGCAGTTTTGCGCGATCGGTTGTGAAACGCAGTAGGCTCGGTCAATAACATCGCTAGGCAGTCGTCCTCTGAGAGGCGGTACATCACATTGCCGACCGTCACCTCTACTTTCCCTTCCTGCACCCAGATCTGCTGATGGATATTCACCTCGCGAGCACCGCTCTCATAAGCTACGCGCGCACCCGCCGGCAGCTCGACCTCGACAATCTGCACGGGCGAGGGAAAGTTGGCAGGGGAGATATTGCGTCGTACATAGCCAGACTGCGGGTCGCGCCAGGATGTTCTATCGCTGCGCCGCGAAACCGGATTCACTGGCCCGCTCGATTCTTCGAATAGCGTCGCGAGCGACACGTTCAAACCTGTGGCAATTTTCTCCAGAACTACCGCTGTCGGACTGCTTTCGCCGCGCTCGACGAGCGAGATCATCGAGCGGCTGACACCACACCTCGCCGCCAGCTCCTCGAGAGTCATGTGCAGTTCGATGCGCAGCGCCCGCACTCGGTTCGCAATGCGAGTATCAATGTTGGCAGCGACGAAAACGGGCACCGCTTCTTTCATATTAGATAAGTGTCCATTATGATGGATAAAACGTCAATTGGTTTTAGTCGCTCTGCACGCAGGGAGTGCCGGGACGGCCGCGAGGCATAGCTTCAATCGTTGCGCTGCTTGCAGATCGTCTAGCTAGTGCAGGCTCAGCTGAATATTGTGCGTCCATGCGAGAGTTGCATGGGTGAGTGATGGCACGTTTTGCCGGAGTCTTGAACGCTGCGGACCGGTTACGGCGGTGGCAGCGCGCTCCGTGGCGATCCAGTGGCGAATATACTTTTCATCCTCAACAGTCCGCACGGCTGCATGAAGCCGATAAAAATCTCCGAACTGACAGCGTCCGCGGTTTACCGCGAGATTCTGCGGGTCCCTGCGTTGAGCTTGGGGCTCTACGGGCACGAAGTCGGTGCCAGCGTCCCGCAGCAACCACACGCTGAGGATGAGGTGTAATTCGTCATATCGGGCCGAGGCGCGGTGTCCATAGCCGGTGCCGACCATGCTGTGGCCAGCGGCTCCGTGGTGTTCGTTCCGGCTGGTACGGACCATCAGTTTCATTCCGTGACCGAGGAACTCACAGTTTTGGTTTTATTCGCTCCGGCTGAGGGTACTGCGGTTAATGACGTGGCGCCGCCTTCGTCGCAGCCTGCAGATCGAGGTCGTCAAATCTGAATGACCTCAAGTTTAGTTAGGGCATCTGCAGAGCGCGCCGCAAAGCCGCACGCGCGAGGAGGCGTGTGGAGTCGAGCGTCGGCAATGCAGAATTCGTATCATTCATGATCAGCGGGATTTCGGTGCAGCCCAACACGATGGCATCGCAGCCCTCCTTCTTCATCCGGCCGATGACCTCCTGAAAGTACGCGACCGCAGCGGGTTTGAAGATCCCGCAGACGAGCTCATCCATGATGATGCGATTGATTTCCTCCCGCTCAGCAAAATTCGGGCGCACGAACTCGAGCCCACGCGCGGTAAGCTTCTGCGGATAAACCTCGCTTTGGATGAGATAACGCGTGCCGGTGAGGCCGAGGCGGCGGAAATCGCGCGCAGCAGCCTCCGCTGCGACGACCTCCGCGATGTGCAGCAATGGCAGCGGTGAGCGAGCTGCAATGTACGGTAGCCCCTGGTGGATCGTGTTGTCGGGGCAGATGAGGAAATCAGCGCCGCTGCTGAAGAGTTTATTGGCCGAGGACAGCATGAGCTCTCCTACGGCCTGCCAGTCGCCGCGGTAGATGCATTGCATGTACTCGCCGAGCGAGTGCGTGTGGATCGAAACTTCCGGATGAGCGTGCGCGCCAAGATACTTCGGGCCCTCGATGCAAATGGTGCGGTAGCAAAGGGCGGCGCCTTCGGCCGAACAGGCGACGATGCCAATGTGCAGCGGTTTCGACGTGTTCAACGGTTATTCTGCTTGAAAAGGCCGAAGAGGCGCGCCGCGCCGCCCGAGCGCTGCACATTCTGGGCGCAGCCCGCAGTGACGTCCGACCACGCGCGCACATTGATGTGCATAGTGCATGCCGCGGCGGTTGCGAACTCACCGAGATGCGCCTGCGGCGCAAGCGCGTTGGCAAGCGCGGAGATGCCGGGATTGTGGCCGACGATCATGAGGTGCTCAATGCGCGGCCCAGTCGCGTGGATCACCTTCAGTATGGCGTCGGGCGTTGCGAGGTATAGGAGCTCATCCTGGCGCACATGCCGCTCGGGTATTTGCAGCTCGCGCGCAATGATCTCCGCAGTTTGCACGGTGCGTCGCGCCGGACTTACAAGCAGCAGCTCCGGAACCGCTCCGTCCGCACGCAGGCGCAGCGCCGTCGCCTTCGCTTCGGAGCGGCCGCGGCGGCTCAATGGACGTTCAAAATCCGTGACCGCCGCCGCTTGCACCTTCGCATGAGCGTGGCGGATCAACGTCAGGCGCTTCATAGCGATCGCTGCAAGAGGATGCGCCCCGCCTCTTCGCGCACTTCGAATGTACGCAGCGGCTCGTAGGCGGGGGGCGTCAGCGCCGCGCCCGACTTGAGACAGAAGCGCGCGCCGTGGCGCGGGCAGATGATTTCGCAGGCTTCGATTTCGGCGCCCGCCAGGCTCTCGCCGTCGTGCGTGCAGCGGTTCTCGACGGCATAGAGCTCGGCGCCGCAGCGCGCAATGACGATCGCGACGTCGTCGATCTCGACGCTGAGCGAATGCTCGTCGGTGACTTCCTGCGCGGCACCCAGATCCACCCACTCCCCGGACATAAAGCGTCAATACATCCCGGTCTGCAGGCGCGCAGCTTCTGACATCATGGTCTGACTCCACGGCGGATCGAAGGTGAGCTCCACGCGTGCCTGCTGCACGGTGGGTATGCGCTCGATCTTCTCACGCACATCCTCAACGAGCACTTCGCCCATGCCGCACCCGGGCGCGGTGAGCGTCATCTTCACGTCGACGCTGCGCGTGCCGTCCTCGTTCTGCGTGACGTCACACTCGTACACGAGTCCGAGGTCCACAATGTTGATGGGAATCTCCGGATCGTAGCAGCTGCGCATCTGATCCCAGGCAAGCTTGCGCACATCCTCTTCGGTGGCGTTCGGCGGCAGCTCGGGGGGCTTGACGACGTCCTGCCCGATGGCATCGGCGTCCTCGCCGGAAATGCGCAGCAGATTGCCGTCCACGTACACCGTGAAACTGCCGCCCAAAGCCTGCGTGATGTAGCCCGCCTGGCCTGGCCGCAGTTTCACCTCGACGCCCGCCGGGACAATCACGGCGCGCACGTCGCGATTGACGACGAACGGCTGATTTTCATGGCCGCGCATGAGGCTTATTCCGTCGTCACGGTGGCGCCGTCATTGAGCGCGGCATTCAGCGTATGCCAGCACAGGCTTGCGCATTTGACGCGTGCCGGGAATTCGCGCACTCCGGAGAGCGCGGCGAGCTTGCCCAAATCCTGCGAAGGCGGTGCGTTCTGCTGCGTCAGGAGCTCGTGAACGCGCTGATAGATCTCCTCAACCGTTGCGCGGCTCTTGCCCTTGACGGCTTCGGTCATGAGCGATGCGGAAGCCGTTGAGATCGCACAGCCCTTGCCCTCGAAGCGCAGGTCCTCGATGCGATCGCCGTCGAAGCGCACCGACAGCGACAGGCGGTCGCCGCAGAGCGGATTGAAGCCTTCGGCCTTGGCATCGGCAGGATCCAAGCGGCCGAAGTTACGCGGCTGGCGGTTGTGATCGAGGATCACATCGCGATACAGGTCTTTGAGGTCCATCAGGCGAAGACCTCGCGGACGCGCTCCACGCCGGCGATGAGCCGCGTGACATCCTCGGCCGTGCTGTAGCAGCCGAACGAGGCACGCGCGGTGGCCGGCACCCCAAAGAAATCCATCACCGGCATGGCGCAATGGTGTCCGGTACGGATGGCAATGCCTTCATGATCGAGAATCGTGCCGATGTCGTGCGGATGCACGCCCGACATCGTGAAGGAAACGACGGCGGCCTTATGGACGGCGGTGCCGATGATCTGCACGCCGCGAATGGCCGACAACTGCGCCGTCGCCAGGTGCAGCAACCGCTGCTCGTGTGCGCCAATCGCCTCGAGCCCGAGCGCCTCGACATAGTCGATGGCGGCGCCGAGCCCGACGGCGCCGGAAATGTGCGGCGTGCCTGCCTCGAACTTCCACGGCAGATCGTTATAGGTGCTCTTTTCAAATGTAACGGTGCGAATCATGTCGCCGCCGCCCTGCCACGGGGGCATGGCAGCCAGGAGCTCCTCACGGCCGTAGAGCACGCCGATCCCCGTGGGCCCGTAGAGTTTGTGGCTCGAAAATGCATAGAAGTCCGCATCGAGCGCGCGCACATCGACGCGCGAGTGCGGTACCGCCTGCGCGCCATCGACGAGGACGCGGGCGCCGCGCGCATGGGCGGCCGCGATCATGCGCTTGACGGGCAGCACGGTCCCGAGTGCGTTCGATACATGCGCGATGGCGACGAGGCGCGTGCGCGGGGTGAGCATGTCGACGAATGCATCGAACAGGAGCTCGCCGCGACGATCGATGGGCGCGACCTTGAGCGTGCAACCGGTCTGCTCACACACGAGCTGCCAGGGCACGATATTGGCATGGTGTTCCAATGCGGTGATGAGGATTTCATCTCCGGCACCAAAGCTTGGCCGCACATAGGACTGCGCGACGAGATTGATCGCCTCGGTGGTGCCGCGCACGAACACGAGCTCGCGCACCGAGGCTGCGTTCACGAAGCGGCGCACGCGATCGCGCGCTCCTTCGAACGCATCGGTTGCCTCCTGGCTCAGCGTATGCACGCCGCGGTGCACGTTGGCATGCGAATGCGTTTCGTAGCGCTCGACGGCGCGCATCACGGACAGCGGCTGCTGCGCGGAGGCGGCGCTGTCCAGATACACGAGCGGCTTGCCGTTGATGCTGCGCGCAAGAATCGGGAAGTCGCGGCGCACGCTCTCAGCATCGAGGGGCTGTTCGGCGGGCGACTTTGCGGCGGCGGCGACGTTCATAGGAGCTCCTTCAATTCAGCCGCGACTTCGATCCGACCCGCGAGCGCGCGCTCGACGCTTCTCTTGAGGTCGGGGATGTCGATCTTGGCGACGACGTCGGCGAGAAACGCCCACTTCAGCAGCTGCTGTGCCGTGTCCGGATCAAGGCCGCGCGAGAGCAGATAGAAGAGCACCGACTCATCCAACTTACCGGCGGTCGCGCCGTGGCTGCAGCGCACATCGTCAGTGTGGATCTCAAGCTGCGGGCGCACGTCGATCTCGGCCTCGGGGCCGGCCAGGAGCCCACGCAGCGACTGGCGCGAGTCCGTGCCGGGCGCGCCCGCGCACACCGTCACTTTGCCGTTGAAGGCGACGCGGGCACGGCCGGCGGCGATGCCGCGAAATACCTGCTCGCTTATGGTGTGTGGGGCGGCGTGTTCGATGAGCGCGTAGGCATCGTGGGTTTGACGCGCATCGGCCGCGGCAAGCGCGTGCAGGCGCGCCGCCGCGCGGGGGCCTGCGAGGCGCACGCGGAAGGTGGAGCGCGCCGAAAGCGCCCCCAATTGCACCAGATGCTGCTGGTAGCTGCCATCCTCGCCTACGGTGGCATTCAGAGTGTCGATCCAGGTTGCGCGCGCGCCCAACTGCTGTACACGAAAATGGGTCACGCGCGCGCCGCTGCCAACTTCGATCTCAACCGCGGCGTTGACGAAGTTGGCATCGCCTGCAACGCTTACATGGCGCTCGATGAGGTTGAGCCGCGTGCCCGGGGAGACTTTGACGTCGAGCCGTGGGTAGGAGGATGCGCGGCTTCCTTCAGCGCGAGCGACGAACAGCACTTCAAGGCAGCTCGGCTCGGAGCCAGCACTGCAGTGCACGCGCGCGATGTCGTCGGCAAAGGCGTCGTTCAAGAGCGCGAAGCGCGCATCACTTGAGCGTACCGGCTCGCGCGCCGCCGTGCCGTCGGCCGCTGCGCGGCGTGCGTCGCTCGAGAGCTCCGGGGCGAATACGCCATCGACGAATGTTTGGCGAAGGTAACCCTCGATGGGAGGGGGCAGAGCTGATTCAGACACGGGTGCTTCGGGCGCGGCTCCTCCCGGCTGCGCGCTCGGCGGGGCGAAGCGCACGCGCTCGAGTGTGCGCAGATTCGCGTAGCGCCAGTTCTCTTCGCGCGTCGCAGGCAGCCCCTGCGCGCACAACAGTTTGACGGCAAGCTCGCGGTGCGCGGCGCTTACGACGCGCGCAGGCAGCTCGGCCGACGCGGCGGCGTATTCCTCAGCTATACGTGTGGCAAGTGCGCTCGTCATGGCAAAACTTCAGGCCGCCGCCTCGCTCACCCACTCGTAGCCGCGGCGTTCGAGTTCCAGTGCGAGCGTGCGATCCCCGCTCTTGGCGATGCGGCCATTGACGAGCACGTGCACGAAGTCGGGGACGATGTAATCGAGCATGCGCTGATAGTGGGTGACGAGCACGATCGAGCGCTCAGATCCGCGCACACTATTGACGCCCTGCGCGACGATCTTCAGCGCATCGATATCCAGTCCCGAGTCGGTCTCGTCCAGAATCGCAAGCTGCGGCTCGAGGATCAGCATCTGCAGGATCTCGTTGCGCTTCTTTTCGCCTCCGGAGAAGCCTTCATTCACCGCGCGCCCGAGGAAGCTCTCATCCATGCGCATGAACTTCATCTTCTCGCGCACCAGCCCCAAAAACTCGAACGCGTCGACTTCGGGCAGGCCGCGGTGTTTGCGCACGGCGTTGTAGGCCGCTTTCAGCAGATACACGTTGTTCACGCCGGGTATCTCGACGGGATACTGAAAGCCGAGAAAGACGCCCTCGCGCGCGCGCTCCTCGGGAGCTAGAGCCAAAAGATCGCGGCCATCAAAAGTTACGCTGCCGCCGGTGATGGTGTAACCGGGGCGGCCCGCGAGCACGTGCGCAAGAGTGCTCTTGCCCGAGCCGTTCGGGCCCATGATGGCGTGCACCTCACCGCGGCCGACTTCGAGCGTCACGCCGTTCAGCACGGGCTTCTCGCCGACCGCGACTTTGAGATCGTCAATTTTCAAAAGCGCACTCATCCGACCGCACCTTCCAGGCTCACGGCGAGCAGATTCTGGGCTTCCACCGCGAACTCCATCGGCAGCTCCTTGAAGACCGACTTGCAGAAGCCGCTGACGATCATGTTGACCGCGTCTTCGGTGGCGATGCCGCGCTGCTGACAATAAAAGAGCTGATCGTCGCTGATCTTAGAGGTGCTCGCCTCGTGCTCGACGGTCGCCGTCGGATTCTTCGCTTCGATGTACGGAAACGTGTGGGCGCCGCAGCGCGGCCCCATCAAGAGCGAGTCGCATTGCGTGAAATTGCGCGCGCCGTGGGCGCTCGGCAGGATTTTCACCAGCCCCCGGTAGGTGTTCTGTCCCTGTCCGGCGGAGATGCCTTTGGAGACGATGGTGCTGCGCGTGTTGGCGCCGATATGGATCATCTTTGTGCCGGTGTCGGCCTGCTGGTGATGGTTGACGGTTGCGACGGAGTAGAACTCGCCGATGGAGCCCGCGCCGCGCAACACGCAGCTCGGATACTTCCAGGTAATGGCGGATCCGGTCTCGACCTGGGTCCAGGAGATGTGCGAGTTCTTGCCGCGGCACTCGCCGCGTTTGGTGACGAAGTTGTAGATGCCGCCGACGCCGTGCTCGTCGCCGGGATACCAGTTCTGCACCGTGGAATACTTGATGAAGGCGTCATCGAGCGTGATGAGCTCGACGACTGCGGCGTGCAGCTGATTCTCGTCGCGCATCGGCGCCGAGCAGCCTTCGAGGTAGCTCACGTAGCTGCCCTCGTCGGCAATGATGAGCGTGCGCTCGAATTGGCCGGTGTTGAGCGCATTGATGCGGAAATAGGTGGATAGCTCCATCGGCGAGCGCACGCCCTTGGGCACGTATACGAATGAACCGTCGGAGAAGACTGCGGAGTTCAACGCCGCGTAGAAGTTGTCGGTGTAGGGGACGACCGTCCCCAGGTACTGCTCGATCAGCTGCGGATGCGTGCGCACCGCTTCTGAAAACGGGCAGAAGATGACGCCGGCGGCGGCGAGACGCTCTTTGAAGGTAGTCGCGACGGAGACGCTGTCGAATACGGCATCGACTGCAACCCCGGCGAGCCGCGCCCGCTCGTGCAGCGGCACGCCGAGTTTTGCATAGGTCTCGAGGAGCTTGGGATCCACTTCCGCAAGCGACTTCGGGCCATCCTTGCGCGCCTTGGGCGCCGAGTAATATGAGATCCCCTGATAGTTGATCGGCGCATAGTTGACGTGCGCCCAATGCGGCTCGCGCATCGTGAGCCAGTGTCGCAGCGCCTTCAGGCGCCACGCGGTCAGGAACTCAGGCTCGCCCTTCTTGCGCGAGATCAAACGCACGACGTCCTCGTCGAGTCCCGGTGGCACTGTGTCCGATTCGATATCGGTGACGAAGCCGTGCTGATAGCCGCGCTCGAGAAGTGCTTCGAGCCCGCTCGTGGTTTCACTCATGGGCGTTCAAAATCCGCATCTTTGAGGCCGCGCTCGGCAAGCGGCGCGGGGGTCGCTTCGAGCCCCGCAAGCTGCGCGAGGCTGACGTCCGCAAGCGAGCGGCGGATCGCGAGATTCAGCCGCTGCCAGCCGCGCCCCACCCGGCAGGTCTCCTCGATGCCGCAATGGCCGTGGCCGGCCGCGCAATCGGTGAGCGCTACTGGTCCCTCGAGCGCGTCGAGGATGGCGGCGGCACTGATCGCTTGGGCCGGCCGCGCCAACTGGTAGCCTCCGTGCAATCCGCGGCTCGAGGTCACCAGGTGCGCCCGCTGCAGCTGCTTTAAGAGCTTGCTCGCGGTGGGCGCGCGGATGCGGGTGCGCACGGCGATGGCCGTGGCGGTGTGCACGCGCTCGGGCTCGGCGGCGAGGACGCCGAGGATGACGGTTGCATAGTCCGTCAGTCGACTGATGCGTAGCATGGCGGGCATTCCAGGTGTTAGCGCAAGCCCGAGCTCTCGCTCGCGCTTTGGCGCATTAGGACCATTTTAGTACTAATTGTGTGGGGCACCAAGCGGAACGCGCAAGTTATTCGGTTCGGCAGGGCTGCCAGGGGGTGCGATTTGGTATTCTTTCGGGCTTGATCTACGGAGGTTGGATGATGAATCGCGGCGAACTTGCGCGCGTGGCACGCGCCATGGTGGTAAAGACGAAGGGTATCCTGGCAGCGGACGAGAGCACGAGCACGATTACCAAGCGCTTCGCCGGCATCAAGCTCGAATCGACCGAAGAGCACCGCCGCAGCTACCGGGAGATGCTGTTCACGGCGCCCGGCGCCGCCGCCTGGATCAGTGGCGTCATTCTCTACGACGAGACCATCCGCCAGAAGACGCGCGATGGTGTCGCGTTTCCCGCGTTCCTCGAGAAGAACGGGATTATTCCGGGCATCAAGGTCGACACCGGCGCGAAGCCCCTCGCACAGTTCCCCGGCGAGACCATCACCGAGGGCCTGGACGGCCTGCGCGAGCGACTGACCGGGTACCGCTCGCTCGGCGCGCGTTTCGCAAAGTGGCGCGCCGTCATCGACATCGGGGCCGGGATCCCGAGCGCCTTTGCCATCAAAGCCAATGCGCATGCGCTCGCCCGCTATGCGGCGCTCTGCCAGGAGCAGGACATCGTTCCGATCGTCGAACCGGAGGTGCTGATGGACGGCGCGCACTCGCTCGAGCGCTGCCAGGAAGTGACCGAGGCAGTTCTGCAGAGCGTGTTCGATGAGCTTTTCCAGCATCGCATCGACTTCGAGGGCATGGTCCTGAAACCCAACATGGTGATTTCCGGCAAGAAGGCTACACAGCGCGCGAACCCCGAAGAGGTGGCCCAAGCGACGGTTCGCTGCCTCAAGCGCCATGTGCCGCCGGCGGTGGCCGGCATCGCATTTCTCTCCGGTGGCCAGTCACCGGCCGAGGCGACCTTGCATTTGTCGCTCATGAATAGCCTCGGGCCGCTGCCCTGGCCGCTCACCTTCAGCTACGGGCGCGCCCTGCAGGACAACGCCTTGAAGGCCTGGAGCGGGGCAAGTGCCAACGTCGGCGCGGCGCAGAAGGAACTGCTACAGCGCGCCAAGCTCAATGGGCTTGCCACGAGCGGCGCTTATGCGCCCGCCATGGAAACTCAGGCAGCCTGATGGGGCGCTGTGCGGCCATTGCGTGACGGGCTCCGATAAACCCGTGCCGACGGCGGCGGCTTCCGCCAGCGATGTGTTGATTGACGTACGCGGCGTCGACTATGCCATCGAAGGACACAAGGTCTTCGATGGCCTCAACCTGAGCGTGCGGCGCGGGCGCATCACGGGAATCATGGGGCCAAGCGGCACCGGCAAGACGACTTTGCTGCGCCTGATGACGGCGCAGAACGCACCCGATCGCGGGCAGGTGCTGGTGTGGGGCCGCGATCTTGCCACCTTGAAGAGCGCCGAGATATTTGCCATGCGCAAGCGCATGGGCATGCTGTTTCAGAACGGCGCGCTTCTGACGGACCTCGATGTCTTTGAGAATGTCGCCTTCCCGGTGCGCGAACATACCGACCTGCCCGAGCCGTTGCTGCGCACGTTGGTCCTCATCAAGCTGCAGGCGGTGGGTTTGCGCGGCGCTGCGGACCTGGCGCCGGCCGAGCTTTCCGGCGGCATGGCGCGCCGGGTCGCGCTCGCGCGCGCCATCGTGATGGACCCGGAACTTCTGATTTACGATGAGCCCTTCGTGGGCCTCGACCCCATTTCCCGCGGCATGATCGTGCGACTCATCCGGCAGATGAACGAAGCCTTAGGGATCACGAGCGTCGTCGTATCGCATGACGTGCCGGAGTTATCGGCGATCGCGCACGATAGTTATCTGCTCTCCGGCGGCCGGGTGGTCGCCACTGGCACACCGCAGGCTCTGCGCGAGAGCACGCTGCCCGTCGTGCGGCAATTCATGGACGGCAGCGCCGAGGGTCCCGTGCCGTTTCATTATCCGGCGCCCGACTATTATCAGTCGCTGCTTGCCGCGGAAGATCCATGAGCGCGGCCCTCTCCGACGCACTTGGCGGGCGCGGCGTGCGCAAGCTGGGCGCCGTTGCCGTGTTCTTCTGGCGCATGCTGGTGCAGTGCGGCCCGGCGCTCGCACGTCCACGACTCATCGTCAACCAGATCTACAACGCCGGCGCGCGCTCTTTGGTCATCATCATGCTCTCGGGCCTGTTCGTGGGAATGGTGCTTGCTCTGCAGGGCTTTGATCTCTTGCAGCGCTTCGGTTCCGAGGAGGCGCTCGGCACGGCGGCGGCGCTCGCGCTCCTGAAGGAGCTCTCCCCGGTCATCACTGCGCTGCTGTTCGCGGGCCGGGCGGGCACTTCACTCACCTCGGAGATCGGGCTCATGCGTGCGACCGATCAGTTGACGGCGATGAAGATGATGGCGGTCGACCCGCTGCGCTATGTTGCCGCGCCGCGATTTTTGGGCGGGTTAGTTGCAATGCCGCTGCTCGGCGCGGTGTTTAGTATCATCGGCCTGTTTGGCGCACAGCTGGTGGGCGTGCAGCTGATGGGCGTGGATCGCGGCGCCTTCTGGTCGCAGATGCAAGGCAGCGTCGGTCTGAAGGATGTCGTCGAGGGCGTGGTCAAGAGCGCGGTCTTCGGTCTCGCCTGCAGCCTCATTGCGGTATACGAGGGCTTTTATGCCGAGCCGACCGCCGCGGGCGTCGGACTTGCCACGACGCGCACCGTGGTAGCCTCGTCGGTTCTTATTCTGCTTCTCGACTATGTGCTCACCGCCTGCTTTATTTGAGAGGGACCCCCATGCGTGACAACAATCGAGCGCTCGAGATCGGAACCGGCCTGTTTGTGCTGCTCGGATTCGCCGCATTGCTGTTCCTGACGACGCAGCTGCCGGCGAATGGTCTGAAACTGACCGGCTACCGCAAGGGCTACACGGTGAGCGCCAGCTTCGAGAATGTGGGAGATCTTAAGACCGGTTCGCCCGTTACCATGGCGGGCGTGCGCATCGGCGTGGTGCAGCTCATCCGCTTCAATCCCAAGGACTACAAGGCGGTCGTCACCATGCGCCTGGATCCGCAGTTCGATCAGATCCCGGACGACAGTTTCGCCAGCATCCAGACACAGGGCCTGCTGGGCGGCAAGTATGTCGGCATCAGCGCCGGAGGATCCGACAACTATTTGAAGAATGGCAGTGAAATCGAGCAGACCCAGTCGGCAATCGTGCTCGAGAGCCTGATCAACAAATTCTTTGCCGGCTACACGAGCAAGGGTGAGGAGTCCAAGAAATGAAGTTACTGATCGCAGTCATCGGCGCTTTGGTTCTCGCGGGCGCCGCCAGCGCGCAGGACGCGAACTCGTCCGACCCATCCCAGATGGTCGAGGGCGTGGCGCGCACCATGCTCAAGGAATTGGATACCAACCGCGCGGAGTACCGCAAGGATCCGTCGCAGATCGACGCGCTCGTCGAGAAGGACCTGTTGCCGCATTTTGACACCGAATACGCGGCAAGACTGGTGCTCGGGACACATTGGCGCGAGGCCACTCCCGAGCAACGCGCACGCTTCATCAAGGCGTTCTACCACTCGATGGAAGCCAACTACGGCAAGTCGCTGGTCGACTTTACCGGCGATCGCCTGAAGGTGTTTCCCACCAAGATGGGTACGGATGCCGACCGCACCACGGTGCGCACGGAAGTGAAGCGCGACAATGGCAGCACGGTGCCCGTCAACTACAGCATGCGGCGCGGGCCCGACGGCTGGAAGGCCTGGGATGTCGTGATCGACGGGATCAGCTACGTCAAAAGCTTTCGCGAGGACTTCGGCTCCGAGATCGATCAGAAGGGGCTCGACGAAGTGATCACCCGAATGGAAAGCGGCGGCAAGCCCGCTGGCAAGAGTTGAGTGCAGTGGGCGCAAACGGGCAGGACGCGGTCGATGTCGTGGACCTCGGATCGGGCAAGATAGAGGTGCGCGGTGCGCTCACCTTCGGCACCGCCCGGCGCGTGCGCGTCGCGGCGGCACGCCTGCTGGTCGCTCGCGGCGGTCCCGCCCTCACTGTGGACTGCAGCGCCGTCAGCGCCTCCGACAGCGCCGGGCTCGCGGTGCTGCTTGACTGGCTCGCGCTCGCCAAGCGACAAGGCCGGGCGGTCCGATTTATGAACCTGCCGGCGCCGATTCAGGCAGTCGCCCACATCAGCGAAGTTGAATCTCTATTGAGTCAGGGCGTTACGGCTTAAAGCCGCCGGTTTGTCGGATTCCGCCGACAAAACGAAAAGCCTAATTAACCTTGCACAGCCGTGCGGTAGCCGACTGACGCGCCGCACCGATGCGCGCACCATGTGTCCATGCTAGGGCATGCGACAGGTCTGAGGAAGCACTACGGAGCGGGCGCCGCCGCGGCGCTCGCGTTGATGCTCGTGCCGGGCCCGTGGGTGCCGGACGCTCATGCCGGCACACTCTCGCAGCTACAGGCTCAGGCAAGCGCCGCCTCGAAGCTGCGATCCGCGGCACACGTGGAGCTGTGTGTCGGCGTTGCGCGCAGCGCAAGCTGCCGCGAGACATTCGAAACCGCGCTGCGCCAGACGCGCGCACCGCTTGCCACGCGCGGCGCGCTTTCCGAGTCACCCAGCGCTAATCGCACGCCGCTTGCTTATGAAGACAGCGAGCGGCTACACCCGTTCGCGCTCAAGTTCAATGAAGACCCGGATTGGAAGCGGCGCGCCAAAGTGCTCGCGCATGACGGGTTACCGTTCGTGCGCTTGCCGCAGGGCGTAAACCATGAACTCCTGGTTGGGATCACACCGCGCGGGCTCCTCGGCGTCTCGTTGAAGGATACGACGGGTCAATAACGCAAGCGCCCGGCGCATGTCGCCGAACTTCGCCCGAGCATTGCATCATCTCGGACCTTAGGGCTCTTCCCTGGCCGGAATTTTAAGTCCACGCACGACGGCTGGCCGCGCCAGATAGGCGTTCAGCGCGCGCGTGACATGGGGAAAATCCGCGATGCCGACGAGCTCGGCTGCTTCATAGAAGCCGACCAGGTTACGCACCCAGGGGAAGGTTGCGATGTCGGCAATCGTATAGGTGTCGCCCGCGGTCCAGGCGTGCTGCGCAAGCTGCCGGTCGAGCACACCGAGCAGGCGCCTTGACTCCTCGACGTAGCGGTCGCGGGGACGTTTGTCCTCGTACTCGCGCCCGGCAAATTTGTGGAAGAAGCCGACCTGGCCGAACATCGGGCCGATGCCGCCCATCTGGAACATGAGCCACTGCAGCGTTTGATAGCGGCGCGCCGCGTCGCTCGGAATGAACTGCCCGGCCTTGTCAGCGAGATAAATGAGAATGGCGCCGGATTCAAACAGCGGCAGAGGCTTGCCGTCCGGACCATTGGGATCGAGTATGGCCGGGATCTTGTTGTTCGGATTGAGCGATAAGAACTCCGGCGACATCTGCTCATTGGCGTCAAAGCGCACCAGATGCGGCTCGTAGGCAAGGCCGGTTTCCTCGAGCATCACCGAAACTTTCACGCCGTTCGGCGTGGGCACGGAATACAGCTGGATCCGCTCCGGGTGCCGGGCGGGCCATTTTCTCGTGATCGGAAACATCGACAGGTCGGGCATGCTGCAGCTCCTAGGATTCAGGCGCTCGCATCAGATACCGGCACCGCGGTTTTCACCGCCGCACCCGCGCGTCACTCCAGCGTCCGTCCACGCGCACGCCGATACGCAAATCCCGCAAGGCCTATTTCGTGTCTTTGGCGTCCGGATCGGGCGGCGGCTCATCCTCCGGTACGTCCTCGGAGGCCGCGTCGCCGCTGACCTTGTACTGGCGATGCTGCAGATAGACGCTGCGCAGTACTGCATAGCGGTCGAAGGCATTATCGAGCGCGCCTTCCACATCCAGCAGCCGCGCGCGTTGATCGAGCAGGTATACGCCGTACAGACTGTAACGCCAGGCGTTGTCTCTGATGTAATTGGGCGGATCGATGAAGGCGTCGGCGAGTCTTCCGAAGCCATCGCGGAAAGTCGAAGGGCCGAGAACCGGAAGAATCAAATACGGCCCGGGGTGCACGCCCCACTTACCAAGCGTGATCCCGAAATCCTCCTCGTGCTTGTCGAGCCCCGCAGCGCTCGCCGGATCGAAGAGTCCGGCCAGCCCTGCAGTGGTATTCATGACGAACCGGCCGGTATCTGACAGCGCGGGCACGAATTTCCCCTGCAGCAGGTCGTTCACGATCACTATCGGATAGTTCATGTTATCCATGAAGTTCGACACGCCGGTCTGCACGAAATGCGGCGTCACCTTGCGATAGGTACGGGCGATCGGCTTGGCGATCGCATGGTCGAGCTTCTCATTGACCGCGAAAGTCATCCGGTTGACCCGTTCAAGAGGGTCGCGGGGGTCGCGTTTCAACGGCGTCTGCGACGCGCAGCCGAGCAGCGTCAGGCAGGCGAGGCCGAGTAGTACTCGGATTCCGGCGCGGGCGTGTGAACTCATGCGGATCGGTGCTGCGGCAGACGGGGCCGCAGTGTAGCAGCCCCGCCTACACCCGCACTCGGCTACCGGCGTACCTACTGGTTGTTGCTGGCGCGCTGCATATGCGCCGTGGCGAGGTAATCGCGGATCTCATCGAGCCGCGCCTGGTAGCGCTCCTTCTGCACCACCGTCAGGTTAGGCGCCGCCAGGGCGAACTGCAGCTGCTGCACGGACAGGGTGAGATCGCCGTTGGCGATGTGATACTCGCTCATGTAGTAGTACGAATCGCCCACGTCTCCGGCGGCGCTCGCCGCGAGGGCAGTGAGGCGGATCTGCGGCGGTGACGGCTCCACGTTGTTGAACAGATCGAGCAGGACCATGTGCGCATCGTGCGCACGATTCGCAGACATGAGCGCCTCGGCATAGCGGATGCTCAAGGGCACGTTGCGCGGAAAGAGCTCGAGGGCAGCCTCAAAAGTCGCAAGCCCCTCTTTCGGTTCCTTTGCCGCCATTTGCGCCTGGCCGAGGGCCGCGTACAGCAGGGTGTTGCCCTGATGGTGGGCGACGAGCGGTTCCAGAACCGCGACGGCCGCGGCCGGACGGCCGATGGCCATGAGCGTCAGGGCCTGCCCGTAGCTTTTATCAAGCTCCGGCTCGTGCTCGGCACCGATGTCGGTGTACAGATGGACGAGCTCCTCACGCGGCGTGGTGAGGACCCGCAGCCGCTCTTTGATGAGGGCATAGCCGACCGACTGCACGGGCCTGCGGTGCTCGTACTGAGCGGCGCGGGCGCGCGCTTCGGCGACGCGGTTGGCGGTCACGGGGTGGTCGCGCAGCATCTCCGGCACCCAGGCATCGTTCAAGCCCTCGCGCCGCGACATCTTTTCGAAGAAGTTCGCCATGGCGTTGGGGTCAAAACCCGCGGCGGCGAGAAAGCCGATACCGACTCGGTCCGCCTCATATTCCTGGGCGCGGGTGAAGTTGATCTGCTGCTGAATGGCCGCGCCCTCAGCCGCGGCAACCATGCCCTCCATGGCCTGGCCGCTGCCGCCGGCGAGCACGCCAATGAGGATCGCGCCCAAAATGGTGGCCGCCTGCTCGATGCCCTGTCTGCTCTGGGCATTCACCTCGCGCGCCAGATGGCGCTGCGTGACGTGCGCGGTCTCGTGCGCCAGCACGCCTGCGAGCTCGGACTCGTTGCCGCTTGCGAGGATGGTGCCGTAGTTGCAGAAAATGAAGCCGCCAAAAATGGCGAAGGCGTTGATTCCAGGCTCGCGCACCGTGGAGTATTGGAAGTGGCGTGTCGCGGGGTCGGAGGCCTGCGACGCCAGGCGCAGGCCGAGGGACTGAACGTATTCGTCGACCTCCGGATCGTCGATGAGCTTGCCCTGATCGCGCAGCTCCTTGGTGATCATCTCCCCGATCTGGTGCTCTTCATCCACCGAAATGGCGGCCGCCGCCGGATTGCCGATGTCCGGCAGCTCGGTTTGGGCGCTGACAACGCCCGTTGCCAAGCTCAAGCTTGCGGCGAGTGCAGCGGGGAAGAACCTTGCCAGAAGTCGCATGAATTCCTTGCGGGAGGCGCTGAGCCTCGGATTTGGACCGGTGCAGGGCACGGGAGTTTCGCCGGCCGCCTTCTACAGGATATCCGATGCGTACTCGGCAAGCCGTGAACGCTCGCCGCGCACCAGCGTGATATGCCCCGAGTGAGCCCAGCCGCGGAAGCGGTTGACCACATACGTCAGCCCGGAAGTCATTTCGGACAGATAGGGTGTGTCGATCTGGGCGATGTTGCCGAGGCAGGCAAGCTTGGTGCCGGGGCCGGCGCGCGTCACCAGGGCCTTCATCTGCTTGGGTGTCAGATTCTGGGCCTCATCCAGGATGATGTAGCGGTTGAGAAAAGTGCGCCCGCGCATGAAATTCAAGGAGCGGATCTTGATGCGGTTGCGCAGCAGATCGTTGGTCGCCGCTCGCCCCCAGGTGCCGCCTTCCTGGCTCTGGGTCAGCACTTCCAGATTGTCCATGAGCGCTCCCATCCACGGCTCCATCTTCTCCTCCTCGGTGCCCGGCAGAAAGCCGATGTCCTCGCCGAGCGGGATCGTCACGCGCGTCATGATGATCTCGACGAAGCGGTTGGTTTCCAGAGTCTGCATGAGGCCGGCGGCAAGGGCGAGCAGTGTCTTGCCGGTCCCTGCAGGGCCCAGCACCGTCACGAAGTCCACCTCCGGGTCCATGAGCAGATTCAGCGCAATGTTCTGCTCGCGGTTGCGGGCGCTGATGCCCCAGACACTGTTGCGCGCGCTGCGGTAGTCGCGCATGAGCTCAAGAGTCGCGGTGTCGCCGGCCACGCGCCGCACGATGGCCTCAATGCCCTGCGGGCTGTCCTCGTAGACGCATTGATTGGGTAGCCAGGTGCGCACGGCCGGCCCGGTGAGCTCGTAGAAGGTGCGGTCGGCTTCCTTCCAGGAGCGCATGTTCTCGCCGTGCTGCTCCCAGAAATTGCGCGGCAGCGAGGTGACGCCGGTGTAGAGGATGTCGGCATCTTCGATGGTCTTGTCGCTGTAGTAATCCTCGGCATGTATGCCGAGCACTGCGGCCTTGATGCGCAGATTGATGTCCTTGGAGACGAGGATTACGCGCGCGTCCGGGTTCTCGCTCACCAGCGCCAGCGTCTGCGACAGGATCGCATTATCCGTGCTTTGACCGGGCAGACTCGCCGGCAGCACGCTCTCGAGCTGTCGCGTCTGGAAGAACAGCCGGCCGCTCGCCTTCTTGCGGCCGTGGTTGCCCGAATCGGACGACGGCAGCGGCAGGCCGCGATCGATGCGTTCCTTGGTTGCGCCGCGAATCATGTCGTCAAGGAAGCGGCTGATCTGGCGCACGTTGCGCGAGGCCTCCGAGAGGCCCTTCTTGTGGGCGTCGAGCTCCTCGAGCACCACCATCGGCAGATAAACGTCGTGTTCCTCGAAGCGATAAATCGCCGTCGGATCGTGCATCAGCACATTGGTGTCGAGCACGAACAGGCGGCGCAGGGCGCGCGCCGGCGCCTCGCTGCCGGCTGCGGCCGGGCCGGGCTCAGAGAGACTGCGCCGCTTCAAGGACTTCCTCCGCGTGACCGGGAACTTTGACGTTGCGCCATTCGCGCCGCAGCACTGCTGCGCCGTCGAGCAGAAAAGTGCTGCGCACCACACCGAGAAATTTGCGGCCGTACATGCTCTTCTCGTGGATGACATCGAAGAGCTGGCACAGCTTCGCGTCCTCATCGGCGAGGAGTTCAAACGGCAGCTCGTCGCGCGCCTTGAACTTCTCGTGGGAGACGAGGCTGTCGCGCGACACGCCGACGATGCGTGTGCCCGCCTTGCGAAATGCCGCGTGCAGATCGCGAAAGTCATGGGATTCCCGCGTGCAGCCGGAAGTCATGTCTTTCGGGTAGAAATAGATGACGAGTTTCTTGCCGGCCATGTCCTTCAGCTTGAAGTCTGCGCCGCCCGTTGCAGGTCGCGAGAAGTCCGGGACCTTGCTGCCGAGCTTCAAGATTTTACCGGCTCCAATATCGCATCGAGGTTCAAGGAATCGCAGAATTCCATGAATTCCTCGCGCAGGTGCGCGACGTGAATGCGGCTCGGAACGTTGACGATCATCTGCACCGAAAACATCGGCGCGCCGGTGTGCGCGGCGGGATAGCTGCGTGTTGATACTTCCGCGATGTCGATGCTGCGGCTGGAGAAAAACCCCGAAAGACCGGACACGATGCCGCTTTGATCGAGGCACACGACATCGATCGAGTAGGGCAGCATGTCGGAGCGCGCCGAGCGCGGCTCGGTGCGCTTCAGATGCAGGATTAGGCCGCTCGAATCGGCGAGACGCTTCAACTCCGTTTCGAGTTTCGCCAGCGCGTGCCAGTTGCCCGAAATCAGCAGCAGCATGGCGAACTCAGAGCCCAAGCCCGCCATGCGGCTCTCACTGATGTTCCCGCCGCACTCGCTCACCAGCCGGGTGAGGTCATGGACCATCCCTGTGCGATCGCTGCCGATCGCGGATACCGCAAGGTGTTGCTTCATCGTGTCTACGGGCGTCAGTCCTTCGCTTTGAGCGGGCAGTTTAGCGGGTGCGCAGGCCCGGCGCGACCGAGCTTGCTTAGGCTCGTCACCGGCTCGTAACATCGCGCGCTCGCGCATCCGGCTCGTGGGTTTTTAGAATGTTTTCCGGCAGTCTGGTCCCCATCGTCACCCCCATGCAGCCGGACGGCACGCTCGATTTTGCGGCGTGGTCGAGACTGCTCGACTTTCACCTCGTCAATGGAACGAGCGGCATCGTGGTCGGCGGCACGAGCGGGGAGGCGGCGACCCTGGCGGATGCGGAGCTCGTTGAACTCACCGAGCGTGCCTGCGAACAGGTCGGGAAGCGCATTCCGGTCATCGCCGGGGCCGGCAGCAGCAGCACGGCGGCGACGGTTGCACGCGTGCAGAAGCTCTCGCAGCTGCCGATCGCCGCACTGCTCGTGGTCACACCGGCCTACAACCGCCCGACTCAGGAGGGCCTGTACCGGCACTATGCGGCCGTGGCGCAGGCGGCGCGCGTGCCGGTCGTGGCCTACAACGTCCCCTCGCGCACGGCTGTCGACATGCTGCCGGCGACGGTTGCGCGCCTGGCGCAACTTTCCGCCATCGTCGGCGTCAAAGAAGCCGTGCCGCAGATCGCTCGCGTGCGGGAGCTCGTGGATTCGTGCGGGCCGGGGTTCCTCATCCTGAGTGGCGATGATGCAAGCGCGTGCGAGGCGATGCTGTGCGGGGCTCGCGGGGTCATATCCGTTACCGCGAACATCGTGCCGCGGGCCATGGCGGCCATGAGCATCGCGGCGCTAAGCGGCGCGCGCGCGCAAGCCGAGAAACTAGATGCGCCGCTGCGTGGCTTGCATCGCGACCTATTCATCGAGGCGAATCCAATTCCGTCCAAGTGGCTGCTCGCGCGCATGGGCCTCATCGGCCCCGGGATCCGTCTGCCGCTCACGGAGCTTGCAAGCACGTATCATGCGGCCCTGGCCGCGAGCGCACAGGCGGCCGGCGCCGTATTTTGACGGGAGACTTCATGAGATCTGTTTGGCTGCTACGCAGTATCGCCGTGCTCGGGCTTCTCGCGCTCAGCGGCTGCTTTTTCTTCCATCACCATGGAAACAACAACACCTGCAACGACCCGCAGCCCTATGCGAACGCACGCAGCATTGCGCCCCTGAAGACCCCGGTCGGCTTGACCGCGCCGGATACCCGCTCGGCGCTGCGCATTCCGGATCTGAACGAGCCGACGCCGCCGCCACGCACCCGGGCCGATCCCTGCCTTGATACCCCGCCGTCTTTTGTGGTGCCGAAGCCCGTGAAGCCGCCGCAGGCCTGAGCGCTTATACTTTGATGACGCGGAGAGATGGCCGAGCGGTCGAAGGCGCTGGACTGGAATTCCAGTAACATCTTAACGGGTGTTCGTGGGTTCGAATCCCACTCTCTCCGCCATCCGGCAGCGCCCGCAGGCGCTGGCGTTCGCTCGGGCGCCGCGATCCCCAAATCCACTGCCAAACACACGCGCGCCGCTTGAGGAGCACGCTCGCAGTCCCGATGCATCGCGGACACATGACGAATCCTGTGGCTATTGGGGATAGCTCAGCTCCGGCGACCACCCCGCGGCACCCTCCGGCAGGGGCAATCGATGTAGTAATATTGCCTCCGATGACGCGGCGCTGGACTTGGCCATGACCAAGCGACTGCCAAGTTCGGGAGGCCGAGGATTTACAGGGGATGCCGAGCGTGATTTCTCAGTAACTTACTGACATCACGCGTTGCATCTTAACGTTCGAATCCCAAGCTTATCCGCCAGAGCTGGCGTACGGGCGATCACGCAGCGTGTTCAATGGTGGCTCGCATCGGTTTCTCCGCGACGACTAGTCGTGAACCCCGTCAGGCCCGGAAGGGAGCAGCGGCAGCGGCGATGTCGGGTGCCGGAGTTTAGGCTGGTGCGGGCCGCCTCCTTTTGGGGGCCGAGCGGCGCGTGGCGCAGAGGCGCGCGCGTAGGCGCAATTGTCCAATTTATGTATGCGGCGCAGGGGCGCCGGCGGGAACGATGAGCTATATCGCGTTGGCGCGCAAATGGCGCCCGAAAAAATTCTCCGAGCTCGTGGGGCAGGAACACGTGCGCCGGGCGCTCGTCAATTCATTGACGAGTGGCCGCGTGCATCACGCGTTCCTGTTCACCGGCACCCGTGGAGTTGGCAAGACGACCATCGCGCGGATTCTTGCGAAGTGCCTGAACTGTGAGAAGGGCGTTACAGCGGAGCCCTGCGGGGAATGTGCGGCCTGCCGCGAGATTGATGCCGGGCGATTCGTCGATCTGCTGGAAGTGGACGCGGCTTCGCGCACCAAGGTCGATGACACGCGCGAGCTCCTCGACAACGTGCAGTACGCGCCGACGCGCGGCCGCTACAAGGTGTACCTAATCGACGAGGTGCACATGCTGTCGACCCATTCGTTCAATGCGCTGCTGAAGACTCTCGAGGAGCCGCCGCCGCATGTGAAGTTCCTGCTCGCAACCACTGATCCGCAGAAGCTGCCGGTGACCGTACTGTCGCGCTGCCTGCAGTTCAATTTGAAGCGCCTGCCAGTTGCTCTACTCGCGGAGCGCATGCGGCAGATCCTCGAAGCCGAGGGGATTGCCTTCGAGGCGGCGGCGGTGCGACTCATCGCACAGGCAGCCGATGGCAGCGTGCGCGACGCGTTGTCGCTGCTCGATCAATTGATTGCCTTCGGCGGCGGATCTGCGCGCGAGGCCGAGGCGCGCGCCATGCTTGGCACGATTGCACGTGACCACGTGGTGCGGCTCGCCGAGCATCTCGCAGCCTTTGACGCCGCCGCGCTCATGAGCGCGGCGAGCGCGCTCGAGGAGTTCGCTCCGGACTATGCGCAGGTGCTCGATGAACTCGCGGCGCTGCTCGCGCGCATTGCGCTCAAGCAGTCGCTCGCGGACTTCGAGGGTGATGAGCTTTACGCGCCCGAGATCCTCGCGCGCCTCGCCGAGCGCATGTCACGCGAGGATGTGCAGCTTTTCTATCAGACCGCCATTCTCGGGCGGCGCGACCTTGCGCTCGCCCCGGATCCGCGCACCGGCTTTGAGATGACGTTGCTGCGCATGCTCGCGTTTCGACCCGGCGATGCGGCCGAGACGCGTGCCACGGCAGCGGTCGCGGCGCCGCAGCCGGTTTCCGAGCCGCGCACGCCTGCGTCCGGGCACGCGGCGCAGGGCGCCGCGCCGCCAGAGGATGGCGTGTCCTCGTGGAGCACCATCTTCAATCAGCTTGATTTGTCCGGGGCCGCGCGCCAGCTTGCGAGCCACTGCGTGCTTCTCGGGCGCGCCGGCGGCGTCGTGCGTCTGGCGCTTGATCCCGCGCGCCCGTTTGTCAGCACACCGGCGCTCGAGGAAAAGCTTGCGCAGGCGTTGGCGCGTTATTTTGGCGAGCCCGTGCGCCTGGAATTCGAGTCGACCGCAGCCGATGCGCTCTCGCCGGCGCGCGCCGATGAGCACGCCTCACTCGCGCAGCTTGCGGCCGCGCGCGAGTCCCTCGAATCAGATCCGGGAGTGCAGGCGCTGCGCGAGCGCTTCGGTGCGACACTGCTGCCCGATAGCGTGCGGCCAATCAAATAACCGAGCAGAGGAGAGTTTCATGCGTGGCAATATGGGCAATTTCATGAAGCAGGCGCAGGCGCTCAAGGAAAACGTCGAGAAGGCGCAGGCCGAAGTTGCGAGCATCGAGGTGGTCGGCGAATCGGGCGGCGGCATGGTGAAGGTGACGATGAGCGGGCGCCACGAGGTGAAGCGCGTACAGATCGAGCCGGCGGTGACGGGCGACGATCGCGAGCTCCTCGAGGACCTGATTGCAGCGGCGGTAAACGACGCGGTGCATCGTGTCGAGGTACGCATCCAGGAGAAGATGGCGGGCGCGATGGCCGGCGTGCAGCTGCCGCCGGGCATGAAGCTGCCCTTCTGAGCATGCGGCATTCGCCACAACTCACGCGCCTCATCGACGCACTCAAGGCACTGCCGGGAGTCGGCCCCAAGAGTGCGCAGCGCATGGCCTTTCATCTGCTGCAAGAGGGGCGCAGCGGCGCCAGCGCGTTGGCGGAAGCCTTGAGCGCGGCACTCGCAAGCGTCGTGCGCTGCGAACGGTGCCGCATGCTGACCGAAGATACGCACTGTTCAATCTGCGCATCAGCCGAGCGCGATGCGACGCTACTGTGCGTCGTCGAATCGCCCTCCGATGTCGTCGCGATCGAGCAGTCGGGCAGCTACAAGGGTCGCTACTTCGTGCTGATGGGGCATCTGTCGCCGCTCGATCGCATCGGGCCGGAGGAGCTGGGCGTGCGCGAACTCGGCGCCATCCTCGCCGAAGGCGGCGTGCGCGAACTCATCCTGGCGACCAATCCCACCGTCGAGGGCGAAGCGACCGCACATTTCCTGGGCGAGATCGCAGGCTCCTTCGGCGTGCGGGCGAGCCGCATCGCGCACGGTGTGCCGATCGGCGGCGAGCTTGAATACGTCGACGGCGGCACTCTTGCCCACGCGCTGTCAGGCCGGCGCTCCTTCGGCTGAGCGACCGCGAGCACAACCATGGCCAAGAGCGACAATCTCATCTGGATCGATCTTGAGATGACGGGGCTGAAGACCGACAGCGACTCGATCATTGAGATCGCAACGGTGGTCACCGACAAGGAACTCAACATTCTCGCAGCCGGACCAGTGCTCGCCATTCACCAGCCGGAGTCGGTGCTCGCGGGCATGGACGACTGGAACCAGAAGCAGCACGGCTCCTCGGGGTTGCTCGTGCGGGTGCGGGCGAGCGCCGTGTCGCTCGGCGAGGCCGAGGCGCGCACGCTCGAGTTTCTCGCACCCTGGGTGCCGCCCGGCGCCTCGCCGATGTGCGGCAACAGCATCTGCCAGGATCGGCGCTTCCTTGCGCGCCAGATGCCGGCGCTCGAGCGCTTTTTCCATTACCGCAACCTGGATGTCAGCACTCTGAAGGAATTGGCGCGCCGCTGGGCGCCGCACGTCGCCGACAGCTTCGTCAAGGAGGGCGCGCATTTGGCGCAGGCGGACATCCTGGAGTCCATCCGCGAGCTCAAACACTACCGCGGAGCGCTGTTCGCCGCGGCTTACGCAGGCGGCTGAATCTCCAGCGGCGGCGCGCTGTTGGCGGGAGTGGCGAGGAACATCCACGTCTCGATGACCGAGTCCGGATTCAAGGAGAGGCTGTCGATTCCCTGCTCGACGAGCCAGCGCGCAAGCTCGGGGTGATCGGAAGGACCCTGGCCGCAGATGCCCACGTATTTGCCGAGGCGGCGGCACGTGCCGATCGCCATTTTCAGCAGCACCTTCACCGCCGGGTCGCGCTCGTCGAAGAGCTTCGCGACTATCGAGGAGTCGCGGTCGAGCCCGAGGGTCAATTGCGTCATGTCATTTGAACCGATCGACATGCCGTCGAAGTATTCCAGATACTCCTCGGCCAGCAGCGCATTGGTGGGCAGCTCGCACATCATGATGATCTTGAGAGCATCCTTGCCGCGTGCGAGGCCGTTCTTCGCCAGCAGCTCGGTCACCTGCCGCGCCTCCTTCACCGTACGCACGAATGGCACCATGACCTGTACGTTGCGCAGGCCCATCTCCTCACGTACGCGCAGCAGCGCGCGACACTCAAGTTCGAAGCACGGCCTGAAGGTCTCATCCACGTAGCGCACCGCGCCGCGGAAACCCAGCATGGGATTCTCTTCGCTCGGCTCATAGGCGCGGCCGCCGATGAGATTCGCGTACTCGTTCGACTTGAAATCCGACAGGCGCACGATGACGGGCTGCGGCGCGAAGGCTGCCGCGATCTGTGCTATCCCCTCGGCGAGCTTTTCGACGTAGAAGCCGACAGGATCCGTGTAGCCTGCCATCTGCACGCGGATCTGCTCCTGCAGCTCGCCGTCCAACCGATCAAATTCCAGCAGCGCCCGAGGGTGCACGCCGATCATGCGGTTGATGATGAATTCGAGACGCGCCAGCCCCACGCCGCGGTGAGGAATGCTGGCGAAGTCAAACGCGCGGTCGGGATTGCCGACGTTCATCATGATGTTCACCGGGATCTTGGGCAGTGCGTCAAGCTCGATCTGCTTGCGCTCGAAATCAAGCATGCCCTCGTAGACGTAGCCGGTCTCGCCCTCGGCGCAGGACACGGTAACTTCCTGGCCCTCGCGCACGCGCTCGGTGGCATCGCCGCAGCCAACCACCGCCGCCACTCCGAGCTCGCGCGCAATGATGGCCGCGTGGCAGGTGCGCCCGCCGCGATTGGTGACGATGGCGGCGGCGCGCTTCATGACCGGCTCCCAATCCGGGTCGGTCATGTCGGCAATGAGCACATCGCCGGTCTGCACGCGGGCCATCTCGGATGCGTTGCGCACCACGCGCGCCGGCCCCGCGCCAATCCTCTGGCCGATGCTGCGGCCGGTAGCGAGGATCGTCGAGCGCCGCTTCAATGCGAATCTTTGAATGACGCGGCCGCTTCTGCTCTGCACGGTCTCCGGTCGCGCCTGCAGGATGAAGATCTCGCCGCTGGCACCATCCTTGCCCCACTCGATATCCATCGGCCGCCCGTAATGCTCCTCGATGATGAGTGCCTGGCGCGCGAGGGTAGTGATGTCAGCATCGTTCAGCGAGAAGCGCGCGCGCTCGGCCGCCGGGACCTCGACGGTTGCAACGCGCTGCGCGCCGCGCGCGCCGTAGATCATCTTGATCGCCTTGCTGCCGAGGTTCTTGCGAATGATGGCGTGTTTGCCGGCGCGCAGCGCCGGCTTGTAGACATAGAACTCGTCCGGATTGACCGCCCCTTGCACGACGGTCTCGCCAAGGCCGTAAGATGAGGTGATGAAGACGACGTCGCGGAAGCCCGAGTCCGTATCGAGCGTAAACATCACACCCGCTGCGCCCAGGTCGCTGCGCACCATGTGCTGCACGCCCGCCGACAGAGCGATCGCCACATGCTCGAAGCCCTGATGCACGCGGTACGCGATGGCGCGATCGTTGAAGAGCGAGGCGAAGACCTCGTGCATCGCTTGCAGCACGGCCGGCGCGCCGCGCACGTTGAGAAACGTCTCCTGCTGGCCGGCAAAAGACGCTTCCGGCAGATCCTCGGCGGTGGCGGAGGAGCGCACCGCGACTGCAATATCAGCATCGCCGCTCATGCGCGCGAGCGCGCTCAAGACCGCCGTTTCGAGTGCCGGCGGAAAGGGCGTCGCCATGATGGCCTTTCTGATCTCGGCGCCGGTCGCGGCGAGCTGGGTCACGTCGTCGACGTTGAGCCCGGTGAGTGCCTGCGTGATGCGCGCGGCAAGTCCGCCCTGCACGAGGAAGTCGCGAAACGCCTGGGCGGTGGTTGCGAAGCCGCCTGGAACATGCACGCCCGCCGCGGCAAGTTGTCCGATCATCTCGCCGAGCGATGCATTTTTGCCGCCGACAGTCTCGACGTCGCGCATCGTCAGGTGTTCAAATGGCACGACGTAGGCGTTCAATCGGACTCCTCGAAAACCGCGCTCACGCGCGCCACCAAACAGGACTCGATGCCATGAGCCGCCGCACGGTATTTTTCCTATCGGACCAGACGGGTGTTACTGCAGAGACGATGGGCCACAGTCTCTTGACGCAATTCGAGGGTCTGGAATTTCGCACCGTGACTTTGCCATTTGTGTCGAGCGTTGACAAGGCGGAGG